>Ga0209270_1001076_pt1 | contig 43664 bp, 39 predicted proteins | sample MTBAKSrepl1MetaG_FD_187456 | JGI IMG/M metagenome (GOLD analysis project Ga0209270, IMG submission 187456) | Enrichment culture microbial communities from Arthur Kill intertidal strait, New Jersey, USA, that are MTBE-degrading - MTBE-AKS1... | ecosystem: Environmental > Aquatic > Marine >... | reverse complement strand
CCAGTAGAATTACAGGATCACACCCTTCAATTGTAGATACACGCCTGTTTTATGGATTAGATAGTATAATTATTTAAAATTCAATACTTTATTCAATATCGCTTACTACTTTGCTGTCAAACAAGGGTCTAGTCAGTCCTTGCTAAGCTTTGCGGCCGCTAAAGTGCTCTCATAGTGCTCCCGAGCTTTTTCGGCCCATAAATTATCCCTCTAATTCACGAGGATCACGGCGAAATCAAACACTGTTAAAAGGGCGACCAACTGATTTCTGGGCAGTATGGGCATGATGATCTATATGACTGTTATCACAGTGTTTTACTTCTGTCAGCCGCGCATGCAATGGACTAAAAAAAGACTTAGGCCAATCGACCTAAGTCATAGACATTTAATGGCGCGCCCGGGGTGATTCGAACACCCGACCTACGGATTCGTAGTCCGGCGCTCTATCCAACTGAGCTACGGGCGCTCAAATTGAGCGGGACCCCGTCATTGGCACCAGGCCCGCTCCAGTAAATATATTCTTATACGCAGACCCGCCCTCCTGTCAAGCAAACCTTGGGCAAGGAGGCCAGGAGAATCAAGGGGCGGCCCTTGAGGCCCGCCTAGGCCGAGACATCGTCCAACCCGGGTATCTTGGACTCGCAAGGCACCCCGGTCTGGCACAGGCCGCAGCCGTACCCGTCAAATCCGTAATGACCGTTCACGTAGGCCTTCGAAGCGGTCAAGACATGAGCGGCGCACTTGTTTTTGTCATGGCCGGCCGCGGTCAAGGCCCCGACCGGACAGCGGGCCATGCATTTCCCGCAGGCCCCCTGGGAGAAAAAAAGACAATATTCGTGGTGGTCTTGATAGGGTCGCGGGGTCGGCGGGACCTGAATCTTGGCCACGACCGATCCGACCCGCATGGCCTTGCCCTTGGGCGTGATCAGACCGTCGCAGAGGCCGAAAGTCCCCAGGCCGGCCGCATGGGCCGCGTGCCGTTCGGACCAGGTCGAGGCCCAACCGAATTTTTCCGAGGTCTTCATCGCCCAAAGAGGGGAAAGGCTCGGGGCCACGGCTGGAACGCCTTTTTCCTCAAGGGCCGCCGCCACCCGCTGTCTAAGTTTGACGTTGACCTCTTCCCCGAAGATGCGGGCCCTGGCCCAACGTTCGGCCGGATACACGGTTTCTTTCCGGTTATCGTCCTTGGTGGCCCTGGTTTGAGGCAGGACCCAACTGATGACGGTCAGTTCCTCGGGTTGAAACTCAAGGCCGGGAAAAGTCAGGCCGAATATTTCGGCCGGCGTCCAGTGAAAGGGGCCGACGTGTTCCTTGAAGGCCCCATAAAGGGGATCAGCCCCGTTCGAGAAGCCCACCAAGGGTGGGTCAAAGGCCTTTTCTTGGAGCGGGTTCCTCAAGGTGTTTTCCGGAGAATGATCGATGAAGGTTTGGATAACCTTTTCCAACCACCATCGAACCGCCGATGAATCTTCCCTGGTCATTTTTTTACCTGGGCTGCCTGGGGCGGCGTCCCTGTTTTTAAAATCCTTACTTGGTGTTGGTGCTCTGGCCTTCGTAACGGATTGTGGTCATGCACAGGGTCTGATTGCGGTCTTCGAGGTGAAGGGCCTGTTCCAGGCCGGCCGCGTCCAGATTGCAGTTGACGGCCTCCTTGGTCATTCTCAGGCCTAATGGGCTTTTTCTAAGCATTTTGGCGGCCATGGCCCGGGCCTCGTCCATCAATTTATCCCGGGGGACGATCCGGCTGACCAGACCCAGGCGGTAAGCGGTTTCGGCGTCGATGTCGTCGCCGGTCAGCAGGAACTCGTAGGCCCGGCCCGCGCCGATCATTCGGGGCAAAAAGTAGCTGGAGCCCACGTCGGCCCCGCCCGTGCCGATGTTGATGTACTGGGCCACGAAGCGGGCGTCCGGCGAGGCCAAACGGACGCATCCGGCCAGGGCCAGACTCAGGCCGCCCCCCATCATGGCCCCGAAGCAGGTGACGATGATCGGCTGGGGGGCCTGACGCATGCCAAGGGCCACCTGGGAGAAAAGCACCTGGACCCGGTAGATGCCCTGGATGTCCAGATCGGCGTCGGGGTTGAAGGTGACCTGGCGGGCTTCCTTCAGGTCCAGGCCGCTGCAAAGGCCCTTGTCCCCGGCCCCGGTCAGGATGATGACCCGGGCCTCCTGGTCGTGCCGGCGGGCCCGCCAGAAGCTGTTCAGTTCCTCGACCATGGTCACGCTCATGGCGTTGACCAGTTCGGGCCGGTTCAGGGTCAGCACGCCCAGGCCGTCTTGGACCTCATAGAGCAAAGTCGAATATTTTTCCATTGTTGTCTACCTCCTTGGAATTTGGAAAAGAGTCGGAGCTCTTGTCACCCGAATAATGAATTTCGGGACCATTTCAAGTTATCGCCGATTTTAATGACTAGCCGAGCATGGCCCAGGATACAGGTAATTTTCAATAAAAAACTGCCGGCCGCCATTAATAAGTGACCCAAAGCGGCTCCTTCCGGTAAAAGCCCTCGCGGCTCGATTGGCCCGAACCCTCACCTGTAAATGACTCACAGGGCTGGGCCCGGCGTGTCACCTTAGTCTCCCCGTCGCCGGTTTTTACGCGGGAAAATAGATATTTACAATAAGCACTATCAGTCAGTAATGCAGAAAAAGGTCGCCTCGCTCGGAATGATCCAGGTCGGGCAAGCCCTGGCCGGGGAGGCGGATGGTCATCCCGGGTTTCGGCGGCCGAGGCAGCCGGAGCACGCCGGTTAACGTCGGGGCCAGGTCGGCTTGACCGGTGGGCCAGGTTCCCGGGCCCCACCAAAGGTGCAGATCGAGTCGGTCGCGTTTATAGAGCCGATGGGGTTTGATAAAGACGATCAGGTAAAGGTCGCCGGGCAGGAAACCGGGCCGGGGCGGATAGTGACCCTGGCCGGGGAAGCGGAGCCGGAGGCCCTCCTTGAGGCCCGGCGGCAGCCTGAGGGACAATTCGGCCGCTCCGCAATGGCTTCCCGTTCCCAGACAGATGGGGCAGTCGTCCTTGAGCGCCGGGCGGCACGAGGGGCAAGGCTGATTCCGGCGGTAGCCGACCACCGTGTTTACACCCCCAACCACGTCTTCCAATTCAATCGCCAGGTCCAGGGTCAAATCCAGGCCCCGATTGGTCACCGGATCGCAAGATTCAAGGTTCGAGACCGACCGTTCTTGGGACCGGGATGTCTCTTCCTGGATAATCCATTGATATGCCGCCCGGATTCGGCGGAAATGCTCCGGAGCGCCTCCCGGCCGGTCGGGATGATGTTGTTTGGCCAGACGTCGAAAGGCCTGGCGAACCTTCTCGATTTCGGCGCCGGGGGATAGTCCCAGGACCTGGTAAGGGTCCGGGTGTTCCTGATCCGGGTTTTTCATTTCGGCCTGGCTGGTCGATAAGGGCGGCCCTGGCCCAATCCAGGGCCGGTCCTTGGTAAAGGGGGGTCCGGATTATGGTCTGACTATTCAAACCAGGTGGTTTAGAAAAAGCCCTCGGGACCGGTTAGGCCAAGGCCTGGATTCTCGGCTTCCTCCGAAATCGGCGACGGTTTCGTTTCCTTCCAATGAAACCGATGGCGTTAAAGGTATTTTGGCCGGACGGAGAGGAACATCGGTCGCCGCCAGGTCTTGTTTCATCCGCCAAACACCTTGGACCAGGATCATGGTTCTGGTCTCGGGGCTCGATTCGGCTTCCATTTTGGAGGTTCTCCGGATTGAGATAAAAATATTTTTCCCGCTCAAGGGGCTTATCGGCAAACCTGGAGTTTATCTTTAAACTTTTTTCAGCGATGGTTTAGGAAAAGCTAGAGCCGGCCGGCAATAAAAAAAGTATTTATACGCCCCGCGACCAATGATTGACACGCGGGGGGTCTTGGACCTAAAATTATTGATGGAAAAATGAAAAACGGCGAAACAGCTAATTGACCGTCAATTCCTATATAACCATCCTGGTGCTGGCCGTGGTTACGCCGCCCATGATCGCCTTGGCCGGATTGTGCGCCGTTTTCGACCCGCGCGGCAATGGATCTCATTTGGTGGCCAGATTTTGGGCCAGGCTTCTGCTTCGGGCCAGTCTGGTCAGGGTCGAGGTCAGCGGTCTGGAAAACCTTGACGCCGACGGAACTTACGTTTTTGCCGCCAATCACAGCAGCCTGTTCGACATCCCGGTGCTTTTGGCTTATCTGCCCTTTCAGTTCCGGTGGCTGGCCAAGGAAGAGTTGTTCCATATTCCGGGATTCGGCTGGGGCATGAGAAAGGCCGGATATATTCCCATCAATCGGAATAACCCTCGGGAAGGGGTTCAAAGCCTGAAAGTGGCGGCCGAGAAGATCGAAGCCGGGACCAGCGTGGTCATTTTTCCCGAGGGGACGCGATCCAAGGACGGCCGGATTCAGGATTTCAAACGAGGCGGCTTCACCATCGCCGTGCGGTCCGGGCGGCCGATGGTCCCGATCAGCATCAGCGGCGCGGGCCGGGTTCTGCCCTCCAAAACCCTGACCCTCCGCCCCGGCCGGATCAAGTTGGTTTTGGGGCGGCCCATCCCCACGGCCGGAGTGGATCGGGGCGGCCAAGCCGACCTTATGAACCAAGTCAGGTCAGCCATCACTCACAATTTTGACCCGGAATACGGCTCGGATTGAAACAGAGCGTCGAGGAGACTCATGCCAGGAGATACGGTTGATTTCATTCCCTTGGGCGGTTTGGGTGAAATCGGATTGAACATGATGGTCCTGGAGAGCGACCAGGACCTGGTCGTCATAGACGCCGGACTCATGTTCCCCGAGGAGCACATGTACGGCGTGGACGTGGTCATTCCTGATTTCAGTTATCTGGCGGACCAGGCCGAACGAGTCCGGGGCATCATCCTGACCCACGGCCATGAGGACCACATCGGGGCCCTGCCGTTTCTGCTCAGACAACTAAAGGCCCCGGTTTTCGGCACCCGGCTGACCTTGGCCCTGGTCCGCGACCGGCTCAAGGAACATCGAATGTTGGGCGAGGTTCGACTCGAAGAGATCGCCCCCAGGCAGAAACTCGACTTGGGTCCCTTTACTTTCGAATTCATCCGGGTCAGCCACAGCATCGTCGATGGAGTGGCCTTAAGCGTGGAAACGCCGGTGGGCCGATTTGTTCACACCGGGGATTTCAAGATCGAACAAAGCCCGCTGTGCGGGCAGGGAACCGACTTGGCCAAGTTCGCCCAGGCCGGCGAAAGCGGGGTCCTGGCCCTCTTTTCGGACTCGACCAACGTGGAAAAAGTCGGCTACACCATGTCCGAACAGAAGATCGGTCAAACTTTCCGGGAAATTTTTCGGACCTGTCCGGGGCGGATCATCGTGGCCGTTTTCGCCTCCAGCATCGTCCGCATCCAGCAAGTAATCGACGTCGCCGCCGAATTCGGTCGTCGGGTGACCATTGACGGGAAAAGCATGGTCACTAATGTGGGCATCGCCCAGGAGCTGGATTATCTGAATCTGCCGCCGAGCCTGCAAATCTCCCTGGCCGAGATGGCCGACCTGCCCGATGACCGGGTGGTCCTGATCACCACCGGCTCCCAAGGCGAGCCCATGAGCGCCCTGGCTCGAATGGCCAACAACGAGCACAAAAAGATTAAAATTAAACCGGGCGACACGGTCATCCTGTCCTCGAAATTCATTCCAGGCAATGAGAGAGCCATCACCGCCGTGATCAACAATTTATATCGGTTGGGGGCCGAGGTCATTTACGAGACGGTTTCGGAGATTCACGTCTCCGGGCACGCTTATCAGGAAGAGCTCAAACTGATGATCAATCTGGTCCGGCCCAAGTATTTTGTGCCGATTCACGGGGAGTTTCGACACTTGATCAAGCACGCCCATCTGGCGCATCAAGTGGGCCTGCCGAAAGAAAACCTGATTTTGGCCGAAAACGGGGACCGGATTCGTTTCGACCGCGACGGGGCCCGAAAAATGGGCCGGGTGGAAACGGGCCGGGTCATGGTGGACGGCAAGGGGGTCGGGGACGTCGGCGACGTGGTGTTGCGGGACCGGCGGCACCTGGCCGAAAACGGCATGGTCATACCCTTGGTGGTCATCGACGATCAAACCGGCGAGATACTTAGCGGTCCGGACATAATTTCCAAGGGCTTCGTCTTTGAAAAAGACCAGTCCCATTTGCTTGAGGATGCCAAGTGTATTGTCCTGGAGGTGTTCGACAGCTTGGCCGAAGCCAGAGACCCGGAACAGGGCCTCCCCCTGGATGTCAATGAAATCCAAGCCGAAATCCAGCGGGAGCTGAGGCGTTTTTTCAACCGGGTCATCGATCGCCGGCCGATCATCCTGCCCCAGGTCATCGGTTTATAAATGAGATTTGAGGCGGTAAAAGATTTTTCTCCTTGACAAAAGGAGGCATCTTTTCCATAGTACTTTGGTTGAAGTTTGGTTTTAGGCACGTAGCTCAGGGGGAGAGCGCTACCCTGACACGGTAGAGGTCAAGAGTTCAAATCTCTTCGTGCCTACCATACATTTGGGGGTGAGGGATCACGGCCCGTGATTAGATCAGATGTTCAATGAAGGCATCTGGGTATCCCCGTGGTGCCTTTTATTTTGAATCCCGCCCGAATCGGGCGGGGGTGATCGGCAATGGAAGAGATTTTTATCAGACTGGACAACGGCAATCAGCGTAATTTTCCTAAAGGCGTCACCGCCGGGGAAGTTCTGGCCGCGGACAACGGCTCGGACCAGACGGTGGCCGCCAGATTCAGAGGGGAGTTGGTGGACCTCGGCCGTCCCTTGACCGTGGACGGAGACTTGGTCCCGGTCGGTCCTCGGGACCCGGAAGCCCTGGAAATACTGCGCCACTCAACCTCCCATATCATGGCCCAGGCCGTCCGCTCCTTGTTCCCCGGGGTCAAGGTCACCATCGGTCCGGCGATCGAAGACGGCTTTTATTATGATTTTGATTACGAAAACACCTTCACCCCTGAGGACCTGCCCCGGATCGAAGAGCGCATGAAAGGCATCATTCAACAAGACCTGCCCTTCATCCGGAAGGAAATCAGCCGGGACGAGGCCGTCGGGCTTTTCGCCGGGATCGGGGAACAATATAAGGTGGAGTTGCTCGAAGAGATAAATGCCGAAACAGTCTCCACTTATCAACAGGGCGATTTCATCGACTTGTGCCGCGGTCCCCATTTGCCGTCGACTTCCAAGGTGCCGGCCTTCAAGTTGCTAAGTGTGGCCGGAGCTTATTGGCGGGGAGATGAAAACCGACAGATGCTCCAGCGCATTTACGGCACGGCCTTTTTTTCCCGGGAAGAACTGGAAAACCATCTCCGGTTCCTGGAGGAAGCCAAAAAAAGGGACCACCGCCGCCTGGGCCGGGAACTGGACCTTTTTTCCATCCACGAAGAGGCCGGTCCGGGCATGGTCATCTGGCATCCTCGGGGAGCCCTGCTGCGGACGCTGATCGAAGACTTCGAGCGCCGGGAACACTTGCGCCGGGGTTATCAGATCGTCATGGGTCCCCAGATGCTCAAGACGGAGCTGTGGCGGCAGTCCGGCCACTTCGATCATTACCGGGAAAACATGTATTTCAGCGAGGTCGAGGGTCAAGGCTACGGGATCAAGCCCATGAACTGCGTGGCCCATATGTTGATATACAAGTCAAAGCTTCGCAGTTACCGTGACCTGCCGCTTCGCCTCTTCGAATTGGGGACGGTTCATCGTCATGAAAAATCAGGGGTCTTGCACGGACTGGTCCGGGTCCGTCAGTTCACCCAGGATGACGCCCATATCTTCTGCACCCCGAACCAGGTCAACTCCGAAATCAAAGGGGTTCTGAACTTCGTTATTGACGTGATGAACGCCTTTGGTTTTGAATACGAACTCGAATTGTCCACCCGGCCGGAAAAAAGCATCGGCTCGGATGATGACTGGGAACTGGCCACCAGGGCGCTGGAACAGGCCATGAAGGAAAAAGACCTGCTCTATGAAATCCAGGCCGGTGAAGGGGCCTTTTACGGGCCGAAGATCGACATCAAATTAAAGGACGCCCTGAATCGGCGCTGGCAGTGCGCCACCATCCAGTGCGATTTCACCTTGCCCGAAAGATTCGAGCTGGCCTTCATCGGCGAGGACAGCCAGAAGCACCGGCCGGTTATGCTTCACCGGGTCATTCTCGGATCGATCGAACGCTTCATCGGCGTGCTGATCGAACACTTCGCCGGGGCCTTTCCGATTTGGCTCAGCCCGGTCCAAGCCGTGGTTTTGACCGTGACCGACCGGGCCGATGAGTTCGCCGGGCAGGTGACCGACCGGCTTCTTAGAGCGGGGCTGCGCGTCGAAGCCGACCTGCGTAATGAAAAGCTGGGTTACAAGATTCGGGAGGCCCAGTTGCAAAAAATACCTTATATGTTGGTAATCGGTGACCAAGAGGTTAGTCGGGGCGGTGTTTCACCCCGAACCAGGACCGGCCAGGACCTCAAGTTCATGACGATTGATGAATTTTTGGCCAGGATTGGTTCGGAGATCGAACCGCCGCGTTTCGATTAGAATTTTAAACGCCGACAGGCGGCCGAGCGAGGGTGATATGGGCGCCGCCAGCCGTTTTGGTCTGGTCCAGGGAGCCCCTGATAGAGGTAATTTGGTAAAGACTGGGAGGTGAAGAAATAGCCAAGAAGTTCCAGGATGAAGGCAAACGAGCCCGGATCAACGACATGATCAACGCTCCCATGGTCAGGCTGATCGCTTCCGACGGCGGCCAGGTGGGAATAGTACCGATAAAAGAGGCAGTGGCTAAGGCCAGGGAGGACGGGCTGGACTTGGTCGAGGTTGCCCCGGAGGCTGATCCGCCGGTTTGCCGCATAATGGATTTTGGGAAGTATAAATACGTCCAGAGCAAAAAACAGCAGGAATCCAAAAAGAAACAGACCATCATTCAGGTCAAGGAAGTCAAACTCCGGCCCAAGACCGAAGAACACGACTACCAGTTCAAGTTGCGCAATATCCGGAAGTTCCTGGCTCAAAAGAACAAGACCAAGGTGACGTTACGATTCAGGGGCCGGGAAATCGCCCACGCCAATCTGGCTCAAGGGGTTTTGGAGCGCATTGTGCAAGACGTCTCCGACGTCGGTTTAGTCGAGCAGATGCCGAAGCTCGAAGGCCGGACCATGATTATGGTCCTGGCCCCGAGATAGACTTAAAAGTCTTGTATTTACTGAACCGAAACGACCGCTTTCGGCGGGTCGTGGGAGGATAATTATGCCGAAAATGAAAACCAATCGCGGCGCGGCCAAGAGATTCAAACGGACGGGCGGCGGGAACTTCACCCGGTCCAAGGCCTACGCCAGCCACATTTTGACCAAAAAGACCAGCAAACGGAAAAGGAATCTGCGAAAGGACGCCCAGATTCACTCGACCAACACCAAGGCAGTCAGGAAATTGCTGCCGTACTTATAGATTCGGAAGAGGGAGAAAGAAAATGCCCAGAGTGAAAGGCGGCCCGTCGACAAAACGCCGCCATAAGAAGTACCTTAAAGCGGCCAAAGGATTTCGAGCCGGTCGGGGTAATCTCTATCGGAGCGCCCGGGAGGCGGTCGAACGGGGATTGGCCTTCGCCTACCGCGACCGGAAACAGCGAAAAAGAGATTTCCGCCGTTTATGGATAGTCAGGATCAACGCCGCGGCCAGGAGCCACGGACTTTCCTATTCCCGCCTGATCGACGGACTGAAGAAAGCCCAGGTGGACATAGACCGGAAGGTTCTGGCCGATATGGCCGTCTACGATCCGACCGGCTTCGGGCATCTGGCTGAAGTAGCCAAGGGCTCGGCTTGAATCGGCCCATACCCGGTCCATGACTGACGAAATCACCGCTCAATTGAACAAATTGGCTCAGGAAGCCAGGGACCTCCTGGCCCGGGCCGCCGGCAGCACGGAAGTTGAGAATCTCAGGGTCGGGTTCCTCGGCAAGAAGGGCCGGATTTCCCAAATCATGCGCCAACTGGGGTCCTTGCCGGCCGAGTTGAGGCCGATCGTGGGCCAGGCGGCCAATCAGGTCAAAACCGAACTGGTCGAAGCCATAAAGGTCCGCTCTGCGGAGCTGAGCGCCAGGGAAGCGGCCGGTCCGCGAGTCGACGCAACCCTGCCCGGCCGCCGCCGAAGTCGGGGACACCGTCACCCCATCAGCCGGACCATCGAGGAAATCTGTACGATCTTCACCCGGATGGGATTCAACGTGGTCGAGGGCCCGGAAATCGAGCTGGATTATTACAATTTCGAGGCCTTGAACTTCCCCAAGGACCACCCGGCCCGGGACATGCAGGACACCCTGTACGTTTCGGACAATGTGGTCCTGAGGACTCACACCTCGCCCATGCAGGTCCGGACCATGGAAAAGCAGCGGCCGCCGGTCTGGGTGGTGGTGCCGGGCAAGACCTATCGCCGGGACTCCGATATCAGCCACACCCCCATGTTTCACCAGATCGAAGGCCTGGTCGTGGACAAGGGTATAACCTTCGGCGACCTCAAAGGGGTGCTCATATCCTTCGCCCGCCAGTTTTTCTCACCGGACACCCCGGTCCGGTTCCGGCCCAGTTTTTTCCCCTTCACCGAGCCCAGCGCCGAGGTGGACATCGGCTGTCAGCTTTGCGGCGGCCGTGGCTGCCGCACTTGCGGTTTCACCGGCTGGGTCGAGATTCTCGGGTCCGGCATGGTCGATCCCGAAGTCTACAAATTTGTCGACTATGATCCGAAAGAAATCAGCGGATTCGCCTTCGGCCTGGGTATCGAACGGACGGCCATGCTCAAATACGGTATCGACGACGCGCGGTTGTTCTTCGAAAACAACCTTCGTTTCCTAAGGCAGTTTTAATTCCCGGATAAAGGACATGCGAGTTACCTATAACTGGTTGCGGGATTACGTGGACCTGGACCTTTCCCCCGAGGACTTGGCCGAACGCCTGACCATGGTCGGCCTGGAAGTCGAGGAAATCGAGGACCGATACACCTATTTGGATCAGGTGGTCGCGGCCAGGGTGGCCGCGGTCGAGGACCATCCCCGGTCCAACCATTTAAAGGTCTGCCGGGTCGAGACCGACCGGGACTCTTTTCAGGTGGTTTGCGGCGCACCCAACGTGGCCCCCGGTCTGGTTTCCCCCTTGGCCCTGGTCGGAACCCAACTGGCCGGGGGGCCGGTCAGCGAAGCGGAGATTCGAGGGGTTCATTCGATTGGCATGCTCTGTTCCGAGGCCGAACTGATGGTCGGTCCGGACGCCGGCGGCATCATGGTTTTGCCGGAAACGGCCCGGCCCGGACAAAAGCTGAAGGAAGTCCTGGGCCTGGCCGACTGGGCCTTCGAGGTCGGCGTCACCCCCAACCGGCCCGATTGCCTGTCCGTCATCGGCCTGGCCAGGGAAGTAGCCGGAATCCTGGGCCAAAAAATGAAATATCCTAAAATCGATTTGATCGAAGCCGAAGAAAGGATTGAAGACCAGACCTCGGTCACCATCCTGTCTCCGGAACATTGTCCCCGATACGTGGCCCGGGTGATCCGGGGAGTCAAGATCGGACCTTCCCCTTTTTGGATGGTCGACCGGCTGGCCGGCGTCGGTCTGAGATCGATCAACAACGTGGTCGACATCACCAACTTTGTCCTGATGGAAGTCGGTCAGCCCCTCCATTCCTTTGATATGGACCGGCTGGACGAAAGGCGGATCGTGGTTCAGACGGCCAAGGCCGGCCAGCGTTTTGTCACCCTGGACGGGATGGAAAGAATCCTCAGCTCGGACATGCTCCTGATCTGTGACGCCCGCCAAGGGGTGGCCCTGGCCGGAATCATGGGCGGCCTTAATTCCGAGATCGTTCCGGAAACGACCAACGTCCTCCTGGAAAGCGCCTATTTCAATCCGGTCGGCATCCGGCGGACCTCCAAGGCCCTGGGCCTGTCCACGGAAGCCAGCTTCCGTTTCGAACGGGGCATCGACCCGGACGGCTGCCTTTTCGCGGCCGATCGGGCCGCGGCTTTGATGGCCGCCCTGGCCGGCGGACGGATTTCCTCCGGCCTCATCGACGCCTACCCCAAGGTTCAGCCCAAAACCATCGTTCCCTTTTCCCCGGCCAGGTGCAATGCTTTTTTAGGGACCGGGTTCGAGCCGGAGCCCATGGTCCGCACCCTCGAAGGCATCGAACTGAAAATTTCCGGAAGCGGCGAAGACCGGGTCGTGGATGTCCCGAGTTTCCGGGTCGACTTGACCAGGGAAGTCGATTTATTCGAGGAAGTGGCCCGGCTGAGCGGCTATGACCAGGTCCCGGCCACTTTACCGCCGGCCCGGGCCGAAACCCTGATCCCTGACCCCTCCCTGCGTCTCCGGAGTGAAATCAGGAACATCCTCGAAGGTTTGGGCTTGTCCGAAGTCGTCACCTACAGCTTCATCTTCGAAGGTTTTGCCGATAAACTCAATCTGCCTCAAGATGACGAGCGCCGGGAGACCGTGCGGATCATCAATCCCCTGTCCGATGAGCAGAGCCTGATGCGCACGACCCTGGTCCCCAGCCTCTTGGAGACGCTCAGACGCAACCAGGCCTTCAAAGTCGAGGACGTGAGCATTTTCGAAATAGGCAAGGGCTATTTCCGCCGGGATGGCCAGGAACTCCCCGACGAAAGACTCCAGGTCGGCGGCTTGATGACCGGAAGCCGAACCGGCCTTTCCTGGTATGATCAAATCCGGCCGGTCGACTTCTATGATGTCAAAGGCGTGATTGAGGATTTGCTCGAAAGTCTGAAAACGACTGAACCGTCTTTCGACCGCCTGGCTTTGCCCGCCTATTACGATGAGGCTGCTTCGGCCCGGGTCTCGGTGAACGGAAGAACGGTGGGCTGGTTGGGCCGTCTGGCCCCGGCCGCGGCCGCGTCATTCGATTTGAGGGAAACGCCTTTCATTTTCGAATTGGAGCTGTCGCCGCTTCTGGACATCAGGCAAGCCGCGCCGAGGTTTTCCCCGCTGCCCCGTTATCCCTCGGTGGAGAGAGACATCGCCCTGGTTCTCGACCGGGAGATTGAAGCCGGGCAAATCCTTGAATACATCAGCGGCCTTGGCGAAGAATACCTGACCGATGTGGCCCTGTTCGACGCTTACGAGGGACCGCAAGTAGGCCAAGGCGCCAGGAGTTTGGCCTTTCGCCTGACTTACCGTTCAGGAGAAAAGACCCTGACCGATGAAGAAGTTAATGCCGTTCATAAGAAGATAACGGAAAGACTTATCCAGACCTTTTCCGCCAAGCTGAGGACTTGATTCTTATGGTGAAAAAAGTATTGACCAAGGCCGACCTGGTCGAAGCCGTCCAGAGCAAGGTAGGATTTTCCAAACAGGTCACCGCTGAGATCGTCGATGATCTTTTTGAAATCATCAAGGAAACGTTAGTCAAGGGCGAGAGCGTCAAAGTCTCCGGCTTCGGCAATTTTCAGGTCCGTGAGAAAAAGGCTCGCCGGGGTCGAAATCCCCGGACCGGGGCGGAAATCACCATCTCTCCCCGGCGCGTTCTCAGTTTCAAGCCCAGCCAGGTCTTACGCCGAGCGGTCAGGGACAATTCCTGAGCGCCGGGGACTGAGTCCGGGATGGAGGACCAGCCGACATGCCTCCCGAAATTCCCGATAAGGTCTACTTCAAGATCGGCGAGGTCGGTCAGATCGTCGGCGTCGAGCCTTACGTCTTGAGATATTGGGAAACCGAATTCCCTCAAGTGCGGCCCGATCGGGCCGCCTCGAAGCAGCGGCTTTATACCAGGCGGGACGTGGAACTACTGCTTGAGATAAAACGGCTTCTTTACGAAGAGGAATACACCATCGCCGGGGCCAAGAAAAAAATAATCGGCCGGAAGAAGCCTCCGGAGAACGGCCCGCTGAAACCTGTTCACGAAATCCTGGTCCAGGTCAAGGAGGGCCTGAGCAATATAAAACGGCTCCTGGAAAAGTTCTAAACCGTCCCCGGTCAAAGTACCGGATAGCCGCGGGCTCCAGATTAACCTTTCCGGTTTTATTCGCTTTCAAGAACCCCCCGGTCGTCCTCGAACGACAAAATTTTGATTTTAATGGGCCGGGCCGATGTGTCAATAACGGCGTAGGTGGGCGGGGCGCCCTTTTGGTCTTCCGGCTTAAGATGCCCGGGGTTGACCCACGGGACACCCCCCCGCTTTTCGATGACCGGCAGATGGCTGTGGCCGAAAAGAACCAGGTCCGGCTTTTCCCGGGCGGCGATCACCGCCGGGTCTTCGTCGTCGGGTAAATCATTCTGGTGAGGGGCCTCGGCATGGGTCAGGAGCAACTTGATCCCGCCCAGTTCGGTCAGGATTCGGTTGGGAATGGCCGGGTCTTTATAGTAAGGACTGAAGACCCCCGGCACCCGCAGCACCTTCAGACCGGCTTGCAGCAGAGGTTCGGCGTCGTCATAATCGTCGCCCAGGTGAACGGCCCGGCTTATTCCGGCCTTGACCAGCCGGTCGGCCAAACGGGCCACGTTGTCCATATAACCGTGGCTGTCGCTGATGACCGCGATTTTCATGCTTGGACCTCCTGACTCGTAATAAAAATTCGGAATTGATCAAAAGAACGGCCCCTCGGCCACGGGACCGCTTGGGTAGTCAGCCGGCGCTTGCCGGTTTATAATAACATAGGACTCCAATTTCGGCCAAAATGAGCCGGAGAGCTGAAGAAGGCGAAGACATAAATGGTTGAGCGTTATTTTTTCGGACTGGACAAAACGAGCTTGGGCGGAGGTTCCCGTGACTTTTTCCCTGATCTCAGACGATGAACCCCAAGACCAGGGTATTGAGGCCCTGGCCGGTTTGGTTCAGGCCCGGACCGGTCTGGGCTGGGGGCCTCAGGGAAGAGCCAAATTACGCCGGGGGGTCGAAGCCAGGATAAAGGCCCTGGCCTTGGGCGGCGCGGCCTCCTATCTCGGCCTGATTAAAGAAGACCAGGCCGAATGGAAAAAATTGATCCCTTACCTGCTTGATGACCGGACCTCTTTCTTTAGTAATCCGGCCCAATTCGAGGTATTGACTTCAGGCCTTCTGCCGGACTTGACTCTGCGCCGGGAAGAACGGCGGCTGGTTCTGGTCAGCGCCGGCTGCTCGACCGGGGAAGAGGCCTATTCCCTGGCTATGGTCGCCCGGGAATCGGGGTTGGTCCATAAAAATTGGCGGGTGGACCTTTTCGGCGTGGATATAAACCACGAGGCTCTTGAGACCGCCCAGGCCGGTCTTTACCCGGCCTCGGCCTTAAGCCGCCTTGCCCCGAGTAGAATCCAACGCTGGTTCCGCCGAAGCGGCGGGCGTTTTATGGTCCGGGATGAGCTTAAAGAGATGATTTCCTGGGGTCCCTTCAACCTGGCCGCTGAAGACCCCTGGCCCTGGCCCGAGCTGAAAGGCCGGGTGGATGTGCTTATGATTCGAAACGTTTTGCTTGGCCTGTCACCAATGGCCGGCAAGAAAGCGACCGCCCATCTGGCCGAAGTCCTCGCGCCCGGGGGCGTGCTTTTAATGGGCCCGGTGGAAGGCTTGCCTCACGGGGCCAAGCAATTTGAAGCCGAACGGTGGGGCGGGGTGATGTATTGGCGCCGGCTGGCCGAAAAACTTAAGGCTAATCCCGGTCATCCAAGCCGAAAATCTCGGAGAGGCCTCGATCCTGTTTCTAAGGACCAAGATCGGGCGTCCGAGCCTAGACCCCTGCCGAAAAGAATAACCGCCGAATTGAAAAAAAGCAGCCAAATCATGGCCCAGGGGCGGCCGGACCAGGCCTGGCCGGGCTTGGAGGCGGTTTTGAACAAAACGGCCCAAAAAGGTGAATATTGTCCCGAAGCCCTGGGTTTGGCCGTGCGCGGCCACCTGGTTTCCGGTCGATGGGCTGAAGCCCGGGACCTGGCCGAACGGATCATCAGCCTAACCGAGGACCGGGTTTGGACTCATCTTCTTTTGAGTGAAGCCTGGGCCGGAGAAGACCAAATCGTGCGGGCCCGAAGCGAATGGACGCATGCCGCCGAAATGATGACTCGAACCCCGGATTGGAAAAACGATCCCTATTGGCGTCTGGACCCGGTTTACGGTCAGGCCGACCCGGCCGAGCTGGTCCGGCGGCGGCTGGCCGACCGGAGTGACGATAAAGGCTGAAAGGAACTTTTATGCCCTTGAAAATGAAAGGCCTGATCGACTTGCTGGCCGATGAAGACACCGGTTTCAGAGGTTATATCGCAGTAGTGGGCGCCAAGGTCATGGGTCATAAATATTTTGGGCCGGACCGGACCATGGCCCTGAACTTTCTCCATAACACCGACATCCCCGAAGAAGAGGACGTCTTGTGGTGTTACGTTGAAAAGGAACGGGGCCTGGCGCCCCGTATATATCCCGTCGTATCCAAACCCGAGGAAGACGAGCCCTGAAGCGGCCTGTGGCCGTCGTGTCAGGGCGCTCTTTCCGTCATGGCCGCCAGCCACCGATGAATCGGCAGCATGGTTTCATAGCGCCGGAAGCAGAAGTCAACCAGCTCGGGCGAGTAAAACTCGTCCGGGATTTTACTTTCCCATCCCGCGTAGAAGCCGTCATATAGGAGCAGCTCGGCGTTCTTGTGATCGGGGTCGAAGCCTCGGGGCGTCTTTTTATAATGTTTCCCGCCGAAATATAAATCGCCGCCTTTGGCGGCCCGGTCAAGGGCCTTGACCAGGGCCGGACCGTGTTTGGGATCGACCACCGACTGGCGCCAGACCTCCAGCATGGGTTTGGGGAAACGGTAGAGGCCGGCTCCGAGCATCAAATCGGGCGGTTCTAAGTGAAAATAAAAACCGGAACATTCCATCCGCGGCCTGGCCCCCTCCCAAAACCACAGCCCCAGGTGGGTCTTGTAAGGGGTTTTGTCCTTGCTGAACCTGGTGTCCCGGTACAAACGGAAAATAGACTTGTTCACCCGGGGATCGGCCTGAATCTTGGGGGCGATTTGCTTCAGGCGTCGGCCCAGGGCCAGCACAAATTCCCTGGCCGGGGCCTCGACATAATGCTCATAGTCCCTCCGGTGCTCCTCAAACCAGGTTTTATGGTTGTTGGCGGCCAGTTCCGAAAAAAACCGGGGACAATCTCTTGAGAACCCTGAAAAATCGCCGACCTCGGTCATTGGCTGCTCCTCTAAGTTCGGGGAATAAGAATACCCTTCAGCCGACGCTCTTCTACCGGCCGCGTTCAGGTGATCTGCCCGACCAAACGGGACGCGGCCACCAGTTCAGGCTGAAGCACGTCGATCAGGGCGTAGTCCAGACCGGCTCCGGCCAGAACGGCCAGGTACATCTCTTCGATCCTGATCGGCACCTTGCGCCTCAGACCGCTGCGCAGATTGGACAATCCGGCCATGGTCCGGACGCTTTCCTGGAAGATGGCCCCGCAGGAGAGCAGCCGGATGGCCTTGGTTGATTCCGCCGCCTGACCGGCGGCTTCCGGCCAGCTCAGGTTGGGCAGGACCGGATCGAAGATGAGTCGCTCCTGGGCCAGTCCGGCGCTTAAGGCGTGCTCCCGGAGTTCGATGGCCAGGGCTATTTTGTCATCGAGCCGAAAAGGCGCGAAGGAACGGTCATTGACCAGCAGGATGATCAAGTCGGTCTGATTTTCAACGGCCAGCGGAATAATTTCTTTCAGTTTTCGCTCTTCCAAAGTCAAGGCGTTGAGAATCGGCGTTTCCCGGCACACGGCCAAACCCCGGGCCAGAACGCCCGGATTGGGGCTGTCCAAAACCAGTCGGAGGGAAGTGGCTTCCTGCACGGCCTCGACCATGAAAGCCATCCGGTCCTCCCGGCGCTTGGACAGATAGCCCGGATTGAGGTCCAGCAATTGAGCCCCGGCCTGTTCACACCGCCGAGCCAGGTCCTGGAGAGGCCGGGGGTCGAGTCTGTCCAGGGCTTCGGACACCAGGGGATTGAGGGCATGAAGGTTGTCGGCGACCGGAATCATAGGCGGTTGATCAGGGCGGCCGCGAACGCCGCGCCGAAACCGTTGTCAATGTTGACCACGGTTACACCCGAAGCGCAGGAATTGAGCATGGCCAGAAGCGCGGCCAGCCCGCCGAAGCTGGCCCCGTAACCGACGCTGGTCGGCACGGCGATGACCGGTTTGTCCACCAGGCCCCCGACCACGCTGGGCAAGGCCCCCTCCATCCCGGCCACCACGATGAAGACCGAACCCGCGGCCAGTCGATCCATCTGGCCCAGGAGCCGGTGCAGTCCGGCCACCCCCACGTCCGGCAGGTAATCCGTTTCGTGGCCCAGGAACCTGGCGGTGACCAGGGCCTCTTCCGCCACGGGTCTGTCGCTGGTGCCCCCGGAAATAATTACAATTTTCCCTCGGCCCTCCGCCTGGGGCTCCTGGTGGATGATGGTCAGACATCTGGCCCGGGCCTGGTATTGACCTTTGGGAAATTTTTCCAGGACCAGGACGGCGTTTTCCGGGGAAAGCCGGGTGATCAGGACGTTGTCGCCCTCTTCGATCAACCTGGAAGCAATGGCGATGATCTCCTCCGCTGTCTTGCCCTCCCCAAAAATTACTTCGGGGTAGCCTTGGCGCAGGTGCCGGTGATGATCGATGGTCGCCCACTCGGTACCTTCGAAAGGCAGGTTTTTCAAGGCGGTCAGGGCTTCGGCCACCGACATCCGGCCGGCGCTGACTTTTTCCAGAACTTGTTTGATTCTTTCGGCGTTCATCTCTTGGCCGCTACACTCCGACAAAATTTCGAGCCATCCTAACATCGGTCCTTCGGTCTTGCCAATCCCCAAGCGGCAAAAAGAGTTTAAGGGCCGATGGAGAATCGTTTCGGTCGGCAGGCCCTTTCGAAGTGAATTGACAAACCCGGGGAGGCCGTTTATTTTCCCGAACATCTTTGTCTTATCGGCCGAATCAAGTTATATTAAAGAGGTTTGGTTTTCCGGAGGACGCCGTGCGGCCCAAGGAATAAACAAACGGCCGAGCCGGACCGGTCCATGGGAGGGAATGATGTCCAGATGCTTGCTGATCGTCCATGAGTCCCAACTTTTGCTGAAAATCGCCGCCAGCTATGCCCTGGCCGAGTTGAGCGACCTGATCGTCGAAACGGCCGATTCGCCCCGGGACGCCCTGGCAAAAATAGAAGAAAAGAAGTTTGACGTGATCCTGGCCCCCTTGGAAATGACGGCCCTGGACGGCCTCGAGTTTAACCGGCGCTTGCGGGCCGGCCGGATCAATGCCGAGACGCCTTTTGTGGCGATTACGAGGACCATGACCGAAGACCGCCAAAAACGACTGCTCCAGGAAGGCCTGACCAAGTGGCTGTCGGTCCCATTCACTCGGGAGGATTTGGCTCGGGTGATCAACGAGACCTGCGATCCGCGAGCCAAACGGGGACGCCGGCGCTACAATATTCCCGAGACGGAAGTGTTGATTCGTTCGGAAGTTTCGACCTATTCAGGCCAGTTGGTCAATATCAGTCGGACCGGCCTTCTGGCCGAAATGACTTTTAAGGACGATTGGACCGATTTTGGGCGGCCGATGCTCTTGACGATCAATTTTCCCGAGGAGTACGGTCGGATTAAAGTCGGGGAGATCAAGGCCGTTCTGCAATGGGCCGAGGTGCTGACCCGAGGCAAGGACCACGCCCCGGAGTCGGTCCGGGCCGCCTGGGAATTTATCGATCTGTCGCCGGAAATCGAAGAAGGGCTGGATCGGGTCCTGGAAAAAGCGGATCGGGCTTCGATGTTCACCGGCGAGATGACCAAGGAAACTCAAGGGCATGGAGAAAAATGACCGATTTCAATGATCTGGAAAAAAGGATCGGTTTTCTCCGGACTGAAATCGAGCGGCATAACCGTCTTTATTACCAGGAAGACGCGCCGGAGATATCCGATTACGAATACGACCGGCTCTTCCGGGAACTGAAAGAGCTGGAGGAAGCCCATCCGGAATTGATCACGCCTGATTCGCCGACCCGGCGGGTCGGGGCTGAACCGGTGGAAAAATTCGCCCCGGTCGAGCATTCCGTGCCCATGCTCAGCCTCGAGAATGGTTTCCAACCGGGCGACCTTATCGATTTTAACGAACGGCTCAAGCGTTTCCTCAAAACCACCGACCAAATAAAATGTCTGGTCGAGCCCAAGATAGACGGGGTGGCCGTGGAGTTGGTCTATCAGGCCGGCCGGCTGGCTCAGGCTTCGACCCGAGGCAACGGGTACGTGGGCGAGGAGATCACGGCCAACGTCAAGACTATTTTGACGGTCCCGCTGACCCTGAACGACAAGAAACGGCCCGTCCCTGAGCGCCTGGAGGTCCGGGGCGAGGTCTACATGCCTTTGGAAGAGTTCAGCCGCTTGAATCAGGAGAGGACGGCCAAGGACCTGCCCGCTTTCGCCAACCCGCGTAACGCGGCCGCCGGATCGCTTCGCCAACTGGACCCCCGGATCACCGCCACCCGGCGACTGAACATATTTTGCTACGCCGTGGCCAGGCCCGAAGCCCTGGGGGCGGCCACCCAACTCGAGTTGCTCCAGGCCCTGCGGGATTTCGGTCTGCGGACCAACTTGAGAGAAGTGGCCGTCTGCGCCTCGGTCGACGAAGTCACGAATTATTTTCAACGGATCGACCGCCGGCGTCACGAGCTGCCTTATGAGGTCGACGGCGTCGTCATCAAGGTCGACTCCCTCGACCTCCAGGCCCGTCTGGGGTCCACCACCAGGAGCCCCCGGTGGGCCCTGGCCTACAAGTTTTCCCCCCAAGGGGCCGAAACCGTTGTCGATAGAATCGAAGTCCAGGTCGGGCGGACCGGGGCCTTGACCCCGGTGGCCATAATGAGACCGGTCAACATCGGCGGGGTGACGGTGAGCCGGGCCACGCTCCACAATGAGGACGAAGTCCGGCGCAAGGATGTCCGGGCCGGGGACGCGGTGGTGGTCCAGCGGGCCGGCGATGTCATCCCGGAGGTGGTCCGGGTGATCTTGGACCGGAGGCCGCCGGAGGCCGAGCCCTTCGCCATGCCCAAGACCTGCCCGGCCTGCGGGTCCGAGGTAGTGCGTCTGCCCGGCGAAGCGGCCCATCGCTGCCCCAATGCCTCCTGCCCGGCCCAGATAAAAGAGACCCTGTTCCATTTCGGCTCGAAAAACGCCCTGGATATAGACGGGCTCGGCCGCAAACTCATCGATCTATTGGTGGACCGGGACCTGGTCCGCAGTCCGGCCGATCTTTATCGGCTGACCCTGGACCAACTGGCCGCCCTGCCGCGCCTGGCCGACAAATCAGCCCGGAACCTGCTGAACGCCTTGGCCCGCGGCAAGGAGACCACTCTGGAAAGGTTCATCCATGCCTTGGGCATCCGGCACGTCGGCCGGCATCTGGCCCGGGTCCTGGCCGAACACTTCGGGGACCTCGAGGCCCTCCGCCGGGCCGGGGTCGAGGAATTGGAGGAAATTCATGAGGTCGGACCCGAAGTGGCTGGAAGCCTCGTCTCTTTTATGTCCAATCCCCGGAACCGGGAGCTCATCGACGACCTCCTCGGGCCCGAGATCGGTTTCAAGCTCCAGACCCCGGCCGGAGCCGGCGGACCGACGCCTTTTAACGGCCTGAGTTTTGTCCTGACCGGGGCCCTGGAGACCATGACCCGAGACGAGGCCAGGGACCGGATTATGGCGGCCGGGGGCCGGGTGGCCTCGAACGTCAGCCGAAACACCGATTTTGTGGTCGTCGGCGTCGATCCAGGCTCGAAGGCTAGGCGGGCCGCCGAGTTAGACGTGAAAATGCTCGACGAAAAGGAGTTTCTGAGACTTCTGGGAGGATGAGACATGGCCGAGGCCAGAGCCCATGTAGTCGTTTCCGGACTGGTTCAGGGCGTCTATTTCAGGTATTCGACCCGGGAAAAAGCCAAAGACCTCGGCTTGACCGGTTGGGTCAGGAATCTGCCCACCCGTCAAGTGGAAGCCGTGTTCGAGGGCGAAGAGGCCAAGGTCGAGGAGATGATTGAATGGTGCCGCCGGGGACCGGCCGGGGCCAGGGTGGACAAAGTCGACGTCTCCCGAGGCCCGGCTCAAGACGAATTCCTCAAATTTGAAATTGTTTATTAAGCCTCTAAGTCGAGGAACCGGCCTGAAGACCAGGCCGCTTCAATCCCCGGGCCGGTTCCTGTTCTTGACACCTCGGCGTCTTTCCGGATACAGTTGGACAATTATTTAACGAAAAGAGACCCGTCATATGATGATTAACCGGCGTTTCCCATCGGCCTTGATCCTGATCCTGGTCCTGATCATTTTCTTGAGCGGGTGCGGCCTGTTCGGGCGCACCAAAAAGACCGGCCCGGTCGGCGCTCTGAAAATGAAAGTGGCTGTGGCCCCTTTTGATGACCCTCTTGACCTGGTGGAGAAGGAGTTGAGCCGGAAGGCCGCGGCGCTTCTGGCCAAACACCTGGATGAATCCCGGGATATCGTGGTTATCCCGCCGGAAGAAGTGCAAGCGTTTCTCACGGCCAAACAAATGCCCACGCCCCTGACCCAAAATTCGGCCGCCCTGATCGGCCGGAGTCTGGGGGTCAACGCCGTGGTCATCGGGTCCCTGTCCGAATTCAGCCAGATCCAGGAACGGACCGGATGGCTGCGCTGGCTGACCTTCTGGAGCAAAAAGAAGGATTTCATTAAGGCCGTCCTGGTGGTCAAGGTGGTGGACCCCGCCCAGGGCACCATTATCGCCGCCGACTCCGGCCGGGGCCTGACCGAGACCGGTCAAAAAGAAGAGGACCTCTGGATGGGCAATCCCAGCCAGGGTTTGGACAAGGCCCTGGTCAACGCCAGCCTGGAGAAAGCCGTCCAGTCCTTGGCGGAAGGCATCGCCCAGGGATTGAAACAGGTGGCCTGGCAAGGCTTCATCCTCGATGTTTCCGGGGACACGGCCTTGCTCGGCGGCGGTCGGGACGTGGGGATCAAGCCGGGCCACAGGTTTTTGGTCTTTTCGGCCGGGGAAAAAGTGACCAACGCCGCGGGCCAGGTTTACATCATCCCCGGACCGGTCAAGGCCCAATTGCAAGCCGAACAGGTTTTGGAAGGAACCACGAAACTGAGGATCGTGTCCGGGGAAGTCCACCCCGGCGAAGCGGCCCAGTACACCGAATAAGCGAACCTGCCGCCTACCTTACAGCATCCGACCCGGACGAGGCCCTCTCGACCATTTCCCGGGCCGCTTCAAGGGTCTTGGCCGTGAGGGCGACCCCGCCCAGCATTCTGGCGATCTCGACCGTTTTTTCGTCTGCCTGGAGAGGCCGGATATCCGTGACCGTCCTCCGGCCGCGGACTTCCTTGTAAACCAAGTGATGGTTTTGGCCGAACACGGCGATTTGCGGCAGGTGGGTGATGCAAACCACCTGGTGGAAGCCTGAGAGGTCCTTGATCTTGCGGCCGATGACCTCGGCCACGGCCCCGCCGATCCCGGCGTCCACTTCGTCGAAGATGATGGTCTGGACTCGCTCCTGTCCGGCCAGGAGGCTTTTGAGACAGAGCATGACCCGGCTCAGTTCCCCGCCTGAGGCGATGCGGGCCAGGGGCTTGAGCTCTTCGCCGATGTTGGGCGAAATGAGAAACTCGACCTGGTCCCAGCCCAGCGGCCCGGGTTCAACCTGATCCGCGCCCGCCGAAAAGCTCACGGAAAATTCCAGGCCGGGCATGCCCAGGGTCCGGAGTTCCCTGGCCGCGGCCTCAGCCAATTTCAGGGCGGCGGCCCTTCTTTTTTCACTCAGTTCCCGGGCCAGGGCCTTGGCCTGTTCTCCCGATTTCTCGGCCTGGGACCGGAGACGTTCCCGCTCCAGTTCGAGGTCCTCCAAGCGGCCCAGTTGCTCCGCCGCCCGGCGGCCGTAATCGAGGACGTCATCCAGGGTGGGACCGTATTTGCGTTTGAGGCGGCTGATCAGGGCCAGACGGTCTTCTATATCTTCGAGGCGCCTCGGATCGAAAGTGATTTTGTCCAGATGTTCCCGCAAGGTGCGGGCCGCGTCATCCAATTCGTGATAAGCCCCATCGATCTGGGCCAGGACGGCCGTCAGCCGGTGGTCCAGGTTGACGGCCTTTTCCAAATCGGTGCGGGCCGCATCGAGCAGTTCTATGGCCGAACCGGCTTCGCCGTAAAGCCGGTCGAAGCTCCCCTTGACCAGACTGTAAATCTTTTCGGCGTTGCGGACCAGGCGCCGTTCCTGATCGAGATCCTCATCTTCGCCCGGTCTCAGACCGACGGCTTCGATCTCCTGAACCTGAAACCGGGTCAGTTCGACCTGGCGGCGTCCTTCTTGGAGGTCCTTTTCCAGGGCGGCCAGCCGCGCTTTCAATTCGGCCGACCGGCCGTACATTTCGCTCATTTCAGCGCGCCGGGGCCGGAGGTCCCCGAACTGATCGACCAAAAGGAGCTGCCGCTCGGGGTCGAGCAACTGCTGGTGTTCATGCTGGCCGGACACCGAGACCAGATCGCGGGTCAGGGTGGTGAGTTGAGTCAAGGTGGCCAGAGAGCCGTTGATATAGACCCGGTTCCGGCCGGCCCTGGATATGACTCGCCGAAGAACAATCTCGTCGCCGGCGGGCAGGCCGAGTTCCTCCAGACGGCGGCCCAGGGCTTCGGGGTCGGCCGGCAGAAACAAGGCCTGGACCTCGGCCTCGTCGGCCCCCTCGCGGATCAGCTCGGTGAAGGCCCGTCCGCCCAAGATCAAATTGATCGCCCCGACGATGATCGATTTGCCGGCCCCGGTCTCCCCGGTCAGGACATTGAAGCTTGAACCGAAAGAAAGGCTCAACTCTTCGATCAAAGCGAAGTTCTTGACGCTCAGTTCGTTCAGCATGGTCGTTCGACCCGGCCCGGTCCGTCAGTCCTCGGAGGTCGCCCGCAGGACCTCCTGGTAGGTGGTTTCCCCTTTCAGCATTAACTTCAAGGCGTTTTCCCGCAGCGTGGTCATGCCTTCACTCCGGGCGGTTTTAGCCAAGGTCTTGGCTTCTTGGGCGGCCAGGGTCATCTTCCGGAGAGTTTCGGAATAGGACATGACCTCGAAAACAGCCAGGCGGCCGAGATAGCCGGTGCCCCGACATTTGTCGCAACCCTGGCCGTGCCTCAGTTGGAGTCGTCCGTCGGTTTTTAGTCTCAGACCCAGGGCTTGGACCTCTTCCGGAGTTAGGAAGAATTCCTCGATACAATAAGCGCAGATTCGGCGAACCAGGCGCTGGGCGATGACGCCGATCAGGGTCGAAGTGACCAGAAAAGGCTCGACCCCCAGATCGATCAGGCGGGTGATCGCCGAAGGGGCGTCATTGGTGTGGAGGGTCGACAGGACCAGGTGCCCGGTCAAGGCCGCCTGGATGGCGTTTTGGGCGGTCTCGTAATCGCGCATCTCGCCGATCATGATAATGTCCGGGTCCTGGCGGAGGATGTTCCGCAAGATGGTGCCGAAAGTTATCCCGGTCTGGGGCTGGACGGCGATCTGGTTGAAGTCCTCGTGAACCATCTCGATCGGGTCTTCCACCGTGGTAATGTTTTTTTGTTCGCTGGACAGGTGACGCAGGGTCGAGTAAAGCGTGGTGGATTTGCCGCTCCCGGTCGGGCCGGTCACCAGGATGATCCCGTGGGGATGGCTGATGAATTCCTGGTATTTGTCCAGGTCTTCCAGCGAAAAGAACAATTCCTTGAGGTCGCGGAACAGGACGTCGGGATTGAGAATCCGCAGGACGGCCTTCTCCCCGAAGGCCACGGGAACAGTGGAAACCCGAATCTCGGCTTCCCGGCCCTTATGGTTGATCTTGATCCGGCCGTCCTGGGGGCGGCGTTTCTCGGCGATGTTCAGGCCGGAGATGGTCTTAATCCGGGAGACGAGGGCCGGATGGATGACCTTGGGCAGGCGGTGGACATTGTGCAGCACTCCGTCGATGCGGAGCCGGATCAGTGATTCGTTTCGTTTCGGTTCGATGTGAATGTCGCTGGCCCTCTGTTCAAAGGCATAGCTGATCAGGTAGTCCACGGCGTTCTTGATGTGCTGGTCCGTGGCCTGGATATCTTCGGTGGATTTGAGACGGACGTATTGTTCAAGGTTGCCCAGGTCCACGGCCGGCCCGGTCAGTTGGTCTTCGGCCCCGGCGATGGAAGTCTTGAACCCATAAAACTCGCTGATGGTTTTCCTGATGTCCGTCTTGGTGGTGACCACCGGGGCGATTTGGTATTCGCTGACCCGGCGGATGTCCTCCAGGACCATTTGATCGAAGGGATCACAGACGGCCACTTCCAGGGTCCGGCCGACAATGCCGATGGGTACGACCAAATGCTTGAGGGCGAAGGAACGGGGCAGGGTCTTGGTCACCACGTCCAGGTCCAGGTCCAGGGGGTCTATCTTGCGGTAGGGCAGGTTGACTTCCTGGGCCACGGCCTTCATGACGACCTCTTCATTGATCGTCTGGTCGGTCAGGCCGGGCAGAGGCAGTTCCAGGGAAGCCAAAAGGTCGACCGCGCCCAAGGGCTCTTCCTGAAGGCCCGAGCGTTCCGAACCGCGCACCCGCAGCCGGGCCAGTTTGCGTTCCTGGCCGGGCGCGGCTTTTTTTATCTCGGCTGCTTGGGCCTGGTTGATCAAGCCCTGGGAAACCAGGACCTCCAGGATATAATCGATAGTCATCTTGCCGCTGGCCATGGTGTCGTGCTTTGGCTCCTTAATTCCAAATTACGTCAGGATCCAAGGAGAGGCAAGAGGGAAAAGATGACAAGGCTTTCTATTATTCCGGCTGATGAGACGAAACGGCCTTATGGGTCATGGGTTCGGCGATGCTCTTCGTTCATAATCCTGGCGGAAAATATTTGACATGCCTCGGTCAAGCTAATAAACTACCTCTATTAATTTACATTGATAGAGGATCAACAAATTAATATTAGGAAAAGTGTACCCTTACGACCCGAAAATGCCTTTTTGTTACGAATCCAGCCAGGGGAGTGGAATTGTTCTGAACGGTTTCTTTAGGGGGGATTCGGGAAACAAAGACCTTGAGGGATGAAGGGATAATTTGGCAAGAGGAGAGGAGTATATCATTGAAAGAGGGAGGTAAGGACATGAGGTTGAAACGAATTTTTGTTTTGATGTCGGCTGCGGTGGTGATGGTGACTTTGTTGATCACCTTCAGCGGCGAAGCCCTGAGCCAGAACCCGATGGAGGCCTGGAAGCCGAAATTCGATCCGTCCGGGGCCAAATATAACATCATCTATTCCAACGTTTCTCACCCGGCCATCAAAGGGGTATATACGGGCATGGCCATCCGGGATGAACTCTGGAAACGAACCAACGGCCAGATGTACTTCGATTACCGCCCCTTTTCCCAATTAGGCGGAGAAGTCGAGGTCCTCAACCAGCTCCAGACCGGGACCATCCAGGGGATGTCGTGCAGTTCGGTGGCTTCGACCAACCTGGGGCCGCGCATGGGTATAGTGAATCTGCCTTATTTGGTCGACACCTACGAAAAAATGGAAAAATTCGCCGCCGACAAGAAACTGTATCAGCACTTCCTCGACGGCATGAAACATCAGGGCATCATGGGCGTGAACGTGACCGGTTACGGCCAGTACGGCTGGGCCACCACCAAGCCGGTGCGTAACCTCGATGACGCCAAGAAGGTCAAGTTCCGGATCGCCGAGGCGGCGGTCAACAAGCTGACCTATCAGGTCTGGGGCCTCAACCCCGTGGTCATGCCCTGGCCCGATGTTCACGTGGCCCTTAAACAGGGCGTCATTGAAGGGCTGGACCACACGGCCATCGTTTGCAATTTGACTAAAAAATTCGAGGTCTGCAAATACTTCACCGAATTGAACTATGCCCAGGGCCTGTTCATCTGGCTCTTCAACGAGGCCTGGTTGAAATCCCTGCCCCCGGACCTGGCCAAGACCCTTTTGGACGTGGTCAATGAGAAGTGCGAGGAGATGCGGGCGGCCACCAAGGCTCAACAAGAGGAACAGATCGCCGACGCCAAAAGCAAGGGCGTCGAGTTTATCCAACTTTCAGCCCAGGACCTGGAAACCCTCAGAGTGATGGGCAAAAAGGTCCACGATACTTACGCCAATGAAATCGGACCGGAATTCCTTAAAGAAGTCCAGAACCTGTTAGGCTTTAAATAATTACTTCCAGGCAAAGCGAAGAGGAACCGGCTTACTCCTCTTCGCTTTGCCGCCTTTTGAGGGTAAAACAGGGGCTTTTGTTTTTCAATCGCCCAACAAGAACGGAGTTATCCTTTTCTTGAGTCCTTTCGCGGAGACAGGCTTATGCTGGGGCGTATCATAGATTTTTTCGATAAAATATTGACTTTGTTTGAAAATTGGACCCTATTCATTGCCGTGATGATCGGGATGCTCTCGCTGTTCATCAACGTGATCCTCAGATACGGCTTTAACTACTCCCTGGCCTGGTCGGAAGAACTGATCAGGGAGATCATCATTTACACCACTTTTATCGGGTGCAGCGCGGCTATTAAGAACCGAAACATGATCACCATTGACGCTCTGCCCCAGATGGTCCCCCGCCTCAAACTGGCCCTGACCTTCTTCAGCCACGCCGCGGCCCTGTTTTTCAGCCTCCTCATTATGTATCTGGGCTGGCAGATGGCCGCCCTCCAGGTGACCACCCATCAAAAGACCATCATCCTCGAAATTCCGCTGGTCTATCTTTACGCCATTTTGCCCCTCATGGGCGGCATGATGACCATCCGAACCATCCAAGTCATCTATATGGATTTTCACCAACACTTTTTGACCAGGGAAGAAACCTCCTGACCCCTTTCGGGGCGACGCCCGGTCCATTTTATGCTTTTTAAAGAAAATCATAAAGAAAAGGCGCGGCTGGCATGCAGATTCAGTATATAGTCATTATCCTGGTGATGCTGGGGGCGATGGCCGCCACCGTCCCGGTGTTCATGTCCTTGTTCTTCACTGCCGTGGTCGGCTTCGCCTTTTTCACCGACCTGCCCCTGCTCATGTTGGCCCAGACCCTTTTTCGAAGCATGGACAATTTCTCCCTGGTCGTGGTCCTGTTTTTCGTCCTCTGCGGCAACATCATGACTTCCGGATCGATCGTGGACAAACTCATCAAAGTGGCCAACGTGGTTGTGGGCTGGCTCCCCGGCGGTCTGGGCATGGCCGGCGTTTTGGGTTGCGGCCTGTTCGGGGCCATTTCCGGCTCGACCGTGGCCACGGTCGTGGCCATCGGCGGATTCATGATCCCGGCCTTGCTGGACCAGAATTACGAGGAAAAATTCGCCCTGGGCATCATGACCACTTCCCCCATCCTCGGGGTGATCATTCCGCCCTCCATTTCCATGATCCTTTATTCCATGGTCACCCATTGCTCCCTGGAAAAGCTCTTTATGACCGGTTTCATCCCCGGGATTTTCATCATCGTGGCCACCTGTGTTTATACTTACGTGGTTTGCCGCCGAGGAGAGCAGGTCCAGACGCCCGTGCCGACCAAGAGTCAGGTCCTGGCCGCTTTCAGGGAAGGCATCTGGTCCTTGCTCTTGCCCGTAATCATCTTCGGCGGCATCTTTTCCGGGGCCTTCACCGCCAACGAGGCCGCGGTGGTCGCCTGTGTCTACGCCTTCTTCGTGGAGATATTCATCCACAAGGACATGGAATGGAACCAGGTCTTCAAGGTCACGGTCAACTCGGCCGTCACCTCGGCCACCCTGCTGATCATCGTGGCCGGGGCCACCTGTTTCGGCCGCTATCTGACCTTGGAAAGCATCCCGGCCATTATCACCAGAGCCGTCGTGGCTAATATCCACTCGCCCTGGGTCTTTCTCATGGCTATGAACATCCTGCTTTTGATCGTGGGCATGTTCATGGACATCATCTCGGCGACCCTTATTTTGACCCCGATCTTCCTGCCCATTCTTTTCGAGTACAATATCAGCATCCTCCACTTCGGACTGCTCATGACGGTCAACCTGGGCATCGGCTACTGCACGCCCCCGCTGGGCGTATCCCTTTATATTACCGGAGCCTTGGCCAACCGGAATCTGGTCTATATGACCCGGGCCGTTATTCCCTTCCTGATTATTCAGATTATGATTTTGGGCCTCCTGACCTACTGGCCGGACGCGGTCTTGTTTCTGCCCAGACTCATTTACGGGATGGTGGAGTGATCCCCGGTTTTCCGAAGTGATCGACAGCCCGAGGCCATCGGGGCGACTTATTGGTAATCCAGGAGAATCAAGGCTCGGCCGAGGCAATCATCGACGTTATGGCAACCTGGCACCGGCCGGCCGGCCGGGAGGCGGAAAGTTCGACCGCAAAGAACGCACCTGAAGGAAGCCGGTCGGCCTAAAATAACCGTGGACGTGCAGCACAGGCCGCAACTCAATTTAACCACGGTCCCCGCGGCTAGTTCTTTCTTTGCCCCGCAATAGTAACATTGGATCGTCAGGCTCATGGCCCCTGCCCCGCGGGGCCTTGATCGGTCAACACTCGACTCGGCCGATCAAATAGTCATGCCCGGCCACCGAGAGAAAGAAACGGCTGTCCCTCTCAATCACATATTCAGCCAACTGATAATAACTGGGCCGGAGAAACCTGGCCGGAAAACGACCCGATTTAACTTGAGCGTACAGCACATTATCTTGATTTTGCCTCAAGGTCGACGGGTCCAGTTCTTCCTCCGTCCGGTCATTCAGGGTCAGGATGAAGACCTCGGGGCCGTCTGGCCCCGCCGGACGATAAATAACCTGGTTGATGACGAAAAAGGTGTCCTCCACTTCGACAAAACAGCGTTGCCCGCGGAAATTGATGATATAACGTCCTTTTTCGTCCAGCTCCACATGGTCCATGATCAGGCGGTTGATGCCTTGATGGATCATTTCCGCGCCTAGGTGCCAGAAGCGCCCCTCCTTGTCCACATGAATCAGGCAAGGGGGCAGATTGTCCGGCCAGTCTTCGGGTCTGGGAGAAAGGGAACCGTGATTTCCATCCATAATTTTCTACTTGTTTCGGCTGTCCAGGATCAGGGTCACCGGACCGTCGTTGACCAAATGGACCTGCATCATGGCCCCGAAGCGGCCCGTGGCGGTCTTGACCCCCAGTTTTTCCATTTTGTCAATAAACTCCAGATATAATTTCTCGGCGGTTTCGGGTGGAGCCGCCTCGCCAAAAGACGGACGCCGGCCCTTTCGACAGTCGCCCCAAAGGGTGAATTGAGAAACAATCAAGGCTTGGCCGGCCACGTCCAGCAGAGAACGGTTCATCTTGTCGTTCTCATCTTCAAAGATGCGCAAATTAGCGATTTTGGCGGTTAAATAGTCTACGTCGACCGAATCGTCCCCCCGGCCCACGCCCAGCAGTATCAACAGCCCCGGGCCGATGGCCCCGACCACCGATCCATCGACCGCCACCTTGGCCTGACTGACTCTTTGAATCACCGCGCGCATCACTTGCACCTAAAGACTATATATCAATAAGAATAATAGGTTAAGGCCAAACAGACCCAGGGATTCCCTTTATGCCCAAGTAAAGCCCATGATCAATCCCGGGGCACGGCCAGCATCCGCTCCACGGCGGCCAGGGCCCTGACCCGAACCTTTTCCGGCACCTTGACCACCGGGTCCATGGTCTCGATGGCCCGCAGCACGTCTTTCAACCGGGTCAGCTTCATGTTCGGACAAAGCATGGTCCGGGAGACCTGATAGAACTTCTTGCCCGGGTTACGTTGGCGCATCTGGTGAAGAATGCCGTTTTCCGTGGCCACCAGGAACTCGCCGGCCTCGCTTTTGGCCGCGTACTCGATCATGCCCGAGGTGGATTTGATCACGTCGGCCAGGTCCAGCACCTCCGGCCGGCATTCGGGATGGGCCATCAGAATAGCCTCGGGCCGGCGCTCCTTGGCCTTTATGACCTGGTCGGCGGTCAGACGGTCGTGGATGTTGCAGCACCCGTCCCAGGTAATGATCTCCTGGTCCACGTGGCGCCGGGTGTAGGCGGCCAGGTTGCGGTCCGGGGTCATCAGGACCCGATCCGCCTTGATCGACCTGACCACGGCCACGGCGTTGGCCGAGGTGCAGCAGATGTCGCTTTCGGCCTTGACCTCGGCCGTGGAATTGACATAAGTCACCACCGGCACCCCCGGCAGTTCCTTTTTCCTGGCCCGCAAGGCCGGGGCGGTGATGGTGTCGGCCATGGGACAGCCCGCGTCCAGCCGGGGCAGTAGGACGGTCTTCCTGGGGCAGAGGATTGACGCGGTCTCGGCCATGAAATGGACCCCGCAAAAGACGATGACCTTGGCCTCCGTCCTGGCGGCCTGCATGGACAAGCCCAGGGAATCGCCGGTCAGATCGGCCAGGTCCTGGATTTCTCCCCGCTGGTAGTTGTGAACCAGAAGAATGGCCTCCCGTTTTTTAAGCAAGGCCCTTATTCGACTCTGGAGTTCCTTTATTTCCATTGCTCTCTCCCCGACGCGCAACAGTCACTTAAAAATAACCATAACACAACACTTTTCCCAGGGGCAACCAAACCGGCCCGATAATCGTCTCTTGATCCCGATCCGGCCAAGCAAGGCTGACAAGAAAAGGGGTTTCCCAGGTTCATGGCAAGGGTTATTATAATTTTGGACATAGTCATAAGGAGATTTTATATATGGAAAAACCAAGGCCGGTGAATTTGATCGAACCCATCCTTGTCCTGGCCACCAAAAACCAAGGCAAAACCAGGGAAATTCGGGAGTTGCTGGCTGATCAGCCGGTCAGGATCATGAACCTGACCGATTTCGGACCTACGCCCGAGCCGATTGAAGACGCCCAGACCTTCGAAGACAACGCCTACCATAAGGCCTGGTTCTACGCCCGCATCCTGGGCTTCCCGGCCCTGGCCGACGATTCCGGTCTGGTGGTCGAGACCCTGGGCGGCCGGCCCGGCGTCCATTCGGCCCGCTACGCCGGGGAAAACGCCGCCGACGAGGACCGTTGCGCCAAGGTCCTGGCCGAAATGGCCGGGCAGTCCGACCGGCGGGCCGCTTTTGTCTGCGCCCTGGTCCTGGCCGTGCCCAGCGGTCCTGGTCTGACTTGGGTGGGACGTTGCCAGGGAGAGATCAGCGCCGAACCGCGAGGCCGGAACGGTTTCGGCTACGACCCGATTTTTTATTACCCGCCCCTGAAAAAGACTTTCGCCGAAATGACCGGGGACGAAAAAAACCGGGTCAGCCATCGAGGTCTGGCTTTGGCCGAGTTCAAGTCAGAATTCGAAAAAGTCCTGATCTGGCTGGGGCAACGTCTGGCCGAAACCCGTCCGCCCCACCCCCATCATTGAAATCAGTGCGGGGCAACCCGGCCCGTTTTTTATCGGCCCGAAAAAAATCGGTTTCCGCTCTGGTCAAAACCCTGAACAGTGATTAATAAGAAACAAAGACCGGCCGAAAAATTAAGAGGGGCCGGAGAAATGGAGGGCGATCATGTCCGAGCAAAATAAATTGGCGGCTTGGGTCTGGGTAGTGGTGGAAAAGGCGGGAAACAAGGAAACCCTCCTGGCCTTGAAGGACGAGGCCCGAAATCTGAGTTTCATTCCGGTCTTCCAAACCAAGGAAGACGGGCTGGTCGGCCGGCGCGGCTTAAAGAAAGACCCCGAGGTCGAGCACGAGCTGGAAGCCATGTCCCTGGCCGAGGCGGCCCGTTATGCCCGGGATAATCACTTGGAAATCTTCATCCTGGACCACGCCGGCAAGGTCCTGGAAAGGCTGGCCCCTCTCCCGGACGCATAAACCCGTGGCGAGTACGTCCCGGCTTCATCACGGATACGGATGCCGTCCGGAGACTTAACCTCGGGAGTTCCCCGGACCGGATTTAAAAAATACAGCCGGCCCGGCCAGGGCCTGCGGTGAAATTTATGAAACTATTAAAGTCGTTAACGGTAAGGCTGCTTCTCCTGCTGATCTTCCTCTTGACCATCGTCGGGCCGCCCGCGGCTCAGGCCGAACCCGGCCGCCCGGCGGCCAAGTACGTGTTCTTGTTTATCGGCGACGGGTTGGGCTTGGCCCAGCGCACCCTGGCTGAGTGGTTTTTGGCGGAAACTCAAGGCCGGACCCCCGAACAGGTCCGCCTGACCATGAGTTCTTTTCCCGTTCAGGGTCTGACCGCCACCCACGCGGCCGACCGCTGGATCACTGATTCGGCCGCCGCGGCCACGGCCCTGGCCACGGGTTACAAGACCAAAGTCGGCTTGATCGGAATGGACCAGGACCTGAAACCACGCCCAACCATCGCCGAAAAGGCCAAGGCCCGGGGCCTGAAGGTGGGTTTGATCAGCCCCGGCCCCCTGGACGACGCCACGCCGGCCTGTTTTTACGCCCATCGGCCGTCCCGCCGGATGTATCATGAAATCGGCCACGATTTGGTGCGCAGCGGGTTTGACCTTTTCGCCGGGGGCGGATTCCGCGACCCTACCGGCTTACAGTCCCCCCAACCCCTGGGCGATGTTCTGGCCGCGGCCCGATCAGCCGGTTACACCCTGGTCAGCGATAAAAAGGCTTGGCTTAATCTAAAGGCCGGCTCGGGCCGAATCATCGCCGGAAACGAACGTCTTGAGGAGGAGGGCGTCCCCTTGTCCCTGGACCGGAGCCCGGAGGATATATCCTTGGCCGAATTCACCCTGAAGGCCATGGAACTCCTGGACAACCCCGCCGGCTTTTTCCTCATGGTCGAAGGCGCGGCCATAGATTGGGCCTGTCACGCCAACGACGGACGGACCGCCATTGAGGAAACCCTCGATTTCGATCGGGCCGTTGCCGAAGCGGTCAAGTTTTTCAACCGGCGCCCCAGGAACACCCTGATTGTCGTCACCGGCGATCATGAATGCGGCGGCCTGGCCCTGGGCGGCCGGGCCACTAAAAACGACACCCATTTAAAGGTTTTGACCGCCCAGAAAATTTCTTTTCAGGCTTTTGAATCCGCCATGGCCGATTTCCGGGCCGCCCGGACCCCTTTCGAGACGGCGGCCGGCTTCGTGGAGGAAAACATCGGGCTGAAATTGGCCGAACTTACGGCCCATGATCGGGAAAAACTCCTTCAAACCTATCATCTCGATCAAGAGCCGGCTGAAGGTCAATTTCCCCAAAAAACCGGATCGGCCGGTCACCGGCGCGATCCCTTCGTCAGGTTGGTCATCGGCTTGCTCAACCAACAAGCCGGTCTGGGCTGGGCTTCTTACGGCCACACCGGGGCCCCGGTGGTCACCTCGGCTCTGGGCCGGGGGGCCGAACTCTTCGGCGGCTGGTATGACAACACCGAGCTGGCCCGGAAGATCATGTCCGCGATGGGCCTGGCCCAAGCCGATTCCACCCGACCACGCCGGGGCGATTCCGTAGTTTCCGAGCCGGACCGCGCCGTCGGGGGCCGTGTATCGCCCTGACCGCCTCAGCCCATCGGGGCCTTGGTCAGGTCCGTGGCCGATTGCAGGCCCAAGGCCACCTCGGAAATGACACCCTTTTCCACATAGATCGAGCGGACAGTCGCTCGAAAATTCTTCAGCTTCAGGGCAAAAAGCATGGCCCCGGCCAGGCAGCACACCCCGCTGATCATAAGCGTGTCCGGGGCGCCCAATTTATGGGCCGCACTTCCGGCCAATAGACTGCCGAAAGGCGCCGTGCCCATGAAACACATGACATAAAAGCTCATGACGCGGCCCCGCTTGTCATCATCGACGATGGTCTGCAAGATGGTGTTGCTGGCGGCCATTTGAACCATCATACCGAAACCGGTGAACAGGAGCAATACAATCGAGAGCCACTGGGAGGTTGACCAGGCGAAAGCCGTCAGCCCGGCGCCGAATATGGCCGTGGCCAAAGGCACAATGGTTTCCAGCCCGGCGGCTGTTTTGCGCGCGGCCAGGAAAATCGCCCCGGCCAGCGCGCCGCCGCCGGCCGCTCCCATCAGAAATCCGAGGGTATGGGGGCCGCCATGAAGAATGTCCTTGGCAAAGACGGGCATCAGGACCATGTAGGGCATGCCGGTGATGCTGGCCAGGACCAACAGAAGCAAAACGGATCTGATGGGACCGAATCCAAAGGCATAAGCAAAGCCTTCGGTCAAATCCTGTCGAATCCTCGTCCTTTTTTGGATTCTGTCGGCCGGAGGGATTTTCATCAAAAACAGGGCGATGATCACGGCCACATAGCTGATGGCGTTAAACAGGAAGCACAAGCCTTCGCCCAGGACGGCGATCAGGAGGCCGGCCATGGCCGGTCCCACCAGGCGGGCCCCGTTGAACATGGCCGAATTAAGGGCGATGGCGTTCCCCAAATCCTCTTTTCTGTCAATCATCTCCACGGTAAAGGCTTGGCGAACCGGCGTATCCACCGCGTTGATCAAACCCAAAAAGGTGGCCAGGACCATGACGTGCTCGATTTGGATCGTCCCGTTCATCACCAGAAAGGCCAGAATAAAGGCCTGGAGCATGGCCAGAATTTGAGTGACGACCAGCGTGCGATGGCGATTGACCCGGTCGGCCATGACCCCGGCGAACGGGGACAGGACAAAGACCGGAACCAGGCTGAGAAATCCCACCAGTCCTAATAAGAATTCCGAGTTGGTCAGACGATAGACCAGCCAGCTCATGGCCACGCGCTGCATCCAGGTGCCGATAAGGGAGATGGTCTGGCCGGAAAAAAAGAGCCGGTAATTCCTGGAGTGGAGGGCCCGGTAAATTTGCTTCAGATTGCCTAGAGGTTGTCGGCTGTTTTCCATGTCTTTCATTTTATCGGCCGTCTATTTCAACTACGCCTGGGGAAAGGCCAAAGGTCCAGCTCCACCCTTTGGCACCGGCTTCATAAGCTCTGATCATCCCGAAGCCAGAAGAACACTGCCCCTCAAATGCCTCTTGGGGGACCGGTCTGTTTACTGGACCGGGCCGGCTGGGGAAGGGTGTCTGGCCGAGGTGTTTGAGCCGGGGTGAGACCAGGCTGGTTGAGCCTGGAATTTTTTACTTCTCATCACCGGGCCGACCCGGGCGGTCCGGTGATGGACCGTCGGCCGGTTGCTGGAATGTCCGAGATTTGCTCGCCGAATTCCTCATCTAAACGACCGGTGTGCCCGGGTCGGTCGCCGAGGCTTCGGGCGTTCGTCTAAAACGGGCCAATCGGCCCTGGAAGGCCTCGAGGTAAAGATAAAAAACCGGGGTGACGAACAAAGTCAGGAATTGACTGAACAGCAACCCGCCGACCACGGCCAGGCCCAGGGGCTGACGCGCCTCTCCGCCCGCTCCATAACCCAAGGCTATGGGCAAGGTCCCCATCAGGGCGGCCATGGTGGTCATCATGATCGGCCGGAAGCGGATGAGGCAGGCCTCGAAGATGGCCTCGTCGGCCGTTTTGCTTCGTTTCGACCTGGCTTCAATGGCGAAATCCACCATCATGATGCCGTTTTTCTTGACCAGCCCGATGAGCATGATCACTCCGACAAAGCTGTAAATATTGAGTTCGGTCCCGAAGAGCATCAGGGTGACCAGGGCGCCGAACCCGGCGAAAGGCAGGGCCGAGAGTATGGTGATCGGATGGATGAAGCTTTCGTACAGGATGCCCAGGACCAGATAAATAACCAGGACGGCCATGACCAGAAGCAGTCCCATCCCGGCCAGGGAGGATTGAAAGGCCTGGGCCGTGCCTTGGAAGCTGGTGCTGATGGTCGCCGGCAAGGTCGCCTTGGCGATCGGGGCGACCGTGTCCACCACCTCGCCCAGGGAATACCCCGGTTTGAGGTTGAAGGAAATGGTCACGGCCGGCAGTTGGCCCAGGTGGTTGACTGCGGCGGGACCGACGTCATGGCGAACGCCGGCCACCGTGTCCAAGGGGACCAGGCGGCCGTTGGCCGACCGAATCTTGAGCAGGGACAGGGAAGACGGGTCAAGCTTGAACTCCGGATTCAACTCCATGATGACCTGGTAGTCATTATTCGGCGCGAAAATGGTCGAAATCTGCCTGGAACCGTAGGCCGTGTACAAGGCCTCTTCAATTTGTTGGGTGGTCAGACCCAGGGCCGAGGCCTTGTCCCGGTCTATTTCCAAAGTCACCTGAGGATTCTTGATCTGAAGGTCCGAGTTGACGTCCTGCAAACCGGGCAGAGCGCTGATCTTGTCTTCCAGGATCGGAGCAAATTGATACAAGTCTTGAGGGTCGGGTCCCTGGAGAGTGAATTGGTAAAGACTCTTGGTGGACTGCCCGCCGATGTTCAGGGCCGGCGGATTCTGGAGATAGACCCGGAGGCCGGGCACCGCTCTCAACTTGGGCCTTAGCCCGGCGATGACCTGATCGGCCGTGAGTTCACGCTGGTCCCTGGATTTCAGACGGATGAAAAGGGAGCCGGCATTACTGCTGGCCATGGAGCCACTGGCGACCGAAGACATAAAGGCCTCGACATTAGGGTCGGCCTGGACCACCCTGGCCACGGCCTGCTGACGCTCGACCATGGCCGGAAAGGAGATGCCCTGTTCGGCCTCGGTGAAAGCCCTGATCTGTCCCGTGTCTTCGCTGGGAATGAAGCCCTTGGGCAGGACTTTAAACATGTAAAAGGTGGCCGCCAGGATGACGGCCGTGAAGATCATGACCGTTCGGCGGTGCCTGAGGGCCCAGCGGAGCATGGCCCCATAAATCCGCAGGGCCAGGTAAATGATCCCGCCCCGACCGCGCAAGTCCGGACCTTTGTCTTGGCCATGTCTTGAAACCTTCAGGAAACGTCCGCAAAGCATGGGCGTGAGGGTCAGGGAGGTCAAGCCTGACACCAGGACGGCCACGGCGATGGTCACGGCGAATTCATTGAAAAGTCGGCCGATCACGCCGCCCATGAAGAGGACCGGTAGAAAGACCGCGGCCAGGGACAGCGTCATCGAGACGATGGTGAAACCGACTTCCTTGGAACCGTTGTACGCGGCCTCCAAAGGCTTTTCGCCCAGTTCCATATGCCGGACTATATTTTCCAGCATGACGATGGCGTCGTCCACCACAAAGCCGATGGACAGAATCAAGGCCATGAGGGAAAGATTGTCCAGGCTGTACCCCAGAAGGTACATGGCGGCGAATGTGCCGAGAATGGACATGGGCATGGCCAGCGACGGAATGAGGGTGGCCCGGAAAGTCCGCAGGAAAACAAAAATGACCAGGACCACTAGGGCCAGGGAGAAAATCAGGGTGAACTTGACGTCTCTGACCGAGGATTCAATGGATTGGGAACGGTCGAAAAGAATCTTGAGCGAAACCGAGGCCGGAAGTTGGGCCTGAAAAGTGGGCAGAAGGCCTTTGACCGCCTTGGCCACGGCCACTGTATTGGTCCCCGGCTGGCGCTGAATGGCCAAAATTATGGCCCGCTGATCTACAAACCAGGCCGCGACTTTGTCGGTTTCCACGCTGTCGAGCACCTCGCCGATCTCCTCGAGGCGGACCGGATGGCCGGCTCGGTACGCCACGATGATCCCCCGATAGTCAGGCGCCCGCTCGAGTTGGCCCGTCGCCTGGATCGTGTACGATCGGTATCGGCCGTCCAGGGTGCCCATGGGCAGATTGGCGTTGGCCGTCTGAACCGCCTGGGCCACCTCGTCCAGGCCCAGGCCCCGGCTGTTCATGGCTTCGGGATCAAGCTGGATGCGCACGGCGTATTTTTGAGACCCGTAGACCATGACCTGGGCCACGCCGTTGACCATGGAGATGCGCTGAGCCAGCAAGGTTTCGCCGTACTCGTCGAGCATGTAAAGCGGCAGGGTCGGGGTGGTCAGAACCAGGTACAGGATGGCCTGATCAGCCGGGTTGACCTTGCGAAACGAAGGAGGGTAGGGCATGTCGGCGGGCAGGCGCGAGGCCGTCCTGGCTATGGCCGATTGGACATCCTGGGCCGCGGCGTCCAGGTCCCGGTCCAGGTCGAACTGAAGGGTTATCCGGGTTCGGCCCAGAAGGCTGGTCGAACTCATGGAGGCCACCCCGGCGATGGTCGAAAATTGACGCTCCAGCGGCGTGGCTACGGCCGAGGCCATGGTTTCCGGACTGGCCCCTGGCAGGCGGGCGTCGACCAGAATCGTCGGGAAATCCACATTCGGTAAATCGCTGACCGGCAAACGCAGGTAGGCCAGGGCGCCGAAGATCAAAATGGCGGACATCAGCAGCGTGGTCATGACCGGCCGCTTGATGAACAGCGCGGAAAGGTTCATTTAACCGCGCCCCCTTTGACGGTTTCGTCCTGGTCGCGGATGGTCGCCTGCGCCCCGGGCACCAGATTCAACTGGCCGCCGGTGACCACCTTCTCCCCCGGCTTAAGACCTTGAGCGATGATCGAGCTGTCTCCGACCGTGCGGGACACGGTCACCGGACGAAGTTCCACCTTGCTGTCAACCCCGACCACAAAGACATACGTCCCGGCCTGGCCGGTTTGGATGGCTTGATTCGGAATGACCAGCGCCCCGGACTGGACGCCCAGGCGAAGGACCACGGTGACAAACTGACCCGGCCAAAGGCCGCGATCCTTATTGGTAAAGGTCGCCTTCAAACGGATGGTCCCGGTGCTCACGTCCACCGTGTTGTCCAGAAAGGTGACTTTTCCGGTCACTGCCGTTGATTCGCCGGGGCTGCCCGAAGTTCGGACGGCCGCGGATAATTGGCCGGCGGCCAGGGCCTGGTTGATCGGACCGTAGTATTGCTCCGGGACGGTAAAGGAGACAAAAATAGGCTGAATCTGGGTGATGGTCACCAGGGATTTGTTATCGTCGCTGGCCTTGACCAGGGTGCCCCGCGGCGCTTCCAGAGTCCCGGTCCGGCCGGAGAAGGGCGCTTTGATGGCGCAGTACTCGAGTTGCAGCCCGGCGTTTTCCACCAAGGCCTGGTCGGCTTTGACCGTGGCCTCCAGGGAATCGGCGGTGGCTTTGAGCTGATCATATTCTTGATGGCTGACCATGTTCTTATCGACCAAAGCGGCGTTGCGCCGCAAATCCGCCTGGGCCTTGCGGAGCAAGGCCCGGTCACGGTCCAGTTGGGCCTGGGCCTGCTTCAGGGCGACTTGATAGGGAAGGGGGTCGATGGTGAACATTAAGTCACCCTCCTTGACCTCCTGCCCTTCCTGAAAATGGACCGCGATGATCGGGCCTGAAACCCTGGATTTGAGCGGCACGGTGGCGTAAGCCTCGACGTTGCCGATGGAGTTGATTTCAATCGGGACGTCCCGTTGAACCACCGTCGCCACGGTCACCGGCGCGCTGGGCCGCGGCCTTTCGCCGGAAGACTGGGTTGATCCCCCTTCCGAACAGGCGATCATAAAAAATAAGGCCGCCGCCAGGATGGTCCCCATCCGGCCGGCCTGGTTGAGGTTGTTCATTCCCCCGTCCGCCTCCTCTGCTGACCACCCCCTGGTAACCGCCAAGTCTTTTGCCCTCGACCTGGCTGGCCCCGATCGGGTGGTCAATCGTTACATGCTCTAATTATAGTATCACTCGGTTGGTTTGGCGCTGTGATTTGTTTCACTATTTGGCTGGGGCCGCTTTTCATTGACCACATTTGATCAGCTTGAGTAAATCATCCGGCCGGAGAAGCCAGCTTTCCGCCGGCCGGGTTTTACAACCCGTAAAAAAAACTGACGCCCGGCCCGGCCTGGACGTCGTTTTCCGCGTCGGGTTTTACTTGGATAAACCAAGAAAAACAGCATATTAAAACATGCGGCTAGGGGGGTTTCCTCTGGCACGCCATTTGCTCCCCATTTCACACAATTGTGTCAGAAATAAACGCTTTTGCTATAATGGCCGGCGCCTGATAAAGCCGGGGGGCCGAGCCTGTCTTTATGATCTAAAAATAGCCTCAAGGTCTGGACAAGGAATAAAATACCGCCCGGCCGGATCGCGCTTAACAGCCCATGATGCTGAAGGTTGAATCGTTTGGGGTCAAAACTGCATGAGGAGGTAAGGTATGAAAGGCGGGGTAAAATCAATTAAGATCCTGGTGTTGATTTTGATTCTGATTTTTGTCGCGGCCTGGTCCGACAGCGGCTGGGCGGAGGAGGGTCAAGCCGAAATACTTAAGCGTTTGGATGATCTGACCCGGACCGTCCAGAAACAGCAAGAAATGCTCAAGCAGCAGGCCGAGGAGATTCAGACCCTCAAGGGTATGCTTAAGCAGCAGGAGACGGCCGCCGAATCCAACCGGCGGAAGATCACCGAGGTTGATCAGAAGACCGCTAAAAAGGCCGGGTGGACCGACCGACTGGACCTTTCCACCGACTTGCGCCTGCGTTATGAAGGCATTTTGAACCGGCAGGCCGGCAACAACGAGATAGACGACCGCCACCGTTTCCGAATTCGCTGGCGGGTCTTCGGCGATTACCGGCTCAGCGACGGCCTGTCCCTGCACAGCATGGTCATGACCGGCAGCGGCAGTTGGTTCAACAACGGGACTTCCAGCCGGAACTGGCAGCCCGGTCGGACCTCCAACCAAACCATGGACGATGAATTCAGTCAAAAGGACATTTACATCGGCCGGATGTACGCCGCCTGGAAGCCGGCCGCGGTCCCGGGCCTGGAGATCAACGCCGGCAAGTTCAAGAACACCTTCCTTAACACCGACATCATGTGGGACCCGGACGTCAACCCCGAAGGGGCCTCCGAACGCTACCAGTGGACCTGGGGGAAGGCCAGACCCTTTATCCACTTGGGTCAAATGGTCGTGGCCGAAAACAACCGGACTGAAGACGCCTACTTGTTTGTTTATCAGGCCGGGAGCGAATTCAACCTGGGCAAGGACATCAAGTGGACCCTGGCCGCTTCTTACTACGACTGGCAGAATCTGGACAAGAGCGACCTGTCTCAAGTGGAAAACAGCGCCGCCGGCAACACCATCAATGCCGTGGGCGACTATCTTTATTACTACAAACTGGTCCAGGGGATCACCTTCCTGGACTTTAAAGTCGGCGGCCTGCCAGTCCGGCTTTGGCTGGACTACATTGTCAACACCGCTGAAGAACTGCCCGAGAACGGGGACACGGCTTGGTCCACGGGCTTTACTTTAGGCAAGACCAAAAAGAAAGGCGACTGGGCTTTTTATGTCAAGTACGCCCAGATCGAGTCGGACGCCGTGGTCGGGGCCGTGGCCGACGGAGACTTTTATGGGACCAACCGGACCGGTTACAAGGTCCAGGCTCAGTACCAGTTGGCCGACCCGGTCCAGATGGCTCTGAGCTGGTTCCAGACCGACGCCTTGAACGGACCGGAGGACAGCGAAGACCGAATCCAGTTGGACTTTATTTTCAGATTCGGACCGTAAGTCTTATTTTCCCGCCGATGCCCCAAGCGCCCGGCGGTCAATATATAAGGTCGCCTTGAGGGTGCGTGACCGCCCCCCAAGGCGACCTATCGATTTCCAGCCAAGGGGCTTACAGTTTCCTTACTCTGTTGTATATACTAATTGTATAGATAAAAATTGAGCCGGCGGGCCGGGACGTGTTAATATTTTAGCAATCTTTTATTAATTTTCCTCCGGCACTCCGACTTTGCCCTTGGTGTAAGGCCGAGAGGGGTATCAGCAGATGAAAAGGAGCGAGAAGGGGTTGGCGGAGGTCCTCTCCGCGCCGGTGTCGGAGCTGGAGCGAATGGAGTTGGAAATCCTGGTGGGAGAGATTCGGCATTTGAACGAGAGCATCAAGAAGCTCGAAGGTCTTCTG
>Ga0209270_1001074_pt1 | contig 43745 bp, 47 predicted proteins | sample MTBAKSrepl1MetaG_FD_187456 | JGI IMG/M metagenome (GOLD analysis project Ga0209270, IMG submission 187456) | Enrichment culture microbial communities from Arthur Kill intertidal strait, New Jersey, USA, that are MTBE-degrading - MTBE-AKS1... | ecosystem: Environmental > Aquatic > Marine >... | reverse complement strand
GGTGGTGTGTGCTGCAATGAGAAAATTGCTTCATCTCGTTTTTGGAGTCTTGAAATCCGGAATGCCTTTCGACCCAAATTATCTTAAGAATATGAGTGCTTCCTCTTGACTTTAAAGACAGCATCTACGAGCCCACCAACCAAATCCTCCATAACGGAAATGTTATTTTGATGATGTGGTTTATTCATTTTCATCGTCCCCTTTCAAAATCCGGATGGTGATTACACAATCATTGTTTGATGAGACGATAAAAAAAATCCAGCCATATCGATGATATAACGTTGAAAACACCCCCACCCCGGGCATATTGCCGGCAGCATGTGCAAGGGGCGAAGCAGGTGATAACAAATCTTGTAATCCCAAGCTCCCGGTTGTTGCAAATGATCGACCGTAGGGATGAAGGATCGGAGAATGAAACCTCTTGTGGAAAATTGTGTCAATTCTCCGATCCTTCATCCCTACGAGCCCATCAACCAAATCCTCCATCACGGAAATGTTATTTTGATGATGTGGTTTATTCATTTTCATCGCCCCCTTCCAAAATCCGGATGGTGATTACACAATCATTGTTTGATGAGACGATAAAAAATTCCAGCCATATCGATGATATTTCAGTGGAAATACCCCCATCCCGGGCATATTGCCGGCAGCATGTGCAAGGGGTGAAGCAGGTGATGACAAATCTTGTCTATATACAAGGTGCATCGCACTTCTAGATGATTGTTCACCCGATTAATTCTCAAATTCGAATTATTGGGTTTATCCCTAAGTGCAACGCACCAGTCGGCAAATGGTATTTAACCGGATTTATCCGGTTTGAACCTGCCTATCCTTGGATTTTAATCCAAGGAAGTGTAAATCCTTAAGAACTCATCTCCTCAATCCCCAACCGCTCCAACACCTCATCCTGCGGAACTCCCTGTTCACTCCAGCCCATGCGCTTGTAGTAGCGCTGCAAAGCTTCCTTAAGATATTCCGGAGTCATTGCCCTTCCAGCAATCGGACCATCCTGGGTGGGTTGGAACAGCCGTGCAGATAACATGTCATCTTCAGCGGTAAACCCTTCACGCAGAAGATACATACGGGCAGCATCAATGATCCGCTCACCAATCTCGATGATCTCAGACATGTTTACATCCCAACCTCCGGCTCCATTGATTGCATCGACCATATGTTGAAATTCATACGGATAAAAATGGCAGATCACAGCGCTATCCAGGAAGTTCTTGAAGGCTGTTTCATAAAAGAAAGCTTCAATTTTATGATCTGAGATACCCCACAATTTAAGAGGAGTTTCCATTCCCAATTCTCGTAAGCGCACACAAATATCGGAGCCATCCCAGGTGGCAAATGTATCATTTAGATTGGCCATATGATCAGCGCCAGTGGCTGAGACAGCATATCCCATGCCAATCGCATTCTTCAATCGTGGATCATGATAAGGCAATTCTTGTTTGCGCGCAACTGCCAGGAATTGATCTGATCCCATGCCAATTCTGTCAGCCATTCGGGCACTTCCTTCTGCCATCCAGTCGCCAATATCTTCACGATGAACAATTTTTTCGATGCTTTCTAATAAAGATTGTCCATCCCCAAATTTCGGAACAAATTCAAACCCATCGACCAAACCTTTTTCCACACATTCCATGGTAAACGCAACGGTCCCGCCAGTGGAAATGGTGTCCAATCCATAAGCAGCACACAACTCATTCGCTTTTGCCACCACCAGGGGATCATTGATCTGGCACAATGCTCCCAAACCGGCTGTTGACTCGTATTCCGGCCCACCATAGCGAGGATCAATGGTGATTTCTCCTTCGTGAGAAGCGACCAGCTTGCAGCGCACCGGGCAGCGATTACAGGTATCCCGGTCTTTGATCAACCATGTGAAAGTAGAGGTAGCGTCCAGTTTTTCGATTCCTTCCAGACTTCCATCCAGGTAATTGCGAATGGCCGTCGTACCTGAATCATGGTTCCCTTTAACAGAACCCGCCGTGCCATATTGGATCGCCCATCCCATCATATCCTTATAATTCGAGGTGATCCATTTTTGAGTGATTTTCATCATTTCTTTATTTGCCAAACCGACCTTGAACTTGCCACGGACGGCAATAGCCTTCAGGTTTTTGCTACCCATCAACGCCCCTAATCCTGAACGCCCGGCAGCACGATTTACATCATGCATCACAGCCGCATAGCGCACCAGATTTTCACCGGCTGGTCCGATCTGAGCAATACGGATCTTCTCATCATCCAATTCCTTGCGGATTTCTTCCTGGGAATCTCCGGTTTTCAATCCCCACAGGTGGCTGGCATCACGAAGCTCTGCCCCACCATCCTTAATCCACAGATACACAGGTTTCTCAGCTTTTCCCTGTATCACGACTGCGTCAAAACCCGCTTGCTTGCATTCAGCTCCCCACCAACCGCCTGCTTCTCCGGACGCGAGTGCCCCGGTGAGTGGTGATTTTCCGCCCACAGCATGTCGCCCCGTACCTGGAAGTACAGTGCCGGTCAAAATTCCTGGGGCAAATATCAATAAATTATCCGGATTCAAAGGATCAATTTTAGGATTTGTTTCTTTCAATAAATAATAAACGATCAAACCACGGCCACCAATCCATTTACGGTAGAAATCATCATCATGTTCATCGACCCAGATCTCACCTGTGCTCAAATTTACCCGTAAAACTTTTCCCGAATAAGGACTATTGCCTGTCAGAAATTCTGTTTTCATTTCAAATTGGGTTAAGCCCTGGTTTGTTTTCATTATTTATCCTCCAATAATTTGTGGTACACAGCGAATTTCCACACCGGGTTGAATGGTCTCATTCTGATCAACAACCACCCCATCAACCAGCACAACATAAGCCACACCCGGTTTGGTAATAAATCGCTTCAGTACATCTGTGTAACGCTGGCCAGCGGCAACCTCAACTTCCATTCGTTGTGCCACCAATGGTTTATCCAGAATCAGGTGGGCTGATTCTGTGATCTTACTATTCCTAAAATTGCTCATATCATTTTCATCGCACTCGAAGGTGTTTGCAGGACAAGTCCTGCAAACACCTCATTTATGCAAATTGGTTTAATTTTACAACAATAAACCTAGAAACGACCACCCATCGTCAAAGCCATTAAGGCTTTCTGAATATGCAGGCGGTTTTCGGCTTCGTCATAGATCACAGAATGTGGACCATCCACAACGGCATTGGTAGCTTCGTAACCACGGTCAATGGGCATGCAGTGCATGTAAATAGAGCTCTTCTTGGAGAGTTCCATGCGGCGTTCATCAGCAATCCAGTCCTTGTGTTGGTCGCACATGGCCTGGACAGCAGCGGGTTCTTCGGTTTCCATGATGGGACCCCAACTCTTGGCGTAAATGATATCGCCATCTTCGAAAGCAGCATCCATGTCATCAATCACTTCGAATTTGGTGCCATGTTCGGCCGCATGTTTTTCAGCTGATTCGAGACATTTGGGCATCAACTCAAAGCCTTTGGGATGCGCCAGGGTAACATCCATACCAAAGCGGGTCATTAACATGACCAACGCCTGTGGAACTGACAATGGGCGAACGTACTTGGGAGCATATGTCCACGAAATGGTGAATTTGCGGCCGCGCAGGTCATTGCCGAACTTCTCACGAATGGTCATCAGGTCAGCCATTGCCTGGCAGGGATGATCCACATCATCCTGCATGGAAATGACAGGAATATTGACATGGCTGGCTAACTCATATTGATAAGCCTGGCCGATACCGGTGCGGCAATCGCGGACAGAGATACCATGACCATAACGTTCCAGTACGCCACCGGTGTCTTTGGAGTTCTCACCATGTCCAACCTGAGTGGCACTGGGAGTCAGGTAAATACCATGGCCACCCAATTGAGTGATACCGGACTCAAATGAGTTACGGGTTCGGGTTGATTCTTCAAAAAATAACATAAACAGGGTCTTGCTGCGCAGAATATGATCATGAGGTTCACCCACCGCGAAACGGCGTTTGAGATCTCCAGCCATATCCATCATCGAGATCAGCTCATCAATAGTCCAATCTTCGGTGGTGATAAAATCTTTTCCAAATAGTGTAGTTTGCATAAATTCATTCTCCTTTATTTTTTTGATTATTTTGATTTCGCTCCAGTGACTTCTTGATAAATCACCGGGTAAAGCGCATAGAACATGGCGGCTTTCTTCAATTTTTCCAGATTGACCTGATCCATGGCGGTGTGAACATACGGTTCTTCCTGTGGACCAAAACCCAGCGTTGGGATGCCAGCCACGCCGGCTGAATAGGTACCATCCGTGCTGAATTTCCAGACATCAACTTTTGGAGCCTGCTGCCACAAAGCTTCATAGGTCTCTTTGCCAACCTGAATGATTTCAGTATCTTCCTCAATTAACCAACCGGGATAAAATGAGGGTCCATCCAATTGTAATCCGGTATGGGATTTTACGGGTTGAATCGGTATCTCCACCAACGCTCCTAATGGACCCACGACTTCCCGGATCCCTTCCACAATCGATTCGGCTGTTTCGCCCGGTACCAGACGACGATCCAGAGCTACCTCACACCAATCCGGAACGGAGTTAGGCGTATGCGGTCCGGTGATCAGGCTGACGACCTGTGTACCGGGTCCAAACACCGGATGCACCGGTAAATGTCCGTTCATGCTTTCCAGGGCTTCGATGACCGGTACCATTTTGACAATCGCATTTTCACCCAGGTGTGGGGTACTGGCATGCACAGCCTTGCCTTTGGTGCGGATGTGCACCTCGCAGCGGCCACGATGTCCACGACGCAGTGTCAGATCTGTCGCTTCTGCCAGTAGCACGCATTCAGGTTTCAACCCATCACGTTCCACCAGGGAACGCAGTGCAAAACCTTCTGCATCCTCTTCCAGCGTAGCGCCCATCACTACCACTGCGACATCCTCCAGCAATCCCAATTTGTTCAGGATCGCAGCCCCATATACAATCGAGGCTACGCCAGCTTTGCAGTCAGATGCCCCCAGCCCATACAGGATGCCATCTTCAATCACCGGTTCCAGTGGTGGATGTGGCCATTGACTGGCATCGCTGACCTCATTGGTATCCAGGTGCGCGTTGAACATGATGATGCGTTTGCCTTTGCCAATGCGACCTAAAGCATTCCCAGCGCTATCCATCCAGACCTCTTCGCAACCAATCTTGCGCAGTTCTGCCAGGGTACGTTGAACTGCAGGACCTTCCTGGCTGGTGTAACTCTGAATACGGATCAAATCCCCCAGGAAATTCACCATATCCTGGTTCATCTCTTCTGCCAGGGCTTCAATTTTTGTTTTTAATTCGTTCTTGTTAAGCATTTTTTGGTATTTATCCTTTAGAAACCATCAGCAAAAGCATCGACCACCGGTTTGATGTCATCCATCATTGGGTAGAGAATCGGACAGGTCACGCCGGCGTCCACGTATTCACGCACTTTCTTGCGGCATTCCTCCGAGGTACCGACTGCCATTAATTCGCGTACCACATCATCCGGAATCACTTTTGACGCTTTGATATAGTCTTCCTCGGTAGCTGGCCAGCTCATGATCGACTGTACTTTTTCCAATAATTCTTCACTCACACCGGATGCCTTCATGATATGGGGTTCGGTTGCCAGATAATACGCAACCAGTTTCTTGCCTTCTGCCATGGCTGCCGCAGGGTTTTCATCCGAAAGACAGCAAACCAGTAATTCAGGTCGATCGATATCAGCCAGCGTCTTACCAACCTTCTGGGCACCTTTTTCCACCAATGCCACTGCCTTCTTAATGTAATCCACAGATACTACATAATTCAGTACAACACCATCGCACAATTCGCCGGCCATCTCGAGCATCTTATCGCCAGTGGCGCCGATGTAAATCGGAATGTTGCGTGGGCTGCGATCACCAAAGGCAACATCCAGTTTGACCCGATCCAGTGTAACAAACTCTCCCTGGTAAGAGACTTCTTCCATGGTGAATAACTGGCGAATGGCTTCCACATACTCGCGCATGGCTTTCAATGGCTTGACGCGGTTAACGCCCACTCGGCTGGCAATCGGTTCCCACCAGGCACCCAGGCCTAACATCACGCGGCTTTCTCCATCCACCAGACCACCTAATTCCCACATGGTGCTCCAACTGGCGGCAATCACTGCCGGGTTACGCGTCCAAACGGGCAACACACCGGAACCATAACGTAATCGTTTGGTAGCTGTTAACAGCGCACTCATCATCACGATACAATCACGTGCCAGACGGGTATCTGCCTGCCAGATTTCGCTGAATCCGCGTTCCTCAGCATATTTGGCCATCTCCAATTCATATTGAATATCATGTTTGTCCTGCAAATAAAGCGCTACTCTTTGAGTCATATTATCCTCCTTCATTTCTAGTATATTGGTTGAGGTCAACCATGGGGTATCGGATTCTATCTCCGTAATTCCTGCGTTCGGGTTTATAAGTTGCATCGATCCCTATTTTGGTATGTACACCCCGGATATCAGCGGTGGGATCCATCTCATGTCCCTGAGAGCCTTCCACCAGGAAGATATCTTTAGACCAATCCACACGGTTGGTCAATGCCCAGGTCACATCGGCGGGATCGTAAATATTCACATCCGGGTCAACCACAATCACCTGTTTAATATTGACATGGGCTGTAAATGCCGCCATAGCTGCATTTTTAGGTTCACCCGGATTACTCTTCTGAATCTGGATGATGGCTGAGAAGCCATTTCCATAGGGTGGAATATGCAAACCAGTGACATTCTGGCTGACATGCTTGACAAAGCGCAACAGCAAAGGTTCACGCGGTAGAACATTGCCAATATAAATATGCTCATCCCAACCCGGAACGATGGTCTGAAAGATAGGTTGATTTCGATAGCAGATGGCGGTCACTTCAAAAATCGGTGATTCCCATAATTCGCCATAATAGCCATGGAACTCAGCTAACGGACCTTCTGCCTGACGGATATCAGGTGGCAAATACCCTTCGATCACGATTTCAGCATGGGTGGGGATATCGATATCCACTGTGACACCTTTGGTGACCGGTATTGGTTCTCCACGAATGGCACCAGCAATGGCCAGCTCATCGCCATCATAGCGTGCCCCTGCGGCAATCATAATCGCTGGGTCAAGACCAATAGCCACCGCCACCGGTAAACTTTCACCCTGAGCTTGCATAACTTTGTAGAATTGCATCACATGCCGCCATTCATTGACATTGAACCCAAAGGTGTGTTCCCCCAATACCTGCATACGATTATAGGAAAGATTACCTCGACCTGAAACAGGGTCTTTGGTGACAATTACCCCACCGGTGATGAAGGGGCCGCCATCATGCAAACCATGAGTCGGGATGGGGAGTTTATGCAGATTAATTTCGCTGCCGGTAATAACATTCTCTTTCCAGCCGGCTTCCTTTTCGCTTGGTTTAGGTTGAATGCCATGTTTTAAATCCAGGGCTAAATTCATTTTCTTGATAATATCTTCTTTTTTGCATTCCAGCGCCAGAGCAGCTGTATCCGGGCTGATGACTGCATTGGCAAAAATTGGCCAGGGAAAACTTCCCTCAGCAGTCATGGCATGATTAAATATGACACCGTTGCCCTTCATTCTTGCCAGGGTGGCTGCCACATTCGCCAGCTCATGCACCAGATCAACCGGTCGGTCAACTACCGCCAAACGGCCTTCTGTTTCCAACAAAGACATATAACTTCGCAAATCTGTTATTTTTCCCATTAATTTCCTCCTGATTGAATTGGATAGGTACCCACTTCCCGGGCAGTTTCCAGCATCGCCAGATAATATTCGGGGTTCACCCCGGGATGAATGGAATTACTACTCGAGATCAAAAAACCACCACCTGGTGCAGCTGCCTGAATAACAGCTTGAGTCTGTGCCTTTACAGCTTCGATGGGTCCATCCACCAGGACAGTCGAACAATCTACATTTCCGATGAGTGTCAATCGATCACCGTATTTTTGTTTAATTTCAGCAATGTTCATATTGGCGCGTGGTTCAATGGCTTGAAAAGCGTCAATTCCACTGGCTATCATATCCTCTAATAAACTATTCACGTTACCATCCGTGTGTTTGATATAGGGAGCACCATAGCGATGGCAAAGATCTGTAATTTGCTGCATGCGCGGGAAAACAAATTTACGAAAATGACGTGGGGAGAAAATCGGTCCTTTGTTGGCGGCCCAATCATAGCCTCCATGGATCCCATGTACCCCACGTTCCAGCAACATCTCTGTTAATTTCAAGGTGGTTTTCAAACGGGCATCCAGATAGCGATGGATCAGATCTGGCGCTTCCACCAGACCAATCAGGAAGGTCTCTGCCCAATCGAAAGTAGAACCAATTTCAACATCGGCAGATGCCAACACCATCCGGTTTTTACCCATCCGATCCAATACCATATCCACATAGGAAAAATCCCACGCATCCGGGTCAAATGTTTGGCTTTCCAGATGAGCTGTCAATTTTTCCAGTTCGGGTAGTCCCCCCTGGCGTAAAGACGAGTTCACCATATCATACACATCCGATTCGGCTGAATAATCGTAGATCACCCACTGGCCGGTTATTTCGTCAATAATCTTCCACTGATGTTCGGAAATTTGATCTGGTATAGCCGGTTGCCGGGGAGCTGGATCACAATTAGGATACACATCCAGATCCAGCTTTTCCCATAATTCCATCTCGTCTAATTTCCTTTGTAAGAAGTAATCCTGCACATTTCCATTTAAAACAGCCTGGTTATACGATAGTCCTCTGGCTTTACCACCAAATCCGCATAGATTCGACCTGCCAAGGACATACTCCGCAGTCGGGTTATCGATGGTTAATTCAAAAACCGGGACGCGGTCTGCTTCCTGGTGAGCAAAGGCTGTTAACGCTCGTTCTTTACTATTCATGTATCGATCCCTGCCCGTTTCTTTAATATGTCCAGAGCTGAAATACATTCTTTAATGAGTAATTCTTCATCAATACGGGTTAGTTTCCCATTCTGCATCAGAATTTCTCCAGCCACCATCACCGTGTCCACATCTTCGGAATGGGCACACAATGTCAGGGCAGAGGTTAAATCGTGAACCGGTGCAGAGCGCAAGGTGTTCAGATTGACCATCATCAAATCTGCATCCGTTCCAACGTCAATGCTTCTATCAGAAAGGGACATCCGTAACGCCTGTTCATTCGAAACATTGGCGGCATCCTGGTGACCTGCTCGCGCCAAACAGATGGTCATCTTCGTGTTCTCCAGACAATCCTGGGTATCATTGCTGGCCGAACCATCGGTTCCCAGTCGCAAGCGGACATCCCGCTGCAGCATCTTTCCAATCGGAGCGATTCCGGAACCCAGGACGGCATTACTGACCGGGCAATGTACCACCAAAGCGTTGCGATCTCTGAGTAAATCGATCTCAGAATCATCCACCCAGACCGCATGCACAATCTGTGCGTGCTCATCCAGAATTCCCAGTTGATCCAGCCAGGTAACCGGTCGTAATCCGGTTTCATTCAGTGTCATTTCTACTTCTTCCCGTGTTTCGGACACATGGACGTGGGTAAAGCTGCCATGCTTCTTAGCCTGGGCATGCGTCTTTTGCATTAATTCTCCGGTTGCCCTCCAGGGAGTTAATGGTCCAGAGGCAAAGGTTACTATGCTTTCCAAGTTCTGCTGGCTATACCAGTGTTCCATTTCATCCAGAATGGCGGCTCCACTCTCGGGTTTATTTCCACGATCTGACCAGGCTCTGGCGATGGTGCAACGGATGCCAATCTCCTCCGCCGCTCGTTTGACGGCCTCTGTATGCTGTGGGGAATGAGTGATTTTGTGATGATCCACTACATAAGTAACCCCTCCCCGCAGATTTTCTGCTAACCCTAACAGAGATGACAGGTACATTTCTTCAACTGAAAAGGAAGATTGTAACGGCCAGATCAGTTCTTTAAGCCATTGCAACAATGGCCTGTTCCCTGCCAATCCACGCATAAAGGATTGGCTGAAATGCGAGTGACCATTGACCAGACCCGGTAAGACAGCCATTCCGCTGGCATCAATGACCTGGTCAGCCTGTGCCAAAGCTTCCTGCTCAGGATGACCAGTCTGTACTGCCTTAATTTTTCCACCCTCAATCGTGAGATAACCCGGTGATAGCCATTCATCAGACTGGTATATATTGCCATTGTGGATAAGAATTTTTTTAGACATTCTTTTCAGACCAGACTCCTGCCGCCATCAATAAAATATACCGAACCGGTGACGAATTCATTTTCAATCAGAAATTCTGCCAGTTTGGCAACATCCATGGGTGTTCCGATTCGTTTTAACAACGAATTTTCGATCGCCCATTCCACTTTGGCTGGCGAAGGATCAGGAGGAAGAAGGACGGTGCCAGGGGCAATTGCATTCACCCGAATCTCCGGTGCCAGTTCAAAGGCCATAGATTTGGTCAACGCCACCAGTCCTGCTTTACTGGCAGCATGATGGGCATTATCATTCCAGACCTGGAATGCAGATAGATCGGTGATATTGATGATCACACCCTGACCCTGCTCTTTCATGATGGGAGCGACAGCCTGGGAACATAGGAATGGTCCTTTGAGATTCACATCCTGCGCTAAGTCCCACTCTTCTTCAGTGATCTGCAAAAATGGTTTTCTTAACCACACGGAGGCATTGTTGAACAACACATCAATGCGTCCAAAGCGTTCTTTCGTTTCCAGCACGAAGGCTCTGATATCTGCGTTACTGCGAATTTCGACCTTTTTTACAAAACACTTCACACCCAGCGCTTCAATTTCTGCTTGGGTTTCCTGCCAGGGTTCATTCTCTTCATAATAACTGAAAGCAATGTTAGCCCCCTTACTGGCAAAATAGAGCGCTACTTCTTTTCCTACACGCATGGCTGCACCGGTAATGAGTACGACGGAATGTTCAAGTTTCATAATTTTTCTCCTTATAGTACGGTTGCGCCACCATCGACGACGATCATCTGACCGGTGACAAAATCTGCTTTGATGAGATACTCCACAGCCTGACAGACATCTTCGGCTGAACCTAATTTACGTAGCGGGATATTGGGAATCAATCCTTCCCAATGTTCGTCCGTGTAATCAGGTGGTTTTAACACAGCGCCTGGTAAAACTGCATTCACTCGAATTTGGGGTGCCAGCGCCATCGATCCGGAGCGAGTGATGTTCCATAGAGCTGATTTGGAAGCGCCATGGTGAACCCAGCGCAATGCAGGTTTTACAGCCGACTCATCAATAATATTGACGATCACGCCTCCACCGCCTGCCAGCATCAGCGGAGCCGCTTTCTGCATGAAGAAAAAAGGTCCACGGACGTTAATGTTCATCACCTGGTTCCAGGTTTCTGGTGTTACATCAAAGAACTCAGCATCAAAAAGCACAGAAGCGCTGTTGATCAGAACATCCAGCCTGCCAAATCGTTTCTGAATCATCTCTATGGTGGCATCGATCTGTTGGATATCGCTCTGGTCGCAGCGGATGGCCAGTACTTCACACCCAAAGGTGCGAATCTCCTGGGCTGTTTTTTCAGCAGCTTCCAGCGAGGAATTAAAGGTAAATACGACCTGAGCAGCCCCCATCTGTGCTAAGGTGAGAGCAATTGCTTTGCCCACGCGATGCGCTCCTCCGGTAACCAATACACAACGTCCGGATAAATCCATTAGTCCTGCTGCCTTTCTGACATTATTTTTCCCGTAATGACCACAGGAAAGGTTGTTCAATCAATTGCTTCACACGTTGTAAGAAACGCGCTGCTGGCGCCCCATCCACCAGGCGATGATCGAATGAAATGCTGAGTGACATCATCGCTCTCACCACGATCTGCCCATCCACCACGACCGGTTTTTCGTGAATTCTTCCAATTCCCAGTATGGCACTTTCGGGTGGATTGATCAATGGGGTAAATGCATCAATCTCAAATCCACCCAGATTGGTGATGGTAAAGGTTCCTCCAGTAATATCATCCCAGGTAGCAGTCCCTTCCAATGTGCGCTGGATAACTGCATCCAGATCTTGTTGAATACACTCAAAATTCTTACGATCTGCATCTCTTACAACCGGCACCATCAAACCTCGTGGGGTATCGACGGCTAACCCAACATTCACCTGGTTGTGTTGCTGCAACCCTTCGGGCAGTAAACTGACATTCATATAGGGGAATTCATGGATCGCCTGGGCAACTAATTTAATCAATAATGTGTTGTAAGAAATCTTAATTTCTTTCTTGCTCAACTCGCGATTAATCTGTTCTCTGGCTTTCACAAACAAACTGGCATCCACCTCAGTGGTCAGGTTGGCTTGTGGACGCTCGTTCCAACTCTTGCCTAACCTCTCTGCAATCACTTTACGCAAACCACTTAGCGGTTCCGGTGTGACAGGTTCAATCGCTGCAGGAATAGACTGCCTGCATTTTTCCACATCTTCTTTGCGCACCATACCGCGTGGGCCGCTGCCTGTCACACCAGCCAGATCAACGCCCACTTCAGCAGCCATCTTACGTGCTACCGGTGTCGCTTTAATGGCAGGTAATCCTTCTGCTTTCTTTTGGGGGAGATCAGAAGTCACGATCATACCGCGAATGCCGGTGCCCGAAACCTGACTCAGATCCAATCCAGCTTCACGGGCGGCTTTTCGAGCACGCGGAGATACGCGAATCTGGTTAAAACTTTTGATGGGTGCACCTGCAGGAACTTTCTCAACAGAGGAAACTGATGCTACATCGGATGCCTGCACTTCTTTTTGCACAGCGTGATGCGAACTACTTTTCTCTTTGGTGTGAATTAATCCCACCGGGCTGAGAATTGGAACAACAATATCTGGCTCAATCTGGATTTCTAATTTGCCACTGGCAGGTGATTCAATATCCAGTGTCGCTTTCTCATTCTCAATCGAGAACAAAGCTTCGCCTTTTTCCACCCAATCTCCAGTCTTTTTGTACCATTCAACGATTTTGCCTTCCACCATGGTCAGACCAAGGCGGGGCATCACAACCTGATAACTGCTGGTAAATTCCTGATCACTCATTGAATTGAACCAACCCTTCCTTACGCTTTACCGCATAATTTCAATGCAGCCTGAACAATATCATTTTCATTGGGCAACACATGATTTTCCAATTCTGGATTGTAAGGCAGCGGTACATTCATGGCACCGATGCGGATAATCGGGCCATCCAGATATTCAATTGCTTCTTCCGCCAACATGGCAGATATTTCCGCCCCAGGACCAGAGCGGCGATGCGCTTCGTGCACAATGATGACGCGACCTGTTTTGGCCACTGACTTAATCAGTGTATCTTTATCCAGGGGTACCAGGGTGCGAGGATCAATTACTTCCGCATCGACCCCCTGATCAGATAAAGTTCTGGCAGCCGTTAATGCTTTTTGAACCATAATACCAACACCAATAATGGTAACGTCTTTGCCTTCACGGACAACGGATGCCTCAGCAAACGGCACCATAAACTCCGGATCTTCAGGAACCTCGCCGGTTAATCCATACAACATTTTGTGCTCAAAAAATAAAACCGGGTCCTCTCCACGTAATGCTGTTTTTAATAAGCCTTTTGCATCTGCCGGAGTGGCTGGTGTCACAATTTTTAAACCAGGGACGTTCATAAACCAGGATTCCGGGCTCTGAGAATGCTGTGCACCGGAAGAACCAGGAGCACCTGTGGTCACACGGATGGTAAGCGGCACATTGGCTTTGCCACCACTCATGAAGCGTGCTTTTGCTACCTGATTAACCAATTGATCACCCGCACACATCAAAAAATCACCAAACATGATTTCTACAATCGGACGCATACCCACCAGAGCAGCACCCAGGCCACTTCCAATGATATTGATTTCAGAGATGGCAGTATCACGTACGCGTTCATGACCAAATTCAGCCAGCATGCCATTGGAGACACCCCAGACACCATCGAACACACCCACATCTTCCCCCATCAAAAAGACTGAAGGATTGGCACGCATTTCTTCTACCATTGCTTCACGAATTGCTTCTGAGTAAGTCATTTTTCGCATTGTTAACCTGCCCATTCCTAAAATACCAACCCATTATGGGTATCTGCATAAACGCCTGCCAATGCATCTTCCACTGCAGGTTTTTCAGCAGCAGCTGCAAAGGCAACCGCATCATCCAATTGTTCAATCACAGAACCCTGAATCTCTTCCAGATCGCCATCATCGAATAAACCAGAATCCAACAGTTTTGCCCGGAAGCGAACAATCGCATCCTTGCGCTGCCATTCTTTGATTTCCTCCGGGGTGCGATACACCTGAGGATCACCTTCGTAATGTCCGCGGTAACGATAGGTCTTGGCTTCAATAAATGTTGGTCCTTCACCGTTGATGGCCCGTTCACGGGCTTCGCGAACAGCTTCATAGACTGCCACCACATCCATTCCATCCACAATCACACCCGGAAATCCATAACCCTGCGCTCGGATTGCCAGATCCTCAATCGGTGTGCAGCGATACATGGCTGTACCCTCTCCGTAGAGGTTGTTTTCGAGAAAGAAAATCACCGGTAATTTCCAGACACCCGCCTGATTGGCAGCTTCGTGGAAGGAGCCTTCATTGGTTGCACCATCACCAAAAAATGCCAGCGCTACCCGTTTTTCTTTGCGCATTTGAAATCCTAACGCTGCCCCGGTCGCCATGGGAAGGCCACCACCGACAATGCCATTCGCACCCAGGATTCCCAATGTGAAATCAGCTATGTGGAGTGAACCACCGCGACCGTTACAATAACCCGGGCTTCGGGCAGCCAGTTCCGCCATCATATATTTGGGATCGCCACCCTTGCCTATCAAATGACCATGCCCGCGGTGGGTACTGGTGATTACATCTTCCTGGCTCAATGCCATACAGGCACCCACGGCGGTTGCTTCCTGTCCCACACATGAATGAATAAAACCAGGAATCAATCCCCCACGGCGCTCTTCAATCGCCCGTAATTCAAATTCACGCACCAGTGTCATCCGGCGAAAGAATTCCGCCAGTATGTCACTCGCGTAGCGTTCTTTCATCTCATTTGCTTCAGGTCCTGTTCTCATAATTTTCCTTTGTTTTGTAAAATCAAGCAGCTTTTTTCCACAAACGTTCGGCTGCCTGTTGTGATCTCGTTCGTAATCCCTCAATATCTGCATCTAAAACCACTCCGTTTGCTTTCTTAACCTTGCCAGCTACCATGACGGTATCCACATGAGATGCATTGCAATATAACAATAATTGTTCATAAATATTATGGGCACTTAAAGGCGTGGGTAATGTTGGCTTCACCAGCATGAAATCCGCTTTCCAGCCTGGTTTTACACAACCTAATTTTTCCATCCCGATTGCTTGCGCACCACCAAAGGTCGCCAGATGCCAGACTAAATTGGCGGGCATCACGCGTGGATCGGTGTGGGCAGCCTTGTGGATCAGGAAGGCGCCGCGCATGACTTCGAAGAAATCAGTGATGTAGCCATCTGATCCCAACCCGACTGTGACTCCGGCTGAGGTCAGTTGCGGTAAAGGTGCAATTCCACCACCCACTTCACAATTGGAGAGTGGCATGCTGGTCACACGTGCACCACGTTTTGCCAATAGTTCAACTTCATGCTCACTGATCTGCACACATTGCGAGACTAACATTCCCGGTCCCAATACGCCTAAAGCATCATAATGCTCGATGGTGCGTAATCCATTGCGTTCCAGCATCGCATTGGGTTCATAATGACCCTCGGAACAATGCATATGGGTCAGCACACCCTGCTCTTTCGCCAGGGCAAATGCTTTCAGAATAAACTCATCCGAGCAGGTAGAAGTGGTGTGAAAACACATCAAGCCCTGCACCAGACCACCGTCCTGTTTGCCCCAGGTGATCATGTCCAGATTCTCCTGCAACCCCAACTCGCCGTTTTCTTTGCTGACCCGTTCAGTCGCTTCGAAGGACAGGATGCCACGCATTCCCCACTTTTTCACCACTTCAGTCTGTTTTGTGAGTACACCAGGCAGGGAGTATGGAGCCTCGGTGCAATCATAGAAAGCGGTCACACCGGATCGTAACATCTGAGCACAATTCCAGTCAGTGGCTGCATTCACCAGATCGGAATCGAGCTGGTCCTCCACCAATGGCCACCAGAAGTCTTCCAGAAAGGGCATGAACCCATCCGGTGCTTTGGTTAGCGGAATGCCATGCGCCAACACCCCGTATAAATGGGTATGCGCATCTACAAATGCAGGCATTAATACCTGATCCGGTCGCTCCCAGATTTCATCCTGTGGAAATTGAGCTACCAGATCAGCTTTGGGAGCAACATCCGTGATCTGATCATCCACAACCCGGATACCAAATCCCTGTTTAGGAGCTTCCATGGCTGCGGTTACCAACCATTGTGGAAAAATGAGTAAGCCTTTTTTCGTCATCATACCAATCCTTTACAAATGATTCATTCCTATTAAGCAGGGATGATGGGAGTTCCACATTTCAGATATTTTCCAGTTGGTTTGTCCTGTAGAACTTCACCGTTTTCAATCAACTTTCTTCCTTTAATTAACGTCATAACAGGAAACCCCTTCAGGGCGAATCCTTCATAGGGAGTGTAATCGACTTTTTCATGCAAATGCTCAGCGGTTACAGAAAATTCCTTGTTCGGGTCAAACAACACCAGGTCAGCATCAGCGCCTACCAGCAGACTGCCTTTTTGTGGCCAGATGCCAAAGGATTTTGCTGGATTGGTGCTGCACAGAGCCACCCATTGTTCCGGGGAGAGCATCCCGGATCGTACACCAAAATGATACAACATTGGGTAACGCAGTTCAATGCCCGGTACACCACCTGGAATGGTACGAAAATCACCCAATGCTGCCTGTTTCTGGGGATGTATGGTGAAAGCACAATGATCGCTGCCGATGCTCAATACAGTTTTTTGCCGCAAGGCATGCCAGATGGCTTGCTGGTCATTGGGATTTCTTAAAGGAGGAGAACATACAAAACCAGCTGCCACCTCCGGATTCTCATCCTGATAGCGTTCGCGGTTGAGTAACAAATATTGTGGACAGGTTTCTGCCACCAGATTCTGACCATCGCGTATGGCTTCGCCAGCCGCTTTGACTGCCCCAGCGGTAGAAAGGTGCACCAGATATAGATTCGTACCGGAGACTCGTGCCAGATAAATCATTCTTTGAACCGCTTCTACCTCTGCCAGAGCCGGGCGACTGTGGGGATGCCAGCGTGGCTCCAGCTTGCCTTCATTCACCAGGGTCTGGGTGGCATGCCGGACGATGGCATCATTTTCCGCGTGTACCATCACAATGCCATTGATCGTTTTGACGGCATCCAGCACTGCGACAATCTCATAATCATTTAATTGCATGTCGCCATAAGTCGTATATATTTTAAAGGAAGAAACACCCTCTTCAAAGAGGGATTCGATCTGTGGAATGAGCTTCGCATCCGCGATGGTCATATGCAATCCGTAATCCAGCCATGCCTGACCGTCCGCTTCAGCCTGGCGTGCTTGCAAAGCTTGTTGCAGAGATTGACCGTTTAGCGGTTCTACAAAATCCAGAACGGTGGTGGTACCACCATGGGCAGCTGCCAATGTGCCCGAAAACCAATCCTCACTGGTTTTAGTGGTAGCAGTGGGCATATTCAAATGCACATGTGGATCAACTCCCCCCGGTACCACCAGTAAACCGCTGGCATCCAGCATTTCTTCTCCGGATAAGTTCAAACCAACTGCTGCAATCTTGCCATCTTTAATACCCAGATCCGCTTTCTGTGAACCCGAAACGCTGACCAGTAAACCACCGTGAATTACCAGATCAAATGTATTCATCTTTAGACTCCAAATCCAGAACCAGGCTTACGCCCGATCGTCCATCCAATCGAACCCGGGATCCAAATGCACCCTGGGCGACATCCAATACGTTATGTGTCATTCTGGCTGATTGAACCCGTTCCCCCACCAGAACGATTTCTACATCTCCAGGGGCTGCGCTGACATCAACCACCAACTGGTTTCCATTTCGTGTATAGGAAACCTCAACGGGCTGACAATCTTCATCTTCAACCAGGATCTTTTCACTCCCCGCTGGAAGATAGACCTCAATCGTCAAAGGATCCATTGGCTTTTGATTGACATAATCCATTTCAGGTCCCATTGGGATAATGGAACCAGCTTTCACCCACAGTGGTAAGATCTCCAGCGGTACATCCATGGTTAACCACTGCGGACCACTCAACACTTCTTTCGACCAATAATCCACCCATGTACCGGAAGGTAGATAAACTTTCGTGCGTCCATCTCGGGTTAACACCGGTGCCACCAGAAAGTGATCACCAAACATATATTGCAGATCGATATGCTGGGTAGTGGGGTCATCCTGAAATTCCAGCACCATCGGTCTTGCCATCGGGATACCAGTGCGCGTGGATTCAACTGCCTGGGAATAGATGTAGGGTAACAGTCGATAGCGCAAATTCAAATACTTTTTTGAAATCTGCCCCACTTTGTCACCAAATGTCCATGGTTCACGCGCTTGTTTCCCATGCGCTCGTACATGCGAGGAGAAGACACCGACCTGCATCCAGCGCGCATAAACTACCTCGTCCTTCGGATATGCATCTTTGATACCCTCTTGATATGATTCATTAAAATTCACATGGAAACAATCATCAAAATAATGTGGAGAAAAATCGAACCCACCGACATCGTGGCTGCTGAAAGGCACACCGGACAATCCATATCCCAACATCGCCCGTACCTGACAGGCTAGTTGGTTCAAGGTTGAGTAACTGTCCCCACCCCACTGTACCGGATAACGCTGCGACCCGGCATAGGCAGACCGCCCCCACACCAATCCTCTACCGAATTTCTTTTTGGTTAATTCGAAGGCGGTACGGTTATAGATCAAAGGATACAGATTATGCATTTCCAAACCACTGCGTCCATCATGGTAAAGACCATCAAGTGGTGCCTGTTCTCCAAAATCTGTCTTGAAAACCGCTGCTCCCAGGTCGAGTAACTTTTCTAATTTTCCCTGCCACCATAGACAGGCTGCCGGGTTGGTGAAATCAACCGCTGCCAGGCCTGCTTCATCACTCGAGAAAGCTTCCATCACATTGCAAACTTCCCCATTTTTGTCTTTAACAAAAACACCCAGTGCTCTTCCTTCTTCAAAAAGCGGGTGACTTTTGGGAACATAAGGGTGAATCCATAGGCAAGTGCGAATGCCCTGCTCGCGCATCCAGGCCATCATCTCATCCGGTTGTGGAAATTGTTTCTCGTCCCACTCATAATGACACCAGGGACCCTCTCCCATCCACCACGGATCCAGACTTAACACATCACAGGGGAACCCACGCCGGCGCATTTCTGTGACCACATCCTCCACTTCCTTGCGATTACGATAGCCAGCTCTGGAAATCCAGAACCCGAATGACCATTTTGGAGGGACAGGGGCAAAACCAGTTAATTCCGAATAACGTTGCAGAATATGTTTGTAACTGGGGCCATAGATCAGGAACAAATCCAGCTGCGAATCCTGCAGATGGATCGAATAACTGACCGAAGACTCACTTCCCAATCGGAACAACATCGGAAAGGAAGAATGAACAAAGATCGCGTAACCAGCACTGCTCAACAGCAAGGGCACATTCTTATAAGAGCGTGACGTGCTGACATTACCACTATCCACCGCCCAGAGCGGGATTTCGTGTTTCCATTTATCCAGGGAAGTGAATTTCTCACCCAGGCCATAAAAGGATTCACCGGGTTGGATGGCCACACTCTGACGCACAAAATAATCTCCGGATTCTGAGACCTCGAAGCCCGTTGGTGGTACTTCAAAGCCAGGCCCATAGGCGCGATCCTCCGTACTTTCCTGATAAAAGATGTGACCTTTTCCTGGTTCCGGTTGGTCATAAGCTGTCACCTGCCAGTCACGCGGGAATTCCACCCGCATGCGAGATGTAGCAATAATCAAGCGATCTTCCTTCTGCATAACAGAAAAGGGTACCGGTGGGAATTCGCATTTTACCAGCATATCCGAACCACACTCAATAATCCCCTGGGGATTCATGCGCATGCGGAAGATATCGACATCAATGACATCTACATGGTAATCCAGTTCCTCCCCATTCGCCATGTTGCAATGGAAAATAACCCCGGACTCCGTTCGGTCAAAAGCAGTCCAGGCTCTAATATAATGTTTGGGGGCATATATATTTGTGACATCCAGCGGTTCTGTGATCGATTTCCAATCAATGTTTTGTTTCATACCAATTGTCCTTTAGCATCACCAGTGGAATCACTCAGGTTATGATCTTTTAGAACCGTTGAATCGGTAGGGTTGGTCAGGAAATAATGCAGGGGTACGTCCAGAATCTTGGCAATATTTTGTAAAGAATGTAGCGATGGATTGGATTTTCCGCATTCAATCTGGCTCAAGAATGCAGCCGATAGACCTGTCTGAGCACCCAGTTCACGTAATGAGAGATTGAGTTCATCCCGACGTTGTTTTAATTTTTGCCCGACTAATGTATCCACCATCATTCAAACCATCAACATTTTACGAAATTGAGAAAATGAATAAAACAAACAATTTTGCTTGATTGTGATCATCTGCCTATCTGGCAGCGCTAAAAATGGAAATTAAGACTAAATTTTGTAAAGCCTTACTTTACAATGTAAAGTTTAACATAAACCTGACTGAAATTCAACTATTTTTAAGGTAATGAAATGACTGATTTAAGGGGACGTTTTTCTTAAAGATCTCCACCAATTGATGTATCTTTTACCACCCGGATCGCGATTCATCAAAAAATCCATTGCACGTACAGTCTTTACCAGTCCCAGTGTCTCAGGATTTACAATGGCTGCTTGCAGACCCCAGGGGATGGCACCCATTAAGAAAGCCAGGTCTAGCACAGTCTGATCTGGCATCCCAAAACCAGCATTGCCAATTCCCAGAATGGTGGAAACTTTCAACTCATCCTGAAAGCGTTTGAGGGTTTGCAGCGTAATCTCAAAAGTTTCTGGTTCTGCGGAAGAAGCCAGGCAGACACCATCCATCACCAGATCATCTCGCGAAATCCCCATTCCCTCACAGGCATCGATGATCACCTGAGCTTCATACACGCGTTCATCCACCACCTTGGGAAGTCCGTAGGTATCGCCAATGGGCATCCCTACCATAGCTGCGCCAAACTTCCTGGCAATGGGTAAAAGCTCATCCAGAACTTTTCGTTCCGCAGAAACTGAGTTGATCAGCGCTTTATCCGGATAAATTTCCCGGAGTGCAGCTTCCAACGCCTGCACATTTCGGGTATCCAGCGCAATCGGGCAATCTACTTCCTGCTTGATAGACCAGGCGATACGGGGTAGTAACTCCACTTCATCCAGATCCTGATGGAAGATGAGAATATCCACCATATCCAATCCGGCAGCATGTCCCGCACGAGCAATGTCAATTAACCGACTTACATCGTTATTCTGCAGTTGCTCAAATATCAAGGGATCCTGATCCATGATGCGTAATTGGTCGTTGATTAAGACAGTGGGAAAGCCTTTCCCAATCAGAAGTTCCCCGTTGGGTGATGTTAATCGTGTTGGCATTCCATAGCGTCCTTTCAATTAGATTCATTAATAATAACGAATGCTTTCTTTTCTATTCTCCTGTTATTACCTGGTTTATTGTTTATTGCTTATATGAGAAAACAACCCACAGGAAATCTCTTGTGGGTTGCCTGATAAATAATCGGAAAAGAAAGAATTTTAGCCGAGGTTATTCTGAAAATTCAACCCTACTTCCCGCAGGAAACATATGGATTCTATATCCCAATCTTTCCTTCAGTCTGTCTACTGCATTTTTACCGGTACAATGATTCAGATAGAAGTTGCAATCCGGGTAACGATCCTGAAAAACATCGATGATATGATCAAGGTACTGGTCATCTGCTGAAATCAGATGGGTACCACCAATCACCCCAATGATGGGACCTCCCAATACTTTCTCCGTATGATACAGGGTGTTCAATATACCTGCATGACAACACCCACAAATCAGCACATTTCCTGCCACCGTTTTTAACACCAGTGAAATATCATCCTGATAAGGATCATGCTCCCAACCCGCCTGGGTGTGAACCATGTGATGTTTACTGGTGCCCATTCTTTCAGGTCTCTCCAGGATGGTGCCAGTCGTCCATAAGCCAGGTTTGACTTCTACAGGATCATCACTCAGTTTCAGGTAAAAATAGTGTGACAAATCTGCTTCCTTCATGGTCATTCCAATCGATTTATACACATCATCTTTGCTTGAGTAACGGGCTCTGAAAAGATCACTGTTTGCATACAATGGGATCGTGGTTCGCTCCGGAAAAATTGCCGCAACCCCACCGGTATGATCATAATGGGCATGGCTGAATACTAACGCATCAATATTAATCGGTGAGAGTCCCAACACTTGCAGATTATGGGATAACACCTCCGGGCTCTGCCCGGTATCAAAGAGCACATTGGCGTGCTGCATTTCTATCCAGAAAGATACCCCATGCTCCTTCATAAGTTCTGAACCTTCCATAACTTCGTCATTCACCACACATATTATTTTTGTCATTTCTCCTCCTTTCTATAAATGATTCTGCAACGCAGCTTTTATTCTTTCCGGTGTATACGGTAACTCTCTCATCCACACGCCGCTCGCATCATGGAGTGCGCTTGCCATTGCAGGTGAAACCCCATCAATGGATATCTCCGCCACTGATTTGGCACCAAATGGGCCTGTAGGTTCATCCGTCTGAACAAATATGACATCCATGGCTGGTGTTTCATTTGCACGGAAAATTTTATAGTCACTCAAATTGGGATTCAAAGGATTACCTTTTTCATCAAAAAGCATTTCCTCTGTAAGCGCAAATCCCAATGCTTGCAACATACCACCTTCCACCTGCCCGGAAGCCGTGATGGGATTAATCACCCTGCCACAATCTACAACCATCAGCAATCGCTCAACCTGCACCTCTCCGGTTTGCGTGTCAAGGACAATTTCTACAAATTGAGCTGCGGTTGGCGGTGGGCTGACCGGGCTTACATGCGATGCAGTGGCTCCAATTTGATGTTGATTCAGTTGGTGAATACTACTCAGAGCAATTTCCTCCAGTGTTAATTGTCTGCCATCCTGGCTGATCACCTGTTTATTTTTCAGTTCTAATAGGTCAACATCAGGGATTTCCAGCATTAATGCTGCATGTTCCAGAATCTGATTTCTCACTTCCTGAGCTGCTTTTTTCACGGCACCACCGCTGACATAGGTGGTGCTGCTGGCATAAGCACCTTTGTCAAAGGGGGTAAAGTCAGTATCCGATGAGTAAACAATGATGTCATCCAATGGAACACCCAGAACTTCTGCCGCTATTTGCCCCAATATCGTGTCAGAGCCAGTTCCCAGGTCGGTTGCACCTATCAATAAATTGAATGAACCATCATCATTCATTTTGATCGTGGCAGCCCCCATATCCAGATTGGCGATACCACTACCATGGATCACTACCGCCATGCCAATCCCTTTACGATATCTCCCATCCTGGTTTTGATACAAATCTCTTTTCTCTTTAAATTGAGTGGCTTGCATGCCAATTTCCACACATTGTTGCATGCCACTGGATTGCATTGCCTGCTTTACACCCTTTCTGCCTTCACCCAATTGTTCAGAAAGGTACATTGTCTCGCCAATTTTCAGCCAATTCTCACGTTTAAATTCCACCACATCGATACCCAGGTGGTTGGCAATCTCCTCCATCATGACTTCCATGCCATATTGGCATTGCATTGCCCCATAGCCTCTGAAAGCACCGGCCGGTGGTGTGTTGGTATATACCACATCACAAATAAAGCGTGCGTTGGGCGGGTTGTAAAGCGTAAGTCCTTTAAAGCCACCAACCATATTCACAGTGAGCCCATGACTACCATACGCACCGGTATCGCCAATCAAATACAATTGGGCAACTGTCATTTTCCGGTCTTTGATACCAACCTTGTAACGAATGATATTTGCATGCCGGCTGCGTGAGCTGGTAAATTCCTGGGTGCGCGTATACTCCATACGAACGGGTCGCCTGGTAAACATTGTCAACTGAGCGCAAAGATCTTCCAGTAGCATTTCCTGCTTATTGCCGAACCCACCACCGATACGCGGCTTGATAACCCGAATTTGCTTCACAGGTAAATTAATCAACGGGGACAGCATTCTACGGATGTGAAACGGGACCTGGGTACTTGTGCGCACCACCAGACGATCATCCTCATCAAAATAAGTGATACATACATGTGGTTCAAGATGGACATGTTGTTGTTTGGGTGTGCGATATTCTCCCTCAAATACAAAATCTGCCTCTGAAAATGCCTGATCCACATTCCCAACTTCTGCATCAATATGGTGAACAATATTGTGTTGCGCATCGCGAATCCCAATGCTATCTTCCTCATCGTGTATTACCGAAACACCGTCGCTCATTGCCTGTTCCATATCCACCACAACTGGCAGCAATTCATACTCAACTTCAATCAAATTCAACGCCTGATAAGCGATTTCCAAAGTATCTGCAGCTACGATGGCAACCCGATCGCCCACATGACGCACTTTATCATCCAGGCAGACCTGATCATAGGGCAAAGGTTGCGGATAACTCTGCCCACCACTGGCAAACTTTACCCTGGGAAGATCTTTATATGTTAATACAGCATGCACCCCGGGCAAGCTCCTGGCTTTCGTAACATCAATATTTTTGATGCGGGCATGCGCATGGGGACTTGTTAACAGTGCACCATATAACATTCCCTCCGGATGAACATCATCTGTAAACACTGGTTTTCCCAATGCAAGCTTTTTAGCGTCCACTTTGATTTCCGACTTTCCCACCACTGCCACATTATCCATCTCTTTTGGCGTATAAACGATTGGGGGTAAGGGGTTTTTCTTTCCATCCTTGCGATAATATTCAGGTGGTAGATCGATATCCTGAGTGTTTTCCGGCAATGTTAAAGCGATGTGTTGGTATTGCTTCAATGACTCTCCTCTCATTTCGGCTGCTGCTCTTTTTACCGCATCAACACCTCGAACATACCCGCTGCAACGACACAAAACACCATTCAACGCTTTGCGAACCTCATCCTCCGTTGGATCCGGATTTTTGTTCAGCAAGGCCTTCGCTGAAAGAATTTGAGCTGGTGTGCAGTATCCACATTGGATTGCACCTGTTTCGATAAATGCTTTTTGTAACGGATCAGGTGTTTCTGCATCTCCCAACCCTTCCAGTGTGATGATGGACATATTATTTGCCTCAATAGCCTTTATGAGACAACTCTTAACTGGTTTACCATTTAACAACACAGTACATACACCACAGGTGCCATTATCACAACCGGATTTAACACTCTTGTATCCCTCTCGACGCAAGACATCCAGCAAAGAGTCCTTTTCATTAACTTCGAATTTCCTTATTTTATCGTTTATTGTCAGTTTTATTTGTTTCATCCTTGATTCCTCTGATTTGTTTGAAATTCTGGGAAGATTTAATTTCTTGATTTATTTTGTTTGGGAATTGTGTCCTGGAAAATGGTACCAATTAGTGAACCTATAAGTATCAAATATAAAAAACCTTTTTATTTTATCAATTATATAGAAGGTGAATTTCTTGTAACAAGATAATTCATGCGAAAAATTTCAATTAGACAATAATTACAATAATTTCCAAAACTTCCAAAGTATTTAATCCATTAATGATTTATTCTTCTGATTCCAATGACACACACGCTCTGAAGATGTCACTTTCTGTGATAATTCCTACGACTTGATCCTCCTGCATCACCGGTAAAGTACTAATATTATTGGATATCATGGTTTTTGCAGCATCCAGCAGGGTGGTTTCTGGAGTGGTTGTAATCAATTTATGAGACATAACCAGTTGAACCGGCATTCTTGCCAGGAAATCATTGGTAACTTCTGCATTTAAAGCAAACGTTGACCATGGGACCCTTTGCGTCAGATCTTCAATCGTAACAACACCAACCAAAGTTCCTTCATCAACCACCAGAAGTCGCCTGACATCTTTTTTTATCATTTTCCAATTTGCATCAGGCATTGTATCGTTGCTACTTATGGTAAGTAGATTTCGGTTCATCCAATCCTTCACCAGATTGCCTTTCATTTCGTCCTCCTTTCCAGAAAATTTTTCGATTTGTTTCCTAAAGAAAACTCTTTCTACTATCAGTTATCATTCAATTTCATCGTTTAATTAAATGCAGAAAATAACGTTGAATAGAATAGTTACTGCTGTTTGAAAGCGAAATGGTTTTATTCTTCCGATGCAAGCTCCACGAAAGCTCTGAAAATATCACTTTCCGTTATGATGCCCACAACTTGCTCGTCTTGCAGAACCGGTAATGTACTGATTTCATTTGAGATCATTGAGTTTGCTGCCTCAAATAAGGTTGTTTCCGGTGTCGTCGTAATCAATTTTTGTGACATTACCAGACGAACGGGGAATTTAGATAAAATGTCACTGGCATGAACAGCATTCAGGGCAAATGCAGTCCAGGGTATTTTTTGTTGAAGATCGTCAATCGTAACAATGCCGGTCAAAATTCCATCATCCACTACCAACAATCGCCTGATTTTGTTATTGACCATCTTCCAATACGCATCAGGCATGGTAACGTTACTACTCACAGAAATCGGATTTTGAGTCATCCAATCCTTTACCAGACCGCCTTTCATTTCGTCCTCCTTTCTATATTTATCACCTTATTATTCTGAATTCACCTATTTATTGCAAACCATTAACCTGGTTTTTCCCAGGGACATGCATTGGAAATCGTTAAGGTCATGACTGTTTCACCGTGCTTTGTTGCAACACGAAACGCGTTTTGCACTGCCCTCCAAATTAATTCCTCCGATCCAGCGATAACTGTACTCATTGCACCTGGTATTACTTCTAAACCAAAATCTCTAAATATTTGTATAGTCTCATGGATAGATTGATTTATGACAGCTTGCTTCAAAGGATAAAGGCTGACCTGAGCTGATATTGCTAAACCTTCATTTATATGGTTGGATTGCAGAAGAGATTCCATTTTGTTCAGTTTCCTGAAGATCAATTCCGGATTACTTTCTGCAAGACAAAGTTCCTCAATTTCCTTCGCCAGGTCAATCAATTGAGATTTATTACTTAACAATTCAGGGTTTTTGCTCATCGTTTTCACTCTTTGACAACCATTTCACTCCCATGCCAATAAATCCACCCCAAGGCAATGGAATCATTTTATTCATAATCGGCCACAGAGTAGTTCTATAAAATGATTTAATCCGATTGTTTGACATTCCGGATACCAATTGCTTCAGTTCTTTTGGTGAATAGAAATTTGCGACATCCCAAATGGGTCCACCCATTTTTTTATATTGTTTACCCAGATCGCTTGTACGATTGATTACACCCAATATCATGCCTTTTTTTGCAATTCTCCTGGCTTCTTTCAATGCAGCTTCTGGTTTATTTAGAAACTCTAAAGTTGTGATAAACGTAACCAGATCAAAAGATTGCGAAGCAATTGGAGAATCTCTTTTTCTTCTTTATCCGCTCGAAGCCCTTCTTTTTGATACCATTTTTCATAATTTATTGCGATTTCTTGATCGAAGAATGGATTTATTTCAGGTTTCAATGATCCACCAATAATCAAGTTAACAGAACATTCATTCGATAGTCCAGTATTCGCTTCATCATCATTTTGATAACTTGTTTTTGAATGATGAGCCCCAAAGGACAATCTTCTTCCATAAGTTCTCTCAAGGCTAGATTATCAATTTCCAATACTTCCACATCCGTCAAACATCGTTCCGAAGCAGTATATTGAAAAGGTTCTATGATCGCTGAACATCCTGCAATATCTTCACTGGATAAAGTATCTACTCGAACCTGTCCTTCTTCGCCAATATTAAAAAGGACTTCAACCTCGCCACTCCGTAAAAAGTATAACTTTGTACCTACATCGCCTTCTCTAAAAAGCAATGTATTAGCCGGATAGCAAACCGCATCAGAAAATTGTGCAATTTTCTCAATTTTTTCGTCAGAGATATCATCAAAACATGCGAATTCTCGTAAATATTTAGGGTATGTAGACATTTTACAACTCCAATCTCATTTCATATCTCATTTGAACCCAGATAGTTAGCCAGATTACCCACTAACTTTTTAAAAACATAAGATTTCCATAAGTTGAAATAATTTTTAAATCACCTCCTTTAAATTTTCATAATCTGTGGGATAACCCGTTTACGACTATGGTCGGCAACTTCTTTAACCTCCTGCAATGTTTCCTCAGGAAATGGAACTTCTATTTCCTCTTTAGAGAAAGGAACTCCCTTCATCTTCTCAATTTTCATAAACAACTTATGCGTTGATTTTTCTGACCAGGTTGTAATCAGGTTTTCAGATGCATTTTCTAATTCCAAAATTTGCTCTTCCTTCGCGGTAGTGCTTGTCGAAAATAAATAAGATTCATTTTGTGGTTCAAAAAACAATTTTTTTACTTTTTCCAATATTTCTTCTCCATATGTTGGTGAAAATAAGAGTAAATTTAATGCTGAACCAAAAACCAGAATACCTGGTCCATCGTTAGACACCATACTTATAGCCTTTTCCAGGGCGGTATCCCATACGGTTGGTTTCACCAAATTTGCCTTGAAGTGGTTCCCCTTTACCTCGCTAATATTATCCAGGCTTGCATCCAATTCGATAAAAGCTGTTTGCTGCTTATACTGATTGACATCAAGATGACTGATTTTTAATAAACTGGCAACGATAAAACTATGATCTGGATACTGCAAAGACATAAAAACTACACTTCCCCCTTGTCTGAGCCATGCAGAAGTTATCAGGTTTCCAATTAATGGTTTTCCTGATCCTCCAGGTCCACTCAATAATATCGAACTCGGATTCAAAAAACCTTCCGGGATAAGACGATCAAACCAATCTACATCAATTCGTATATTGTTTTTCACTGATACTCCTTGTTTTACTTATTAACTGTTTGTGATCTACCTCCAAACTAAAAAAATTTTTTTCATTCGGAGAAAATTCATATTTTGTCGTTTTTCGGATAATGTGAGAGTATTGCACTCCAATAGCGTTCACCGTACCGGGTAACAACCTGTGCCTTTCTACTTTTTTCGAGAATATTCAAAGTATTTTGTACATCTCCCTTTGAATATTTTTTTAATGTTTCCAATAATTCACTTTCCTTCATCGGGTGACGGGTAATGATGTCAACCACAGCATCCACTAAATTTTCATTTTCTGCCAGTTCAAAGACTCCATCCGTTGTGTTAACCACTCTGGCAATTGAGCCAAAAATATCCTGTGCTCGTTGAATCCCTTCCTGGTCGGCTGGTTTTACCCAGGGTTCTACAGGTGGTCGAGTTGGCAGCAAAATGTGAACCTCATCTGGTTGAATAACCCTGAAATAAGAGGCGATTTCGGTTAAAGTTTCAACAGAGTCATTTAAGTCTTTTATCAACATCACCTCAATCCATAATTTCCCATGGTATTCTTGCCGAAATAGCTTCAAACCATTCACAAGACGGTTGAAAGTTACCTGCGGATGAGGTCGGTTGATCCTTTTGTAAAGTTTGGCATTTCCTGCATCTAAAGAAGGAAGGACTGCATCTGCCAACAATAATTCCTGTCTTACCTCGGGTAAATACAGTAACGATCCATTTGTTATGACTGCAATTGGAATCTTTGTAATTTGTTTTATTCGCTCGATGAGGATACAAACATTTGACGCCAGCATTGTTTCTCCAGATCCTACAAAGGTGATCCAATCAATTCCCCCTTTTTGGTGATCCTCCAAAGCCTGTTCTAACTGAGTAAATATATCTTGTGTTGGTATATATTCTTTTCTTTGATTGGTCAAAGGAATTGTTCTGCCAAGCTGGCAATAAACACAATTCCAATTACATGTCTTCAGGATAACAGGATCAATGCCTAAAGATTGTCCTAATCTTCGAGAAGGAACCGGACCAAATACATATTTCATCAGTCTCCTTTCTGCTAACGTTCTCCAAAGAGTTTTGTCCCAATTCTGATAATGTTTGATCCCTCCTCTATGGCAACCAGATAGCTATTGCTCATCCCCATGGATAAGTACTGCATGGTTGTATTAGGTAGATTTAATTTCCTTAAATGCTCAAACATTCTATAAGTTGTTTGAAAATATGAACGACTATCTTCAGGGTCACCAAAGCGTGGTCCCATTGTCATCAATCCTTTAACCTGAACATGTTTCAAACCAGACATTTGAACGACCAGTTCTTCTACTTTTTCCGGAAATAAACCCGTCTTATTTTTTTCTCGTCCACTATTGATTTCAATCAGTACCGGCATTGATTTTTGGGCTTTTTCGCAATACTGATCAAGTGTCACAGCCAACTTCCAGGAATCAACAGTTTCGATGATGTCAAAATTATCAACAGTAATTTTGGCTTTATTTCTTTGTAAGTGGCCGATCATATGCCAGCTTGCTCTGGTACCAATTTTGCTAATAAAAGGCAAGGCTTCCTGAACATAGTTATATCCAATATGGGTTACACCAGCCTGAATGACTGCTTCGACTTCTTCCAGTGTTCTGGTTTTGGCCGCAGCCAATAATGTCACATGGGAGGGGATTGTTTTTCGTATTTGTTTGACTGATTTTTCTATTTCTAAAAAAGTAGACATTACTTAACCTTTTGACAAAACAATTATTACAGCAATGGCAATACCCGCCAATAGTGAAAAGATGGTGTACTTTTTTTCCTCTTTTTCTACTGCAGGTAATAAATGAGTAGCTCCTACATATACCAGAACGCCAGCAGAAATCGCTAATAGTATTCCTAGAGATGAGGTGCTGATGGAACTAATAAATGGAAACGAAACAAGCGTTCCAATAGGTGTGGATAAAGCAGCAGCCAAAAAAGCTAAAAGTATTGATTTTTTATGTGAGAAACCGGCTCTTTCCAGGAGTAAAAATGTCACGATTCCTTCTGGAAATTCATGTAACACCATCCCAATCGCTGTCAGGACACCTGTAAATATGCTGACATTAAATGTGACCGAATAAATAACCCCATCAATAAATGAATGTAATCCAATTCCAATCATGGGTATTACACCGATGGCAAAATTGTCACAATTTCGATCATGACATACCATCGTGTTAATGAAGCGATTAATAAGATACATACCCATAAATCCCACAAGAAGATATATAGGTGCACTCTGAACCATAGAGATGGATTTAGGAATGATGTGAATAAACGATACTGAGATTAATACACCAGCAGCAAAACTGATAAAATATGCTATGTTTTTATTTCCCCATTGTTTGTACTTAAAAATTACATAAATTCCAATGGAGGTAACCAAACAGGCCAAGAAGCTTGCAAGTAAAACTGCCCAAAATGTACTTAAAATCATTTCACACTCCAACAATATTACAAAGAATTAATTTTTACACCAATCGGAACCTTTACTAATTCACCACCGGGTTTTTTATGCAATCGATATAAATCCTCCGGGGATTTTATACGATCAATAAATAGAATTCCTTCTAAATGATCAATTTCGTGATGGACAACGACGGCATTGAACCCTTGAAACACCTCATCGAATGAATGACCACTTTCATCTAACCCAATCACGCGCAGCTTGTGTGGTCGAATTGTCTCTCCATACAATCCTGGAAAACTCAAGCAACCATCAAAATCTTTTCTCTCATCAGCTTCCATTATTATTTGTGGATTGATCAAAGCTTTGGGAGGACCGGCTTCCCACTCGCCATTTTGGTCATTTCCAAGACAGACAATCACCACTCGTTTATGAATATTAATCTGAGGAGCAGCTAAACCAATTCCTTCTCCATGTTCTTTCAAAGTGTCCTTGAGATCTTTAATTATTTTTTTCACACCGGAAGAAACAGATTCAACCGGCTCACTCTTCATCCTTAATTCTTCTTTTGATTCGGGATAAATTAAGATTTTTCTTGCCGTCATTTTTTCATCTCACACTTTTCCAGAAGGTAACTGAAGGCGGTTAATTTTTGAGGTTGATAGCGCTCTGCTTTTCCATTGCTTGATTTACGGCTGCCCGTAAAGTAGACACAGCCAAAGAGAGACAATGTTCGTGATCCTCTGGAATGCTGATCAACTCAGTTAGAAGATCCTCCGGGGATATTTTCATTACCTCTGAAAGAGGCTTCGATTGTGCCATTTTGGTAAGCATACTTCCACAGGCAATGGTAGCTCCACATCCATCGGTCATAAACCTGGCTTCTTTGATCACATCTCCATCCAACATTAATTGAATTTCCATTGTGTCACCGCACCAACCAGTAACCTTTCCACAGGCATCCGGTTTTTCGAAACAACCCATGTTTTCTTTGAGACGGATTAATTGGCGAGCGACATCAGAAAATGCTTGATCATGATCATTTACAATCGCACCAGAATCAATCAACGGTTTTTTTGGATCATCAATTGCACCTGCAAAAACCCACTTAGTTTCTTTAACAGATTCTGTCATAACCTTTTCATCCGTTTTCCCCTGGATCGGCATAGCTTTTTCGAAAGCTTCCATTAGCGTGATTGTTTCTGCAAATTCGATGTCTTCAATCTCTCCGAAATCACATAATTGAGTCAGAACCGGATTGATCGGAATTTGTGCTAAAAGGGGCGCATGAGCTGCTTTAGCAACTTTTTCGCCATTGCTTTCACCGAAAATCATGTGCCGTTTGCCAGTATCCGGGCAGGGATAATACGCCATATTTTCGACTACCCCAATAATCGGCACACCAACCCGAATTGCCATGTTCACGGCTTTGTTGACGATCATGGTGGCTAATGACTGTGGTGTGGTGACCATCACAATGCCATCCACCGGTAGAAGTTGCATGATGGTTAAAGCCGCATCAGATGTTCCAGGTGGTAAATCAATCAACAAATAATCGAGATTGCCCCACATCACATCACCCCATAATTGTGTGATTGCTTTTGCAATTAGTGGTCCACGCCAGATGAGAGGGTTATCTTCGCCTTCGATCAGTAAATTCATGGAAATAACTTTGATTCCGGTTTTACTGGTTAGTGGAAGAATTCCATATTGGTTTGAGTTAACCGGTCCATGTAATCCAAACAAAGTTGGTATGCTGGGACCTGTGATATCGGCATCCAGTACACCAACTTCGTAACCTTCTCTTGCCAGACTGGTTGCTAATAACCCGGTGACAAAGGATTTTCCTACACCACCTTTTCCACTCATCACAGCGATTACTTTTTTTATTTTATTATATTCGGATGCTGATCCTGTTGCCTTCGCAGGTTTTTTTTCATTATTTGCCTGGTTTGTTGTGTTGATCATTTTTGTTCTCTTTTTTGAAAAAATTTTTTAAAAATTTTATTGAAAATCTCTCATTTCATCTGGTGGAATGAAGATTATGAGAATCTTTTCAGCGATTCACCAGAACTTTTATTCTCGTATCATTTGTGATCCACATTTAGGACATTTTTTATCCATACAACGTTCGTTTACTTGATGGGCAATTTTATGCCCACAGGATGGGCACACACAAAAACCTGTCGGACCAGCACCAGGCTTATTGCCACCTCCCATACCTTTCCCACCCTTTCTACCCTGTCTATTACCTAAAAATCTTTCGAACATAATAACCTCCTGCTTTTTGAGAGGTTTTTTCCTCTCTGAGTTTCTTTCACTACAATGGCCTTTTTGTAATTAAGCTTTTATTGTGCCACTATTCTCCAAATGCTGATTTACAGAACGATCACTGCTATCAGACGGGCAAATAATAAATATGCAATGTGTTATTTGATCCGTTCTATTCTCCCATCGATGCGGGATGTGTGCCTGAAAGATCAAACTATCACCTTGTTCCAAAATAAATTCCTCTTGTCCAACAATGTAAACTAAACTACCTTGAAGACAATAAATAAATTCCTGACCGGTATGAACATAAGTTTCTATTCCACTACTGGTATTTGGTTTAGAAGTCATCAACAGAGGTGTTGCTTCCCCCAAAGCCAAACCTCCACCTAAATCCTCAAGCTCACCATGTGGAAATAGGGTTCGGGGTCTTTCTTTATGTTTTTGGAAAACAACTTCCTTAGAGGTATCGCTCGTTTCAAAAAAAGCTGTAATCGGAACGTTCAGGGCTGAGGCAAGTTGTTGTAAAGTGCTTACATTCGGGGATGTCTTTTCATTTTCAATTAAACTGAGCGTATTAAAGTTCAAACCACTCATTTCAGCTAGTGATCGAATCGACAATTTCTGCATTAATCTGAGTTCCTGTAATCGCCTGCCTACATTAATTTCTTTTTCATTGGCTGAACCGAAGGATGATTGCATAACTGCTTGCAAACTTTCACGCCAATGACTTTGCCTGAAAGCATTCCGAGGTTTATTTTTTCCCTGAGTTGATGATGGCATGGAAAAATCCTTTCGCTATTTATACTATTATTATAGTACATTTTAGGATATTTTCAACTATTATATTATTACAATCATCACTAAAATCATGGTTTTTTGTATCATTCCCTGCACGCAAAAAAAATTGAGGATTACTTAACCATTGTGACCAATCGAATACCATTGACTTGTGGTAAGGATGCCCCTTGAATAATCGTGTTAATAGCAGAAGCCGGGTCATCCACACGAGCGCCGGATAAAAATGATATACCTAAATCAAATAGCTTGGGCAACATCGGAGTGGAAGGTCCCAATAGCATTACGGTTGCATCTTTTTTACATAGAGAAAGCAATTTTTCCATAGAATGATTGATGAACGCCGTCCCGGTTATGGCCACAATATCTGACTGAGGAATATAATCCTCCGCTGCTTCTTCCGGAAAATCATCTCCAAATGGTTGCTTTTCAATTACCCAGCAGTGCCTGGGGATGGATTTAATCTGCTCAACAAACGGAAAATGCCCAACAATGGTGACGTTTTTTCCTTTACCTTCTTCAGCAATCACCGCAGATGCATTTTTTTGTACCAATTTCTTTTCATCGACTGCGATCATCGAATTAATAGCTGCCATACCGACACTGGCTTCCAGAAAATTATCAGAAAGAATCCATTCAGCCAATTGTTGGGCGGTTTTTTCTTCAAGCTTTCCAACATCCCGCATTTTTGCATGCCCATGTGGTCCACAATTCGTTATTGTCGATGATAAACCACAATAAGTACTGCAAACCAATGTCCAATGCACGCCTACAACAACTTTTTTGATTGCTATGGGATCAGGCGGGAGAGATTTTAAGAGCAGCTCGTAAAGGTTCATTTTTCCTCTTTTGTGATGGTAATACAATGATGAATAATTTGACACTTCAGATATTAATCATATGCTTTGCGTATTTCCTCTGTGGCCATGGTCGGCTCCAATAGTGCCTGCCATTTAATATCATTCCAGGATCCCAGTTCAAGGTGAGTATCCAAATATTTTTGTGGTATGGGATGGGTACCGATAACAACCTTTATCCCATACCTGTGTTCCAGAAATTTTTTGAATGTTTCAATATAAGGACAGGGCGGATATCCAACCAACATACCGGTCGCGAAATGAATAACTTCGGCACCATTTCTAGTCATTTCATCGGCTGTATATTCAATATTTCCTCCGGGACATCCATCACAGGTTGTGTATCCAACCAGTTCCACGTCTTTTCCATCGTAAATACTGAAAGCACCCTCCCGATTTCTCAATGCCCGAAAACATTTACCCCCTGCACACGTTCGATAGCGATCACAGATAATGATTCCTATTTTTATTTTTGAATCCATCTCACTCTCCTGATTGATCTTCACAAAACTATTCTTTGAAAAATTACACAATCGTTTTTAATATTTCATTCAATTGATCTGCCTGAACATAATCTTTCACGGTGATCGCTTGCCCGGAAATTCCAGGTACTTCTTTGATTGCATCAATAATCGCCAGAGCCAGTGGAACCGCAATGGGGCACAATGGAGAAGAAGGACGAAACACATAGGTAATTTTTCCAACTTCATCAATGTGGATGTCCTGGATCAATCGCATTTTGACAACATCCACGCCGGTCTCAGGATCAATCACTTTGGATAATTTTTCTTTCACTGCGCTTTCTAATTCTTGTTTATTCATTTTGCTTCTCATACTGAATCAGTTTGCTAATGGTCTTATGCCAGACTTCATGAATTGCTCTGGCTGCTGGCGATTCCGGAAATAAAACCTGAACAGGAACACCTTGTAGCATAGATAAAGGGATGCTCTCATCAAATGGAATTTCCCCTACAACTTCAATTCCCAGGGTGTCAGCAAACTCATAAATTTCTCTTGTGCCTTGCGGATAAAGGTCAGCTTTATTAATACAAATAACTGTTGGAATTCGAAAGTGTGCCAGTGTACCCAGAACTCTTTGAAGATCATGCATCCCAGCCTGTCCTGGTTCTGCAACGATGAGACCCAGGTCTGTTCCTGCACAGGCTGATATCACCGGACACCCAATCCCTGGTGGGCCATCGATCACAACCAGTTGGGCTTTATGATCATCTGCTGCTAGGCGTGCATTTTGTTTGATTAATGTAACCAACTTCCCTGAATTCTCTCTACCAGGAAAAAGTTCTGCATGGAAAAATTCTCCATATGGCGTTTCGGATCGATACCAGAAACCTTCCTGCTGAGGAATCATGCTGATGGCGTCTTCCGGACAGGCATAAACACAGGCCGCACATCCATCACATGCAATCGGATCAATCCAATTCACACCTGGAATTTCGGAATGGGGGAAAATGGCATCATAGCGACAAACCGATTCACAGGATCCACAACCAGTACATTTTTGTACATCAATTTCAGCCTGTGAGCTACCCCAGAACTCGTGTTGTTCTGCCACCTGAGCTTCAAGCACCAGACTGAGATTAGCCGCATCGACATCAGCATCGACAAAAAAAGTTCTGAGATTTGACGCTGCACGAGTGCTTTCAAAGGCTAAAGCTGCGCTCAAACTGGTTTTACCCGTACCGCCCTTTCCGCTTAATATGACAAGTTGTTTTGCTCTTTGTTGTGTCATGACCTGCCATCACTTTTATCAGTTATTTGATTAATTTTTTGAAACATATCCTTAAACTTTTCACGATAATTCGGATCGATCTCTACCAGTGGTTTTCCTGCAGCTGTTCCCCTGGCAATTTCTTTATCAAATGGAATTCTCATTAAAATGGGTATTCCTTTTTGCTCTAAATACCGATCCAGCTCAGCATTACCAATACCTTCCCGATTGATCACAACCCCATATCGAATCTGCATGTCTTCCAGAATACCCAACATTTGCTTGAGATCATGAAAGCCAAATGGGGTGGGTTCAGTCACCAGAATGACAAAGTCCACTCCCCGCACGGTCTCAACGACCGAACAGGAAGCACCAGGAGGAGAATCGATGACAGTGATTGTCCCATTGGATGATTTTTCAAGCTTTTTCAATTGTCGAATGATGGGGGTCGCCATTGGTTCACTCAGGGTTAATTTTCCATGGGTAAAATCGATTCCATCCAAAGCAAGTCCCTTTTCAATGACCCCGATCGGATTGGGAATCTCTTCAATAGCTCCTTCCGGGCAATTCCAGGTGCAGCTACCACAGCCATGGCAGAGTTGCGGGAACACCATGATGGTTTTTCCAACTTTCGCCAGGGCATGAAACTGACACACTTCAACACATTGTCCACACAGTGTGCAGCGTTCAGGGTCTATTTTGGGAATTCGAATGACAGCTGGAATTTCCTGTGTAAAGGTCGGATGTAAAAATAAATGGGTGTTCGGTGCTTCCACATCACAATCCAATAATTTAACCTGGTTTGTTTCAACCAGACTGAGTGCAAGACTGGTTGCCACCATTGTCTTACCCGTCCCCCCTTTTCCACTTGCTACCGCTATTTTCATACTTTCTACCGCCTGATTTTCTTCATGATGCCAGTAATAAAAATTAACCTGAGAAACATTCTTCATAGACCTTATAAGGTTCAGCAAACTTTTCAATCGCCTGTTGATCGGCAGCTTGAATGTCCATAAATATCAGGCTTGAAGCAATAAGCCCAATAATGAAGACAATCCAATGAAGGGAAAGCAACTATAATATCCAACCCAGTACCTGCCAATAAATTCTATTCGTCAAATTAAAAACAAAAAAGGTCAATACGTATTGAGCAACTATGAACATACTTGCCAAAATAATGAACTGCTCTTTCTTATTTTTCATCATGACATCTATGGGATAAGTTTCCCTTGATGATACATCTCTAAAACATCATTGATTTTGCTAACATTATCAGGAAACCTGATCATGGCAATGTTGGATGCTCCCAGGGCATTCGCAGCATTGGGACCAAAATCACCACTGACGACTACATCAGCCGACTGATCAATGACGAATTGAGCAGCAGCTACACCTGCACCACCCGATTGTCGTCCCCCCGGATTGGGAAGTGCCTGACTCTCTTTTGTCTCTGTATCATACTTAATCAACCACGGGCAACGCCCAAAGCGATGTTCTATGGGACTTTCAAGTGTTTGTCCCTGTGATGAAATCAGTAATATCATTAATCCTCCAATAAATTATTTGACTATTTTTCGACCCATATAGCCCCTGCGGCTACCGGGTCAAATCCATCTGGCCAGATCGTTTCATTGTTGTATTTTGCGTTACCAAAATAGGCATCTTCCACGCTGGCTCCTTTTAAATTCGTTCCACGCAGGTCAGCTTCATCAAAATTACAACCTTTTAAGAAAGTACCTTCCATATTCGCATTTTTTAAATTAGCGCTTGCGAAACAAGCACGTTTCATGTTGGCAGCTTTCAAGTTAGCGCCTTCCAGGTTGATACCCATAATATTGGAACGTTTAAAGCTGGTGGCTTCCAGATTCGCCCCCGCCAGATTGACATTGGAAAAATCGGTACCATAAAAGTCACCGCCGCTTAATTCTGCTCGTACGCCACCTTCTTCCCCTGCCAGGTATTTGCGATGCAGATCAAAAATTTTTACCAGATCCTCGTACAAATATTTTTTATACATGATTCTCCTCTTCTTTCAGAAAAGATCCACCTAACGCTTTCAAAGCACCATCAATTTTGAATTGTTTTCCTCTCCCCAAATAAGATAATTACAAAAGAAAGAAAAAGCAATTCCGGTTACTGTTTTAATGTAAAAGTTCTGTATGATCGATTAACTTGCCATCGATAAATGCCTGCACAACCGTTTCTATATCGCGTAAATCCGTGACAATTGGTTTTATATTGAACTGACGCATGCTTTCATAAGCCCCCATGCCCATACCACCGCAAATCAACGCCTTGCAATCGGAGATGGTTTCTGCCATACTGGCATGTTTTTTATGCGATCCGGTATCCATGCCATGTCCTGCGCTGCCATGGTCATTTTCCTCATGTTGCGCAACAAAATGTGTGTGACCCATTTTGTCTCGCAATTCCTGATGCGTTACTTTTCCTTCTTCAATGGTCACTACAAGATAGTAAGGTGCCCGTCCGAAATGCTGGTCGATGGTTTTTCCATCACTGGTAATTACTGCGATCTTCATAGATATCTCCTTTTGTAAGGTTTCAAGTGAAAAGTGCCTGCCACCAGGCTCTTCCCGTTCATCCGTTGGAAATAGCGTTAACAAAATTTGTGCAACTTCCTCCCCTTTGTTTTCCCAACAATGTGGAAGATGTGCTTCAAACACAATACTGTCCCCCTTGTGTAAATTAAATTCCTCCTGGCCAATTTGATAGTGAATACTCCCTTCGAGGCAATAAACAAACTCATGACCGGTGTGTACGATCATCCGGTCGCCACTTCCCATTCCAGGTTGTAACGTTACCACAAATGGCTGAACGACCTTTCCTGCCAGATCTTTTCCCAAATTCTGCATCTGTGTGCTACCAAACGCAGCCAAAGGTCTATGTTCAGCTGAGGTAAAGACCACTCGTTTTTCAACCTGTTCCGTTTCAAAAAATGTGGTGATTGGTACATTCAATGCCTGTGCCAGTTGCTGCAATGTGCCCACTGAAGGAGAGGATTTTCCATTCTCAACCAGACTCAAGGTGTTGACATTCAAACCACTGAGTTCTGCCAAAGCCCGTAATGAGAGCCCACGCCGGTTGCGCAAATCACGAAGGTTTCTACCCACCAACATTTCAGCAGGAGTCTGATTCGTTAAGTCCTCATTTTGATCAAATAATAAGTTCAAATTGGCAATCCATGCAGAGATTAAAATTTATACCAAAATTATAGTACATTATTGATAAAATACAATGTTTTGTCTTATTATAATGATAAATGTCATGTTGTTTTGATGATAATATGATCGGGTATTCCTTTATTATCTATTGATTATTAGAGAATAGTTTGATATAATATTTTCGATTGATGGAGGTTTTTTATGCCAAGGAGACGTAGGGGATGGGCAATGAATGGTCATCATGGTGAACATCATAGCCAACATACCCCGCTTACCATTTCTTTATTAGAACCAACCCTATTATTGCTGATCAGTCAAAAAGAACGGCATGGATATACGCTTTTGAATGATCTTGACCAGATGAATATGGGTACCATTCATCCCAGCGTGATATATCGGACGCTACGTGAGTTGGAAGAATTATCCTGGATTCAATCCACATGGGAAATGGATCAGACACAGGGCCCTCCAAGAAGGATCTATTCCCTTACTTCTTTGGGTGGAGAAGCCTTGATCAACTGGCAACGCCAATTGGAGCTACATCAAAAATCCATCGATCAATTATTGTTAATGTTCAAATCAAATCGTTCTGAGTCAGAATAACCTCAGAATGCATAGTTATGAAAGGAGTACAAAATGCCTGGATTTGATGGCACTGGTCCTTATGGAGATGGACCTTATGGTAGAGGGTATGGACCCTGTCGAGGAAATCGATCTGACCTGCGGTATGGTCGCGGTTTTGGTCGCCGAGGCTGGTCTGGCCGTGGTTGGTTTGGATGGGGAAGAAATGTACCATACTACACACCCCAGGATGATATCGGTGACCTGGAACGCGAGAAATCTTTTTTAGAAAAACGGCTGGAAGATATTAAACAGTTATTGAATAAAAAAGAAGAATAATATATCATCGTCAGTAGAGAATAAGATTAAGTTTTTAAATTGAGATAATTCCTTAGGAAAACTCTAAGGAATTATCTTGCAATAAATGCATGCATTTTAAATTCAACCTCTGGCAGGAGTAGTAAGGAGGTTTTTTCCTGTCAAGTAGAGCTTGACTTACTTTAGATTCTATATTAATCTAATTGTATAGATCATTTGTGTGGGTAAAACACTGTCATTTCAACTTTTCATAAAAAATCCAATGAATATCTCGAGGCAATATGGCACCTGATTACAACCCCGGCAAACAACTCAATAAATTGCGTAAAGAGCGTGGCTTAAGTTTACGAGAGGTAGCCCGTCGCACCGATTTGACTGCCTCCTTCCTCAGCCAGGTCGAACACGGCACATCCAATGTTTCCATTGATTCTCTGCGAAGAATTGCAGAAGCATTGGATGTGCCTATGATGCATTTTCTGGAAGAAATACCGGTTGATATCGAGAATATTAATGAACATATCGATCCAGAACCTTGCGAAGATGATGACCGCACAAGAGTCTACTCACCGGTTGTACGAGCAGGCTGTCGACCGCGTTTGATCCTGCCACCATCCGGTTTGGAATATCAGCTATTGGTCCCCAACCTGAGCGCCAAATTGGAAGCTATCATTGGACGAGCTTCTCCAGGCACAGGAAATATTGCCCGCAAATTGCGCAGTGAAACGGAAGAATTTATTTATGTTCTATCCGGTGAGGTTTTGATAGGGCTGGATGAGGAAGAGTATATCCTTCGAACTGGTGATTCGATCACCTTCCATGGTGACCAGTTAACGAAATTAGCCTGTGCATCCATCGATCGGGAGGCATCCTGGATTTCTGTGATCACACCTCCGATATTCTAAACTAAATATTTTCTTTCCCCATTCACTTGGTTGGTAAAGTAAGAACCTTCTGCCAGCAGTTATGGATGCAATCGGCAAAACTGGGAGATTGCCACAAAATTAATTCCACTCTGTTTTTTTCAATTATTTAGTATTACTTTACAATTAGAATTCCTACTTGACATTTAAGGGGTAAATCCTGTATCTTTAAGGAGAGAATATGTCTCAAAAACACGCAACTTTATTTATCACCCATCGTGGGGAACGACACCAGCAGGATGCACTGGGAGCAGCGCCGGAAGAGCTGGAAGTTACCATGTTGCGCTCACCCTCGAAAGAGGAAATCATGGCTGCATTACCTGGAAAGGAATTTCTCATCACCGAACGCACCGGCGTCATCGATGCTGATATCATCCAGGCTGGGAAAGACCTGTGTTTGATCCAAAGACTCGGCTCACAAACTTATGATATTGATTTGAAAGCTGCCAAAAATGCTGGCATTCCGGTTTGTTACCTGCCGGTGCGCAGTTGCATCATGGTGGCGGAGCATATGGCGCTGCAAATTCTGGCGCTCGCCAAACGTTTGCGTGAGGTCATGGATCTGACAGCAGAAGCCAATGATTTTGGACATCCGCCCCAATTATGCGACGAGGATTACTTTGCCTATAACTGGACAGGACGCGAAAATCTGCTGGGTCTGTGGGAATCCACGGTTGGCATTTTAGGTTTTGGCGAGATCGGCACTGAACTCGCCCGGCGTCTGCAGGGATACGGCTGTGATATTCTCTACAACAAACGCAATCGCCTGCCACAGGAAGCTGAACAGGAACTGCACATCCAATATGCCAGCGTGGATGAATTATTGGAAAAGAGCGATTTCCTGTGCATGCTGATGCCTTACTTCCCGGAAACGGCGCTATCCCTGAACGCAGAATTCTTTGCCAGAATGAAACCAGGTGCCTGTTTTGTCAGTTGCGGTGGCAGTGGTGTAGTGGACGACCAGGCATTAGCCGATGCGCTTGCCAGTGGGCGCCTTTACGGAGCGGCTGTGGATACGTTTGTGTACGAACCAATCCCGAAGGACAGTCCCTTTCTACCTATTGCCCGGCAACCGCGCAGCAACCTCGTCATCACCCCGCACACGGCGGCCGGCAGCGCCTCCGCGTCCAGCAAATCCCGCGCTGGCGATTATACCAATATCCAGCGCATTCTGGCTGGCGAAAAATTGGTTGGTCGCCTGGTGTAACCAGTTTTTTTCTCGGTCATTTCAGTTTTCCTCCGATTTCTGAAAACCCCTGTTCAAACCTCTGGTGGTTAGATTCATCAGAGGTTTTGAATTAATCAGAATAAAACAAAATATTTGGTTTATTTTGATTATGGATTCAACAAGGTGAAAGCTCGTTGAGGAAAATCTGTGATAATGCCTGTGACTCCCATTTCGATCAATTTCCGCATATCAGATTCTTCATTCACTGTCCATACATTGACAGCTGCATATTCCGGTGAAATCGCACACCAATTCCGGAAACATGCCGCACAGTTTAGTGAAAAAATACTGGTTGAAATAATTGTACATTAAGTGTGCGACATGGAACGGAATCCGCGCAATTTTCTTT
>Ga0209270_1001069_pt1 | contig 43942 bp, 33 predicted proteins | sample MTBAKSrepl1MetaG_FD_187456 | JGI IMG/M metagenome (GOLD analysis project Ga0209270, IMG submission 187456) | Enrichment culture microbial communities from Arthur Kill intertidal strait, New Jersey, USA, that are MTBE-degrading - MTBE-AKS1... | ecosystem: Environmental > Aquatic > Marine >... | reverse complement strand
TTCCAGATTTCTCTTGGCCCTGTAAACTCTCTCGATACTTAGCTCTTCACCGATCTTGAGCCCGGAAATATTTATCACCACTTGCGGAAGTGTCTTTTCAATACCCGTTACTTCGATTTCAACGATTTTGTTAGCAAAAACCGTCAAAGAAAAGAAAATGAACATTACCGACAGAAGTATTCGCTTCATCTCATCACCTCACTCGAGCAACTCGTCGACTTTCGTCACTGCATCATCGAAAGCCGGTTTTGGCTCTGAAACCCCTTTTCTTACCTGCTCAACAGCGTTGTAAAGAATGTTCCTGATCTCAATGATATTTGTGTGAACCGGTCTGGCTCTGGCAAATTCTATCGAGTCTATAGGAGCCTTTAACTGCGGGAAGCGCTGCCAGATCAGCTGTATCTCAAGAGAACTCATTGCAGACTTCAGAACCGGCATGTATCCCGTTCCCTCGTACCAGAACAATGTGTTCTTCTCTGAAACCATCCATTTGATGAAGGTCCAGGCTGCCTGAAGCTTCTCTTCTGAGAGTCCGGCCATGATGGCAAGAGATCCTCCTCCAAGCGTTGTGGCCTTCTGCTTTCCTTCAGGTAGAGGAGCCACCCCTAGACTCCAGGGTATGTTCTCGAGAGCGTAACGAATTCCTCCACTCGTCATGGGGCCCATCGAGATTCTCCCCATTGTGAAGGACTGTATTCCTTCATCAATAGTTAGATCAGCAGGAGAAAGGCCTTCACTAAACCATCTCCGCCACGTTTCCAGAGCCTCAATTCCCTCAGAAGAATTGATAATACACTCGGTCATTTGCTCATTGAAGATCTCTCCGCAATTCTGCCAGACCAGTGGTTCAAACTGGTAGAACATTGCGTCAACACCCCACAAGAGACCATACTGTGAAGGCCTTGAATCACCAGGCTTTCTGACTGTCAGCTTTCGCGCATATTCCTCCAACTCCTCCCAGTTCCGAGGTGGTCTTTCAGGATCTAGTCCGGCCGCCTTGAAGTGATCTTTGTTGTAATACAGCATCAGTGCGCTTATGTTAAATGGAAGAGCGTAAGGGTTGCCGTCACGAATTATCGTCTGCCAGAAACTATCGACAAAGTCCTCTGGACTCAAAGAAGAGTCGCCGCCGATCAGATCAGTAAGATTCTGTAAAGAACCATCTTTGGAAAAGATCTGAATATGCTCTATGTTGACCTGAGCAACATCCGGTCCCTTCCCGGTGAGAAGAGCCGTCTTTAGCTTTGTAACAGTATCATCGTAGGATCCCTGAAACATTGCCCTTACCGTGATGTCTTTGTGAGCCTTGTTGAAATCCGCAACAAGCTTGTCGATGATCGGCTTCTGATAATCCGACATCGAATGCCAGAATGTGAGAGTTACGGACCCGAGGCCAGCAACTGCTAGTATTAACAGCAAAAGCACCGTAGTCATTCTTTTCATTTTTTCCTCCTTCTCTCTATCCTTTTAGTCCCGTAAGGGTTATCCCTTTGACAAACTGTTTCTGGGCAATGAAATAAGCAATCATAATCGGTAAGGTGGCTACTACTGTCGCAGCCATAAACTCTCCCCACTGGATTCCTCCCTCTGACTTGAACATCGCCAACCCCAACTGGACGGTTCTCATTTCCGGTTCACTTATGATAAGCAAAGGCCAGAAGTAGTTATTCCACGACCACATAAAAGAGAAAACGGCTATGGTAGCTATAGCTGGCTTAGTCAAGGGAAGAAATACATTGAACAGAGTCCTGAGGGGGCCGCAACCATCAATCGTGGCAGCATCCTCAAGATCTCTCGGGATAGTCAAGAAGAACTGCCTGAGAAAGAAGATCGAAATTGCGGTAGCCGCGTGAGGCATAATCAACCCAAAATATGAATTGTCCATGTTGAGCCTCATTACTACCAGATACTGAGGAATCATTACAACTTGCTGGGGAATCATCATAGTCACAAGAAAGATATAGAATATCACTTCTCTGCCCCTGAATCTCATCCTGGCAAATGCGAAGGCTGCCAGAGAAGCCGTCACAAGCTGCAAAAAAGTAGTAGCCAGCGCTACAATTGTGCTATTCAAAAGGTATCTGGCAAATGGAACCTTCGTGAATACATTGACATAATTCTTCAGAGTAAACTCCCTGGGAATAAGAGAAAAGGGATCTCTGAGAATCTCTCTCAAATCCTTGAAAGATGTCATGAAAGACCAGAAGAACGGGAAGATCATTACAACTGCACCGGCTATAAGTATCGCGTACCTGAAAACTCTCCCAATCCTTTTAGTCATAATGTACAGTCCTCTCGATAGTTTTCACCTGAAAGGCAGTAAGAGATACCACGAATAAGAATAAAACAAAGGCCATTGCTGCTGCATAACCAAACCTGTAATAAGAGAAAGCCTCTCGATAGAGCCTAAAGACAACGACCGAGGTTGTGTTGAGCGGCCCTCCGTCGGGAGTCATGACCATTATTGGACCAAAGACTTGAAAGGAGCTTATGCTGAACATTATCAGTAGAAAGAAAGTGGTGGGCGAAAGAAGCGGTACAGTGATCTTTCTCAACATCTGAAACTTGTTTGCCCCACTCAGGGCCGCAGCTTCATAGTAAGTCGCCGGGATATTCTGAAGGCCTGCAAGATAGACGACCATTGCGTATCCAATATTCTGCCAGATACCCATCAATATTATCACGAACAGCGCCACGCTAGGACCCTGCAAGATCCTCGGAAGCTGAATTCCAGTCCAGTTGAACAGGATTTGAAAGATCCCATCTGGGTTGGTCAACCAGTTCACATACTCCCCTCCGAAAGACCCGATTATGTGATTAATATACCCTAATTCAGTACTGAAAAGAAAGCTGAAGCCCATACCAGCTGCAATAGGCGATGTAACAACCGGAAGGAAATAGATCATTCTGAAGAACCCTATTCCCTTCATTGTCGAATCGTTCAGAAGATTGGCAAAAAGAAAACCGATAAGTAGTGAAAAAGGGAGAACACCGAGAATGTAATAAGCGGTGTATAACATTGAGTCCCAGAATTCGCTCGATGATAGAATCTGTGCGTAGTTCCCCAAACCCACGAAAGTCATTGTCGGAGAAAGATCCCACTCAAAAAAGCTGATGGCAAATGAGTATATCAATGGATATAACAGAAAGAAACCAATTATTGCACCTGCAGGTGCAATAAATATGTAAGGAATAACTCTCTTCACCTGTAGACCCCCAGAATGCTATTGTTCAAATACCGAAACACCAGCCCTTCCTTGAACGCCTGCTAAATTTTCAGTCCCGAAGACTCAACTAACTCTAAAGTCTAGTCGCACCGACATAGATACCACCCCGTAGTGGATGAAAGCCTAACGTCTCTTACAACGGGAAAATTCTCTTTGAGCTCTTCTAAGGCTTTCGGTACGAAGCTTCTGTAATCGCTTCTCTCGAAGAACTCGACAACATAGACTACGGGATTTCTATTCGGAAAGAAATCGTGAATCAGAATCTCTTTCCTGCATATTCTACGACTCTCTCTATAAAACTTCTCCCTGCCCTCAACCTTATGACCGTGTACGACATAAGACGCGACGAGAAGATCAAAACTATTGTCTTCAAAGGGAAGCTTCTCAAAAAAGTCGCCTTGAACAACTTTGACTCTGCTTTCTTTAAGATTATGCCTCGCTATCGCTACCATGGAAGTCGAAGCATCTACAGCAGTCACTCGGTATCCCAGTTCATCGAATGCTTTGGCAAGAGCACCGGTTCCGCAACCGATATCGAGAACACTCTCGATATCGTCGCCAATTAGAGAACGATGTTCTTTCAAAAGGCGTCGATAATTCTTCAGCTGCGACTTGAAAGCAACGTTATAAAACGGAGCTATTAGTGAAAACAGCAAAACATGCGCTTTGTTTCCCATCTATCCTCCTCATTTAGATACTATCAGAAATTCCCAGAATTCGGTGAAATCAGATCTGTCTTGACATTGACAATCTCAGTCAGTATAATATATATGATTAGTGCATATATAGGAGGTGACTATATGCCATTTGGATCTGGTCCTTTGAGGTTTAGAGACGGTTCCTGCAGATTCTACGGCTACGGCCCCGGATATGGAGCAGGATCCGGAAGAGGAATGGGATATGGTAGGGGATATGGGCCAGGAAGAGGTTTCGGTTATTATGGGCCATACGCCTACGATCAGGAAATTTCCCCCGAAATGGAAAGTCAGGAACTAAAGGAGTATCGAGCAATGCTTAAGAGAGAGCTCGAAATGATCGGCGAAGAGATCAAGGAAATTGAAAAGAGACTGGAAACGCTTGAAAACAAAAACAGTACCGAAGAAGAGGAGTGAGAATATGCCGTGGAGAGATGGAACTGGACCCAACGGTTCTGGACCAATGACTGGCTGGGGCATGGGCAACTGTGCTCCCGATGATCAAGTATCGAGACAAACGCCGGCAAGGAACTACTCCTACCGACCATTTCCGAGGAGAAGACTGTTCCTCGGAAGAAGGATGGGATTTGGGGGAGGATTTGGCGTCGGAAGAGGCATGGGCTTTCGTTTCAGGAGATGGTGGTAGGCCTTGGTTATTGCCGTACTAAGTGGCAAGGGAGGCACAGGAAAGACCACCCTTGCCACAAACCTCGCTAGCGCCATATCTGAGGATTTTGATGTTCAACTTCTGGACGCAGACGCTGAAGAACCTGATGTACATCTGTTTTTTGACCCAGAGATTGAGCATGAAGAGGAAATTGAGCTGATGCTTCCAGTAATAGATAAGGAGAAGTGCACTCGTTGTGGCAAATGCGCCGAAGCCTGCCAGTTTGGAGCGCTTTCCGTTTTCGATACTGGTGTAATGGTCTTCGAATCCTTGTGTCATGGCTGCGGTTTGTGCACTTTTGTCTGTCCCGAGAAGGCAATCACCGAGAGGCCAAAAGTCATCGGAAAGGTTAAAACAGGCAGAATAGACCAAAAAATCGATTTTGGAATGGGGATACTTGAAATTGGAGAACCGTCCCCTGTAAGGGTTATCAGAAAACTCAAAGAGAATATCGATCGAAATAAGGTCGTCATTATCGATTCTCCCCCGGGAACGTCCTGTTCTGTGGTAGAGACACTAAGAAAGGTAGATTTCGCGATACTGGTAACCGAACCCACTCCATTTGGTCTTCATGATTTGAAACTTGCAGTTAAAATTGTGAGAGAGATGGAGATTCCTTTCGGTGTAGTAGTCAACAGAGATACGGGTTCCTACACAATGATAGATGAATATGCCAGTGAAGAAACCATTGTTGTCCTCGAAAGAATACCCTTTGATCGCAGCATAGCCGAAGCCTATTCTGAAGGCAAGCTCTTCACTGAAACTTCGCCATCATGGAAGATACGGTTCAAGGAACTGGCTGAGAAGATCTTCTCTTCATCGGGGGTGTCATGATGTTTCAACTTGCCATTGTAAGCGGAAAGGGCGGAACGGGAAAGACAACACTTGCCGGATCGCTTTCCTCTCTCTTTGACTCAATAGTGATGGCCGATTGCGATGTGGACGCACCAAACCTTCACCTAATTCTCGAGAATAAGCTGATCGAGAAATTTGAGTATTATGGTGGTAAAAAGGCCGAGATCTCTGATCAATGCATATCATGCGGACTCTGCGAGAAATTCTGCAGATTCGATGCGATTATCAGGGGAGGTCCTTACTCAATCGATCCTTACGCATGCGAGGGATGCGGCATGTGTGTGGCAGTCTGTCCGGCGAACGCAATTTCGCTCAAAGACAATAAGTCCGGAGATTACTTCTTATCTCAGTCGAATGAAATCCCTCTTGTTCACGCCTTATTGACTCCAGGAGAAGAGACTTCTGGAGGGTTGGTGGCCGAAGTCAGAAAACTGGCAATTAATGTCGCAGAGAGGGAAAGAAAGGAACTAATCGTGATCGATGGTGCTCCGGGAATTGGGTGCCCCGCAACTTCATCAATTACCGGGGCAACTTACGTGCTTGCAGTTGCCGAACCGACTGTATCGGGAAACCACGATCTTGCAAGAATAGTGGAGACTATAAGACATTTCAAGAGAGATTTCGGAATAGTTATAAACAAGTGGGATTTGAATACTTCAAAAAGCGCTTTCATAGAGTCCTGGTGTGGAGCTAACGGAATAGAGCTCCTGGGCAAAATTCCCTTTGACGAGCAGGTGGAGAAAGCGACCATTATGGGAAAACCGGTTGTTGCAATGGAAGACTCAAAGGCGGCGCAAGCAATAAGGCGAATTGCCCTGAGGCTGAAACGGAGAATTTCCGGAGGTGTAGAAGAATAATGAAAATAGCTATCCCAGTTAAAGAAAAGACTATAAACAGTATTCCAGACGATAGATTTGCCAGAGCGAAGTTCTTTCTGATCTATGACCCGGATACGGGAAGTGAACAATATATAGAACCAGACAACAGCGTGGCGCACGGTGCCGGACCCATGGCAGTAAACATGCTCACAAAGCAAGGGATAGACACAATAATAGCTTTCCATCTTGGGGGCAACGCCGTTCAAGCGATAGAAGCTGCGGGCATGGCCTTTTATGAAGCCTTTGTCGGCACAGCCAAGGAGAACATTGAAGCTGTCCTCAGCAGAAGGAAGAAATAAACCTGCAGGACTATCCTCTGATATCCCGATCTCTAGTTCACTCGTAGAGGTTTTTGGTCTGGCCGGATTGTTTTGGACAGATAGACGCATTTCTCTTGGAGCGAAAGAGAATTCATAGTATTTGATTTCTTTGCCGCCTCTCAACGGTGTAAAATACACTGAGAGGTGATACCGGTGAGAAAAGAGGAACTGGCAATGCAGTTTGACTTGCTCTCAAGGCTTCTCAAGGTCATCAGGGACAATCCATTCAAGGCAAGAACCTATGAATTTGCAGCAAGAGTCATCAGATCTAATTTACCTTCGGGTCGGCTTACAAGTGACGATGTTGCTGGCATTTCATCGATCAAGGGCATAGGGAAGGCTGTAAAAGAGAAGGCCATCGAGTTTTTGGAGAGTGGCGAAATGAAGAAGACTTCGGAATTGAAGAACATGATGCCATCTGCTGTCTATTTGCTTGCTTTTCACGATCTTATCGACCCCGAGGTAATTTCCTTCATATGGAAGGACATGGGTCTTGAAAAGCCATTAGAAATCGTAAACTTCCTGGCAAATAGAAAGGAGAGTCTGAAACTCTCTCAAGACAGACTCTCCAAAATCGAGGCCATTCTTCTGGAAGATCAAACTGGATGACGACTATATCTGGTATATGTTAGAGTACTTCTCCTTGACATATTTCAGGAAATATGAGGGATCCAGCTCTTTTCCGGTGGCTGCTTTCAGAAGTTTCTCGGGCTCGTACCGCCTTCCCATGCTATGAATGTTCTTTCTTAACCAGTCGACAAGAGACAAGACATCTCCCATTTCTATCCTCTTGTCAAGGCCTGGAATCTCCTGCCTTGCTTTCGAATACATCTGTGCAGCATATAGGTTTCCCAACATATACGAAGGGAAATACCCGATCATTCCGGATGGCCAGTGGATATCCTGGAGCACTCCGTCGCTGTCAGTATCAGGCACAATTCCGAGATACTCTTTCATCTTTGCATTCCAAGCCTTCGGGAGATCCGAAACTCGAAGGTCTCCTTTGATAAGAGCTTCTTCAAGCTCAAACCTAATCATGATATGAAGGTTGTATGTTACTTCATCGGCCTCTATTCTAATTAGAGACGGCTTTACGTTATTTACTGATCTATAAAATTCATCCAGCGGAACGTTCTTGAAATTCGATGGATAAGCCTTCTGTATCTGTGGATAGAAGAACGACAGAAATTCCCTGCTTCTACCGACCATGTTCTCCATCATTCTCGATTGAGATTCGTGAATACCTAGAGAGCACGCACCGTAAAGAGGTGTCTCTTTGAGCGAAATAGGCAACCCCTGCTCATAGATCGCATGACCCCCCTCATGGATCGATCCAAAAAGAGAAGGAGTGAATTCGCATGATGTGTATTTAGTCGTTACCCTGACATCGTTTACCCCTATACCTATTGTGAAGGGATGGACCGTTTCGTCAAGCCTGCCGGCATCGAAGTCGTAACCTATTAGTTTGAGAACCTTTCTACTCAGTTTCTCCTGAGCTCTTCTGTTGAATCTCCCCTCAAGAAGAGAGGCATCGGCTAATTCGCCCTCCTCCACAATCTTCTTTATAAAAGGTATGAGATCCGATTTCAACGGCTCAATAATTTTCCGCAGTTTTCTGGCTGTCATACCTTCTTCAAAGCCTTCGAGAAGGGCATCGTACGGATTATCCTCAAATCCGTACAATCGGGCCATTTCCCTGGACAGTTCGACGATTTCCTCCAGATATGGCTCCAAACTGTTGAAATCATTTTCTTTCCGAGCTTTTTCCCACACTTTTTCACTATTCGATGTTAGGACTGAGTACTTCTGATGAAGCTCAGGGGGAATTGCCTTTGCTCTCTTATAGGACTTCGATGCCACCCTAACCATTGCCTTCTCGTCTTCAGTCAGTTCCTCCTGGACTTTGTTCTCATTGAGCTGGCCAAGCAAAGCTCCTACTTCTTCAGAAACCGACTTTCTGAATGCGAGAGTCGAAATATATCCAAGAGCCTCCGCCCTCATCTCTGCCCCCTTCAAGGGAATGCATGTTCTCATGTCCCATGCCATGAGTGCTGCAGCGCTATGAAGATAAGAGATCTCGGAGTATTTAGACTTAAGCTGATCTATAAGTTTCAAAGTCACACCTCCAATTCGATGAATTATATCACGCATTTGCTTTCCTAATCCAGAAGCCTTTTCTTGCTGTTTCCACTGTGAGAAAGTGCAAGAATTGCGAAAGAAACGAAGTAAGGTAGCGAAAGTAACAACTTCGGAGAGACTTCTGTTGCAACCTGTAGAAAGATAGATAGCTCGGTGACAAAGCCCAGCATAATTGCCGATAAAAATACTAGTGTCGGCTTCTTCCTTCCCATGATGACTGCCACAAGTGCCAGCCAACCTCTTCCACCAGACATATTCGAAACGAAAGCTCCAAGCGGTAGAGACAGCGCAGAGCCAGCAAGTCCCGCAAAGACCCCGCTCCCAATGTAAGCCACGAATCTAATCTGATTGACCTTCACGCCGCTGTAGAAAGCACTTTCATCATCATACCCACAAGCTCTTAGCTTCACACCGAAAACCGTCTTCTTGAAGATGTAAGCAAAGAGGAATGGAGTAACGATGGCAACTAGATCAAATAGGCCAAGTCCATTCAGCCAACCAAGTGATGTATTATTGAGAAAATCGATTGAAAGAACCCCTGGCCTTGGTGAATTGCTGAAGACTACGGTACCTTTGCTCTTGAACCATAAATCTGTCAACGCAACGGTTAGGCCCATCGATAGGAGATTCACAGCTATCCCAACAACGTAAAGATTTGCCTTCAGAAATTTTACGGTTAAAAAGACAATCGTTGAAAGAATCACCGATACAAGAACGGAAGCCAAAGTACCCAGAAGTATGCTCCTCGTTGCCGATGAGACAACAACAGCAAAGAAAGCACCGGAAAGAATACTACCTTCTAAGCCGATGTTCAGCCAGCCAGAAACTTCTGTAAGCAGGCCACCAGTGGCCGCAAGAATAATCGGCGTGGAGTTCTTCACTGTATCTCGAATTATCGCTTCAAACATACCTTTTTCTCCAGAAAGCTCTAGGGATTAGAGCTTCAGCCGTCACAAGAAAAAAGATAACGGCCTGAACGATCTTGGCAACTTCAGGCGTAATATTCGCCTCAAGAGAAGCGATTTGCGCTCCGCTTTCCAGATATGCGAAGAACAGAGCAGCAGGAACCACCATCAGCGGATGATTTCTTGCAATAAGGGCAATCGCAATTCCATTCCAGCCATACCCACTCGAAAAACCCCTCATCACTCTGCCGTGGATACCTATGACATCAATGATTCCTGCAGTAGATGCGAGTCCTCCACTGAGGAAGAGCGACCAGAAAATAACTTTCTTTGTATCGACACCAGAATAATAGGCGAACCTCCGATTTTTTCCAGTGATTCTCATTTTGAATCCCTCTCTCGTTCTGAATAAGAAAAACCAGAGAATTACAGCTGCAGTGATGGAAAAGATGATTCCTGAATGGAGATACGAAGGCGACATCAATCCTCCGAATCTGAACTCATCGGGCAGAGTAACCGTAGCTGCAAGGCCGGAAGGACGATCATTGAGAGGACCCTCAATGAAGTAATCAACTATAATCACCAGTCCATTACTCAGTAAGAGCGAAGAGATCAGCTCATTCACACCTAACCGGGTCTTTAGCAACGCAGAGATACCTGCAGCTGTCGCGCCGAAAAGAAAGCTGACAATAATCATCGTGAAGATTCCTAAAGCCCCAGATACTTTTCCGGCAAGAAGAATACCTGCTGCCGTTCCGCCTAGAGCTCCAAGATATACCTGCCCTTCCATTCCGAGATTGAAGCATGAGGAGGTGAAGGCTATAGATGCAGCCAGTCCAGTAAGCATTAGCGGGATTGAGTAGGCAAGAAGATTGCCGAAATAGAAGCGATTCGAAAAGGGGGATAGAAAGAACGCTATAGTTGCATTAAAGGGCTCTTCACTCATAAGAAACACTAATACGAGACCGGCAGCCAAAGCAAGCGCCATGACAAGAAATGATCTTCCATTCATCGCAGATCGTCTAGTCACTGCCTCTCTCCCGTTGCCTTCAGTATGAGTTTACCGATCATATGTTTACTCAATCCTGGTCTATTGACGGCATTAAAGACGATCCTTCCTTCAGACATGACTATGATCCTGTCACCAACTTTCAGGGCTTCTTCAAGATCTGCCGTAAAAACGACAACCGCCATCTCTTCTTTTATCCTTGCCAAAACTGTGCGCAGTATGTGAAGATGCTTAACATCCAGACCTCTAGAGGGTTCTCCCAGCAGGAGGGCCCTGGGTTCAGAACTGATCTCTCTTGAAAGCAGCAGCTTCTGGAGATTACCTCCAGATAGAGAGGAGGCAGGATCGAAGATACTGCCATACAAAACGCCATAATCGCTTAGAAGACTTCTGGCAAAGGCGTCTAGCCCCCTATCATCAACAATCCATCCGCCGTCAGCGACTTTGTGGATGACGAGATTATCCTTTATTGTTGCGTTTTTACAGCTTGCCGCGCCGTCTCTGTCCGAAGGTAAAGCTGCCAACCCCAGCTTTCTGAGATTGCGGGGAGGAACGTTGGTAACATCCTTTCCATCGAGAAGAACCCTTCCCGAAAGAATCTTTCTCATCCCGAATATTCCCTCCAGGAGCTCTTCCTGACCATTTCCGGGTACACCCGAAATCGCGAGAAGCTCGCCTCTTCTCACTTCGAAGGATGTTTCCTTTACAGCTTCTTCCCCCTCTACAGAACCTTCGATACCCAGTTCCTCGACTCGTAAAACTACTTCTCCGGCAGACGACAGTTGAACCCTATCTGGACGAGTCTCTTCTCCAGAAACTAGATCGTGAAGCTCCTCTACCGAAGTCTCATCTCTTTTGTAGCGGCCAATGATTACTCCCGACCGAATAACGTATATTCGATCTGAAACAGAGTAGGCTTCGTACAGCTTGTGAGTGATAAACAAAACTGTCTTTCCTTCGGCCTTAAACCTTCTGAAAGTCTCGAAAAGCTCACCTTTATCGGTTTCAGAGATAAGAGTTGTAGGTTCATCGAAAATGATTATCCCCGGAGAATTCTGGAGTATTCTCAGCACTTCCAGCTTTTGCCGCTGTCCCGTTGATAGCAGTTCAACCTTCATATCTAAGGGGAGCTGAAGGCGATAACGCTGCATAACCTCTTCGATTTTTTCTTTGAAGTGCTTAATTGTCCTTCCTGGCCAATTACTTCTGAACCCCAGCAACAAATTCTCAAATACGGTTAGCTGAGAAATCACTTTCAGGCTCTGAGGGACCATTCCTATACCCTTCTCCAACGCGGAATAGGGGCCCAAAGGGATGTACTTCTCACCTTGTAATAGCATTGAACCACTGTCCGGCTTTTCAATTCCAACAATGGCTTTCATAAGCGTAGTCTTGCCCGCTCCATTTTCTCCAAGAAGAGAGGCGATCTCTCCTGAGTAAAAAGCGAGAGTCGCTCCGTCAAGGGCTCTCGTTCCGCTTATACTGTACGTCTTCTTAAGATCCGTTATTTCCAAAACCGGCTTCGACAACTTTGCCCCCAGATGATAGAGTATCTGTCCCATATAATGTTACCATTCCAAAAGAAAAGCGGAAAGCGCAGCACGCTTTCCGCCATTGCTAACAGTTCCGCTTAGATCAGGCTAGCTCCTCTTCCTTAAACTGTGAGGGTATGGCAGCCTCTTCAACTTGCAGATTGGCATACATATCAAGACCAGTTCCTGCGGGTATTAACTGGCCTACGATTACGTTTTCTTTCAGTCCGAGCAGGAAGTCTGACTTCCCTGCAACAGATGCTTCGGTAAGGATCTGTGGCGTCTGCTGGAACGAAGCGGCCGACAACCAGCCTTCACTCTCAAGAGAGGCCTTGGTAATTCGGAGAAGCTTTCGCTTGAACTTTATCGGATCCTTCGGCATTATCTGGATCTTCTTCTCGGGAATTACCGTATCGGGATTGAAGTCATCAACAAGCTTCTGATAATGGTCCTCATCGACGTCATATATCAGTATTTGCTTTATACCGACTTTGAGAATCTTCTCAAGAAGCTCTTCACTTATCGGTTCTGCCTCAGCCGCAATCTTCTGTATCTTTCCATCTTCGTCTTCGCCAAGGACTCTCCTTGCCAATCTCTTATCGATTACATACTCTCTGTTCTCTCCGACTCTGCTGTTTGCTTCATCTATTGTTTTGTTTATCTTTCTGATTTCGACAATGTCTAGGAGGTCTCCCGGCAGGAAGTCGGTGTCTCCAGGATCCGTGACTTCAACTTTCGAAAGCATCTGTCTGATTATCAGCTCAAAGTGCTTATCGTGAATCTCAACACCCTGTTCCGCATAGACCCGTTTGATCTCGGTGAGAAGATAAAGTGCTGTTTGAACCAGACCTAGCTTTTCCATCAGTTTCCTTGGCCTTACGGTTCCCGTTGTTATTGCCTGTCCTTCAGTGACCTTGTCGCCGATCTCGATCTTGGGTTTGATGCTAGAGGAGAGATCGTATTCACTGATACCTCCGGTCTTAGTTTCAATGTAAACCTTTCTTCTTCCCTTGTCGTCAGAAACGAGATCCTTCACGAAACCACTATCACCTTTTTCAATAAAGAGCGCTTCAGGATCCTTGAGTTTCTTTCGGGCCTCGAACAGTTCTTCTGCCCTTGGAAGACCTCTGGTTATGTCCTGTCCGGTGGCTATACCTCCAGTGTGGAACGTCCTCATCGTCAGCTGTGTGCCTGGTTCACCGATCGATTGGGCGGCGACTACACCAACGGATTCTCCGACGTTGACAATCTCGTGATTTGAAAGATCCATTCCGTAACACATTGCGCAGACTCCGCTATCGGATTCGCAAGTTAGTACAGATCTGACCTTTATTGTCGGTCGAACGTAGACTTTGTCGATTTCGTTTTTCTGCAGCTTCTTCGCCGTAAGCTCGTCTATCTTCTCCTGATACTTCACAAGCATTTCTTTACTGCCATTCTTTACGGGATCGCCTGCAAAGATCTGACCCACGCATGGGAAGGTAATCACCTTCACTTCCTCAACTTCGGAATTCTTTAGCTGGTGAAGAAGATCGCTCCCGATATGGGTGCCTACTTTGTATTCCTTGTCATTGAGAGTGATACTCTCGTCCAGTTCGGTATAGTTTATGAGTCTTGTCACCTTTGGAATACTCAAAATCTCTTCGCGGGCAACTTCAACACTGGCTCTGTAGTTTGAAAGGAATGCGGCGTCTTCATCTCTAATCATCGTATCGCGGAAGTATTCCTTTCCAGTCTTCTCGTTTTTCAAGACCTTCCCTGTCAGAGGGTTGATAACATCGGACGCAAGAACCCTCCCAAAAAGGAACTCCTCGAGCTTCTCAATTGTTACACCGTCAGCCATCAGTTCAACGGCCTCGATACCTTCATGAGTGCCGCAGTTTGGTGTAGTTACGGTTATTGTCTGGGAGACATCGACTAGTCTTCTGGTGAGGTAACCGGCGAACGATGTTCGAAGAGCCGTATCGGCCGAACCCTTTCTTGCACCATGGGTAGATGTGAAGAACTCAAGCTCCGTTAGTCCATCTCTGAAATTCGATTTTATCGGTACTTCGATCGTCTTCCCAGATGGATCGGCCATCAAACCTCGCATACCAGCGAGTTGCTTCAGCTGGTCAATGTTACCTCTAGCTCCGGAATCGACCATCATGTAAATTGGATTGAACGGATACTTTTCGAACTCCGTGTACGTCTTTTCCATTATCTCCTGAGTCGTATCGGACCAGATTCTAATTATCTCCTGTGTTCTACCATCTTCAGTCAAGAATCCCGACTTATACAGGTTCTCGATCTGGTCTACCCTTTCCTGAGCGGCATCGATAACCTTGTCCTTCTGCGGATAAACAACGATATCATTTATCGATATTGTCAGGCCCGAAGCAGTAGCATAGTGGAAACCAAGAGACATCATATCGTCCAGAAGATCTGCCGTCCTATCGATTCCGTATTCATGGAAGCAGTCGTAGATCAACTTTTTTATAGCTTTCTTGTTGAACTTCTTCATGTGGTCTTTGAGCTTTTCTGGGACTATTGTGTTGAATATTATCCTTCCTACCGTTGTCAGTGTGAGCTCGCCGGATGAGGGATCCAGCTGAACAAGAATAGGATCGTGAAGTGATATATATTCCATGTCGTAAGCAAGAAGCGCTTCTCCTGGAGAAGAGAACTTCCAATCGACCCATTCAAGAGCCTTTTCCCTGACCATTCTCCTCGCTTCAACATCGGAAATCTTCTCATCTTTGAGGAGGGTCGAGTAGTAATCCATGACTTCTTTTTCCTTCTTCTCATACTCGTGGTCAACGGTCGTAAGATAGTAAACACCAACGATTATGTCCTTACCGGGCATCGAAATAGGCTTCCCGCTCGCAGGGGAAATCACGTTGTATCTGCTGAGCATGAGGAACTTTGCCTCTGCCTGGGCAGCTGCGGATAAGGGAACGTGTACAGCCATCTGATCTCCATCAAAGTCTGCGTTGAATGGTGCACAGACGAGCGGATGAAGCTGAATCGCGTTTCCTTCGACCAACCTGGGTATGAAAGCCTGTATGGATATCCTGTGAAGCGTCGGTGCTCTATTCAGAAGTACAGGATGTCCCTTGATCACATCTTCGAGGACTTCCCAGGCCTCGGGCATTTCCTTTTCTATGATAGTTTTTTTAAGCTTTCTCGCTGTCTTGCTTGATTCACTTCCGTGAAGAAGCCTGGAGAGAACAAACGGCTTGAATAGCTCCATAGCTACTCTCTTAGGAATTCCGCATTCATGAATCTTCAGATCGGGTCCAACGACGATAACCGCTCTACCTGAGTAATCTACTCGCTTTCCAAGCAGATTTCTTCTGAATCTCCCCTTCTTGCCCTTTACCAGGTCCGTAAGAGACTTCAAGGGCCTGCCAGATTTGTCTGATACTGCCTTTCCAACTCTCCCGTTGTATATGAGGGAGTCAACAGCCTCCTGAAGCATCCTCTTTTCATTTCTGATTATTATGTCGGGAGCTCCAATCTGAAGGAGTTTCGCGAGCCGATTATTCCTGTTTATTACTCTCCTGTAAAGGTCGTTCAGATCCGTTGTTGCAAATCTTCCGCCTTCTATTTGAATCATAGGCCGCAGGTCCGGAGGGATAACCGGCACTACGTCCATAACCATCCATTCCGGCCTGTTGTCAGAGGCAATGAAGTCCTTTACGTACTTCAACCTTCTAAGAAGTTTAAGAGCCCTCGCACTGCTCTTCGGAATAGACTTCAGTTCCAGTTCAATCGCAACCTGTAGTTCTTCCAGATCCATTCCATGCAGCAGCTTCTTAATTGCGGCCGCTCCGTAATCACAGGTTACCTTTCCAGGATAGAGTTCTTTGTAAGCCTCGTACTCATTTTCTATCAGGACTTCTCCGACAATCCTGCCCGTCTCTTCGGAGACTTCGGGATCAATTTCCGTTATTATAACTATCGGCCTGTCGCTTTCGGTATCTGTCTCAACTTCGAATTTTCCTGGATAGTATTCGTCAAAGATCTTATACTCTGTAGCGGAAAGGACTTCATCCTCGAAGAGAAATCTGTCGGCGAGGGTGTCACCCTTATGAACCTCGTCTTCGTTCTGAACATATATAAGGGCACCTTCGAAAACCGGGTACTTCTTCTCTATCCCAGTCTCATCCTTGACGATTACCCAGTTAAGTTCTCTCTCGGTACTGCTGTCGATTCTCTCGATAGTGACTTTACCGTCAATGTCTGTTGTAACCGGTCCGTGAGGTGCCTTCACCTTGTAGCCCTGCTCCACTTCGAAGCCGAGCTTCTTCGTGTAGATCTCATATTCAGTCTGGTACATCGTCATTCCTGGAAAGAAATCCGTCTCCTTCGGATCTGTGACCACATACAGTCTTTCAATGACTCTCTTCGATCCGTAGTAGATTATGTTCTCGAGATCTTTCGCAGGAATGTTGAGCAGTGATGACAGAACACTTGGCGCGCTCTTCAAATACCAAACGTGTGTGACAGGAGCGGCCAGTTCGATGTGACCCATCCTTCTTCTGCGAGCTTCTTTAGATTCGACACGCACACCACAGCGCTCACATACGGTTCCCTCGTACTTCTTTCCCTTGTACTTGCCGCATGTACACTCGTAATCTTTGGTCGGTCCGAAGATCTTCTCACAGAAAAGTCCGTCTCTTTCCGGTTTGAACGTACGATAATTGATCGTCTCGGGCTTCTTCACTTCCCCGCTTGACCAGCCCTTGATTCTGTCCGGTGAGGCAATATCGATTTCCAGCTTACTGACCTTTCTCTTGTATGTGCTTACTGGCATCTGCTTCCCTCCTTGAGGGGTAGCTCCCTTCTATTGATTCTCATAATTTATCCACATCCAGCTCGACATTATTCTGATCAAAAACCTTAACGTCGAGAGAGAGTCCCTGAAGCTCTTTTATCAGAACCTTAAAACTCTCCGGTATACCTGGTTCTGGTATGTTAATTCCCTTCAGAATTGCCTTATAGACATCGTTCCTTCCTTTGATGTCATCAGATTTTATCGTCAGCATCTCATTCAAAGTGTGTGCCGCTCCATAGGCTTCGAGCGCCCAAACTTCCATCTCTCCAAATCTCTGGCCACCAAAGTGAGCCTTTCCGCCGAGAGGCTGCTGATGAATGAGCGAGTAAGGACCTGTGGATCTTGCATGAATCTTATCCTTTGCTATATGAACGAGTTTAAGCATGTACATTATTCCCACAACAATCGGGAAGTCAAAAGGACCACCGGTGCGTCCATCTCTCAAGGTTACTTTGCCGGTCTTCAGCTCTTGACTATCTCCGTCTTCGAGACCAAACTCTTTCCTGGCCTCATAAAGCTCTGTCATGATTTCTTCTTCCGTGGCTCCATCAAAGATGGGGGTCGCAAAATAGCGATTTGTAAGCTTTCCCAGCCATCCAAGATGTGTCTCAAGTACCTGCCCAACGTTCATTCTCGACGGAACGCCTAGAGGAGAAAGCACAAGTTGGATTGGAGTACCGTCCGGAAGAAAAGGCATGTCTTCCTTCGGTATAATATTCGAAACAACGCCTTTGTTACCGTGCCTTCCAGCAAGCTTGTCACCAACATCCAAAGGCTTTCTGATTCCGACGAATACTTTGACAAGCTTGTTGATGCCAGATCCAAGCTCAGATACTTCTTCTTTTTCGAAGACCTTGACATCGATTACTCTTCCCTCGACGCCATGAGGAAGCTTCAGCGATGAATCCTTCACATCTCTTCCCCTATCTCCGAAAACAGACCTGATTATCTTCTCTTCAGGAGTTGTCTCGGATTCGCCTTTGGGTGTAACCTTTCCAACAAGAATGTCTTGTGAAGTAACATAAGCACCTACTCTGACTATTCCGCTCTCGTCAAGATTTTTGAGCGATTCCTTCGACACGTTAGGAATATCGGCCGTGATCTCTTCCGGACCTAGCTGAGTATCCCTAGCGATCGTCTCATACATCTCAACGTGGATAGTCGTGAAAGTGTCATCTTCTAGAAGTTCCTGGTTGACTAATATTGCATCTTCGAAGTTGTACCCTTCCCAGGGCATGAAAGCTACCAGCACGTTCTTCCCAAGGGCAAGCTCTCCCATTTCCGTTGAGGGACCGTCCGCGATCGGAGCTCCTTTTTCTACTTCCTCACCAACTGATACTATCGGTCTCTGGTTTACCGCGGTGTCCTGGTTTGTCCTCACGAACTTGAACAGAGTATAAACATCTTCGACTGACTTTCCTTTTTCATCAAGCTCAGGCTTACCTTTATCATCAAGCCTCTGCACGATTATTCTTCGGCCGTCAACACTGATTACCTTGCCCCTGTGCTTTGCAAGCACAACATATCCTGAATCTCTGGCAGCAACGCCCTCGACACCGGTTCCAACAATTGGAGCTTCGGATTTTATAACGGGCACGGCCTGTCTTTGCATATTTGATCCCATTAATGCTCTATTGGCATCGTCGTTTTCGAGAAACGGTATCAATGAAGTGGAGATTGAAACGATCTGTTTGGGAGAGACCGACATGTAGTCGACATCTTCCCTATTGACATACCTTACCTCACCCGCATAACGGATTTCGACGTTCTCATCCAAAATACGACCGGTTCCGTCCATATCGATAGTAGAGTGAGCTATGTTGTAGCGCTCTTCTTCATCTGCGGCAAGATATACTATATCGTCACTAGCTACTCCCTTCTGAACCTTTCTGTAAGGAGTCAGTAGAAACCCGAACTTGTCTATCTTCGCAAAGGTAGCCATTGAAGTCATCAGTCCAATATTGGCGCCTTCAGGGGTCTCTATTGGACACATTCTACCGTAGTGAGAATGATGAACGTCACGAACCTCGAATCTTGCGTGTTCTCTCTTCAAACCACCCGGTCCAATGGCAGAAAGTCTCCTTTTGTTCGTTAACTCTGCAAGCGGATTTACCTGGTCCATGAACTGAGAAAGCTGACTAGTCGCAAAGAATTGATGCAGCGTGGTCATCAATGTTCTTACATTTACTAGACTCTGCACTGCAATTTTGTCAAAGGAAGTATAGATGGTTAGCTTCTCTTCGAGGAGCTTATGTATTTTGATGAATGCCTTCTCAAATTCAGTTTCCATGAGTTCGCCTACCGTTCTTACTCGTTTGTTTCCAAGGTGATCCTTCGTATCTAGAAGTTCCGGACGGCTTTCAATTTCTGTTAGATGTCTTGCCGCAAGGACCACATCAAGAACCGTAAGAACACTGGACTCTTCTGCATAATCCGTGTCCTTTGAGACTTTCCTTCCTTCAAACTCCTTCAGATAGTCTTGATAGACCTTCTTAAGCCGGCTGTTTACCTTGTATCTCCCGACATCGGAAAAGTCAAAACGGTCGGGACTGAAGTATAGATTGGTTATGTAGCTCTTCGCAGCATTTATTCGAGGAATCTCACCGGGTCTGAGCTTTCTGAAAAGTTCAATATAAGCATCATCTTCGGTCATTCCTTCTCCATATGTCTTCTGCAAGGCAATAAAAGTCTTCATTGCAATGGGAAGCGGCAGCTTTATGGTCTTCACGTCTGCCTCGATCACTCTTGCGATAATATCTTCAGTCAGTAACGTTCCCTTTTCTGCTATAAGATCTCCGCCTGGAGTCTTGATATCTTCAAGAATAATACTTCCAACATTTGCGAGCAATTCATCTTCGTCTGACCCATCGTATCCACTTTCGAAAAGTCTGAGCAAATCGAGATCGTTCTCGTAGCCCAGAGCCTTAAGAAAGACAAAGAAATTGAGTTTTCTTCTTCTGTCGATTCTAGCCTGCATTATCTGCTTGTTTGGATTAAGGAGAATCTCGAACCAGGCTCCTTTTACAGGCAGAAAATGCGCAACATAAATGGGAAGAGAACCCGATACCGCCTTCGTAGGTTCATCAACAAAATAGACACCGGGAGATCTAACGAGCTGATTGACTATTACTCTTTCCGCTCCGTTGATTATGAAGGAGGCGTTATCAGTCATGTAAGGCAAGTATCCAAAAAAGGCCTCTTCCTCCTTGATCTCTCCGGTATAAAGGTCGGTGATTCTTACAGTCACATAAAGCGGAACCGAATACGTGAGGCCTTTGTCTTTGCACTCCTGAATGGAGTGTTTCGCCTCGCCTATTCTGGTCGATACAAAATCCAGAGAGAAGCCTTTCTCGCCCTTCTTGAGATCCGAACGTTGGATCTGCGACTTGATGGGGGAATACTTCTTCAGAACACTCAGAAGACCTTCATCTATGAACCACTCGAAGGAACGAGTCTGGATCTCAATGAGATTCGGGATTTCAAGAGGTTCATACACTCTTCCAAATACCCACCGCTCTCGTTTGCCAAAATTGGCCTTTCTCATCAGATCACCTCTCGTATGTTTTAGCACACCAAACCCACATCAGAGGATTTCCCTGATGTGGGTGTCTTTATTATACAGAAAATATGTAACCAGACAATTGCCCAATTACTTCAGTTCGACTTCGGCGCCAGCTTCTTCAAGCTGCTTCTTCAGTTCTTCTGCCTCCGCTTTCGGAAGGGTCTCTTTGACGACGCCCTCCGGTGTGCCAGCCTTTTCAACTAGATCCTTGGCTTCCTTTAGTCCGAGTCCGGTTATCGTTCTTACGACCTTAATGACATCGATCTTCTTCGCTCCGAAAGACTTCAAAACAACCTTGAATTCAGACTGCTCTTCTTCTTCCTCGGCTGCTGCACCGCCTGCTGCAGGCGCCGCTGCTACAGCCATAGGAGCTGCCGCACTGACACCAAATTCCTCTTCTAAGGCCTTCACAAGTTCAGAAAGCTCTGCTACTGTCATTTCTTTTATTGCACCTATTAGTTCTTCCTTAGTCATCTTACCACACCTCCACATGAATCATTCAGCTTTTTTATCCTTAATTGCATTTAGAGCATACAGGAACTTCGTTAGCACTCCGTTCAGAGTATAGACAAGACCGGTTATCGGAGCAGCAAATCCGCCGACAACCATAGCAATCAATTGATCTCTCGAAGGCAGTTTTGCAAGTTCTGTGGACTGGTCGCCCGTAAAGTATTTCCCTTCAAGAAATCCGGCTTTTATAACTGGCAATGTCCTGTTGTTCTTGTTGAAATCAGTGATTATCTTCAGCGCTGAGATCGGATCCTCATCATCCACAGTCAGCACTGCCGTCGTACCGGTAATTGAGTCTTTCCATTCGCTTTCGTCAAAACCGGCATTGTTTAGAGCAAGCCTGACCAGCGTGTTCTTCTTTATCGTGAACTGGGCCCTGTCTTCGTACTTTTCATAAAGTCTGTCTCTGAAAGTAGTTATTCCAGCGACCTTCATACCCTTATAGTCCGCGAAGAGTATTAGTGAAGACTTCTTGTAGGCCTCTGATAGACTCTCAACGATTTCTTCTTTTCTTTCTCTGGTTAGCACTTCTCGCACCTCCTTTCAGAAAAGCGGCCCCATAATCGAGGCCGCAGAAGGCTATATCTTCTACATACCTCGGTAGGCGGCTTACGCTCTTAATTACCTACTGTCTCTGGCAACGAATGTATATCTTATTCTTACTTGACTACTTCTCTGTCTCTTTAACGAAATCTACCTTTATTCCAGCACCCATCGTCGTTGTAAGGAAGACTCTCTGAACGAATCTACCTTTTGAACCAGATGGCTTCATTCTCGTAATCTGATTGAGAGCCGAGACGAAGTTCTCACGCAGTTTATCACTTTCAAACGACTTCTTTCCGACAGGCAGATGAAGATTCCCTGTCTTATCGTTCTTGACTTCGATTCTCCCAGCTTTGAATCCCTTAACTGCATCTTCGACATCGGTAGTCACAGTTCCGGCCTTAGGAGACGGCATCAGTCCGCGCGGCCCAAGAACCTTACCGAGTCTACCTATATCTCTCATCATATCAGGAGTAGCTATTGCGACATCAAAACCTGTCCAGCCGCCTTGAATCTGCTGAACAAGATCGTCCGAGCCCACAAAGTCCGCTCCGGCCTGTCTGGCAACATCTGCCTGCTCTCCTTTGGCAAACACCAGAACCCGTACATCCTTTCCAGTTCCATGAGGAAGGGAAATTGTTCCTCTAACCTGCTGATCAGACTTTGAAGGATCGATGCCCAGTTTTATGTGCATCTCAACCGTCTCATCAAACTTGGTTGGTGGAAAACTCTTTAGCAGGTCTATAGACTCTTCTACAGAGTAGATTCTGACTCTGTCGACGGACTTCCTAGCTTGAATGTATCTCTTTGATCTAACTGGCATTCAGACCCCTCCTCAACCTACGATTTCGATGCCCATGTTGCGAGCAGTTCCAGCAATGATCTTCGCAGCGGCATCGACTGTTCTGGCATTGAGATCGGGCATTTTGACTTTCGCGATTTCCTCTAGTTGTGCCCTGGTAACCTTGCCAACCTTGTCACGATTAGGAACTCCGGAGCCCTTCTGGATTCCGGCAGCTTTAAGCAACAGGAAACTGGCGGGCGGAGTTTTGAGGATGAAGCTGAAGGATCTGTCTGCATATACCGAAATAACTACCGGCAACACCATACCGGCTTTGTCCGAAGTCTCTGCATTGAACTGCTTGCAGAACCCCATGATATTCACTCCATGCTGACCGAGAGCCGGTCCTACTGGAGGCGCTGGCGTTGCCTTTCCCGCTTCAAGCTGTAGCTTGATTTGGGCAATGACCTTCTTAGACATATTTTCTTACCTCCTTGTGGTTAACGGGCTTAGCCCTCCCACTTTTCCGTAGATCAGACTATTTTCTCAACCTCAGACAAACTGAGGATAACTGGTGTCTCTCTTCCAAAGATACTAACTACGACTTTCAATTCCTGTCTTTCAGGATCTAGACCTGTCACCTTTCCAATAAAGTCTTCAAATGGACCTGTATTAATTCTTACGACTTCGCCGATATCAAAGTCAACTTCTATCTTGACTGGACCACCTGAATGTTCTTCATACTCTTCAATTCCTACCAACCTCAACAAGGCCTTTATCTCTTTCTCCTTGAGCTGTACAGGCTGACCACCTACCGAAACGAAGTTGACAACATTCGGAGTATTCTTGACAACATTCCACGTCTCTTCGTTCATTATCATCTCGATGAAGACATAGCCGGGATACAGCCTGGTTCTGATGATCTTGAAAATCTTTATCTCTTTCCTTCCCGGAAGATCTGAGATTTCCACTCTTCCTTCGGTTTTAGAGAAAATCTTTCTTGTCTCACCAAACAGCTGCCCACGCTTTACGAGATTCCCTTTCTTCGCAGTCCTTGAATCATAACTATCCGGATGTACCAGATATACGTCTTCATCGCCGTTTTCCTTTTCAACAACGATTCGCTTCATCTTCTGTGTATAGACAATCTTTCCGTCCAGTTCACAGAAATATTCCCCCTGCTTTGCAAGAGGCATTCCCTGCCTAATCCTGGCTCCAGTCTTAATGCCTGTCTCAATCTTTGCACTTTCGGGAATGTAATAGGTTTTGGTATAGCGTCTGTCAGCAGTCTCAATGAAGATTACTCTGTAGTTCTTGATTTCTGCGACTGTACCATCATTCTTAACCTTGATTTCTACTTCTTCAGCTACAGGATCTCCTTTGGCTACGTCTTGATTGTCCTTAACTAGAAGCTTTGCGTTGGCAGGAACGATATACTTTTCCGCGGCAACGTTAGTTCTGTCAAGCTTAGTTTCCTCTGGAACAAGAATCTTTCCAAACATGTGCGAAAAACCGAAAGACTCTATCTTGATCTGAATTGCCTCTTTGATAGAGTTTTCCAGGCCTGAATAAGTTTGAATTATGAACCATCTTTTCCGCACAACTAATCACCAACGCATAACAGCATTAAACAGCGCCTGTCAAGAAATTCAAAAGCGACCCAATTGCATTCGTAAAGATAACATCGAGAAGCGCAAGAAACGCTCCCGCTGCAATTAGAATGACGAGTACTGCTCCAGTAGACGAGATCATCTGCTCCCTGTTAGGCCACGTCACCTTCTTAACTTCGCTCTTTACTTCGGAAAGAAACTTCCAAAACTTTGCCTTGGCCATGGGATTCCTCCTGACTCAGTTGAGACGACTCAACCTTACTTGGATTCTTTGTGCTCGGTATGCTTTCTGCACTTCGGGCAGTACTTACTCGAGTCAAGCTTATACTTCTTCTGGCGGTTCTTGAATCTGTAATAGTTTCTCGTACCGCATTCCGAACACTTCAAAGTTACAAGAACCTTATTTCCCTTTGTTTTCTTTGCCATTGCATGCACCTCAACAGTAGCAAAATTAATGGTGGTAAGGGGTGGGTTTGAACCACCGAAGGCGTTCCGCCAGCGGATTTACAGTCCGCCCCCTTTGACCACTCGGGCACCTTACCACCGATAGTTAACCTTGGAGCCAACGAAGGGACTTGAACCCCCAACCTGCTGATTACAAATCAGCCGCTCTTCCGATTGAGCTACGTTGGCCCGACGCACGATACTTATTATATCTAATGACCTTATCCCTGTCAACAAGGCAAATTAAGAAATTTCCTCATCTGAGTTCAGGGAAGCACAAACCTTTACTTCACTTTCGGGACCAGAATCATCAGCATCTCTTCATTTCTAATCCTGATGTAACCCTCTTCCAACTCCTTCAAAGCAACCGTGATCTTATCGCCGGCCGCCTTAACTGTCGCTGGATCCAGTTTCGGACGTCCAAAATCCTCCAGATCTTCGGCTCTCTTGGCGGCAGCCACCGGAATTGCATACTTGTGTCTAATTCTCTTCAAAAGCAAATCATAATTGATAATCATCAAGTCTTCTCCTCAAACAGGAATCTTTCTCCCTTTTCATTCACAATTCTATCAACTCGCAGCCTTTCGGCGGTAATGATCGCCTCAAATTGACTTACCGAGTGGTTTAAGTTATCGTTAACAACAAGATACTGAAAGTGTTTTACCTGTTCCAATTCCCACTTCGCATCTTCCAACCTCATTCTCAGCGATTCGATATTTTCCGTTCCCCTGGACTCGAGGCGTCGAATCAGCTCTCCGTAAGATGGTGGAGCAACAAAGATATAAACTGCGTCCTTCAATGCTTTCATTACTGACATCGCTCCCTGAATATCCACGTCTAGCAGTATGTCTGTACCGGAGTCCACGCTCTTTTTCACTTGATTTTTCGATGTTCCATAATAGTTCCCATGAACCTTTGCCCATTCAAGAAATTCATTCTCTTCCAAGAGTTTACCGAATTCAGTTTCGGTAACGAATATGTAGTCTTTACCATCAATCTCAGCCGGGCGTCTCTCTCTTGTGGCATAGGACACGGAGAAATCAAGATTCTTATTGCACTTAAGTACTTCTTTGAGTATCGAGGTCTTTCCGGCCCCCGAAGGACCACTCATCACAAAGACTATACCTTTCATTCTTCAAAATTCTGTCCAGATACCCTGATATCTTCCAGGAGCTTCTCAATGTCGCTGAATGTCTGCATGAATCTAGAGGCGATAGTCTCAGGCTGAATTGCAGATAGGATAATATGGTTACTGTCAGTGATAACTATTGCTCTCGTCTTTCTGCCATAAGTGGCATCGATTAGCTTTCCTTCGTCCTTGGCCACTTCCTTCAACCTTTTCAGTGGTGCGGATTCGGGATTAACAATTGCAATAACTCGATCACCGATAATAACATTTCCGAACCCGACGTTAATGAGTCCGTACAAATGAAACACCTCCTACTCTATGTTCTGAACTTGTTCCCTGAGTTTATTTACCAGCGTTCTTCCCTCGACAGAGAGGTTAGTAATCACCAGTTTTTTCGATTTCGATGCAATTGTTGACAGTTCGCGGTGCAACTCCTGACAAATGAAATCAAGCTGTACACCACTCTCTCTGTCAGATTGCATAACACCTCTAAAGGATTCGATGTGCGAAACCAGTCTGACTATTTCCTCCGAAATATCTGCCTTTTCCGCTAGAAGCGCTACTTCCTGTTCCAGTCTATTTTCATCGAGCTGGCTGTCGGTAATCTGCTCTAGTTTCTTCTTCAGGAAATCTCGATAGTACAGAACCATTTCCTCAGAATTGATCTGGAGCTCTTCCGCAATGGTCTCGAGTCTATCGAGATACTCGTTCAAAGCGAGAGACATGTTCTGTCCTTCCCTTTCCCTGTCAATGTTCAGTCGATTCACAGCTTCAATCAGCAGCCCTTCCACTACATTCCATATCTTCTCCCCAAGGTCCTCAGATGGTCTGCTCTTGAATATCTCCTTGAATCTGGCCATTGAATCTACGGAGACTTCTCCGGCAAGTCCGTAACGATCTCTTATCGATCTGAGAGAATTGTAGATTGAGGAGGCTATACCAAAATCAGGTTGAAGAAGGTCATCACTGTCCACCAGAGAAATATCAATCCTGGCCTTTACAGTTCCACGCTTGAGATTTTCCTTTAATAACCTGTTGACATTCATTTCAAGCTCAGAGAAAGCATCCCCGATATTGACATCAACGTTCAAGTACTTCGAATTCACCGTTTTCAACTCTACAAAAGCATTTACTCCACGAAGCGTCCTTTCGGCCCTCGCATATCCGGTCATACTTCTGAGCAACTATTATCACCTCAAAGGCGGTTAAATCTAATTACAGTCAATTATAACCGTTTGTGGCTAAAATTTCAAAAGAGGAACTGTTTTCTTCAGTTTTTCTATTAGAATCGCCACATCTTCCTCCGTGGTGAATCTTGACATGCTTATTCTGATAGAGCAAGAGGCAAGTGAAGGATCAACTCCCATTTCATCAAGAACGTACTGACCTCCATCGCTTCTGGAAGAACACGCCGAAGAAGTCCCCAAATATACACCTTCTTCAGAGAGAGCGTTAACCAGAACCTCCGACCTAATACCTGCAAAAGATGCATTAACTGTGTTAGAGATTGAATCATCTGGAGTATTCACAGCTCCGCCAAGAGCCTTAACGCTCTCAACAATCTCTTTCTGGAGATATCTAAGTCTCCTGGATGAAGTCTCCATATCTTCGATCGCTCTCTGCATTGCTATCGAAGTCACCAGAGCACCCGGTACGTTCTGAGTTCCCGCACGCATACCCCTCTCCTGTCCTCCGCCAGTGATAAACGGCTTAATAGGCGATCCGCGTTTCACAAATGCTATTCCGACTCCCTTCGGACCATGAAACTTATGGGCAGAAAATGAAGCATAGTCACATAAGCCCTTCTGCAAATTGAAGGGTATTTTACCTATTGTCTGAACTGCATCCACATGGTAGAGAACGTCTTTTTCTCTCAAAGCTTTGCCAATCTCCTCATAAGGCTGAATTGCACCGGTTACGTTGTTTGCAGCCATAACGGAGACAAGAAAGGTCTCATCATCAACCTCATTGAGAAGCTTATCGACGCTCACAATGCCATCGCTTTCCGGTGAAACCGCATGATACTCAATATTCGAAATTGTCTTCAGATCTCTAAGCGTGTTTAAAACCGCCTTATGTTCTATTGAAGTTGTGACAATCTTCTTCCTCTTGCCCCTGAAGAAAACGCTGGACCTGAGAATCCAGTTTATCGTCTCAGTCGCACATGAAGTGAAGAATATCTCCCTGGGATCGACCGAGAGACAGCGGGCCACTCTCTCCCTGGCTTCTTCAAGGCGACGAGCCTGCTTCACACCAAAAGAATGCATGGAGTTAGGGTTTGCATATTCTTCCTCGCACAAATTTGTCATCAGTTCGGCAAGGTCTCTTTCCATATGAGTAGTGGCATTGTTGTCGAAATAGCGGATCAAGACTTAACCATCTCCTCGAACTCCTTTTCACCAATTATCTTTATTCCGAGAGAACGGGCCTTTTCCTCTTTCGAGCCGGGATTCTCACCCACAAGAAGATAATCGGTATTCTTCGAAACACTCGAAACAAGCTCTCCTCCAAGTTCAATTATCTTTTCCTGTATTTCCTTTCTGGAATAACTGGGAAGTGTTCCGGTGACCACAAACTTCAATCCTCTTAAAGGTTTCACTCCGCCAACGCTTTCCTCTTTTGTATTTACATATCTCATTAGTTCCTCAATCTCTTCACTTACACCAGTAGCAGACAAGTAGTTTCTTATGTCTGAAGCAAGCTGTTCACCGATACCGGAAACTTCCTTCAGTTCCTTCTCGCTTGCAGAGATTACTGCCTGGAGACTTCCAAAGTAGTTTGAAAGGTCTCTTGCAAGTTTTGAACCTACGCCGGGGATACCGAGTCCGGTGATCAGCTTGAAAAGAGGATTCTTCCTGCTCTTCTCGATAGCTTCGATAAGTTTAGCTGCCGTCTTTTCGCCGATTCCCTCTCCCAGGCCGAGAAGATCGTCTTCACTTAGCTTGTAAAGATCAGAAGGCCTCTTCACAAGACCGGCTTCAACGATCCGCTCCACAAGTTTTTCTCCCAACCCTTCAATGTCCATTCCGTCTCTGGAACAGAAAAACTGTATCCTTCTGCTAAGCTTCGCGGGACAGGCGGGGTTCAGACATTTCAGCGCCACGTCTTCCTCTCTCTCTTTCCCAACCTGTCCGCCGCAGACAGGGCATTGCGAAGGGGGTTCGATTCGTTGCTCCTCACCTGTTCTCTTGTCGGGAATGCTTTTCACTATCTGCGGAATGATTTCGCCCGCCTTTTCTACAACGACTGTGTCAAAGATTCTTATATCTTTTTCACGGACGAAGTCAAAATTATGCATACTTGCTCTTTTAACGGTGGTTCCGGCCAGCTGAACCGGTTCAAGTTCTGCTACAGGAGTTATTGTGCCCAGCCTTCCTACTCCCAGAGTTACACCCGTGAGCTTCGTGGTGGCTTGCTCGGCCGGGAACTTAAAGGCTATTGCCCACCTGGGTGCCTTCGTAGTGTACCCCAGTTCTTGCTGCAAATGAAGATCTTCCACTTTCACGACCGTCCCGTCAACCGCATAGTTCAAACTGGATTTCAATCCGGACCACTTTTTCCAGAATTCGATCACGTCTTCTGTGCCATCTGCTACCTCGAAATTCGGCTCAACTTTCAGCCCGATTGTCTTTAGAAAACCAAGCTGTTCGCTCTGGCTTTTCAGTCCATACCTTTCAGGTTCAACAATTTGGTAGAAAAACGCACTCAGCTTTCGTTTGGATACTTCCCTGGGGTCGAGCTGCCTGAGTGTTCCTGCGGCAGCGTTTCGAGGATTTGCAAACAACTGAAGATCACTCTCTGCACGAATCTTGTTGAGCTCGTTGAAAACATCCTTTGGTAAATACACCTCACCCCTCACTTCTATCGAAAGGTTTTCTCTCAGTCTGAGGGGAATAGATTTGATAGCTTTGATATTCTCGGTAACGTCTTCTCCGACGAAACCGTTTCCTCTCGTTGCTCCTCTCAGAAACAAACCATCTTCGTACTTCAGAGAGATAGAAAGTCCATCGATTTTGAGTTCACAGACATACTGTACCGAATTGATGTTTAGTGTCTCTCTGATCCTTTTGTCGAACTGCGTTACCTCCTCCGCTGAGTAAGTGTTGTCCAGGGAGAACAGTCTGTACTCATGAACTACCTCTTTGAAGGAATCAATTGGCCTCAAACCAACTCGTACTGTTGGTGAATCGGGAGTCTTCAGCTCAGGGTATTTATCTTCTAGTTCAGTAAGCTCCTCCATTAGACGATCGTATTCAACATCAGATATCTCCGGATCATCGAGAACGTAGTATTTATGAGCATGGTGATCAATCTCTTTTCTCAGCTCTTTGATTCTCTTCTTTGCCTCTTCAAATGGAATCACATTAACCCCTCCCGAAGAGGATCACGACTGCCACGGCATATTCTCGCTCGTGAGAAATGCTGACCGTCAGATCGACGTTATCCAGTAACCGATTCAGTTCTTCAGAGGGAATCGGCCTTCCCTCGTCGTCGGCCAAAAACTGAATCTTCGAAAACTCAATGTCCTTACGCCCCGATGCCTTTACAAATGCCTCTTTGGCTGCGAAACGGCCGGCAGCAAACTCCATCCTTCTGTGTTCATTCCCTAAACCGTTAAAGATCTCCCTTTCTTCCTTCCCGAGAATTCTCTTTGCAACGGCTTCCGTCATACGCGAAATATCGATAATGTCTATCCCAGTACGCATAATCCTCTCAGACCTCCACAACGGTGACGCCGCTTCCGCCTTCCGAAGGCGTTCCTATTCTGAAGCTCTTAACACCTCTTGTACGCCTCAAGTAGCTCCATACCCCTTCAGCAAGCTTACCAGTACCCTTTCCATGAATAATGTAACCCTGCTTCTTGCCATTTGTCTTCAGCATTTGAAGGAAGTCGTCGATAATTATCGGAACATCCTCGGTGATACTTCCTCTAATATCTATTTCCTGACTTGTGCTCTGGTTATCTAATTCGAGAGATGACATACCGGATTCAGCAACGACTTTTCCAATAACCTGGACCCGCGACAACGGAACCTTCAATGTGATTTTCCCCGAGTCAATAATCACCCTGGTGCCATCAAATTCACGAACCGTACCTTCTGCACCGCTGTCTATTAGCTTTACCGAGTCACCAATAGCTGGAATTGCCGAATCTCCCTTATCGGGAGCAACACTTCCGAAGAGTTCGACTTCCCTCTTCAATTCGTTCAGACGCTTGACTGCAGCAACTTTGTCTCTTTCACTTGATGACCTCGACAGGCTTATCGCTCTTTCTATATCTTTGATAATCGAACCCAGTCTTTCCTCAAGTTCATCGATTTCTCTGCTGACCTCGCGGTATCGTTTCTCTTTGATCATTGAAAGCTTTTCGTCAAACGCCTGAGCCTTCTCTTCAAGCCCCTTTCTCGTCTTGAGAAGACCCCTTCTTTCTTCTTCCAGTGACGATCTTTCTCTGTGAAGTTTGCCAATTACGGCCTCCAAGTCTCTGGCTTCACTATCCATGTATGAACGGGCTCTCTCTATTATTTCCAGCGGCAGTCCCAGCCTTTTCGAAACTTCGATGGCATTTGACGAGCCGGGAATACCCATTAGCAACCTGTAAGTTGGCCTGAGACTCGCAACGTCAAACTCGACACTTGCATTCTCTACGTCTGAACGCTCCATAGCATAGAGCTTAATTGGAGTCAAGTGAGTCGTAAGAATCAGTCTGGACTTCTCAAGCAGCCTTTCTATTATCGCAACAGACAGCGCAGATCCCTCAACAGGATCGGTTCCTGCGCCCAATTCATCAAGCAACACAAGAGAGTCACCTTCAACGCTTCCGATTATTCTTATTATCCTGGATATGTGAGACGAGAAAGTGCTTAGACTCTGCTCGATTGACTGCTCGTCCCCAATGTCCGCAAACAGCCTTCTGAAGAAGGGGATCTCCGATGATTGGTCCGCAAGTACGGGAAGACCGCAAAGCATGAGAAGCACCGCTAGGCCTATCGTCTTCATTGCAACCGTCTTTCCACCTGTATTGGGACCCGTGATGAATACGCCTCTTATCCCTTCTTCCATTGTGAACGTGATCGGGACCACCTTTTCATCATTGATAAGAGGGTGCCTGGCATCTTTGAGATAAAAACGGCTTGAAGGTGACGGTCCAATGAAGACACCATTTCTCTTCTTTGCATATCTACAGGCAGCGTAAAGCGCATCCAGAATCCCGAGGGCCTCCAGTGATGGCTCAAGTCTTTCAAATGTGCTAAAGAAAAGGGTTGTAAGTTCTCTCAATATTCTTCTGACTTCCTCTTCTTCTCTAGATTGAAGAATTCTCATCGAGTCGTTTAGAGCAATAAGCTCCTGAGGCTCAAAATAGACTGTCGCACCGCTGCCCGAAGAACCGTGAATGACACCCTGATACTCATTCTTCTTGCCTGCCGAGAGTGGTAAAACGTATCTTCCTTCCCTGCTGAGTATCAGACTATCTGTCAGACTGTCCTTATACCTATTCATTATCGAGTCAAGCCTTCCCCTGAGGTTCCTGGCAAGACTCTTGAGTTCATTTCTAATCTCCTTCAATACAGGAGAAGCATTGTCCTTAATCTGCCCGTCCTCTGAGATCTTCTTTCTGACATCGCCTATAAATCCGCGTTCGCAGCCAAGAAGCGCTACTATCTCGGTCACTGCCGGAAAGTCCTGAGAAACACGATCGAAGAACTCCTTCAAACGGCAAATATTTTCCATCGTCACGGCGCTCCTGAAAAGCTCTTCCCCGCCGAGACTGAATCCTCGCTTTACCTTGCCTATATAGTCATTAAGATCATGAAATACCGTAAAGGGTGGCTCTCCTTCCCTCATCACAATCATGTTGAACTCGCTAACTCTTCTGTAGAGAATAGAGCTATCCTCAGCCAGAGGTTTAAGAGTCTTTATTCTCTCTTTTCCGTAACTGGAAATTGCCTTCTGAGAAATATCGCCTAGGACTGTGTCAAATTCCAGCAATCGAAGAGCATCTTCATCGAACAATGAATCCATCCGGCAGCTCCACCTTCCTGATAATCTTCGGCATGAGTTTCTCTCTGTTCTTTCTGTCATAGACTGCAATTAGAGTATAGACCACCACTATGGAAGCAAAGGCAACTCCGAGGGCAAGTCCCTCGGATCTCAAAATCGTATTCATCACTATGAGTGTAACAAGGAAAACGGCAAGGGGAATCCCGTATACAATCATTGATACTCTGGTTGCACTCAGGTTTCCAGTCTCGATTTCAACTGTATCTCCCGAATGAACCTCCACTCCATTTTTCATCGCTTTTATAGTAACCTTCTTCTCACTTAACGAGACACTGCAACTGTTCTTCGAGCCACAAGTTGAACAGGCCTCGGTACGAGCTTTTTCGAGGAGCACAATATCTCCTTCAAGCTCCTTCACAACAGCCAACTCTCTCATATTCACCTCCGCTAGAAACGGTAAGTAATCTCACCGCCCGCATGAAAAACTGGAAGAGTTTCCATTCCGAAGAACTGCTCAAGTTCAACTCCCAGCGAAACTCCGAAGGAAAGAAAACCTACCCGAATGTAGATAACCGGGGTAATCGAGAAGAAGATCCCAAACTTGTCAAAGTTCGCCGTCACTAGGCCGACTCTGGAAACAACTCTTAGTCCCGCCGCCGATTTTTCGGTCAAATCGTATGCCTGCCCTGCAAATACTTTCAATATCGTGTTGAAATTACCACTCTTGTAGAACTCTTCAGAAGAAGATGGAGATAGAAAGGAGAAGTTTCCTCCAAGTTCGAATGAGTTCTTTCCAATTTGGCTAATGACATATGCCGCATTAATTCCATCGTAAACAAGCTCTCCACTTGCCGAAGCTATGCCGGAATAGTGCATACCATCTATAATCAACGAACTAAAACCAAGAGATCCCGTGATTACTACCATCAGGAACACGACTAAGGTCTTCACATAACACCTCCAGTTCATCGAAATTATAGCATGGGTTTTAGTGACACACCGAAGGCAAAGCGAGTTATGCGCTCCCTTTCCAGATGATGTTATTGCAGCAGAGCTGCGAAGTAACCAACCGTCCTGTACCTGTCTCCTATTACCTCACCGCTCGTCGTATTGCTGAGCACATCCATAGACTCAAAGGACTCCCTAACTGCCACTATAGGACCTAAACCACAGGCAGTTATTCTTCTTTCCCTCGAGACATCGAAGGCCTCTCTATACTTCCTTTCTATCAGAAGACCGACAAGTTCGCTATCTTTTTCCATGGTAATCTCATGGGACTCGTAATGATTCAAATCCGATGACGCAATTATCAGAAGATCCTTCCGTTCACTCGACACTTTCTCCAGAATTTCTGACACCATCAAAGCCGTTTCCAGCCTCTGATCCGTCATGATAATCGGGACGATTTTGAAATCATCGTAAAGGAATTGCAGAAAGGGAAGCTGAACTTCTATGGAGTGTTCATATAGGTGCCCAGCAGTATCGGAGACTATCATCCCATTTGACATGGCTATGATTCTCTCTCCTAGTTCATGGTCTATCTCCACACTACCCAGGGGCGTTTCCCAGGCTTCGTCAAGCCACAATGAGAGTCGTGTTCCCAGGCCGGTATGGTTTGGTCCTACTATCACCACAGTCGCGGGCCTCATAAGCGAAGAGGCCTTCCAGTAGGCCCATGCAGCGACTGGACCGCTCGCCATATAACCGGCATGAGGGACAATCAGGCCGATCGTCCCTTCACGCCTCTCAGAAGTTACAGGAAGGCTTCCAGGTCCCACTGGGTGGAAGAAGCAATTCTTTATCTGGCTTTTAAGATCCTCTCCGTCATCTGCGTAAAATTTCCCGCTGACAACGGGTCTCCTTATCACGGCTCAACCACCTCCGCGGTGATGAAGATAACCAATTCTCTCTTGTCGGATGTTCTGTTCTCCGTAGTGAACAACTTGCCAATGAAGGGTAGATCGCTTAAGAAAGGCATCTTATTGACTGTCACCGTATCCTTATTTGCTACTAGTCCTCCAATTGTCAAAGTGTTCCCATTTGAGATTATTAACCTGCTATTTGCTTCCCGGGTCTTCTCACCATAAAGAGTTCTTGTTCCATCGACATATTTCTCGGGCTCGCTAACCTTTATGTAGAGGTCAAGCAGGATCTTTCCGTCATCGTTGACGGTAGGAGTTATTCTCAACTCCACTCCGGTATTAAGGTACTCGATAGTCTCTATCTCCACCGGGTTACCCTCGATGTACTCAATTGTTCGAACGAGATATGGAATTGTATCTCCAATGTGAATCTTTGCCTCTTCGCCACTCATGGAGACAATGGAAGGGCTGGATATGAGATCGGAATCACTGTCTCTATTGCTAAGATCAGCTTCTATCCTTGCTGTCGCAGTATTGACAATATCGTCGATGAGCTGTGTTATATCCAGATAGTCAATGATTCTGAAGTCTAGATCGATCGAGCCGTTTTCTAGCAGAATCTCAGGACTGTTAACGCCTATCGCAGTCTTGAATTCTCTCTGAAGCTCATCCACAAGGGATTTATCGACAAGTCTTGTCTCTATTCTTACCTGCTTCTTCGGCTGCGAGAGAGAAGATCCGATCTCATCGAAGATGTTGTCTACCCTGGACTTCGCAAGCCCTCTCACAACAATGTAGCCGTTCACTGGATCGGAAAGAACCTCGCCTCCGTAGAACTCAATCAATCTTGTTACCTCTTCGACATTGTGATAGACACGGTAAACAAGCTCAACATCGGTAGGCTCTTCTCCGGCCTTCTGTTCCTTCTTCGTGACTGCGTAGATGTCATCGATTTTGCTTATCTCGACAGGCTTTGTAGCATTGATAACCTTTACCAGCCCGTCCCAGGTAAGGCCTTCAACAGACATGGTCACGTTCTCGACAATCTTGTCCACAAAAAGGAGCGAAATACCGAGTTTATCAGCAACTATCCTGAGAAGAGACTCTAGATCCTGGTCAGCCACGTTTATTCTGACCGTGGAACCCGTTACTAAGACTCCTTTCTCCAGGGGATCGACGGCCTTTCTCGAATCCTGAACGTCCTTGACCATCTTCTCCGCCGCATCGAGCAGAGCTGAGCTCTTTGACTTGATCAACAGCATCTGAAGGTCGTCGAAGGTCTGAACAGTTATTCCCTCGATTGATTCTCTAAGAAGATCGGCAAGTTCTTGAGGATTGACAGTCAGATCGGTGATGTATCTTGAGATCTCCTTGTCGGCGGCCGCCTCTTCAACTGTCCTGGTGACAATCATAAGTGACTCCGGTTCGCCAATTAGCAGCCACTGGCGTTCGAGGTCCACAAACTCAACTTTGAGGTCTAGCTTGGAGATAATCTCTCTGAGTTGCATCTCGGTAACTAGAGTTTTCTCGATTCTTACCGATTCGCGCTTCGAATCTACGGCGAGGATACTGAGTGCGGCTCTCGCGTTTTCAAGTCCGACTTGAGTTCCAATTCCGATGAGTCTGCCCGAGTATTCTGTAATCGATCTTAGCTGAATCTCCGCCGCCTCCAGGAACTGTGTTATTTGCTCTATGCTCCAGCCACTGACGGGTGGAAGATCTTCGATCTTTATCTTCTCTTCTATCCCAGAAAGCGACGCCGCTTTATCAAGCTCACTAATCAGCTTCTTAGCTACATCTACATGTGTTTTCTCGCCCACTATCAGAAGTCGGTCATCAAACTTGCCTATGTAAGTAGATACACCAATGCTATCCAAAGAACTATCCAAATCCTCTCTGATTCTTTCATCAACAAGAAAATCGTTGAACTCTTGACTAACAACAACTATCTCGTAATCTAGAAACACTGATTCTCCGACTACAGCATCTGACAGAATACTCTTCATGCTATCAATGTCGTTTAGCTGACCTATCAACAAATACCTTGACTGAGTGATTTGAGTAAACGTTACTTCAAGCATCAGTTCATTAACCATTGCCTGGAGTACTTCAGACGTCAAGGTCGAAGGCAGATCAACATATGCAAAGTGAACCTGCTGATTGTCCGCCAGGTAATCAATTACTGCCTGGGCTTCGTCAATGGACTCTCTGGTGCCAATAATTAAATATCCACCGCTCACATCGAACACTCCGGAAAGCGAAATCTCTTTCGCGAGCAGATAAGTTTCGAGCGTATCTGCATCGATTCCGGAAAGCTTCTTTGCGAATCTGAATTCATTCACTATTCCGGCCTTCTCGCTCACAAACCCGTTGAGAACCTGCTCGAATTCACCTATATCTTCGCCCGTACCTATCATGAAGACCCTGTCTCCGACCGGCTCGAATTTCAGTTTAAGCTCCATTAGTCCTGCAATTGTCTCGAACTGGTCAATTTCTGTCCCTTCCGGCTTGCCAAATGTCACGTACGATATCGAACCGTCGGCCGACGTTCCGCTCGCGTCAATTCCAATCCTCAGGGAGGAAACGAGCTCCTGTGCTCTAGCAAGGGAGGACTTTGTTCCGACAATTATCGCGTAATCACCGGCTTCAATTACGCCGACCGGTATCTGAATCGAATCGAAAGCTGTCTCAAGCTGGCCTGGCGTGAGGTTCTTCGGAAGAATCGTTATTGTGTACGACAGAGGTCCTTCATCAACTTGTGCCGTTTTCCCGAGAGAATCGTAGACCTCGAGTGCCATCTCAACATCGGTCCGGCTTCCCACAAATACAAGCGCAGTATCGCCTTCGAGTATCTCTACATCAATTCCAATAAGCCTGAAAAGCTGATTCAGCAACTCGGCAGATACGCCTTCCTTAGGCTCAAGAATCTCAAAGACGTTCTTTTCGCCCGATTCTCCTGTGGAAACCTGCACAAGCTTCTCAACAAGCGCCTGGGCATTTTCGATAGAATCTTTCCTTCCGATCAAGAGTAAGACATTGCCGACGGAATTTAGATCGACTTTGAAGTCAAGTTTATCGAATATTGTCGAGAGAGAATTGAGATCAAATCCCTCTGGCAACGACAGAGTGATAAACTCAATTTCCTCCACTACGGGCTCTTTGTCTTCCGTCTCGAATCTTGAAAAGAGATCGACTGCCTTGCCGTTATTCTCACTAGAACCAATAAAGACCAGGTAATCGGAAACCTCTACGATCTTCACAGGTATGTTGAGAGATGCGAGCAGCTCTCTGAACTGGTCGATCGAGATCTCTTCCACCTTCTCAACGATGGAGTATTCAGGACTCTCAACACTTTCAATTCCAAGAGTTGCTGAGATAGAGCTTACAAGTTCTCTAAAACGATCCACATTGCTTTCAGTACCTATTACTACGATATCTCCTCCCACAGGAAGGATCTCAACACTTAGGGAGAGACTTTCAACGAGGGCGGAGATCTCCGCGAGCGCCAGTCCCTCACCAAGCGGAATTACCGAGTAGATTCTTTGCTCGTCAACGGAAGGATCTTCAGGCGTGAGATATTCAACTATCTCCTTCGCAGTCCTCAGATCGCTGTCGGGACCTATTAGCATAACTTCCCCGTCAACTTGCACCGAGGAGATGTCAAGGGCCATGTCGCTCATGATCTTTTCAAGCTTCTCAAGAGTCAGGTCGACAGGTAATTCTATAAGCCTGTAAGAGACTCCCTTTCCCAATCCGCTTCTGATCACTTCGTCGAGGAGGGCAACAGCCATATTTACATCATCTTCAAGCCCGGAAATCGACATACTCTGTCCCAGTCTCGTATATGAGAGACTGAATCCCGCCGACACCAGAATCTCCCTGAGTTCTTCGAAAGTCATTCCCGATGGAACAGGATACAGAGTAGTCAGTCTCCTTGTTTTAAGTTCAAGACCGTCCATAATATCTGGAACTCTATTAAGCTCATCGGCCGGACCTATCAACAGGTATCCCTGACTGCTCTCATGGAAGACCTCTACTGCGAAGTTCATAGCCCGGAAGAACTCGGCAAGAGTCTCTCCAGTCCAGCCTTCAAGCCTAGGATAGAACTTCGCTGTCAATTCCACTGCTGACGGTTCAGAACCGATCTCCTGCATAAGACTCTCAAACATTTCTATATCGTCCGCACTACCAACCGCCACAATTCTGTCGCCCTCTCCGTAGATCTTCAAAGAAGAGCCCATACTGGAGAGAAGCTGATTTAGAAAATCAGTGCTCTGGTAAATCCCCGTGAAAATCCGCATCTCCTGAGTCTTATCGGAAGGCTCATCGGACGTAAGCCGGGAAAGGATGTCCTTAACCTGTTCGATCTCTCCCTCCTTACCGTACACGACGAAGCTGCCTCGGATTTCGAGAACCGACATTTCTAGTCCCAGCGTACTGATTATCCCGTTGAGTTCTTCTATAGTGACTTCACGAGGCACGATAACGGTCACTTTGTGCTCGCTTATGATGTCGTTTCTTAGCTGTACGAATCTTGCAATTTCCTTTTCGGCACCTATGATCACAAGCTTTCCCGCCACAGAAAGAGGATATGAGTCTATACTGAAAGCCGAGATAACCGACTGTGCTGAGGCGAGATCGAAGCCTTCACGGATCTCCACAACCACATAGCTTTGCTCGCCGTCAGCAACCTGCACCTCTCTGCGAGAGAGAATTGAGGTCATGGTCTCAAGGGCCTTTGAAATACTGTCTTTTTGGCCAACGACTATGACTCCCGTAGGTGTGCTGAGCAGATCGACTCGGATTCCAAGCCTTGCGAAGATTGTTCTGAAGCTTTCCACTTCTTCAGACGGAATTTCTACAAAGTCAAAGACATCGGGTTCGTCGCCCCTGGGAAGGACAATCCCTTCGGCAAGTTCACCAAATACCTTGACAGTCTGAAGGACATCACTTTCCGGTCCGATTACCATCGATCTCCCGTCCACGGTGACAACCGTGACGGCAAGACCCATCTTCTCCAGCATAGCTTGAAGATTCTGGATAGAAGGAACCGTCTCGACTATCTCGTAGTAAGGCTTTTCAAGGCCCGCTAACCTCACCGTCTCTGAATGTATCCTGTTCAGAATTTCTGATGGGCCCACCAATAGATATCCTGACTGGACAGGAGTTGCACTAACCTTCGCCCAGTCCTTCTCTCCCAGGAAGCCTCTCAAATACGCAACAAGCTTTCCCTCTTCCCATCCAGCCGGGTTGTTGAAAAATCTCGACTCGACAGTTTCGTCCTGTTCGGCCTTTGAAAGTACTGAACGAATCACTTCATTCGCCTTTGCCGCCTCTTCCTCGGTTCCAACAAGGACGACCCCCGAAGGAGAAGAGAGAAGTTCAACATCAAGTTTAAGGCTGTCAAGTATGGCAGTAAACTCATCAATTCTGTCGTTCGGGATCTCTGTGAACGAGTATTTCAGCTCCTTGTCAGTCGCTAGAATCACCGTTCTTTCATTTATTGAGTTTACGACACTTGCTGCATCTTCAAGATCCTCACCGTAACCGACAAGTATTACGTTACTCCCGAAACTCAAAGCCGTGGCATCGATCTTCAATTCAGAGAGCACCTGTCGTATTGTCTCGAAACTGCCTTCATTTGCGGGCATTATCAAATAGTCGTATTTTCTCGAGCTTACGGGAGCCTCCACATCACTTCTGAACATCTTAATGAGCTCGACCGTCTTCTCAACACTTTCCTTGATGCCCACTATGAGATACTTGTTCTCTACAGGCAATATCGTGACCCTAAGGCCTAATCTGTCAAGCAGAGTGTCGAGTTGATCGATAGCGGGAAGGGAATCCTCAATAACGAAGAATGGATCCTCTATTTCGGCTAACCTGGAAGCCTCGGCAACCAATCTCGACACTACTTCTTCGGGACCGATCACAATATATCCACTGGTAGAAGGAGTGATAGAGATTCTCGAGAAATCGTCGATACCGAGAAAGTCAGTAAAATAACTGGCATACTTGTCATCGTTCCATCCGGGGACGAGGGCCGCAACGTTTGAGACCCTGTCTGGCTGACCTTCTGATTCGTCAAACAACGCTTCTCTCTCAAGAATAGCATTGACTGTCTTGAGCGCTTCCTGCACCTTGTCTCCGTCGCCGATCATAAGAACTCCAGTGGCCGATTGCAAAAGCTCGACTCCCGAGTTCAGCTTATCAAGAATAGTCTGGTAGCTACTCATGTCTGCACTTGGTATTCCCGTGAAGGCATAAATCGGCTCATACACCTGCGGGGTGGTCCTCCTGCTAAGAATGTCTTCAACCACTGTCGCCGTTCTTGCGACTGCCTGCTGCGACCCGATGGCTATGACCCCGGAGGGGGAGGAAATAAGAGACACATCGATTGCAAGTCGCTCGAAAATTGCGTTGAAGCTACTCATATCGTCAGCAGATATGTCCAGAACGCTGTATTCAATCGCTTCGGGTGCGGTAACATCATAGGTCACCGAATCCAAGAGCTGATCTATTATCCTGCCTGTGCGCTGAACATCATCACCGGAACCAATTACTATTGTGGAACTTCCCATGCTTACCAGATCAACAAGGACTCCAAGTCTGGAAAGCAGCCCTTCAAGATCTTCAACGGGAGGTATTCTCTCAAGCACTGTGAAGGCCGGATCTTCAAACTCTCTGAGCCTTGATATTTCAGTTTCTACCGTGTCCATGAGAGCTCTTGGTATTAAAGCAACGAATCCCGTGGAAGAAGGGACTATAGAAATCCTGTCAAAGTCATCGACTCCAAGAAATAGTCTCAGATACTCGCTTACCCTAACAATGTCCCATCCAGGAATTGCCTTGATATCGAGAGAGATCCTTTCTTCTCTGTCTACTTCCACTGCCTGAAGCTGCATGTATAGAGCCTTGAACTTAAGAAGATCCTCTTCACCGCCGATCGCGATAATTTTATCAGCAACGCTTACTGCAAAGACTCGATAATCTAGCAGTTCAAGCGCCGGTTCCAGAGACTGAACAGTAATTCCCGCAGAAATGGGAAGAAGGAGATAACTCTCGTACTTGTCCTGAAGCGGAACATCTTCAGTCGCTCTCGCGTTAATCGCCTCTATCAACTCTTCTGCTCGATCCAGTTCAGGATCTGAACCTATTGCGACTACACCGGTGGGAGTGTCAAGCAGTTCGATTCCGATGTTCAACCGCTCGATTATGGGCAGAAGTTGCTCTATTGAATCTGATCGAACATCAACAAATCTGTAATTCAGTTCCAGTTCGGCCGTGACACTTTCGGAATGAGCCATTACCGACTCAACCACGTCAAGTGTTTTCAGAAGCTCCTTCTCAGAACCGACTGCAATGACTCCCGTCGAGATCTGAACTAGTTCGGATGTGATTCCGAGCCTCTCCATAACTGTTTCCAGAGGAGCTGCATCTTCGGGTCTTACCGGCAAAAAGATGAACGTTTTCGACACCACTGCATCTTCGACGGGCTTTCCTTCTGGGTATATTGCCTCTATCAATTGGTCGATGATTTGATCTGTCTGAACCACACTTTCTCGATTACCAACAATCAGATACTTATCCTCAACCGGGATTATCTCAACTTTGATGCCCAGTGCTTCGATTAGTGTCTCAAGCTGATCAAGAGGTGGAAGTCCTCTTTGAACAACGAAGTGAGGATCTTGAATCTCTTGAAGACGACTGACCTCGGCCTCAATTGATTGAAGAAGTTCAACGGGACCCGCTACAATGTAGCCGCTTACCGATGGAGATATTGATACTCGGGAATACTGATCCTCATTCAGAAAGTCTCTCAGATAGCTGGAGAACACTTCATCGCTCCATCCCGCGACTCTTCTGACAAAGGTCGAGTCGTTTCTCTTCTCTTCAGTCGTATCGAACTGCTGTTTCTGTTCGGCAATCAACTGCACTACCGATTTTGCTTCTGCTACTTCTTCAGAAGATCCAATCACAATTACACCAGATGGAGAAGATAGCAATTCAGCATTCAGTCCCATCTTTTCGAAAATCAAGGAATAGTCTTGAATTTCATCGGAAGAAACAGGCACAAAATCGAATACGATTTCCGAATCAACGGTTGAAGCGCGCTTCTCAAGAATTGAATCTGCAACTTCAATCGCTCTTGAGACTTCATCGCCGTTTCCAATAATTAGAATACCAGAAGGGGATTCAAGTAATTTCACTTGCATCCCGATACTCGAGAAGATTTCATTAAAAGCAGACATATCTTCACTTGAGATCCTGGAGACCTGAAATGCAGTTTGTTTAGTTTCAGATTCGTCACCGATAACCTCTAGAAGCCTTGAAACAAGCTCCTTCGCCTGTCCAACGCTTGCGGAAGATCCAACGATCACAAAATAATCATCCACTTTCAGAATGTCTACAATGATTCCCAGTCTCAACAGAAGAGAGTTCATCTCATCGAGTGTGGGCATTCTTCTCTCAATCGAATAAGAAGGGCTCTCAATACTTCGCAGTCTCTCAAATTCGCTTTCAATGCTCTCTAGTATTGACTGAGGGCAGTTGATTATATATCCGCCTGCGGTTTGAACTAGTGAAACACTGGCCGTTTTCTCAACTCCAAGAACGACTCCAAGATAGGAGAGTAGTCGGTCAGAATCCCAACCGGGAACTCCGGAAAGCTCTTTGCTGACAAAGGCCCCTTCGGTACTTTCAGAGGTAAGAATCTCGTTGTACAATCCTCTGAAGACCTGAAGATCATAGCTATCTCCAACGACGACTATTTTGTCGTAGACAGCAGTTATTACGAGATCGAAACTGAAGACACTGATTACGGAGTTGAGCGAGGCGATCTCTATTTCAGGCTTTGAAGAAATGATCAAGTATGATCTATCCCCATCTCCCTGTTGGGGAAGCGATGATGTCTCCTTCTTCAAGATCTCTTCAACTATGCTCTTGGCTCTAGCTAACTGCGCCTCAACACCGATTCCGATTATTCCTGCCGGGGTCTCCACCAGATCTATTTCGTAGCCCAACCGGGACAGTATTTCACTTAAACTACTTACCATGGCCGGTTCAATATCTATCAGACTGTAACTTCTCGGACCGGTCTCGATTGTCTCGATTCTTGACAGGACAGAGTTTATGACCTCCATTGCCTTCTCAAGTCTCTCTTTCGTAGCTACAACTGCCACACCTGTAGGAGTGTTGACAAATTCAACAGATAAACTGAGCTTGTTTAGAAGTTCACTTATCCCCTCGACTTCTCCATAGGGGAGGTTAATAAATGTGAACTCGTAATCCACCGCAGTGTCCGAAACATCACCCTGAACAGGAAGGCCGCTGCTAAGCTGTCGGACGAGCTTAGAGGCCTCCTCAACATTCTCCTTTGAACCAACTATCATGAACTGGTTCTCCACAGGAACAATTGTCACGGCGATACCCAGTTTTTCCAGAAGAAGCTCG
>Ga0209270_1001058_pt1 | contig 44269 bp, 36 predicted proteins | sample MTBAKSrepl1MetaG_FD_187456 | JGI IMG/M metagenome (GOLD analysis project Ga0209270, IMG submission 187456) | Enrichment culture microbial communities from Arthur Kill intertidal strait, New Jersey, USA, that are MTBE-degrading - MTBE-AKS1... | ecosystem: Environmental > Aquatic > Marine >... | reverse complement strand
CGTCATTTATCTGAAAGTAGACACTGAATGCGCCTTTTTCACCTGACCCCAAGCTCCATCCGTCACCCCTGCGAAAGCAGGTGAATGGTTACATTACTTCGGCTGGTAATAGCGGTGGATTTCCGTGGAGCCGGGTTTGACGATCCAGGGCGGGGGCAGATGGTGGTCCCGGGCCAGCTTCACGCCGACCCGCTCGGCTTCGGCCCGGCTGTCGAAAAAGCCGACCCGAATGCGATACCAGTTCTGGCCCTTGATCTCCTTCTGATAGGAATAAACGTGGTAGGGCAGTTTCATCAAGGCGTCCATCAGACGCAAGGCCCGGTCCTCGTCCAAAGTGGACAACACGTTGATAACCCAAACTATTTTGGCTTTGGAGGGCAGGACCTCTTTTTCCGGGGCAGGAACCGCGGCCGTCGGTTTCGACACTACGGGAGTCCCGGTTTCAGCGGCCCCGCTCAGGGTTGCTTCAGTCTGAGCCGAATCCGGCGGGCTTCCCTTTTCCGCCTCTCCGGCGGCGGAAGGCGCCGGTTCGGCCCCGGACGGTTGCGCGGATAAGGAAGTCTCGACCGGGGCCGAGGGCCGCGAATCCGAAGCCTTCGCCGATTCTGACAAAACTGCGGCCATTTCCCTGGCCTTTTGTTCCTCGGGCGTTAAGTGGTGAGTCAGCCGGGGCTGGGGTCGGGGAGCGGGAGCGGTTTTTTGAACGGCGATCTCCCGCCCGGCTTCCCGGTCCGAAGGCGGACGGAGGTAGAGGAAATAGACTGCTGCGGCGGCTGCGGCCGTCAGGCCTATCAGCACCAACAAATATTCGAACGTGGATATGCCGGTGCGGCTTTTCATCGGCTTTTTTTGCGCCGGGGTTGACTCGGACCCCAGCCCCGGCTCAGGTTGGGGTTAAGTCTTATAACCAAGCTCGAAGGCCTTCAGGTTAACTTTTAGGAACTTGTCCTTGGTATTTCCCTTGATGGCCTTTTTCAGGTGATCGGCGCTGACGGGCAGGCCGTCGACGTGTCTGGCCAGGGCGCCCAGCAGGACCATGTTCAAGGATAGGACCGAACCGGCCTGATGGGCCAGGGCGTCGGCGTCCAGGGCCACGAATTTTTTGACCCTTTTGGCCCATTTCTCGAAAGCGTCATCCAGATTCGGATAAACGCCCTTGCCGGTGGCCACGGTGAAAGGGGCCAGGGGATGGGAGTTGACGATCACGGTGGTCTCTTTTGAGCACTTGACCGCGGCCCGGAGACCTTCCGAGGGCTCGAAACCCATGATGATGTCCGCCTCGCCGTCGGAGATGATCGGGCTGAGGACGTCGCCCATGGTCACGGCCGACTCGACCACGCCGCCTCTTTGGGCCATGCCGTGGACCTCGCTGAGGTTGACGTTTATCCCGGCCAGAAGAGCGGCCTGGCCGATCAGGCTGGTGGCCAGGAGCGTCCCCTGCCCGCCTACGCCGATAATATGGATGCGGGTGGCTTTCATGCTTCCCCTCCTTGCTTGACCGGCCGAATGGCCCCTTCCGGGCAGACCTGGCTGCAAACCGCGCAGCCGTTGCACAAATCAGGATTAATCATCACCGCGGTCCCTTCCAGGTAAAAGGCGGGACAGGCCAGATAGTTGAGGCAGTCCCGGCGGTTCTTGCATTTGGCCTGATCGACCTGAAAGACGGGCCTTTTGGGCAGCCGGCCGATGCGGCGGGCGTAAAGAGGGCAGGCCTCTTCCGAAATAATCACCGAGACGCCCTTATACTTCATGGCCGCCTCGACCGATTCCTGAGTCTTCTTCAGGTTGCGGGGATGAACCACGTGGACGTCCTGGACGCCCACGCCCCGGACCACGTCCTCCGGCTTGATCCGCTGCTTGTCCACGCCGAAAGGAGTCGGGTCCACGCCGGGGTGAATCTGCTGGCCGGTCATGGCCGTGGTGCCGTTATCCAGGATGACCAGGACCACGTTGTGTTTGTTGTAGACCGCGTCCACCAGGCCGGGGATGCCGCCGTGGAAAAAGGTGGAATCGCCGATAAAGGCCACGGTCTTCCGGCCGGTGGCCCGGGAGATGCCGCAGGCCGTGCTGATGGAGGAGCCCATGCAGAGCAGAAAGTCCGCCGCGGACAGAGGCGGCAGCAGCCCCAGGGTGTAGCAGCCGATGTCCGTGGGGTAAACGGTGTCGTCGCCGGCCACCTTCTTGATCGAGTAAAAAGTCGAGCGATGGGGGCAGCCGGGGCAGAGGTTCGGGGGACGACCGGGGATCGGCGGCAGATCATCGATCTTGATCGGCTTGGGGGCCTGGTATTTGATTTTGAAGTATTTGGCGATATTGGCCCGGACCGTGCCCGGATCGAACTCATAGAGGCGGGAGAAAAGCCGGTCCGCTTTGCCGGCGATGGGAAGGGTCAGGCCGGCCTCCTGGGCGGCGGCCTTGGCTTCGGTCTCCATGTAGGGTTCCAGTTCCTCGATCACCAGGACCTTTTCCTTGTTACGCAGGAACCTTTGGACCACTTTTTTCGGGAAAGGATGGGTAAAGCCCAGGCGCAGGACGGCGACCTGGTTCTTCAGGCCCAGATCGGCCAGGGCGTCCATGACATAGGCGTAGCTGACGCCGTTGGTGATTATGCCAAACTTGCCCCGGCCCTTGATGAAGTTCAGGTCCGAGGCGTTGGCCAGATCGTAGGCCTGGTTGTATTTTTCCACCAGAATCTTGTGCAGGACCCGGGAGACCGCCGGCACGGTCACCTTCTTGAAGGGGTCCTTGGTGAATTGGCCCTGGGTGACCCTTTTACCCAACGGACCGAAGGTCACCGCTCCCCGGGAATGGTTCACCCTGGTGGTGGTCCGGAGGATGACCGGCAGCTTGAGCCGCTCGGACAGGTCGAAGGCGTATTTGGTCATGTCCTTGGCTTCGGCCGGACTGGACGGTTCGAGCATGGGCAGGTTGGAAAGCTTGCCGTAGAATCGGTTGTCCTGCTCGTTCTGGCTGGAAAAGAGCATGGGATCGTCGGCGTTGAGGATGACCATCCCCCCTTCCACCCCCACGTAGGCCAAGGTCATCAGGGGGTCGGCGGCCACATTCAGGCCCACGTGTTTCATGGTGACCAGGGTGCGCAAACCGGAACCCGCCGCGCCGGCCCCGACTTCCAGGGCCACCTTCTCGTTGGTCGAGTATTCAAAATAGATGTCGGTTTCCGGGGCCAATTCGAAAAAGGTGTCCGGAACCTCCGAGGAAGGAGTGCCGGGGTAGCAGGTGACAAAGGCCACGCCAGCTTCGAGGGCGCCCCTGACGATGGCCAGGTTGCCCAGCAGCAGGTGGGTCTGACCGGCTTTGGGACTTAGCAGAGGATGCATGTCTCACCTCTTATGATACCAGTGGTTGAGTATAAATATCCGGGTCCGGAGGCCGCATCGGCGGGCCGGGACCGCGGATGTTTTTCACTTCGGCCGTTCGTCAATGACCCGCTTGGCCTTGCCCTCGGAGCGGGGGATCGAATTGAAGGGCGCGACGGTCAACGGAACGTTGATGCCGATCATTTCCCGCATCTTGTCCGAGACCTTCTTGCCCAGGGCCTCCAAGGCCTCGGTCCCCCGGGCGTAAACCTCTTCCTTGGCCTCGGCCTCAACGGACATGGCGTCAAGGTAGCCTTTCTTGTAAACCCTGATCAGGTAATGCGGCTCCATCTCCGGAAATTCGAGCATCATGGCTTCAATCTGGGAGGGGAACACGTTGACGCCGGAAATAATGAGCATGTCATCGAACCGGCCGGTGATTTTTTCCAGGCAGATCAAGGTCCGGCCGCAAGCGCATCGGCCCCGTCTCAGGGTGGTGATGTCCTTGGTCCTGTACCTGATCAGAGGCATGGCCCGGCGCTGAAGGGCCGTAAAGACCAGCTCGCCCTGCTGTCCGTCACCTAAAGGCTCTTCGGTCACCGGATCGATAATTTCGGGGAAGATATGGTCTTCATTAATGTGAAGCTTATATTCGGGGCAGGAAAAGGCCACGCCCGGTCCCATCATCTCGGTCAACCCGTAAGCTTCATGAGCCTTAATGCCCATGCGCTCCTCGATTTCCTTCCGCATGGCCACGCTCCAGGGTTCGGCCCCGAAACTGCCGATCCGCAAGGGCCAGGTCCTCATATCCAGCCCCATCTTTTCGGCTCTTTCGGCCATGGTCAGGGCATAGGTCGGTGTGGCCCCAAGCGCCGTGGACCCGAAGTCCTTCATCAAGGTCAACTGGCGTTCGGTCAGACCGGAAGAAGTCGGCACCACGGCGCAGCCGATCTTGTTGACCCCCTGGTGGAAACCCAGACCGCCGGTGAAAAGACCGTACCCGTATGCGTTTTGAAAAACATCGTCCCGGCGCACGCCCTGGGCCCAAAGGGTCCGGGCCATGCATTCGCTCCACTGATCGAGGTCGGCGGCGGTGTAGGGCCCGGTAATGGGTTTGCCCGTGGTCCCCGAGGAAGCATGGATGCGGACGACTTCGGCTAGAGGTACGGCGCAGAGCCCAAAGGGATAATTGTCCCTCAGGTCGTTCTTGACCGTGAAAGGAAATTTGCTCAGGTCTTCCAGCTTTTGACAGTCGGCGGGCTTGACGCCTTTCTCGTCGAAGGCCTTTTTATAAAAAGGCACCCGCTCGTAGACCCACTTCAGGGTCTCCAGGAGCTTTTCGAGCTGAAAGGCCCGCCTCTGCCCCGGGTCCATGGTCTCAAATTTTTCATCCCAGTATTCAGACATCCCCAAGACCTCCTTTGCCGATACTCGATGGCAGCGAACTTCCCCCTTGGCCGCCGGCGCCAGGCGACCAGTCCTGTTTCAGGTTTAAATTTGGTTGAGGGTAAAAAGTTTCACACGCCTCTGAAAGGCCATAACTATTTTATAGTTACAATTTGGCTATAAATCTAACCGCTTCCTCCCGGATGTCAGGCAAAAAAATAAAAAAACAGCTATTTCTCACGGTTTAATTCGGCCAGTTTGGCCTCGGCCAGAGGCAGATTAAATGAATTGGGAAACCGGGCGACCAGCTCCTGGTAGGCCTGGACGGCCTTATCCTTCAGGCCCTGGGCTTCGTAAACTCGGCCCAGGCTCAAGTAGGCCTCCTGCTTGAGCAAGGTGCCCGGAAGAGTCAGAATTTTCTCCCAGTGGTCCGCGGCTTGTCTAAATTGGTCCTGACATTCGAAGGCATGGGCCAGGCTGTCCAGAACAAGCGGCCTGAAGATTTCCTCTTCGGGACGAAGGTCTTGGAGGAAGCTTTGGTAGGCCCGGACGGCTTGATCATATCGGCCAAGCTGATAGGACAGGGAACCCAGATCGACCAAGGCGCACCGGGCCGAAGCATAACCGGAATAATCTTCGACCACTTTCTTCAAATCCCTGACGGCCTTTTCGATTTCCGCGGCATCCAAATTTTCCTTGGCCGTCAACTCGGCCAGGGCTTCACTATAGGCCGCCTGAGCCTGGTCGGCCTTCAAATCCAAATAAGCCTTGCTCCCCAGGATCAGAACCGCCAGGATCACCGCCGCCGTTACTCCGACGACAAGTTTTTTTAAATGGACTTGAAAAAAGTTGAAAGCCTTTTCGGAAAAGGTCAAAAATTCGTCCGGAGATTTCAGTAGTTCTTTACGGCTAATTTTCTTTCTGGCCATGACTCACTTTTTTTTAAACAGGGATTCCAAGGCCTCTTTGGCCTGTTTGGCCGCCTGGTCCTCGCCAAAGCGGCGGCGGCCCAAAACAAAGTACTCGCACATATTTCTCACTTCGGTGTCGCGGACTTTTTCAGCCATCGGCTCCCGGCAGTTATTGGCTCGATTTTGATCGTAGAATTCACAGTTGCGGCAGACATGAACGTCCATACCACAGTGAGGGCAAATCCCGTGAAAAGAGACCTTGCCTTCGGCTTCTAAAGGTTTATGACAGAAAAAACACTCGGTCATATCCACGAAACATAAGGTAGGGCCGGGCCGACGTCAAGTAAAAACGGGCTTGGCCGAAGTCTCTTGATTCGACCCCGTGCTCTTGGCCTGAAATCATGACGGCCGGGTTTCAGCCGAAGATCAGGGGCAGGGCTTCCCGCCGGATTTGGGCCCATCTTTCCTCCCCGCCGAAACTTTCGATGTAAACCTTCATTTTCGGTTCCGTCCCGGAAGGCCGGGCCGCGAACCAGGACCCGTCGGCCAAGACGATCTTAATCCCGCCGATATCGGCCTCGTTGCCCGGGGCCTTGGTCATGACTCCGGTCACCCGGAGGCCGGCGACTTCCGCAGCCCCGAATGAATCGGGGGTCAGTGACTTGAGCCGCTTTTTCTGTTCCGTCGTGATCGGTCCGTCCGATCTTTGATAGACAGGCTGTCCGTATTGAGGAACCAGAATCTCGGAGTATATTTCCGCCGGGGTCCGACCGGTTCGAGCCAAAATTTCGGCGGCCAAAAGGTCCATGATGAAGCCGTCCTTGTCCGTGGACCAGACCGTGCCGTCAAAGCGCAGAAAGGTGGCCCCGGCGCTCTCTTCCCCGCCGAAGGCCAGCCAGCCGTTGAGCAAACCCTGGACAAACCATTTGAATCCGACCGGGACTTCATAGGCTTCCCGGCCCAGACCGGCCGCGACCTTGTCGATCATGCTGCTGCTGACCAGGGTCTTGCCGACCTTCAAACCTTTCCGCCAGGCCGGCCGGTTCCGGAAAAGATACCAGATGGCCACGGCCAGGTAATGATTGGGATTCATTAGTCCGGTGGGACAGACGATCCCGTGCCGGTCGAAGTCCGGATCGTTGCCCCAGGCAATGTCGAATTTATCGGCCAAGGCGATCAGGCCGGCCATGGCCCAGGGCGAGGAGCAATCCATCCTGATCTGGCCGTCGGCATCGACGGTCATGAAGCCGAAAGTCGGGTCAACCTCGGGATTGACCACCTCGAGATTGAGTCCGTAATTTTCGGCGATCGGCCCCCAGAAATGAACGCCGGAGCCGCCCAGGGGATCGACGCCGATCCGGAGGCCTGCTTCCTTGATAATGTCCATATCAATGATCTGCCCGAGGGAATCGACGTAGGGCCTTAAAAAATCCATTGTCCGGGTCGTTTCGGACCGCCGGGCCTTTTCATAAGAAATTCTTTTTACTTCCCGATTCTTTCCCTGGAGCAATTCATTGGCCCGTTCTTCGATCCACCTGGTCTCGGCCACATCGGCCGGACCGCCGTGGGGAGGATTGTATTTGAAACCACCGTCTTGCGGCGGGTTGTGCGAAGGGGTGACGATCACTCCGTCAGCCGGGTCGGCCGGTTGTTTTTTGTTATGTTCCAGAATCATGAAGGAAATGACCGGCGTGGGGGTGTATTCATCCCGTTCGTGGATGACCGCCTTGATTTTATTGGCCGCCAAGACCTCGATGGCCGTCCTGAAGGCCGGTTCGGACAGGGCGTGCGTGTCGAAGCCTAAAAACAAGGGACCGTTTATGCCTTTGAGCGTGCGGTAGTCGCAAATGGCCTGGGAAGTCGCCGCGATATGGGCCTCGTTAAAGGAGCCGTTCAAGGAAGACCCCCGGTGTCCCGAGGTCCCGAACGAGACCGGCGCAGCGGCCGCCAGAGTGTAATAAGAAGAAATCAGCCGGGGAACATTGACCAGCATGGATTTAGGCGCCGGTTGGCCGGCCAATTCTGATTCCGCCATTTTAGGGCTCCTTTCTGTCGACCCTTATCGATCTTCCGGGCCTTTTCCCGTCGACGCCATTTTTAACGGCTTCCAGCCGAAAAGAGTTTGGGGGCCCCGGCCAGGGGGGCGTCGTCGCCCAGGGCCGCCGGGGTCAAGCGCACCGACTCAGGGTCCACGGCAAAGACCCGACCGGCGAATTCCTCGTACATTTTCGGATAAATGAATTCATAGGCCGCCCCGGCCCCGCCGCCGACAACCGCCCCTTCCAGGCCGAGCAGGTTGAAAATCCCGGTCAAGGCGAGGCCCAAAGCCCAACCGGCCCGGGCGAAGGTCTCCCTAGCCAACGGATCACCCCGTCGGGCCAGATCAAACAGGTCGGCCGTGGTCAACTCCGCCAGGCGGCCCCGGTAGGCGCTGGGTTTTCCCGCTTCGATCCATTCCCGAGCCGTCCGGGCCATGGCCGTGCCCGAAGCGATGGTTTCCAGGCAGCCCCGGCCGCCGCAACCGCAAAGGCGGCCTTCAGGCTCGATCACGATGTGTCCGACTTCGGCCGCCGTCCCGAAAACACCGTCCCACAATCGGCCATCGAGAATCAGCCCCCCGCCCACGCCCGTGCCCAAAGTCAAAACCACCAAATTGTCCAAGCCCCGGCCGGCCCCGGCCGCCCACTCGCCCAAGGCGTAAAGGTTGGCGTCGTTCTCCAGACGCACTTCCAGGCCCAGGGCTTCTTCCAACCGCCGACGCAAAGGCACATTCAGCCAACCGGGCAGATTGGGCGAAGAGACCAAGGTCCCTTTGTCGGGCAGAACCCGGCCGGCCACGCCCACGGCCACCCCGGCCGGACGCTCTTCTTCGACCAGCCCGGACAACAGGTCCTTGATCCTTGAGATCAGGTCCTCAAGTATCGGCTCCACTCCCCTTTCGGACCTGATCGGGAAACGGCCCCGCTTGAGGATTGTCCCCTCCCTGGCGACCAAACCGAAACGGGCGTTGGTCCCACCCAAATCAATGCCTAAATAAGTACTAGTCATAACCGGGCTTTGGCTTTTTCCAACGTTCCTTCCATCAGTTCCCGAATCTGCTCCAGCCGGGCTTCACTCTCGGCCTCAAACCTCAGGACCAGAATCGGGCCGGTGTTGGAGGCCCGGAGCAGACCCCAGCCGTCGGGAAAAACCACCCGCACCCCGTCCAGGTCGATTACCTCATAAGAAGACTTTAATTCTTCCTTGACCATTTCCACCAGGCGGAATTTCTGCTCTTCCGGGCAGGGCACCCTGATCTCCGGGGTGCTGACCGTGGGCGGCAGGTCGGCTAAGTATCGGGACAAAGGCTCTTTCTTCCGGGCCACGATCTCCAGGAGGCGTCCGGCCGCATAAATGGCGTCGTCAAAACCGAAATACCGGTCCGCGAAACAATAATGGCCGCTCATCTCCCCGGCCAGCACGGCCTTCTCTTCCCGCAGCTTCTGTTTAATCAACGAATGGCCGGCCCGCCACATGACGGCCTGTCCGCCCCGGGCACTGATATCATTGTACATCAGATGCGAGCATTTCACTTCGCCGATGATCCTGCCGCCCGGATTGGCCTTCAACATCTCCCGGGCGAAGATAAGCAGCAGCCGATCGCCGAAGATAAGTCCGCCCTTTTCGTCCACCACACCCAGGCGGTCCGCGTCGCCGTCAAAACCCAGGCCCAGCTCCAGCCCTTCTCCGACCACGGTCTCGGCCAAGGCTTCCATGTTTCCGGGTACGGTCGGGTCCGGTTCGTGGTTGGGGAAACGGCCGTCCAAGTCGAAAAAAAGCTCGATCACCGGACAACCCAGGGCCTCGAAGATCGGGCCGGCCACGACCCCGGCTGTGGCGTTGCCCGCATCGGCCGCGGCCCTGACCGGCCTGGCGACCTTGAGATTATCGATCAAAAATTCCCGATAGGGCCCGATCATATCAATTCGTTCCAACGAACCCTTCCCGGCCTCGAAACGACCGTCTTCGACAACTTGACGAAATTCCTGAATTTCCCGGCCGAAAATGTTTTCGGACCCCACGCAGATTTTAAAACCGTTATACTCCGGCGGATTGTGGCTGGCCGTGATCATCAAGCCGCCGCCGACTTCAAGACGCCACAGGGCGAAGTACACGACCGGCGTGGGGCAGACCCCCAGGTCCATCACCTTCAAACCGGTTTGCAGCAGACCGGCGACCAGGGCCTCTCGAATCTCCGGGGAGCTGAGCCGCCCATCCCGGCCGACCACCACTGTCAAGCTGCCGCGCCGCCGCAGACAGGTTCCGAAGCCCCGGCCTATGGTTTCCACGTCGGCCGAATTAAAATCCTCGTCCCAAACGCCCCTTAAATCATATTCACGAAATATTTCCCGATTCACCGCCGCCTCCGAAAAATCAATCCCCTGGCCGGATTGAGCCAGTCCTCGAATCAGAACCATAACATATTCTTTCCACAGAGGTAAAAACCCTTTTTAAATACTCGGTTCAAGACAGCCGGCCGGTCCGGGGGGGTCCGGGGGCGAAGCTCCAACCGTCACCCCTGGGCAAGAGGCTGTCGATAAATGGCCTTTGAATCCAAATTAAACGCCGGTGATAATAAGATGGATTCCTTCTTCCGCAGTAATGACAGCCAGTTACATGTCATTCCCGCGCAGGTGGGAATCCAGGTTCTTCATTTTTAAGACCAAAATCGACACCCTCGCCAGCAGGGGTCCAGAAAAAAGCCCCATCGAAGACTGGGTTCCCTTTTTCGAGGGAACGACGGTTTGGGTATTTCGGACGAAAAAAACCATCAAGCTCATTGACCCGGGCTCTCATTTTGCGTTTGCGCCTTAAGAAGCATGAATGTTTCCGCTAAAAAAGAAATTCACTTCCGTCCACCCTGCTATGCCTCGTTAATAAACTATGGTTGCAATTCGGACCAAAGATAAATTGACCCTGTCCGAACTCCTATGCTATTTCTCCGTTGAATACGACCAGACTGAGAGGACGACATGAAGACTCCGGAATGGGTGACTCAGGTAATCGATCGGCTGGACGGTGAAAAGGCCCTGCGTCGGGCCGTTTCCCGTGGGGGCGACCTGGCCGATTTATTTTGGGAAGAGGTCACCTTGACTTCCCTGATCCTGGAAGACGGTCGGCTGGAAAAGCTCATTACCGGCCTTGACACGGGTGTAAGTCTGCGCACTGTCTTTAACGATCACCAGGCCTTCGCCTCGACCAACGACCTCTCCCCGGACCGCCTGTTCGACTTGGCCGGAACAGTGGCCGCGGCCGTCGAGCAGGGAGGGAGCCTGAACGTCCACGCCTTGAGCCCCGGGGCTTTCGGGCCGGCCTTCACGGCCGGAATCAGTCCCTCAACGGTGGGTATCGAGGCCAAAGTCGACTTGCTGCGTCGGGCCGAAGCCGAGGCTCGAAAATTCGACCGGCGCATTCGCCAGGTCAAGGTCGTCTATGCCGACCGGGTCCAGAAAATCGTGGTTCTCAATTCCGAGGGCCGCCTTTGCGGCGATGAACGGATCAGTTCGCTGTTCCTGGTCCAGGTGGTGGCGGCCGAAGGGGAAGTACTCCAGGTCGGGTACGAACCGGTGGGTGGGGCGTTGGGCTTCGAGCTTTTCGAGGAACATCCGCCGGAAAAGACCGCCGGAACAGCGGCCGCCCGGTCCATACTCATGCTCGAGGCCGATGAAGCCCCGTCCGGTGCCATGCCCGTGGTCCTGTCGGCCGAAGCCGGGGGAACCATGATTCACGAGGCCGTGGGCCACGGTCTGGAAGCCGACTTGGCCGGCGAGGGCTTGTCCGTCTATTCCGCCAAGGTCGGTCAAACGGTGGCTTCGCCGCTCATCACCGTGCTGGACGACGCCACCCTGCCCTATCGCCGGGGGTCTTTTGCCGTTGATGACGAGGGCTCCTCGGCCCAAAGGACCGTCTTGGTCGAAAACGGCCTCCTGAAAAGTTACATGCACGACCGGCGTTCCGCCTTGAAGGCCGGCGTCGAATCCACGGGCAACGGCCGCCGGGAGTCCTATCGTCACGTTCCGGTGGTCCGAATGACCAACACCCTGATCGCCCCCGGTCAAACCGATCCCGGCCTGATACTCTCGACCACGCCCAAGGGCCTCTTCGTCAAAAAAATGGGCGGCGGCCAGGTCAACACGATCAACGGCGACTTTGTTTTTGAGGTATCCGAAGGCTACCTGATCGAAAACGGCCGTCTCGGCCGGCCGGTCCGGGGCGCGACCCTGACCGGCAACGGACCGGAAGTCCTTAACCGGATAGATATGGTCGGCTCGGACCTGGGTTTCAGTATCGGCACCTGCGGCAAGGACGGCCAGGGCGTGCCCGTAGCCGACGCCCAGCCGACCTTGAGAATCCCTGAGATCATCGTCGGAGGCCGCCAGGGCTGATTAAAACACTCGGGTCTTACATGGACCAGGAAACAATCATCGAGTTTTCGCGGGTCTCTTTTTCCTTCGGCCAAGGCCCGTCCCTCTTTCAGGACGTCTCCCTGAAGGTCTTGTCCGGGTCGTTCTGCCTGATTCAAGGCCCTTCCGGCTCGGGCAAATCCACCTTGCTCCGGCTGATCAACCGCCTGGAAGAACCTTCAGCCGGGCAAATCTTTTTCAAGGATCGCCCTCTGATCTCCTTCCATCCGCCCCGCCTGAGGCGGTCCATCCTTTTCATTCAGCAGACACCGACCGTCTTTGACGGGACGGTCCGGGACAACCTGCTGCTGCCCTTTACTTTTAAAAACAATCGGGACCTGGTCCGACCCGGCGAGGCCGAATTAAAAAAACTTCTCGAAGATTTTCTCCTGCAAGGTCTCAGCCTGGACGATCATGCCCAGACCTTGTCCGGGGGCCAGCTCCAGCGCCTCTGTTTTATCCGGGGACTGCTGCTCCAGCCGGAGGTCCTTCTTCTTGACGAACCGACCAGCGCCCTGGACTCCGAAAGCGCCGAGATCGTCGAGTCGGTCACCCGGCGCCTTATCATAGAGTCGGGACTCACGGTGATTCTGGTCAGCCATAAGAAAGTAGACTTCCAGGACCTGGCCCCGATGGTCTTCGAGGTGACCGCCGGGCGGGTCGCGGGACTTCAATGACTCCGGAAATCGTCAACATCGGTCCAGGGCAGTTGATATTGGGCTTGTTCTTCATCGCCGTGGCCGGGGCCGCTTCCCTTTACCACGGCCTCAAACTCGAACGAGACCTGGCCGTGGGCACGATCCGCACTTTCGCCCAGCTCTTTATCCTCGGTTACGCCCTCCGGCTCATTTTCAACCTGAACCGGGCCGGGCTGGTCCTTCTAGTTTTCCTGTTCATGATCCTTTTCGCCGCCTGGACCATCCGCGGCCGGATCAAGGAGAAACAGGTCGCCTTCTTCTGGCCGGTCTTCCTGTCCATGGCCGTCAGCTACGTCCTGGTCTCGATCATGGTCACCGGCGTGATCGTCGGGGTCAAGCCCTGGTGGAAGCCCCAGTATTTCATCCCCTTGGGCGGCATGGTCATCGGCAACTCCATGAACGCCATCTCCATCGCCCTGGAAAGACTGATCGGGGAGCTGCGAAAAAGGCGGGCCGAAGTCGAGATGATGCTCAGCCTGGGGGCTGATTACAAAGAGGCCAGCCGGGACATGGTCCGCAACGCCGTGAGGGCCGGCATGATTCCCTCTATCAATGCCATGATGGCCGTGGGCGTGGTCTTCATTCCCGGGATGATGACCGGCCAGATTCTGGCCGGGGCCGATCCCCTCCTGGCCATCCGCTACCAGATCGTGGTCATGATCATGCTGGTCGGATCGACGGCCATAGGCTCGCTGATCGTCATCCTCCAGATCCGGCGCCTAGTCTTCGACCAAGCCCACCGACTCCTCCTCCGGCCCGTCAGAAAAGAAAAATAATTCAAACATGTTGCAATACCAGGTCCGGAAAGGGGACGGCCCGGACCGAATTGAGGCGAACTCCAATATTTACGCTTGGCCGTTTTCATCGCTATATTTTGTCAACTGAGGGGTGATGGTCGCTAAAGTGGGGAAACATGAGCCGAAAGGCCAAAACCCGGGAAGAATCGCGGGCCGAGCCGGAAGAAGAAGACCCCAGGCAAAACCTTCCAAAAAGAAGATTTCGGGGCCGTCCTCTAGTCAATTCGAAATTTTTCAGTCTCGGGTGAACCCGAAGCGGTGCTTAAGCAAAATCCAGATGGCTTTTAAACCGTCCCGAGCCCTGATTTTTTTGCCTTGTTCAAAGGAGCGGGGGTGGTAGGTGATGGGGACCTCGATGATATTCAATCCGGCTTTCAGGGTCTTGGCCGTGACCTCGGGACAAAATTCGAAGCCGCTAGCCTTTAAATCGAAACTTTTCAGAAGCTGGGTCTCGAAAACCTTGTAGCAGGTTGGTTCATCGGTGATGGCCGAGCCATAGAGGAAGTTGGTCAGCCAGGACAGGAAGCGCCCGCCCCAGTAATACCGAGTGTAGGAACGTGCCTGGGCCGCGCCTAGGATGCGGGACCCGTAAACCACCCTGGTCCGGCCTTCCAGGAGGGGGGCCAGGAGCCGGGGATAATCCCGGGGATCGTATTCCAAGTCCGCGTCCTGGATGATGGTAAAGCGCCCCCGGGCCAGGGCCAGCCCGGTCCGGATGGCCGTGCCCTTGCCCTGGTTGACCCGGTGAAACACCAGCCGGACATCCCGACGCCCGGCGGTCGCTGATTTCAGATGTTCCGACGTCCCGTCCGAGGAGCCGTCGTCGACCAGGATGATCTCCTTGTCCACCTCCACGGCCTGGACGCGGTCGAGAATCTCCACGACCGTGTCCCGCTCGTTGTATACGGGCATGATCACCGTCAAGAGGGGTCGGTCTCGGTCAAGGCTCTCTTGAGCCGATGAATTCGGGTTGGTCACCAAAAAATCATTCCTTCCGTTCGGCGGCCTTGGTTGCCAGAGCTTACCAATAATTCTTCCCGACTCCGACGAATTCGGCAAGCTCGGGGTCGGGCTGACGGTTTTTAGTGCAGAGGCGCGGCATGCCGCGCCTCTAACGTCCTCCAGTTCGCCTCAAAAGGCTTCTTCCGGGATTTCCAGGGCCGAAACGTCTTCCTGTTGTAAGGCTGTATGCCGGGCGAAGACATTGGGCAGGATGTTCCGGCAAAAATACTTGGCCGTTTCCATTTTACCCTTGTAAAAAATTTGGTCGGCGGAGCCTGATTCCGTTTCGGCCAGTTTCTTCCGGGCGATCAAGCCTTGCTCCAGGATCAGATGGGCTAAAAAGACCTCGGCCATGCATTCCAGGAACCGGGTGCAGGTCAAGGGTATCAGCCTGGACTGGCCCGAGGAGAAGTACTGCATATAACGCAAGGCAAAGTCTCCCACGGCTTGAGTCGCTTTGAACAGGAGTTTGGAGTCGGGCCCGAAGTCCTGGTCCTCCTTATACCGGCCCGTGAAATCCATGACCTCCTGGAGCCAATCTTGAAAAACCTGGCCGCCTTCCATACCCAGTTTGCGGCCGATCAGGTCCAGGGCTTGAATGTATCTGGTTCCTTCCCAGATCGAGACGATCTTGACGTCCCGGGCGTACTCTTCCACCGGAAACTCGCTGCAGTAGCCCACACCGCCCATGACCTGGATGGCCTCTCCGATCAGATGGTAAGCGAAATCCGAGCAGTAGGCCTTGATCAGAGGAGTGAACAATTCCACCCGCCGAAAGGCCGTCTTCCTGGCCGCTTCGTCCGGATCGTGTTCGGCCACGTCCAGAAGAAAGAAGGTCTTGGCGATCATGGCTCTCATGGCCTCGATCCCGGACTTGAGGTTCATGAGCATCCGGCGCACGTCCTCGTGCCTGACGATCGGGACGCGGTCCGCGTGGCGCTCGGTGAACGGCGGTCCCTGAACTCGTTCCTTGGCGTAGATTCTGGCCGTGTCATAGGCCGAAGCCGCCATTCCCAAAGCCTGGACGCCGCAACCCAGCCGGGCCTCGTTCATCATTTGAAACATCTTGGCCATGCCGGAATGGGGTTCCCCCAGCAAGATGCCCCGGCAGCGGCCGTTTTCCCCGAAATTAAGGGTGGTGGTTGGTGATCCGTGGATGCCCATTTTGTGTTCGAGACCCGCGCAGAAAACGTCGTTGGGTTCACCCAGGCTGCCGTCGGGATTGACCCAAATTTTCGGGACGATAAAAAGGCTGATGCCCTTGGTTCCAGGCACCGCCCCCTCGATTCGAGCCAGGAGGAGATGGATGATGTTCTCGGTCAGGTCTTGCTCGCCGCAGGTGATGAAGCGTTTGGTCCCTTCAATCTTGTAAATGCGAGGGTCGCCGGCCTCCGAGTCAGGCACGGCCTTGGTTCTGAGCCAGCCCACATCGGAACCGGCATCCGGCTCGGTCAGGCACATGGTCCCGCCCCAAATCCCGGTGTACATTTTTTCAACGAACATGGCCTTGTCCTGATCGGTGCCGAAATTTTCTATCAGCCGCCCGTTGCCCACGGCCAGGCCGGGGTAGGTCATGAAACCCATGTTGGCTCCGCAAAAAATCTCAGTGACCAGGCCGCCGATCAAAACCGGCAGTCCCTGACCTCCAAATTCCTGGCTGCTGGACACGGCCAGCCAGCCGTTCTCGGCCATGACCCGCCAGCACTCGTGAAAAGACTCCGGGGCTTTGACCTGGCCGTCTTGATAACCGCATCCGATCCGGTCGCCCTCCTGGTTGCATGGCCCCAGGACTTCCCGGCCGACCTTGAGGGCTTCGTCGATGATCATGCTGAAATCATCCTCGGAAAAATCCTTATAGGCTTCGTAGCCCAACAACCGTTTGATGTCCATGTGCTCGAAAAGTACAAACTTCAGGTCCCTGTCGTCCCGCCGAAAATAGTTCACGCCCATGTCACTCTCCATTTTTCTCTGTTCATTTGTTATATTAACCCCCTATCCCCCAATATCCCGCGCCGGTTCACTCCGGCTCCTGATCATAACGGTGAAACAAACCGGCCCTGGCCGCATAAATCTTCCTCGACCCCTCTCAAGTCAGGCCGCCGGCAGCTCGATGATAACAGCCACCAGGTCCTCCCCCTCCCTCACCACGTTGATCCTCCCGTTATGTTTGTGAATTATAACCGGAACCAAGGGCAGGTCCACCAGAGAGGTGTCCGCGTCCTCGGTGGTGAAAGGATAAAAAAAGTGACGGAGCTGATCATCGGACAGATAACCGGCCGGATAAAGCAATTTAAGCTCGACCGCCCCCCCGATCGCCGACAGGGAAAGAAATAAGGTGCCGCGAGAAGGCATCTGATAGGCGGCGTTGCGGATCAAGGTGACCAGGGCCCGTTTCAAGTGATCCGGGTCTATCTTCACCTTGGGCAGAGCGTCTTCGAGATTTGCTTCAAGCTGGATATTCTTGTATTCCAGGAAAGGGGCGATGGCCTGAACAAAGTGGTCGAAAAACTCCCGGCTGTCCACCTCGATCCGGTCTAAGGCCAAAGGCTGAATGTAACCCAAGATCATTTTGAGGATTTTTTCCAGACGGGCCACTTCTTCGATGAGAATATCACAATAGGGTGAACCGGGATCGGACTGGGAAAGGTTTTTAGCCATCCGGCGGGCGCAGACCCCCACGGCGGAAAGGGGATTGCGAAATTCATGAGCGAGTCTGGCCGAGATTTCCCCCAGGGTTTTGAGTTCTTCGGCTTGAAGGGTCTGATCTTCGAGGCGTTTGCGTTCCCGAATATCCAGCATGTAACCTTCCAAATGAATCGACCGGCCTTTTTCATCAATTATCGGGATGGCCCTATCCAAGATGGGCACCTCGCTGCCGTCTTGAGCCGCCAGCCGATATTCCATGGAAAAAGGTCGGTTTTCCTGCAGACACCTTTCTTTTTCGGCGACAACTTGCCCGCGGTCCTCGGGATGGATGGTTTGAGTCCAAACCTCGGGTCCGCCGACCATTTCCTCAGAGGGCCGTCCGATCAGCTTTTCGATATAGGGACTGACAAAGGTCCTGGTCAGGTCCTGTTCCAGACGATAGACCACAACCGGAATATTTTCCACCAAGGTTCTAAACTTCTCTTCGGAACGCACCAGTTCCGTCGTCCGTTCCTGGACCTTTAACTCGAGTTCATGGGCATGGTCTTCAAGACGGCTTCGGGACCGTTCCAAGGCGGCCAACATTTTATTAAGGGCTTCAGCCAGGGCGCCGAATTCATCCCGAACCATAACCTCCATTTGAGGCACCCGGGCCCCGGCGGCGATCCTCTCGGCTTGATGGATCAGGGTGTAAACCGGGGCCAGAAAAAGCTTGGACACCAACCAGACAAACAGCATGGCCAGCACCAGGATGAAAAAGCCAAAGACGATGATCAACGAGGTATATTTATGAATCAGAAAGAGAATCCCGCCCCGGTCGCGGATGATTTCGACCAGCATCGCGGTTCGACCTTGAAAATCCTTAATAGGACCGACCAGGACGGCCAAGTTCTTTTCGGCCTGGTTTATGGTCAAAAACATGCTTCGATCCTGTTTTAGGACCTGTTGATAGATCTCCCCGGCCAAAAAAGTTTGATCCGTGCTCGAAGCCAGGAGTTTGACGCCTTGCGGACGGTCCTCGGCGGGCAGGTAAAGAACGGTCTGGCATCCTAGGTCCGCTTTTATTTCCTGCAGAAATGGTTCCTCCATGCTCGCCCCGACTTCCACGCTGCCCACCAATCGGCCTTGGTGATAAATAGGGGCCACTCCACGGATGCCGAACCCCGTGGCTCCCAGTTCCAGGCCGCCGACCAGTTTTCCTGTTTCATAAGCCTCCAGGATCGTGGCCCGATAGCCAGCCAAGTCATCCCCGAATTGGTCCAGTCGGTGGAGACGAAGGAAGGATTTAGCTGGATACTGATGAAAGTGAAATTGCTTAAGTCCGAGCACCCGGCTCAAATGCTGATACACCGGCAGATATTTCTCAATGAGGACTTCCCGATCCCCCTCGGCCAGAGCCCGCTGGGTGGCCGGGTCCGCGGCCACGACCCCGGCCATGGCCAAGGAAACATCCACTTTAAGCTGAATGCGTTGTCGGAACTCCAGATAATCCTGCCCAAGCCTCTTCTCTTCTTGCTCCAGAAAAATGCGGCTCTGACTTCTGATGCTCCAGGTCGTCAATAGAACCGTCAAGGTCAGGGAAAGGAAAAGGAAGGGAATCAAGAGCTTCCACTTAAGGCTGATATGTCGGATATCTCGAACGTTCCAGCTCATATTATGATTCCAGTTTAGCATTTTTATTCGAATAGCTTTAGAAAAAACGACGCCGCCATCATTAATTTTATCATGTATTCAGAAGAGCGACCCATCGTGTTTTGCCAGTGAGATCAAACAATTCAACCCGGAACCCTTTTTCGAGCCCCGGCCGGTTTCAAAAAACAGTCCCCAAACTCCACGGACCTCTTCAATTATGACCCGGTGATGAGACGACACGGCGCTAAGACGCTGAAGAAGCTGGGTTTCCATCGAGGCTGACTTCTACCGGCCGGATTTTATCCCCGCGTAAGACCCCCCGCGCCTCTTCTGGTAAACAGTCACTAAATTCAAATAGTTGTATATAAATAATCATCGGAAAAAATTTCCGGCCCGGCGCAGGTTCAGGGATGGAAAAAGCCGAATTTCGAGCCAACCGCGCCCTTTGAGCCTTGACGCCTCATATCTTAAAACCATTTTGGATCGGTCGACCGTATTAATGATAAATGAGCGGTTTATCCTCTGGAGGGGGAATATTTTGAGATTTTGTGAACAAGGGCTTGACTGCCCAGGCGGAGAACTTAATTTAATTAGAAATGGAACATTAAAATTAAGAGATTGGGTGATGAATTTAATTAATCAATATGGCTGCGAGTTATAAAAATAATATGAATAAGGAAGCCGTGGACCTCCGGGAATTTGACGTGGCTTTGGTTTCCGAGGACGACACCGGGGCGGAGAGGGAATGGCTTGAGGAAACTCAGTCCGAGCAGGAATTTTACGCGGAAGTAACCGGTCCTTACTTTCAGGCCATGAAAAAGATACCTCTTTTAAATGCCGAAGAAGAACGTGTTTTGGGACGACGAATCAAAAAGGCCCAAAAAGGACTTCTTGATTTGGCCTTAGCCGTGCGGACCACCTTTGTGCCGTTGCGATCTTTCCAGAAGTTGGTTCGAGAGTGGAAGCAGAAAAAGAAAAATTCCCGTGAGCCCATTGAGTTCATTTTTAAAGAGTTGGACCATGTCGTCGGCCAGATAAAAGAACTGGACCGTCCGAGTCCGGAAGTGGTGGAATTCATTTTTAAAGCCGAAAAAACACAAAAAGAGCTTTCCGCGGCCATGGGCGAGATGGTTCAGGCCAATTTGCGCCTGGCTGTAAGCATTGCCAAGCGTTACTCCCGGCGCGGCCTGCCCCTGCCCGACTTGATCCAGGAGGGCAACGTCGGCCTGATGAAGGCGGTGGCCCGTTTCGACTACACCACGGGCAATCGTTTCTCGACCTTTGCCTCCTGGTGGATCAGGCAGACTATCTCCAGGGCTCTTTGCGATCAGGGTCGGACCATCCGAGTCCCGGTTCATTTCCAGGAAATCCGCAACCAGTTTTATCGGACATTTTTCGACTTGCTCAAGGAACTGGGACGCGAGCCCACACCCAATGAAATATCCGAGCGTTCCAGACTGAGCGTGGACAAGGTTCTGACCATTCTTCAAATGAACCGCGAGCCTGTATCTCTGGAGACCCCGGTCAGCGACGACGGCGACCGCCTGGGCGACCTGATCGAAAATCAGGACGCCATTTCTCCCCTGGAGGCCGTCCAGGAGAACGAGCTTCTCAATTTGACCGAAAGCGCCCTGGCCTCTCTTAGCGCACGAGAACAGCAGATTCTTTCCATGCGGTTTGGCTTGGGCGATGTCGGCCCCTGCACCCTGGAAGAAGTCGGTCAAAGTCTTAATATCTCCAGGGAAAGGGTTCGGCAGTTGGAAAAGCGGGCCTTGAATCGGTTACGCGAATCACCGCAGCGGAGGCAATTGAAGAACTATTTCCTGGGATAACCCGGTTTTAAAGTTTCAAACCTTATTTGTTCAAGCGGGCGGTTCCTTCCTTCGGGACCGCCCGGTTTTTAAATTCATCACCAGGCATTTATCCAAACCAGTCCCAAGGCTTGATTCAAGTGAGGGGTGGTTTCGCCCCACCGGCCCAATTGTTACGCTCCAGTATTTCCTTGACCATGCTCACCGCCAACCTGTAACCTAAGACTGAAATAAGGAGAAAAGCAGAACCCGCCTTCAGTTTCGGCTCCGACCGGCGAATTTCGGCAAGGCTTGATCACAACGGTAATTTGAAGGAGGTGACCCATGCATTCCTTGGTTGATCGGAACATGGTGGAGACCATTCGAACCACGGGGAACGCTTCGGCCGCATTGCCAGATCGCAAACCGCTCCTCGAAAAACACGGTCTGCCCTATGACCGCCCGGCGGAAAATGTCATCGTCACCGGCTGTCAGATTTTGCCGGCCCTGCCCCGGATCATCCGCACCCTGGCCGACATTTTCGACCGGAAGGGCCTGTCCTATACTTTCCTCTCCAAGGAATATTGCTGCGGCAACCTGATTTATCGGCCGGCCGTCAAGGCCAGGGACGAAGCGGCTCTGGCCGAGTGCCGGGAGCTGTCCAAGGAATTCGTGGCCGGCAATATCGACCAAACCAAAGACCTGGGGGCCAAACGGCTGATTATCTTCTGTTCGCCCTGTTACCCGATTTATAAACACGCTTTCCCCGAGGAAAATATCGTCTTTTACCCGGCCGTTCTTGATGAACTCATGGAAGAAAGCATCTTTGAAGGGGCTATCGATTATTATGCGGGCTGTTATCGGCTGCATCGCAAATTTTCGCCGGTGCCCATGGATTTGAAATCCACGGATCGGCTTCTCGGCAAGGTCCGGGGCCTGGACGTCAACCGGATCAGCGCCCCCAAATGTTGCTACCATCCGGAAGGTCTGGCCCACATGGTCCAAAATGTTCAAACTAAGCTGATGCTTCATATTTGTACCGGTTGTTACACCCAAGCGGTTAAAAACATACCTCAAGACCAAGGGACGGAAGTGCTGATGCTGCCCGAATTCGTCAAACGAGTTATGGAGGCTTAAGAACTTGAGGGTGGAACCACCACTGAATAAAACAAGGTTCATCTGCCAATCGCTTAAATAAATCCGTGGTTTCCATGAACACCCTTCGGGCGGCGCTCTACTTCGATCCCGAGAAATCGGGCCGGAGTCCGCGCTTGCAAGCCGCTCGCCGGATGGAGGCCGGAATTTTGGCCTGCCTGGTCGTTCTGGCCGCCGGACTGCCTTTCGCCGAAATCACCTTTTCCCGTGAACTCGGGCTTCTTCTAGGGTCGGCCTTCTGGCTGGCCCGCTTGGCTTTAATCGGAGAATGGGACCTGGTCCGCACCCCGCTGGACCTGCCTCTGGCCCTCTTGCTCGCCGCCGGTCTATTATCGTTGGTCACGGCCGTGGACCCCGGCTATACCCTTCACGAGCTGCGCGGCGAGATGATCAAGGACATCCTGATTTATTACCTGGCCGTCAACAACCTGCGCACGGAATCACGGGCCAGGGTAGTGCTCTGGGCCTTGTTGGCCGGAACCCTGATCATGGACCTTTACGGCCTGGCTCATTTCTTCGCCCATGGCGGAAGCCTCCTCAGTCCGGGGGTCCAGGAAGCCAGCCTGCATCGGGGCAACCATGAACTCGCCACTTATTTAATTCAGGTGGGACCTTACCTTCTGTTGGGCCTGTTTTTCATTCAAAGCCGGCCTCACCGGGCCGCCTTCATTCTGTTCCTGGTTTTACATTGTTTCCTGGCTTACGCGACCTTCGCCCGCATCGTCGTCGTGGTTTTGGCGGTGGAAATCGCCTTGGTGCTTTTTTTACTCGGAGTATCCTGGAAAATAATTCTAATCGTTCTGGCCCTGGCTCTGTCGGTTGTGGCCGTGGCTTTGCCCCGGCCGATCCTGGTCCTTGGCGACAAGAAATACGAGGGCATGGCCCGGTTGGGCGAGGTGGGAGTGCTCGGATTTAAAGGCAGCCGGGCGGATTTATGGGAAAAAAGTTTCAATTATTTGAAAAAACACCCCTTTTCCGGAGTAGGCTTCGGTCGGCGGAGCTGGACCAAGGCCTTTCCGGAGATGAGGGCCCGCCATCCCAACTTTTGGCATGGCCATAACACCTTTCTCAATCTTGCCGTCGAGTTGGGTCTCCAAGGTTTGGCCGCTTTTATCTTCCTGCTTTATCGCATCTTCAAGGAACTGTGGCCCGGCCGAGGCCGGGGGGCTGTTTGGCGGCGTTCCGGTCTGTCCGGACTTTTGATCGCCGGGGCCTGGATCATGACCTGGAGCTATTTCCTCAGCAATCTCACCGACGACATTTATAGCAACGACGCCGCCCTGCTGTTCTGGCTGCTGATCGGCTGCGCCTTCTCCGTGAAAAGGTTTGCTCTTGGTTCGAGCTAAGTCGATTCGAGAAGGGACCCAGCAACTGAACTAATGGGGGGACCACGATCTTGACACCCGATTCCGGCTTGGTTAATTTAGGCCGATTTTAAATTTAAAGGGCAATAAAGTATGAGAATCGTTGTAACCCGCCGCATTCCCCAGCCGGGTTTGGATAGATTGAAGGAAGTCGGCCCAGTCCGGGTCTGGCCCCATGACCGGGACATGACCCGGCCGGAGATTATCGAAGAGGCCCGGGAAGCCGAGGTCCTGGTGACCATGCTTGCGGACAAGATCGACGCGGAAGTAATCAAGGCGTTGCCCCGCCTGGGCCTTATCGCCAATTATGCCGTGGGGTACAACAATATCGACCTGGAGGCGGCGGGAAAAAGAGGTATTATCGTGACCAATACGCCCGGGGTCCTGACCGAGGCCACGGCCGACTTAACCATGGCCCTGTTGCTGGCCGCGGCCCGCCGATTAGTGGAAGGGGACCGTTTGGTGCGGCAAGGGGAGTTCAAGGGCGCGGCCCCGGAATTTCATCTGGGCTTTGATCTTCAAGGCCGGGTCCTTGGCGTGTACGGGCTCGGCCGGATCGGTGCGGCCGTGGCCCGGCGGGCCCGCGCCTTCGGGCTGAAGATTATCTATCACAACCGCCGGCCCAATCCGGAATTGGACCGGGAATTGGAGGCCGGGTGGGTCTCTTTCGAGGAGTTATTGGCCGATTCCGATTTCATCTCCATTAACGCGCCCTTGACCGACGAGACCCGCCACCGCTTCACCCTTCGTGAATTCCAAGCCATGAAAAGGACGGCCGTGATCGTCAATACCGGCCGGGGACCGATCATCAAGGAAGCCGACTTGGCCGAAGCTCTGACCACGGGTCTGATCGGCGCCGCCGGTCTGGACGTCTACGAGTTTGAACCCGCGGTCGAACCCAGACTGCTGTCCATCGACAACCTAGTCCTGGCTCCTCACATCGGCAGCGCCACCAGGGAAGTCCGGACCAGGATGGCCCATCTGGCGGCCGATAACGTCGTCGCCTTTATCCAGGGGCGGAGACCGCCCAATCAGGTCATCTGAAGTATGGGAAACCTTTGTGTGGACAGACCCGCGGGCCGGGTCGAACAAGAACCCGAGGACCAGACCCTCTTGGACAGGTTCTGCGCCGGCGACGGGGAAGCCCTGGGCGATCTCGCCGACCGTTACGCCGCCCGGCTGTACAGCTTCGGCCTGCGCATGTGCGGCAACTCCTCCGACGCCCAGGACATGGTCCAAGATACTTTTTTAAACGTCATCAGGTACTTGAAAGGTTTTCGAGGCGAAACCAAGTTGAAGAACTGGCTCTTTCGCCTGGCCTCCAGCGCCTGCCTAAAAAAAAGACGGGGCAAATATGATCCCGACCGTGAACTGCCCTTGGAGGCTTTATACCCCGGCCATGACCCGGACGCCCCGCCCGAAATCCCGGACTGGTCCCAGAATCCGGCGGACGAATTAATCAACGACGAACTGCGCCGCTACCTGGTCCGGGCCATAAAAAAACTCCCCCCCAATTATCGTATTGTCTTTACTCTACGCGACCTGGAAGGCTTCAGCACCGCCGAAGTCGGTGAAATGCTGAACCTGACCGCTCCAGCCGTCAAGACCAGGCTCCACCGGGCCAGGGCTTATTTGCGCCGGGAATTGGACGGTTATTATCGGGGCACGTCCGAACCCGAGGATGGACGATCATGAAAGAAGCCTGCCGGGAACATTTCGAACGCTTGTCCGAGTTTATCGACGGAGAAATTGATCAAATCACCGGCGACCGGATCAGGGCTCACCTCGAATCTTGCCCCCATTGCCGGGCCTGTTGGGCCACCTTTAAAAAATCCGTGGAAATATTTCAGCATCTAGGCCCGGACCCCATTCCTTCCGAGGTCCTGACCGAGATCAAGGCTTTTATCCGGAGTTCCTTGGCCTGAGCCGAAGTTTGCGGCCGGTTGACTTATTAAATAGAATGCCCTGAGGACAGCCCGTGTGCGACACTTTTGTGGCCTTGCCGCCGTTTACCGCCGACGGCTCCATTATCTTCGGCAAGAACAGCGACCGGGAGCCGAACGAGGCCCAGGTTCTTGAATACCACCCGGCCCGAACCTACCCGCCGGCGGCCAGATTGCAATGCACCTATCTTGAAATCCCCCAGGTCCGGGAAACGTTGGCCGTGCTCCTGGCCCGGCCCTTCTGGATGTGGGGAGCGGAAATGGGGGCCAACGAAAAGGGCCTGGTCATCGGCAACGAAGCCGTCTGGACCAAGATGCCCTTGAACCGGTCAGGCGGTCTGACCGGCATGGACCTGCTGCGCCTGGCTTTGGAGCGGTCGGCTGGGGCCGAGGCGGCCGTGGAAACCATCGCCGGTCTGCTGTCCGATTACGGGCCGGGCGGGATTTGCGGTTATGAGGACAAGCGGTTCGCCTATCACAACAGCTTCATCCTGGCCGATCCCAAGGAAGCCTGGGTCCTGGAGACCGCCGGACCTCTCTGGGCCGCCCTCAGGGTCAGGGACGCTTACGCCGTCAGCAACGGCTTGTCCATCGGCGAGGAATTCGACCGGGGCCATCCCGCTTTGATTGATCTGGCCCGTAGAACCAAATGGCTGAAGAAAGGCGAAACCTTCAACTTCTCTAAAGTTTATGCCGACTGGTTTTATACTACTTTTTCCGGGTCGACCCGCCGCCTGCGAAGGTCCATTCAAATTCTGGAAGCAGACAAAGGAAATTTCGATCCGCCAGTCGCCTTCAACCTGCTCCGCGACCACGGCCAGGCCGACTATCGGCCGGACAGCCATTTTTTCTTGGACCGCCTTTGCGCCCACGCGGCCAACCGGCTGACCCGGAACGCCGCTCAGACCACCGGGTCACTGGTCGCCCATTTGAAACCCGACCTCCAAACTTATTGGGTCACGGCCAGCTCGGCCCCGTGCCTGAGCGTGTTCAAGCCGATCTGGCTCGAAGGTCCGGTCCTGCCCGATCTGGGCCCGCCTCCCGACGGCAATTTCAATCCTCAAAATTTCTGGTGGCGGCACGAGGTCCTCCACCGATCCGTTCTCCGAGACTTTCCAACCCGCGGCCGAGTCTTGGCCAAGGAAAGGGACGCCGTGGAGATCGTCCTGTTGAAGCTGGCCGAAGAGTCCGAACCGGCCGGCCGTTGGCCCCTGACCAGGGCGGCCTTCCATCAGGCCTGGGAGCTTACTGACGCCTGGACCCGGCGCGTCCGGGAAACCCCTGTTCAAAACCGCCCCGGATTGACTTTCCGGCGCTACTGGCAAAGACAAAATAAAAAGGCCGGCCTTCAGGTCGATTAACCGTTGGGGCCGGCACGATTTTTTAAGCCAGGCTGATCAGGCCTGTTTCATCTTTGCATACTAAGTTGCCTTCATACACCGACTAAAGAAACAATGAGGTCATGGCGAGGTTCGTCGCAGACGAACCGAAGCAAACTCTTGAAATTAAAAGAGATGGCTTAGTCATCCCGATATAGCGGGATTCCTCGCCATGACCTTCGGATAAACTTGGTTTGAAGGCGACTTGGTATCAATTCTCCCCGCTCATCGATCTTTCTGAAGGATGAGCACCGAGCAGGCCGCTTCCTCCAGGCCGATCATCCCGCCCCCGTTTTCCTGGAGGGCGAATTCGGCGTTCTTGACCTGCCGGGGGCCGGCTTCACCGCGGAGCTGGGTGACCAGTTCGTAGATCATGGACAATCCCGTGGCTCCGACCGGGTGGCCCTTGGAGACCAGGCCGCCGGAGGTGTTGACGGGTATCCGGCCGTCGAGCCTGGTCGCTCCGGACTCGATGAACTTGCCCCCTTGACCGATGGGGCAGAAACCCAGCATTTCCACCTGGTAGACTTCACAAAACGAGGTGGCGTCGTGAATTTCGGCCACATCGATGTCCCGGGGCCCGAGGCCGGCCAGGGCGTAGGCCCTCTCGGCCGCTATCTTGCTGACTCCGGGCTCGTTGACCTTCCGGTATTTTCCGCCGGCCAGGACGCTGGCCCTGACCTTGACCGCCCGATTCCGAACCTTGGAAGGCAAATTTTTCAAATAATCGCCGGAACAGAGGAGGGCGGCGGCCGCGCCGTCGCCGATGGGCGCGCACATGGCCCGGGTCAAGGGGTAACTGACCATGCGGTCCTGAAGCACGGCCTCGACCGGCACTTCGAATTGGTACTGGGCCTTGGGGTTAAGGGAGCCATGATAGTGATTCTTGGAAGCCCCGACGGCGATCTGGCGCTGGGTCGTGCCGTACTTTTTCATATGATAACAGGCTTGGACCGCGTAGGTGTCCATGAACACGGTCCGGCCCGGCCCTATTTCGAATTTCTGGCCGCATTTGGCGGCGGTGTCCTTATAAACCTTGACCCATTCCTGGGGATCGAAGGTGTCGATGCCTTGCTCGAATATTTTAAAGATGGCCTGGGCGTCCCATTCGGGATTGAAGATTTTCTCGACGCCCACGGCCAGGGAAACCTCGCATTGGCCGCTGAGGATGTCCTTCCAGGCCCCATGAAAGGCCATGGAGGCGGTGGCGCAGGCCCCTTCCACGTTGATTATAGGGACCCGCTCGGGAAAGAGGCCTTCCCGAACCAGGGGCGTGAAACAGACCTGGCCGCGGATATTGGCCTGGCCCCAGTTGCCCATGCCGCAATTGCCGAACCAGGCGAACTGGATGTCCTCGCCGCTGTCCAGACCGGCGTCCTTAAGAACGCCCAGGTAAGCGTCCCTGGTCAAGTCCTTAAAGGATTTGTCCGGCCACTTCTTGAACTGGGTCGAATAGGTTCCGATCACGTAGCCTTCCCGCATTTCAGCTTTCTCCTTTGGTGTTGTCATCCGCTGAAAGGATATTCAGCCGACCCGACGGTCACGCCCGCGCCAGTATGGTTCGCGCAGGGCCTTCTTGTTGGCCTTGCCCAAGGGGGTCAAGGGGAGGCTGTCGACAAAATCTATGCTCTTGGGAACCATGATTTTACCTTTTCTCTTCTTGCACAAATCGATCAGTTCCTCGGCCCCGGCCGTCCGGCCGGGCTTGAGCACGACCACGGCCTTGACCGCCTCGCCCCACTTGTCGTCCGGGACCCCGATGACCGCGGCCTGGGCCACGGCCGGATGCTCATGGAGCACGTCCTCGATCTCCTTGGGAAAGATGTTGAAGCCGCCGCTGACGATCATGTCCTTGGCCCGATCCACGATGTAGACGTACCCGAGTTCATCCTGGCGGGCCACGTCCCCGGTGTAGAGCCAGCCGTCCTTGATGGTCTCGGCGGTGATCTCGGGTCGGTTCCAGTACTCGAGCATGATGTTGGGACACTTGACCGCGATCTCGCCGGGCTCGCCGGGGGGAACCCGCCGGCCCTGTTCGTCCACCAGCTTGAGTTTGGTGGCCGAGGTCGGCCGGCCGCAGGAAGCCAGCTTGGCCAGGACCTGCTCGTCGCCTTCAATAATATGCTCCTCCCGGGGCAGGGCGGTGATGGCCATGGGCGCCTCGGTTTGGCCGTAAAGCTGGGTGAAGACCGGGCCGAAGGTTCTAACGGCCTCCTTGAGGCGTTCCGGGGCGATGGGGGCCGCGCCGTAAATGATGTTCCGCAGACTGCCGGTGTCGTATTTCTTCAAATCCGGATAGTCCAGCAGGGCGTAGATAATGGTCGGGACCAGAAAACTGCTGGTCACCCGTTCCTTTTGGACCGTTTCCAGAAAGTTCTTGATATCGAAGCCCGGCATGATGACCACCGAGCCGCCCCTGAGCCAAATCGGGGGGGCCAAGGCCCCGGCGGCGTGAGTCAAGGGCGTCACGGCCAGAAAGACCTCGTCCCGGCCGATGCCGAAATCCAAAAGCTCCATGGCGAAGCTGGCCGCCATGGTCCGGTGGTTATGGACCACGCCCTTGGGCACGCCGGTGGTTCCGCCGGTATAAAGAATCAGGTATAAATCGTCTTCTTCGACTTCCAGGTCCGGTTCCTCGGCCCGACCCTGGTCGATCAGGGTTCTCAAGGATAATTCCCCCGGCGGCACAGAGGCCTCATCGGCGGCCAAGCAGATGACCTTTTGGAGCCCAGGCAGCTCTTCCTTGATCTTTTTGACCTGTTCCCCGAAATACTCATGGTAAATCAGGGCGGCGGCCTGGGTTTCCTTGAGCAGAAGGACCATGTCCTTGACTTGCAGGTAGTAAGCCAGGGGCACCCGGACAAAGCCGGCTTTTGAATAGGCGTAATCGGCCATGGGCACCTCAGCGCAGTTAGGCATGAGGATACCGACCTTGTCCCCTTTTTTCAGTCCCAGACCAAGCAGGGAATCGGCCAAACGCAGACTCTTGTCCCGGAACTCCGCGAAGGTGAAACGACGAGTTCCGAAGACCATGGCCGTCTTGGGGGCGTAATGATAACAACAATAATCAAAAACCTCGCCTACGGTCTTGCCCAGCATAACCAACCTCCATTCACTCTAAAAATTCGGGCTTTGAGGAAATCTCCGCCACCGAAAAATCTTATTATCAGCCTGATTATTTCACCGGGATTCCGGCCAGGGCCTTGGCCAGTTTGACCTTTTTGTCCAGGTCGCCTTCCCGGAAGATCATGACTCTTTGGGCCTGAGGCGAACCGGCCCCGTGCATGGACTCGATCAGGGCCGTGCCGCCGGTCATGGCTTCAATCAGGCGGGCGATCTTGATGCGGTGTTCGGTCGGCACATTGGCGACACCGGAAAAATATTTGCGGACCAATTGACCTACGTCTTCACTTTCCAGATCGTACTGGCTGGGCAGGGTGGCGATGAAGCCTCCGGCCAAGTCGATGGCCAGCCTGGCGATCTCGAAATGTAACCTGGTTACATTCTGCTTGCAGACGTTGGCCAGCATGGTGTCGACCATATAGGCCCCGGAAGGCGTGGCCCAGCCTTCGGCCGAACAGGCGATGGACGAACAGTAAAGGGTTTCGCAAAGGTGGATCATTTCCGTTACTTTGTCCCGGACATGGGAGGCCTTGGCCGTGCCCTGAATTTGGGCCAGATAGGTGACCGCCCCGATGAGCACGTCCATCAGGCCGGTCTTGCAGGCCCCATAATTGGCCCGGTGGTGGGCGGCGAAACGGTAGACGATGGTCCCGGTGAAATCGGTCTCGCCGTCCATGAAGACCCTGTCCCGGGGAACAAAGACGTCCTCGAAGGCGATGACCGCCTCGCCCCCCACGGCTCCAAAAGACGGTTTACCCACGTCGATTCTTTCCAGATTATCCCGCCGGTCGTCATTGGCCTGACGGCCGAAGATCATGGTGATGCCGGGGGCGTCCACGGGGACGGCGCAGATGACCGCATAGTGCTTGGACTTATCATCCATGGCCGTGGTGGGCATGATCAATATCTCGTGGGAATTGACGCCCCCGGTCATGTGCAGCTTGGCCCCGCGGATGACAATCCCGTCGTCCCGCCGCTCGACGATGTGAACGTACTGGTCCGGGTCCGGCTGTTCGGCCGGACTCTTGGAGCGGTCGCCCTTGGGGTCGGTCATGGCCCCGACCACCATGAGGTTCTCGTCCTGGATGTAAGTCAACCACTTCTTGAAACGGTCCAGATAATCGGTCCCGTGTTTCCGGTCGATTTCATAGGCCACCGAATAGGTGGCATTGATCCCGTCAAACCCCACACAACGCTGAAAGCAAGTCCCGGTCTTCTGACCCAGCACCCGCAACATCTTGATCTTTTTCATCAGGTCTTCCACGTTCTGATGGACGTGGGTGAACCGGCTGATCGTCCGGCCGGTCAAATGGGACTTGGCCGTGGCCAGGTCGGCGTATTCGTCCATCGCCGCCAGGGCGTAAGTCATGGCCGCGGCCCGGACGTGAGGGGCGGTGGCCGGATGGGTGGTCACGTCTTCAATCTTTTTCCCTTTGTAGTAAATTAAAGGATGGACGTTCTTCAAACTTTCGATGTATTCGGCGCCGTTATTAAGTTTCATACCTTCTCCTTGCTGGTTGGAGTCGATGAAGTATTAGACTTTTTTTCCGTTGATTTTGCAAGTCCGATGGTGGTCTTTCGCCGACAACGACTCTATCGATATTTTTTGCTTTTTACCCTTTATCCTGTTATAGTCTTTTAAATACTATAAAAAACCATTGGAGGACCGAACATGAACTTGAGACCATGGCAGGCGGCCAAGTGGCCCCAAGGTGTGCCCAGGGAAATTTCCGGGTTTGAAAAGCCAGTCTATGCCATCCTGGATGATTCGGCCCAAAAATATCCGGACAAGGTTTTCACCATTTTTAACGACGGGGTTCGGACCTATGCCCAGGTTAAGGACACGGCCGACCGAATCGCCAATTTCCTGGCCTCCCGCGGCCTCAAGAAAGGCGACCGGACGGCCATTTTTTTGCCCAACCTGCCCCACTATCCGGCCATCTTCTTCGGTATAGTCAAGGCCGGGGGAGTCTGCGTCACCTGCAACCCCATTTACACCGCGGCTGAACTCAACTACCAACTCAAGGATTCCGGAGCCAAGGCGGTTTTTTGCATGGACCACCCCAACTTCTACCCGACCACGGTCAAGGCCGTGGAAGGGACCGATGTGGAGACCGTGGTCATCTGCGGGGTCAAGTCTTACCTGCCGCCGCTCAAGGCCCTCTTGGGCGGGCTCCTGGGCAAGATACCCAAGGCCGGCGATTACCGGCCCGGTCATCTTTTCTTTGACGAGATCGTGGCCAAGGCCCAGCCCCAGCCGCCGGCCGTGGACATCGACCCGACCGAGGACTTGGCCCTGATCATTTACACCGGCGGGACCACCGGCCTACCCAAGGGCGCGGCCTTGGTCCATTCCAACTTCGTTTCCAACGTGATAATGATGGACGAATGGGGCCGGTTGATGCACGAAAAGACCGGCCAACCCGAAAAATTGAGGAAAGGCGGCTTCCACACCTCCCTGGGCGTCCTGCCTTGGTACCACAGTTTCGGCCTGACCGTTTGTCTGCTGCACACCTGCCACACCGGCAACCGGGTCGTCTGCATACCCGATCCGCGGGCCGGCAATCCGCCGTTCACCGAGGTCCTCAAGGCCGTCCAAAAATATAAGACCACCCTGATGCCGGCCGTGCCGACCATCTTCGTGGCCTTCACCAATCACCCCCTGCTGGATAAATTCGATCTGACCTCGCTCATGGGCTGCTTCTCCGGCGGGGCGCCCTTGGCTCCGGAAGTGGCCCGGCAATTCGAGGCCAAGACCGGGGCGGTCATTTTTGAAGGTTACGGTCTGAGCGAAACCTCGCCCGTGCTCAGCTCCAATCCGACCAACACCCAGGACCGCAAGTTCGGTTCGATCGGCTTTCCCATGCCCGGCACCGACATGAAGATAGTGGACCTGGAGACCGGTCTCCAGGAACTTCCCCAGGGCCAGGACGGGGAAATAGCCGCCAGCGGTCCCCAGATCATGAAAGGTTACTGGAACAAGCCGGAGGAGAACCAGGCCGTGTTCAGGGAGATCGAAGGACGGCGCTATTTCCTGACCGGAGACATCGGCCACATCGACGAAGATGGCTACATCATCATTACCGACCGGAAAAAGGACATGATCATCGTCGGCGGTTTCAACGTCTATCCGCGTGACGTCGAGGACATTCTCTACACCCATCCCAAGGTGGCCATAGCCGCCGTGGTCGGGGTGCCCGACGAACGGAGCGGGGAGGCGGTCAAGGCCTTCATCCAGCTCAAACCCGGGGAGACGGCCACGGAAAAAGAGATTCTGGACTGGTGCCATGAAAAGATGGCCAAATACAAGCGGCCCAAGATTGTCGAATTCAGGGAGACGGTGCCCGTGTCCAACGTGGGCAAGGTCCTCCGGCGCGTCCTTCGGGATGAGGAATTGAAAAAGCTGGGGCGCGGCTGATAACGGGACCATGATTCATGAAGATGAAATTGAAAACGGCTGATCCGGCCGGGGTGAAGACTTCAGGGTTGATTGTTTTCCTCTTTACGGAAGACGGCCCGAATTTGAACCGCCGGCCGGAACTGGCCGGACTGAAAAAGATCATCGGGCCGAGATTGAAGGCCGGAGACTTCAAGGCCGAGCATCTGGCCGGATTGACCCTCTTCCCGGAAAAGGCCTCCGGACCCCAAAGAATTCTTCTGATGGGATTGGGAGCGGAGAAAGATTATCGTCCGGACAGTTTACGGGCGGCCGCGGCCCAGGCGGTCCGCAATGTTCAGGACCTGGAGTTGACGGAGGCAGCCTTGGTCCTGCCGCCCCCTCGTCCGAGCCTGGAAGACCCGGTGGTCATCGCCGAGGCCGCGGGTTTGGGCGCCTGGTTGGGGCTTTACCGATACACCGAACTAAAAACCCTGAACAAGGAAGAAAAGCCTCCCCTCGAAGCCCTGACCATGGTTCGGTCCGATGAAACCCAGGCCGCGGCGACCCGGACCGCTCTGAAAGCCGCGGAAATCACGGCCCAGTCCATCAAGACAGTGCGAGATCTGGTCAACCGGCCGGCCAATCTGCTCTATCCCGAGACCCTGGCCGAAGAAGCCGAAAAATTGGCTGGCGAATACGGTTTAAAGATCAAGGTCCTGGACATGGCCGCGGCCCGCCGCAAAAAGATGGGCGCTTTCCTGGGCGTGGCCCAGGGCAGCGTCCGGCCCGGCCGGGTCATTATCCTTGAATATCGGGGCGCTTCCGTCCGAACCAAGCCCCTGGCCCTGGTCGGCAAGGCCATCACCTTCGACAGCGGCGGACTTTCCTTGAAATCCGGCGAAAACATGGGCAACATGAAGACCGACATGGCCGGCGGCGCCGCGGTCCTGGGAGTCCTGGTCGGCGCGGCCCGGCTGAAGCTCAAGCTCAATCTGGTCGGACTGATTCCCGCCGCGGAAAACATGCCCGACGGCGGGGCCATCCGGCCGGGCGACGTCCTGACTTCCAGATCAGGCCGGACCATCGAGGTAATCAGCACCGACGCCGAAGGCCGCTTGATCCTGGCCGACGCCCTGACTTTGGCCTTGGAATACAAACCCAAAGTCCTCATCGATCTGGCCACCCTGACCGGGGCCTGCGTCGTAGCCCTCGGCGACAAATGCGCCGGCCTGATGGGCACCGATCCGGACCTGATCGAAGGACTGAAAAAGTCCGGCCAGGCCACCGGCGAAAGAGTCTGGGAGCTGCCTCTTTTTGACGATTATTTCGAGGCCCTCAAGAGCGAGGTGGCCGATTTCAAAAATTCGGGCGGTCGAAACGCCGGAGCCCTCATCGCCGGGCTGTTTCTAAAGAAGTTCGTCAATGACACCCCTTGGGCTCACGTGGATATCGCCGGCCCGGCCAGGACGGACAAAGCCTCTCCGGACACCCCGGTCGGCGGCACGGGCTTCGGGGTTGGTCTGCTTTTACATTATCTGCGTCATTTTTGTAATATTAACAATGATGTATCCGATTAGAGCCTCGAGATGAAAAAATCTCGACCGGCCAAACAACAAAAGGCGAAAATTAATTGACTAAAGTAATTTATTGTAATATAATTTTTACTTTAGAGTTTTTTCTTGAGATTTAACCGGTTTCACTGATCCAAGCCGGATAAATCCCCAAAAATATAAAATGATCGGCAGGTGATAAACAGCGTGAAGCATGCGACCGGCATAGAGGTCACCGTCAGGGAAAACGACGTTGAACAGGCCCTTAAGGTCCTGAAGCGCAAAGTCGCCCGCGACGGGCTCCTCAAACAGCTCAAATCCAAAAAGGCTTACGAAAAACCCAGCGAAAAACGCAAACGTAAAGCCCGGGAATCCCAGCGCCGCATCCGCAAGGCTATGGCTCGCCGCGCCAGACGAGCCAATTTTTCCAGAGACTAAGCGGCCGCGAAGCTATTTTCATAGGCTAAAGCCCTTAAATTCCAAGCCCTGGCCTCCGGGGCTTCATTTTTTTGACGCCCCTGATCAATCATCCAATAATCTTTTCAGCGCCTCAATGATTCGCCTCGGCGTCAATCCGGCCCAAGGCCGGTCTGAACCGGACCGGCCCGGCGCCAAGATTGAAACCCGAGGGCCGCGGGGCCCCCAGTGGGCCGGGTCGGTTGGACCGAAAAGGGCCAGGGTCGGGCGGCCCAAGCCCGCGGCCAGATGAGTAACTCCGCTGTCGTGGCCGACGTAGCCCCGAGCCCGGGCCAAAAGGCCGGCCACTACCGGCAGGGGCTGGTTATGGACCAAACGGATCTGGCGGGTCCCGCCTGCGAATTTTTCGATTATGGGGGTCAGGTGAACCTCGGCCGGACCTAAAATGAACAGACACGGCAGTTCGAGTCCTTTTTCCACTGCCCCGGCTGAAGACAACCAATTTTCAATCGGCCAATTTTTGGCCGCAGATCCACTGCCGGGATGCAGGGCCAACCAGGGGCGATTTTCCAGGCCGAGACCGGACAGGATACACCTCGCCTCCTCCAGACCCGGGTCTGTGGGCCGAATCAAAACAGATTGCCGGCCGGGTCTGACGCCGGCGGCGCTGAACATATGGTCGGTCAGGTGGATGGGCCGGTCGGCCGGCGGCCGGGAAGGAACCCGGACGACCGGGACGAGTCCTGTTTGTTTCAGACCGGTCAGGGCCGGATCACCGGGACTGGCGGACAAGACTAGGGCGGCCCGGTGACCCCGGATAAATTCGACTAAGCGGTCAGGCAGACGAGGCGGGTCCAAATACAGGCCGGACCAGCCGGCCTGGCTATGATCGCGGATTTGGTTCACGAACGGCTGGTTGGCCAAAAGCTCCAAGGTCGAGGGATTGCCCACCAAGGTGAGGCTTTGGCAGCGGAAATGTTCCGGCAAGGCGGCCAGAAACGGCAGGGCCAGCAACACGTCGCCCAAGGCGCCGCGGGCCAGGACGAGAAGCCGGTCTTCAGCCGTCCTTCCGGTTCCAGTCGTAGGGAATGCCGCCCTGGTGGGGGTCGAGGCGGTGCTCATCCGGGGCCTCGTAATTATAAACCTCGGTGACCACGTTGATGATGTAAGCCTCCTTCCGGCTGATGCACTTCCACCCGTGCTGGAGGCCCGGCGGCACTTTGACCAGTTGGGGATTATGCTCGCCGATGAAGAATTCGTTGAGACGGCCCTTGGTCGGCGAGTCCTCCCTGGCGTCAAAGACCACCAGCTTGATCATGCCTTTGACGCAGGTGATGAAGTCGGTCTGCTTGAGGTGTTTGTGCCAGGCCTTGACCACGCCGGGATAGGTCGTCGACAGGTACACCTGACCGAACTTTTCAAAAAGGGAGTCGTCCTTTCTGAGCATTTCCATCAACCGACCCCGCTCGTCCGGGATGACCTTGAGCGGTTTGACGGCCATTCCATAAATAAGTTCCAAGTTTCTGACTCCTCGCGGTCCTTGGTCTGGCTGAAAATCATAACACACCGTTTCCGGGCCGGGGGAGAGAAAAATGAACCTGAATTGTAATCGTTCAGTCAATGGGGGCCTGGATTCCCACTTGCATGGGAATGACGTTGGTAACTATGCGTCATTTATCTGAAAATATATACTGAACGCGCCTTTTTCACCCGACCCGAAGCTTCATCCGTCACACCCGCGCAAGCAGGGGTCCAGAAAAAGACCAGACCGAAGACCGGGCTTCCTTTCGCGGTAACGACGGCTTGAATATATCGGGCGGGAAAAACCACCAGGCCTCATGGAACCGGGCTTTCATTTCGCGGTTGGGCCTTAAAGGGCATGAGGGTTCCCGCGAAACCAGGAATCCACTTCCGGCGGCCAGGCTGAAAAAAACGGAAAAGCCCACCGTTCATTGAACGGTTACCATGAACTCCCGGAACCACTATTCCAGGATGGCTTGATAATTCTTTCTAATCCAGTTATCATTAAACAAAAATCGATAAGGGACCGGCTTTGCTTGATTCGAAACATATGAGCCGTTTCCTGGCCTTTCTTGACGACGTCTTTTCTTCAAATAATTGAAAGGTTCACCGCCCGATGAAAAACGTCCTAGCCTTGATCATGGCCGGCGGCAGAGGGGAAAGGCTGATGCCTTTGACCAAGGACCGGTCCAAGCCCTCGATCCCCTTCGGCGGCATCTATCTGCTTATAGACCTGACTCTGTCAAACTGCATCAATTCCGAGGTATACAAAATCATCGTCCTGCCCCAGTACAAGGCCCAGACCTTGATCGAGCATCTCGAAGGCGGATGGAGCATCTTCAGCGGCGCCCTCGGGCATTACCTGAGGATGGTCCCTCCCCAAATGATGGCCGGGGAAAAATGGTACCAGGGCACGGCCGATTGTATCAGGCAAAATACCTACCTGCTCGAACAGGAATCGTCCAGACATGTCCTCGTTCTCTCCGGCGACCATGTCTACAAAATGGATTACTCCCGCCTGAAGGAATATCACGAGGCCAACCAGGCTGACGTAACCATTTCCGTCATCGAAACCGACAAGGATATGGCCAGCCAATACGGCGTCCTCGAAGTGAACCATGATTTCCGGATCATAGGTTTTCAGGAGAAGCCCAAGGTGGCCCATACCATTCCCGGCGATTCGGCCCACGTCCTGGCTTCCATGGGCATTTACATATTCAAGACCGATGTGCTGATGGACCTCCTGGCCAAGGACGAACGGCCGGATTTCGGCCGGGACATTCTGCCCAATATTTTGAAGACCCATAAGGTCATGGCCTACCCCTATCGGCAGGAGAACAAAATCCAGGACGTGGTCTATTACACCGATGAACAGGGCATCCGCCGGGAAAAGACCGTTGAAGCCTTAAGAGATTCCGGTTATTGGCGGGACGTGGGCACCCTTGATGCCTATTGGAACGCCAACATGGACCTGACCGGAGTCGACCCCTATTTCAACATGTACGGCCGCCGCTGGCCCATTCGGACTTACCAGCGCCAGTATCCGCCGGTCAAAACCGTTTTCGCCCAGGAGACCGGGGAAGTCCGGTCCGGACGGGCCCTCGATTCCGTGGTCGCCCACGGCTGTATCATCAGCGGCGGACTGGTCCGCAACAGCGTCCTTTCCTATAACGTTTACGTCCACAGTTGGGCCGTGGTCGAAGAATCGGTCATCATGGAAAACGTGGTCATCGGCCGGCATGCCCGGATCAAAAAAGCGATCATCGCCGAAGGGGTCGACATCCCCCCTCATATGGAAATAGGCTATCATCCCAAGAAGGATCGCCAGCGGTTTCTGGTCACCTCCAGGGGCATCACGGTGGTGACCAAAGAAGATATGTCCGGGGAGGTCTGAGCTCATTACCGGCTGGACCGCTTTGACTAGAAGAGATCAGGATCGACGCCCCCACCTCTGATCATTGAACCCGTCCCGGCGGAATTGACCGAGGTTGCTCCAGAACCAAAACGGCGGATCAAAGCCATCGCCGCCGGGAAAGACGCTTCGGCCAGGGCGGTCGAGGTCACCACCATGGCCGCCGCCGGCGGCAGTTGCGGCGTGAGGTGTTTGAGCCACGATTGTTTGATCGGTTCGATTACAACCGCCAGCCTTTGATCCACGGCCAGACTGAAAGCGCAGGCCACCTGAAAACAGCCTTCAATGTTGTTCAAGGCCAGGAGGAACATCTTGCCCCGATAGTGAATGTCCTCCCGACGCTGAATTATTTGAGCCGCTTCGACCCTGTGGGCCAGTTCCCGGTTTATCTCCGGGAAAAACCGGTGGCGCTGATCGATGGTCCTGACCGCCAAGGCCAGAAGGCTCATGGCTCCGCTGCTCAAGGCCGTCAGCGAATAACCGGGGCCTCGCTCGGTTTCAAGGCTGATAATAATATCATCGTCAATGGCCTTGATCTCTTGATCGGCCAGGTTGTCCCGATGGAGAAACGCCAACGTCCGGGCCACCGTCCGGGCCGAATGGTAAAAGAGTTTCAAACCCAGAACCTGGCCTTGGTTGGGCTGGTCGTTTTGTTCCAACTCGGCCAGAAGTTCTTTTTCCATCCGGACAAATTCGGTATGGAGTTCAGCCGGGTGATGGCCGCCGGACAAATGCCGGGCGGCTACAGCCCAGGCCCGCCCGGTAAAAATCAGGGCCTTGGCCGACAGTTCCTCGGATTCAGCCGTCTTCTCCATGTCTTGGACAAAATGGGCTCGAAGGGCGACCAGCTCGGCCAGGCCGTCCCGAGGCTTTTCGACGGCCCGACCGTCCGCCCAAGACAGGAGTATAAATAAACATACTCCCAGACTTATTGGCCGCCAACGACAAGACATTCAAAGCGTTTCCAAGTCTGATGAACCGCGGCCCACTAATCCGGGCGCGCCTCTCAACCACAAGATATCAGCCGGAGTTGCTTTTTAAAACCGGTTAAGTCGATCTCTTTTGGTCGGACCAGGCGGCCGGGATTATTCCCCTTCGTGTCGACCGGATTCGGCTATAAAGGCCGATCAATCAGGTGCCCATCTCCCAGGATGAGAGGTACTTCTCCTGCTCCTTGGTCAAGACATCGATCTTTACGCCCATGGCCTTGAGCTTGAGCCGGGCGATTTCTTGGTCTATATCCTTGGGCACCCCATGAACGCCCAAGGTGATGCTTCCCTGATTCTTGACGATATATTCGGCTGAAAGGGCCTGGTTGGCGAAACTCATGTCCATGACGCTCGAAGGATGCCCTTCGGCCGCGGCCAGGTTGACCAGACGGCCCTCGCCCAGCAGGTAGACGCACCGCCCGTTGTCGAGGGTGAATTCTTCGACAAAATCCCGTATAGGCCGACGGCTCTTGGTTATCCGGGCCAAGGCCCCAAGGTCCAACTCCACGTTGAAATGGCCCGAGTTACAAACGATGGCCCCTGATTTCATGGCCAGGAAATGCTCCCGCCTGATGACGTTGAGGTCACCGGTCACCGTGCAGAAGAAATCGCCGACAGGGGCGGCCTCGGCCATGGGCATGACCCGGTAACCGTCCATGACCGCTTCCAAAGCCCGCAGAGGGTCCACTTCGGTCACGATGACGTTGGCCCCCATCCCGCCGGCCCGCATGGCCAGACCCCGTCCACACCAGCCGTAGCCGCAGACCACGAAAACGCTTCCGGCCATCAGCCGGTTGGTGGCCCGGAGAATCCCGTCAAGAGTGCTTTGCCCGGTCCCGTAACGGTTATCGAACAAGTGTTTGGTCATGGCGTCGTTTACGGCGATGACCGGGTACTTCAAGGCCTTTTTTTCGGCCATGGCCTTGAGGCGAATCACTCCGGTGGTGGTTTCCTCGGTCCCGCCGAGCATCTTCCCGGCCAAGGAAGCCCTGTCCACATGGAGGGTCGAGACCAGGTCGGCCCCGTCATCCATGGTGATCAAAGGCTGGGCGTCCAAAACGGCGTTGATGTGCCGGTAATAGGTTTCGTTGTCCTCACCCTTGATGGCGAAGGTCGGAATCTTGTCCTTCTTGACCAGGGCCGCGGCCACATCATCCTGGGTGCTCAACGGATTGGAAGCGCACAGATAAACTTCGGCCCCACCGGCCTTCAACGTCCTGGCCAGATTGGCCGTCTCCGTGGTCACGTGCAGACACAGACCCATCCGCACCCCTTTGATCGGCTTTTCCCGGGCAAACCTGCGGCGAATTAAATTCAGCACCGACATGCTTTGATTGGCCCACTCGATCCTAAGTTGGCCTTTGTCGGCCAGACCTAAATCCTTAACTTCATATTCCACTATGCCACCTCTCTAAACCCGGCCGCCCGGACCGGCCTCGTTGAACTCCACGGTCCACTTCCGCTGGCCCTCGAGTTATTTGGCCTTGACCGGAACTTTTTTCGCTTTGACCCTGGACAGATTCAAGGCCTCGAGCAGCTCCTCGGTCTTGTCGGTCTTTTCCCAGGTGAATTCCGGCTCCGTCCGGCCGTAATGACCATAGCAGGCCGTTTTTTTATAGATCGGCCGGAGCAGGTCCAAGTAGGTTATCATCTGGGCCGGTTTAAAGGGAAAAACCCTGGCCACGGCCTGGGTGATCAATTCGTCGGGAACTTTCCCGGTACTGAAGGTGTCGACCATCAGGGAGACCGGTTCGGCCACGCCGATGGCGTAAGCCAGTTGCACCTCGCAGCGCTTGGCCAGTCCGGCCGCCACGATGTTCTTGGACACATAGCGAGCCATGTACGAGCCGCTTCGATCGACCTTGGAGGGGTCCTTGCCGGAAAAGCAGCCCCCGCCGTGGCTGCCCTGGCCCCCGTATGTGTCGACGATGATCTTGCGCCCGGTCAGGCCGCAGTCGCCCATCGGCCCGCCGACCACGAACCGACCGGTGGTGTTGATGAAGATTTTGGTGTCGCCGTCGAGCATCTCGGCCGGAATGACCTTGCGAATAACCTCGTCCATGATGGATTCCCGGATGACCCGGTAACTGACGTCCGGGGCATGTTGGGCGGCGATAACAACGGCTTCGACCCTTTTCGGTTTCAGGTATTCGTACTGGATGGTCACCTGGGACTTGCCGTCCGGCCGGAGAAAGTCCAGGACGCCGTTCTTGCGCACCTTGGCCAATCGTCTGGTCAAATTATGGGCGAAATAGATGGGCATGGGCATGAGCACTTCGGTCTCGTCGCAGGCGAACCCGAACATGAGGCCCTGGTCGCCGGCCCCCTGCTCCTTATCCTCCGGTCCGTTGACCCCAAGGGCTATGTCCGGAGATTGCTTGTCTATGGAAGTCAGGACCGCGCACGTCTCGTAATCAAAACCCATGGAGGAATCATTGTACCCGATCTCCTTGATCGTCTCCCTGATGACCGCCGGCATGTCCACCCAACATTCCGTGGTGATCTCTCCGGCGATGATGGCCATCCCGGTGGTGACCAGGGTTTCGCAAGCCACTCGGGCCTTCTTATCCTGGGCGATGATGGAATCCAGAATGGCGTCCGAAATCTGGTCGGCCACCTTGTCCGGATGTCCTTCGGTTACTGATTCCGAAGTGAACAAATAACTGGAACTGCTCATGCTAAGGCTCCTTAAAAAAATTTGATCCTGGAGTCCCGACGATCAAGTTGAGGTTTTATCTCTAAAGTTCAAGAAGTGTCAAGGAAGACCTCAAAAAAATGTAACCGTTCACTGAACGGGGTCGTTTCCCGTCTCTTTCAAACCAGCCGCCGGAACTGGATTCCTGCTTTCGCAGGAATGACAAATAGTTAGCACCGTCATTCCCGCGCAAGCGGGAATCCAGACCACCGATAACCGAATGATTACAAAAAAATCGGCTCCCTTCTCTCCCGGCCGGATGGATGGAAAGGTTTAGGGCCATCGATGAGATAAAAAAGCCCGACTGAGTTTGACAGTTTGGGCTTCTTTTAATGAGCGTAGGATTAAAGTCCCCAAACGATTTACAGCCACCAATCTCTATAATTAGGGAACCTCCAGGACGGCATTGTCAATCAGCCTGGTCCGGCCGGTAAAAACAGCCAAAGCCAAAACCGTCCGGTTTTCAATTCTGGCGACCTCGTCCAAGGTGGCCGGGTCAACCAGGGCCGCGTACTGGACCTTGTTGTGGGGCCGGGACTCGATGTGATCCCTGACCGTGGTCAGGATTTCAGCCGCGTCACGCCGGCCGGCCGTGACCATCTCCTGGGCCAGCCGCAAGGACTCCGACAAAGCCAGCGCGGAACGACGTTCATCGGGCGAAAGATAGACGTTCCGGGAACTCATGGCCAGACCGTCCGGTTCCCGCAATGTCGGCCGCCCCTCGACCATGAGGTCGAGGTCAAGGTCCTGAACCATCCTTTGAATAGTGACCAGTTGCTGGTAATCTTTTTCCCCGAAGACGGCCAGGTGCGGACGGACGATGTTGAAAAGCTTAAGCACCACGGTGGCCACCCCGGTGAAATGGCCGGGCCGAAAGGTCCCGCACAGACCCTGGGTCACCTCCGTCACCTCGACCCTGGTCTGGTACCCCGGCGGATACATCTCTTCCGGTTCCGGATTAAAGACCGCGTCGACCGGGACGGTTTGCATCAGTTCCAGGTCTCGGTCCAGGTCCCGGGGATACTGAGCCAGGTCCTCTTTTGGACCGAATTGAAGCGGATTGACAAATATGCTGGCCACCAACCGATCACACCGCCCCCGGGCGTACCTCATCAGGCTCAGATGACCTTCATGGAGGAAGCCCATGGTCGGGACAAAACCTATCCTGCGGCCGCTGATTCGCTTCTCCTCGGACCAGTCCTGCATATGTCTTATCGCCTTGATCAGCTCCATGAAACGATTACCTCTTCGACCCCGATTTGAAAAATCAGCCGATCGAGCCTAAACCGCCGGGCTCGCTTCCCAAGGGGATGTAATACTTGATGCCCTTGCGGTGGTTTTGAATTTCCTTGACCAATTGCCGGAAATCCTCTTCTGAGGCCATAAAATCCACGTTTGATGTATTGACCACCAATAACGGCGTCCGGTCGTAACGATAGAAGAATTTGGTGTAAATCTCGTTGAGTTCCTCGATGTAATCATAGTTGAGCCAGGTTTCGGCCCCGGCCTTGGCCTGGACCCTCTCCCACAAGACCTCGCTTCCGGCCGAAAGATAAACCACCAGGTCGGGCTGGGGCGTCCGTTCGAACAATAAGTGGAAGACCTGGAAATAAAGTTCGAACTCGTTGTCCGCCAGGTTGAGCTCGGCGAAAAGACGGTCGCGTTCGAAGAGGAAATCTCCCACCGTGGTCCGGTGGAACAGGTTGAGCTGATTGACTTCCTGAAGCTGACGGTACCGGGACAGGAGAAAGAATAATTGGGCTTGAAAAGCGAATTTTCGCCGGTCTTTGTGAAATTCATTCAGAAAAGGATTGGCCTGGGTTTCTTCCAGGATAAGCCTGGCCTGAAGGACTTCCGCCAATTTAACGGCCAGGGCCGTCTTGCCCGCCCCGATCGGACCTTCAACGACGATGTAGCGCGTTTCCGCCATGGGCTGACCCCCGAAGGCTGATTATTTAAACCATTAGAGTCTTTGATTGTCAACGGCAAAAAACCGGACTGTCGATAGCACATGATATGACCGATGTATGTAGCACATGAATTGACCGATGAGGGATGTATCTCGATGAGGGGGTTCATCCATGAGGCGGTCGGAAGTGCTGCAGGAGGTCAGGCTGATGTGTTTTGAGGAAGTTTACGGACAGTTTCAAAAGCGTCGTTTGAGCTGCGAGGAGGCGGCCGAGTTGCTGGGGGCCTCGGTCAAGACCTTTTACCGGCTGC
>Ga0209270_1001055_pt1 | contig 44363 bp, 40 predicted proteins | sample MTBAKSrepl1MetaG_FD_187456 | JGI IMG/M metagenome (GOLD analysis project Ga0209270, IMG submission 187456) | Enrichment culture microbial communities from Arthur Kill intertidal strait, New Jersey, USA, that are MTBE-degrading - MTBE-AKS1... | ecosystem: Environmental > Aquatic > Marine >... | reverse complement strand
AGCTCGGCGGGGTTTGGAATCAGGTCCTGCAACCAGATTCCGAGAGGCCATACTCTCATCTCTCATGCAGCACCGCTGCACTCTATAAAGAAGTGCGCGTTCGTGGCGCACCGTTGTCGTAGGAGTCACCCACGCTGCCCACCGAAGGCTCGACCCCGTGGGTCTGGCACTGGGCGTCGATGAAAGACGCCATCATTTCAGTCGGCGGTCGAGCTCCGCCTGGGCGAAATACGCCGACGCCTTGCGCAGGATCTCATTAGCCCGCCGAAGCTCCCGGTTTTCCCGCTCAAGCTATTTGAGGCGCTCCCGCGCCGATGTGGTCAAGCCGGCCCGCATACCCTGGTCGCGCTCGGCTTGATGCCGCCAGCTGCGCAGGGTCTCGCCAGTGCAGCCGATCTTGGCCGCGATGGAGCAGATGGCCTGCCATTGGGATGGGTATTCATCCTGGTGCTCCAGGAGCATCCGCACCGCCCGCTCTCTAACCTCTGGGGAATATCTGATTCGATTGCTCATGACTCCATCCTCTCAAGTAAGGGAGTCTCCGGCAATCCCGGGGCGGTTCACTTCCTTCGGGACCAGAGGTCTGCCAACCAAACTGAACCAACGGCGCCAGCTCCGAAGGCAATAAAGCCTGATGTTGCATAGGGAAGGAGTTGGGCATATTTCATTCCCCACTCCCGGCTTAGTGCAAGCGCCGAAGCAGCTGAGAAAGATCAACTACTGAGAGCTATTCGCTTTCGTAGGCGGCGCCTTGATTACCAAAAGTCTCAGGTTCTCCGAGCCGGTCGATAGAATGCGATGGTTGACTCCCCGTGGAACGAAGACAAAGTTGCCTTGTCCCAGGCGTTGCTCCTCCCGGCCCAGCTGGAAAAGGCACTCCCCGCCAAGCACGTAGAAGGCCTGGTCCGCCTCTGTGTGCCGGTGCTCTTCCGCTTCTCCGCCCGGCTCAATGCAGCCATGCCAAACAGCCAAGTGCCGGGCCCCGTTCCCCTGATGTGCCAAGTGGTGGTTCAGGGTGCCGGAGTGGCCCGATGGTGCGAAGGATGGCTGGTCACTCAGGTCTTTCAGGTCTATGAAACACCGCATGCCGTTCGCTCCGTTATCCAGGTCGCGGTACCAGCTACATCATGGTGGACGGTAGCCACAGGATTATCTGAGGGAAGATAATAACCAGTGCCAAACCTACCGAGTCCAGAAGCATAAAGGGCGCCGCGCCTATCAGGATGTCCTTCAAGGAGACGTTGGACGGCGCGATGCCCTTGATGATGTAGAGGTTCAATCCAAGAGGTGGGGTGATCTGGGCCATCTCGGTGTTGACCACGAACATTACTCCGAACCAGACCGGATCAAAGCCCAGGGCCTTTATGATGGGCACGAAGATGGGGATGGTGACCAGCAGGATGCCTGCAGGGTCCATGATGCAGCCCAGGAAGATAAGGATGATGTTGATGCCCACGATTACCAGCCAGGGCGAGGCCGACTGTTCCACCAGCCATTGGGAGAGCTGTTGCGGCAGCTGGAGGTAGGAAAGAACAAAGCCGAACAGGGAAGCGGCCACCAGCACCCAGCCGATGAAGCAGGTGATGCGGCAGGTGCTCAGGAAGGCGCCCTTGATGGCCGGCCAGTTCAGGCGGCGGTAGGCGAAGCCGATGACCAGGGCCAGGAAGCAGCCCACGCCCGCAATCTCCGCCGGGGTGGCTATGCCCAGGTAGATGGAGATGAGCATGGCCAGGGCCAAAAAGAGGATAGCCCAAACCTTGTACAACGAGCGCCAGCGCTCCCGCCAGGTGATGCCTTCCATCCGGGGTGCCAGGTGGGGGCTGAAAGCGCAGCGGATGATGATGTAGGTGATGAACATGCCGCTCAGCATGAGGCCGGGCACTACCCCGCCCATGAAAAGCTGGCCGATGGATTCCTCCACCAGGGTGCCGTAGATAATCATGTAGATGCTGGGCGGGATGAGCGCCCCCAAGGCCCCGCCCGCCGCGATGGACCCGCAGGAGAGCCGCTTTTCATATCCTCGGGAGAGCATCTCCGGCACGGCTATGCGGCCCACCGCCGCGGCGGTGGCCGTGCTGGCTCCTGACACCGAGGCGAAAAGGGTGCAGGTGAGCTGGCTGGCCACGGCTAGCCCGCCGGGCAGACGGCCGGTCCATTTGGAAAGCATGTCAAAGGCGTCGGTGCTCACCCCGGAATGCAGAATTATTTCTGCCATGAATATGAATAAGGGTATGGCCGCCAGGGCAAAATTGTTTATCTGCCCAAACGCGGTTGTGGACACCAGCATCAACTTGTCCGGCCCCAACAAAAACAGCACCAGAGTCAGAGAAAGAGCACCCAGGCTGAAGGCGATGGGCACCCCGATGAAGATGAGCAGCAATAGGCAGGCCAGGATCACGCTGAGAAGAAGCCACCATTCCATCAGTGACCGCCTTCCTGAACAGCGTAGGGCTGGCCCTTGCCCAGCAGATAACGTACGTTGCAGATGATCCTCACCACCAGCAGCAGGATAACCAAGGCGGCGCCCAGGGGAACCAGCACCTCGAATGGGAAAAGCGGCCAACGCACCCCGCCCGAGGAGACCTCGCCATACTCCAGGGCCTCCCAGGCCAGCTGCCAGCCTTCCCACACCATGATGGAGGCGTAGTAGATGCACACCGCATCAATGAAAAGATCCAGGCGCGCCTTTCCCCGTTTGGTGAAACGCCCGTAGAAAAAGTCGGCCCGCACGTGGCCGTCCACCGAGGTGGTGAAAGCCGAGCCTATGTAAACCATGCCCACCAAAAGGAAGGCGTTGAGATCCACCGCCCAGTCGGTGGGGGCGTTGAAGAAATAACGTCCTCCCACTTCGCGGACCAGGGCTGCCATCATGATCACGGCCAGGGCGCCGGCCAGCCAACCGGTTTGCAGCGACAACCAGGTCACTGCATCCACGAAGCGGTCGAACCTGCTCTTGGGGGCCATGCTGCTCATTTTTTGCTCACTTTTAGGCGCGGCGGTTTTAAAAGACCCGGGGCCGAGCGGCCGAGACCTCCCAGCCCCGGGTGGGCGAGCTATTTGCCCTGGTTGAAGCGGTCCAGAATCGCCTTCTTGACCTGGCGGGCCTCGGCCCCCAGACCCTGCTTTTCGCACTGCTTCACGTACCAATCCCAGACCGGCTGGGTTTTCTTGTACATGAGCTCGGCCTGGTCCGGAGGCAGGGTGTAGAAATCAACCCCGCGCTTCTTGGCCTCGGCGATGATGGGGCCGTCCTGGTCCTTGGCGTAGATGGCCACCCACTTGGCCCACAAGTCCTTGGAGCGGGCGGTCTTGATGATCATCTCCTGCAGGTCCTTGGGCAGCTTGCGCCAGGCCTTGTTGCTCATCCACAGGAAACCGGCCGCGTAGCCGATCAGCGGCGGATTGACCACCTGGTCGGCCACTTCCCACAGGCGGTACTGCTTCAGGGAGTAGGTGGTCATCAGACCGGCGTCCACCACGCCCTTTTGCATGGCCTGGTAGTACTCGCCGCCGATGGTCATAACCGGCGAGGCGCCCAGCATCTTGATGGCGATGGAGGCCGATCCGCCGGCTGAGCGGATTTTCATGCCCTCGAAATCGGCGGCCTTATGGATCTTGTGGGCCCGGCTGGCCACCTGGAAGTTATAGGGAGCCACCGGGGTGCAGGTGATGTACTTGACCTTGGCCACCTTGCTGTAGGCCTTGTCCATGATCTGGGCCACCACGCCGTTCACGCCCAGGGCCCAGCAATCTTCCCAGCCCCGGAAGTTGGAGGGCATCTGCTGCCAGTCGCCGATGGCGATCTTGCCGTCGTAGTAGGTGGGGTAGGCCATGAGCATGTCGATGACCCCGTTGGTCAAGGCGTTGAGGGCCTCCTTCTTGCTCACCGGCTCGCCGCCGTAGTGGCGCTCGAACTTGATGCGGCCCTTGGAGTTGGCCTCGATGCGGTCGAGCAAATCGTCCACCACCAAAAAGCGCATATGACCCTTGGGGTACACCGACTCGAAGACCAGGGTGAACTGTTTCCCGGCAGCTTGGGCCGGAGCCGGAGCGGACAGGCACAGAGCCACGGCCATAGCCGCCGCCAAAAGAACAACCAACCGTTTCATAGCTTCCCTCCCTTAGGAACGCTTGCTTAACATCGGAACCGCCCGTCGGCCCGGGGCCGTCAATGATGGCTCCCTAGGCCGTTATCCCCAGTTGGCGGGCGAACTCCAGAAACTCTCGCGCGGTCCGGGCCATGGCGTAGTCCACCATGTCCCCCTCGTAGACCACCGCCGCGTGGCCCTGCTTTTCCGCCTCCTCGAAGGCGGTCAGCAGGCCCCGGTAAAAGGCCAACTCCTGCTCGGTTGGGGAGAAGACCTCATTGACCACCGCCACGTGGCTGGGGTGGATCAAGGCCATGCCCGCGTAGCCCAGGCTTCGGTTCAGGCGGGCGTCGGCGGCCAGGCCCTCCAGGTCGGCCACGTCGTACCAGGAGTTGATCAGAGGCGTCACCCCGGCCGCGCGTGCGTCCAGGACGATCTTGGAGCGCAGGTAGAGGGTCTCAATGCCCTGCTTGCTCCACTGGTAGCCGATGGCCCGGGCCGCGTCGCCTCCCGGCCCGGCGGACATGAGGATGGCGTTGACCCTGGGGTTGGCCAGGGTGATCTCATAAGCGTGACGCATGCCCAAGGCGGTCTCCAAAAGCAGCGGCGTGGCGATGGTCCCCGGCGCCATGCCCTGCTCCTGCTCCAGCTTGGCCAGCGCCTGGTCCACCTCGGCCAGCTCCTCGGGCCGGTAGACCTTGGGCAGCATCACCGCGCTCAGGTTGGGGTGGACCACCGCCTTCAGGTCCTCATCCAGCATGCCCGCGGCCAGGCTGTTGATGCGTACGCAGCAGAACTGTCGCGGCACGGCTTGTTCCAAAGCCTGACGCACCATTTGGCGGGCCTGTTCCTTGTAGGCCAGGGGCACCGCGTCTTCCATGTCCAGAATCAAGGCGTCGGGCCCGGCTTTCCAGGCTTTCTCCACCCAGGAGGGTTTATGCCCAGGCACAAACAACATGGAGCGAAGGGGCCGCATGGCTGATTCGCCTCTCTATAAAAAGGTCAGTCTCGTGACGGCGGGGCCGTGGCCGCGCCCGTGGCCAGCAATTGCGCGATCTCGCGGTCGCCATAGCCCAACTCCGCCAGCACCTGGCGGGTGTCCTGGCCCACCGCCGGGGCGTGGGCCCTTATGGGCGGCATCTCGCCGTCGGCCGCGATGGGGGTCTTCACCTGGGTTACCGGTCCCAGATCCGGATGCTCCAGTTGGTGCAGCACCCCGCGCGCCTGAACGTGGGGGTCATCCAACACCTGGCCCACGTCCAGCACCGGCCCACAAGGCATGCCTGCCCGGCGCAATATTTCCACCACCTCATCTCGGCCCATGGCCGCCAGGGCATGCTCAATGAGGTTGGTGAGTTCGTCGCGGTTTTTCACTCTCGCAACGTTGTCCACAAAGCGGGGGTCCTGTTGCAGATGCTCCAGCCCCAGGGCCTCGCATAGCAACCGCCAGAATCGCTCGGTGGAGGCGCCGATGAACAAATAGCCGTCACGAGCCTTGAACACCTGATAGGGCGAAAAAGCGGGCAGAGCCGAACCCACCCGCTGGGGCAGGTCTCCGCTCATGCTATAGCGGGCGATAAGGGGCGACATCCAGGACAGGGCCGTGTCCATCAGGCTGATGTCCACATGCTGGCCGCTTCCGCCGTCTTGGCGCTCCATGAGAGCCCTGAGCACGGCCAGGGCGGTGTACATGCCCGCGCCCATGTCTATCCAGGAAGCCCCGACTCTTACCGGCGGACCGTCCTGGTGTCCGGTGCAGAGCATGATGCCGCACATGGCCTGAGCTACCACGTCGTATCCGGGCAGGCTGTGGTAGGGCCCGGTCTGACCGAAGCCGGAGATGGAGCAGTAAATTATGCGGGGGTTGATCCGCCGGGCCGCCTCGTAACCCAGGCCAAGGCGGTCCATGGTTCCAGGGGTGAAGCTCTCGATGAGTACGTCGGAGTCGGCCATCAACTTCTTGACCACCTCCACCGCCTCGGGATTCTTGAGGTCCAGGGAGATGTCGCGCTTGTTGCGATTCACCGCCGCGTGGTAGGCCCCGCCCAGCAGGGGGCGAAAATGGTCGCCGTGGGGATGCTCCACCTTGACCACCTGGGCCCCGAAATCGGCCAAGAGCATGCCCGCGAAGGGGCCGGCCAGGGCGTGGCTCATGTCCAGGACTTTGATCTTTTCGAACACCGACATGGTTGTCTCCCGCCGCGCTTGGCCGTTATTTGCCTTGCCACACCGGAGGCCGCTTCTCGGCAAAGGCCCTGGGCCCCTCTTTGGCGTCCTCGGTGGTCTTTAACAGCTCAAACACGGTAGTCTCCAAACGGATGCCCTCATCCAGGGTCATGCTCTGGGAGCGCACCACCAGCTCCTTGATGGCCTGCAGCGCCAGGGGAGGGCTGGCGGCCAGGGCCTGGGCATACTCCTTTGCCGCCTCCATGAGCTTCTCCCGGGGGACCACCTTGTTGATCAGCCCGAACTGCAAGGCCTCCTGGGCGTTGAGGCGGCGGCCCAGGAGCACCATCTCCATGGCCACGGCATAGGGAAGCTGGCGGGCGATGCGCTGGGTGCCTCCATTGGCCGGCAAGATGCCCCGCTTCACCTCCGGGATCTGGAACACCGCGTCCTCGCAGGCCACCCGGATGTCGGTGGCCAGTAGCAGGGTCATGCCGCCGGCCAGGCAGTAGCCGTTCACCGCGGCCACGATGGGCTTCCATACCTCCAAGCCACGGTTGAGGATCTGGTCCTTCTGGGTCTGCCAGAACTCGTACTTCTCGGGCTGGCGGGGGATGGTGGTCTTCAAGTCCGCCCCGGCGGTGAAGGCCTTGTCGCCCGCGCCGGTGACCACCGCCGCCCAGATTTCCGGGTCGTCGCGCACCTGGCACCAGGCCTGGGAAAGCAGGTGGTAGGTCTCCGGGTCCATGGCGTTCATCACCTCGGGCCGGTTGATGGTGATGTAGGCGATGTGGTCTTCCACCGAAAAGAGAACCTTCATGATGCGCTTCTCCCGGACAAAGGGGGCGGTCGGAGGGGCCGCCGGTTTTTGGCCAACGCCAGCTTGGTCTTAAATTTGTTACCAAATCAATTTTAAGCGTGTCAACTCTATAATTTTAAATACATTTAAAATTATAATTTATATCTGGTTAATTATAAGATATTATTTATATTTATTGATGTGTTCCGCCCAGAGGGGTGGGTGTTCGTTGACAAAATGGGTCCGACATATTATGGATGTAGCAACCGTTAACACCGGGAGGTCGATAAACCTTGTACGACCGTAAGCAGGCCAGCGCGGAGTTCATCCAAAAGCTTTTGGCCCAAAGCCCCATGCCGCGCAACCAGGTGGCGGTGATCTCGGGCCTATCCAACACCTACATCCGCGACCTGGAGCAGGGCATCATCGCCAACGTGGCCCGGGAAAAGCTCATCGCCCTGGCGGTGGCCCTGAACCTGGACCTGGGCCAGACCGACCAGATGCTCAACATCTTCGACCGGGCGCCCCTGTCCCGGCAAGACATCCCTATCTTTTTGGCCACCGCCGAAAAGGGCACCATCACCTCGGCTCTCTTGCCGGTGCGTGACCGCTACTCTCTGGACCTGATGATGCTGGCCGCCGAGCGCCTGCCCGGCCCCCATGTGGTGGTCAGCTCCGAGCCCACAGTGTGTCTGCGGGCCCCGGGCCACCGGCTTTATTCCGAGCGCCGCCTGGCCGAGACCCACCCCATCTACGGCGAGTTGGTTGAGGCCATCGGCCGGGAGCGCCGCCAGGTCATTGAAAAGAACCTGGCTCAGCACCCGGTGGAGCAGTACATCTGCAAAAAGTGTCTGGAGGATTACCTGCTGCTCTGCGAGGACCCGGTTGAAAAGGCATGGCGGGTCCAGCACGTGCAAAACGTAATGGCCTGTCTGGAGCGTTTCGCCAACTGGAAGTTCCTGCTGACCAATAGCTGCCCCACCTTCAGCTTTGTGCTCAAGACCCCCGACCCGGCCACCGGCGAGAGCGACAAACTGCTTATCACCCGCCTGGCCCCGCACCGTTTCCAGGGCACGCGCACCGGCAAGCTCTCCGGCTTCACCACCGACAATCAGGTGATCATCCAGAACTTCAAGGACGAATTGAGGGGGCTGGCCGGCGCGGTGCACCGCCAGTACCTGGACAAAAATAATCTGCTGGACTATCTGGGCAGCCTGATCAAGGACTAGCCTGCCGCGTCAGTTTGTTTATGGAGCCCCGGAAGTGCTCTTGCCCTTGGGAGCGGCCCCAAGGTCGCCCTTTTCCCTTGACAAACAATCAAATATTTAATTAAACTTTGTATTAAATATTACACGTAGTTCGCCTACTGAAATATCACGGCTTGGAGCCGTAGAGCCGACCGGGGAAACTCCGTACCCCATGCGTAACAAGGGGTGCTTTTGGACTCCCTAAAAGACGATTATCATCGTAACGGTGGAGAGCAGGTCGGCCGAATTGCATCTCCAGGGCAGTTGGCAGGTTCAAGCGGCACCGCGCCATCGGGTCCGTTTGGGCCTTATGTTGGATGGGTGAAATCATGAGTAGTGTCTTGGAAGGTATCAGGGTTCTGGATATTTCAACAATACTCGCCGGCCCCTACTGCGCCATGCAGCTGGGGGCCATGGGTGCCGAGGTGATCAGGATAGAGCCCCCGGGCGGGGCCATAGACCGGGAGCTCGGCCCCTTCTCGCCCAACGGCTACGGCATGTATCCCTGGCATTACTCCTGTAACAAAATGGCCGTGACCCTGAACCTGAAAAAGGAAAAGGGCCAGGAAATCCTGTGCCGCCTGCTGGCCAAGTCCGACGTACTGGTGGAGTCCATGGCGCCCGCGGCCAAGAAAAAATTCGGTTTGGACTGGGATTCCCTGAACAAGATCGATCCCCGGTTGATCCTGCTGTCCATCTCGGGCTATGGCCAGTACGGACCCTATAGCAACCGGGGCGGCTTCGACATGGTGGCCCAGGCCATGTCGGGCATCATGGCGGTCACCGGTCCGGAGGGCGGCGAGCCCACCCGGGCGGGAGTGGCCATGGTCGACTACGGCGCTGCCCTCTACGGCCTCAGCGGGGTGATGACGGCGCTGTATCAGCGGGAGCACACCGGCAGGGGGCAGTCCATCGACATCTCCCTGTTGGACGTGGCCGTGTCCTTCATGGAGACGGTTTTCGCCGAAAAGGCCCTACTGGGCCTGGAGCGTAAAGGCATCGGCAACCGCCGGCCCTACACCGCGCCCACCAACATGTTCAAGGCCAAGGACGGCTACGTATATCTGGCCGTGTCCACCGACTACATGTGGCAGCGATTCTGCAAGATCGCCGGCCTGGAGGATATCAAGGACGACCCGCGCTACAATTCCACCCGGGTTCGCTACAAGCACCAGGTGGAACTGAACCGGATCACCGCCGAGTGGGTGGCCGAGCAGACGGTGCAGGAGGTGCTGGACAAGGCCATCCCGGCCAACATCGCCGCCGGGCAGGTGTACAGCGTGTCCGAGGCCATGGCTGACGAGCACATCAAGGCCCGCGGGATGATCGTGGAGATGGACTACCCTGGCTGCGACCCGGTGCCCATTCCGGGCATGGCCCTGAAGATGTCCGAGGCCGGTGGCTCATACCATACGCCTTGCCCCGATGTGGGCGAAAGCAACGATCAGGTGTACCGGGGAATCCTGGGGCTCAGCGACCAGGAGATGGCCGCCCTTGTCGAGGAAGGGGTCATATAACGGTACGGGTTTGACCGCTCGGCTGACAGAGCCGGGTGCCGGCGCGGCGCCAAAATGATCAACACCCCCCCGCCACGGTGCGGAGGGGGTGTTGTTTGTGGCTCTGGCGAAGCGGCTATTCCTGGCAGAGCTTGCCCAGCACCGAAGATGCCTCTTCCATTATCTGCCCCACCAGTTCGGCGATAGTGGGGTTGGCTTTGCTGCTGCCCACCACCTGGCCGCAGGCGATAAGCGCATCAAGGTCGCCGCTGATCCAGGCATCCTTGGTGCGATGGCCGCCGATGTAGGGCATCAGCTCCTCCAGGGTGGCCCCATTCTGCTCCATGAGCAGGATCTTGTTGGCCCAGTCGTTGGCCAGCACCCGGACGCCGCTGCCGATGGTCCTCTGCACAATGAGGGTCTGGTCGGACTGAGCCTCGATGAGCTGGTTTTTGATATCCGGATGCACCGGGCACTCGGCGGTGTTCAGAAAACGAGTGCCCATTAGGACCGCGTCGGCGCCCAGGGCCAGACCGGCTACCAGGCTACGTCCATCGCAGAAGCCGCCGCCGATTATGACCGGCACTTCCAGGGCGGCGGTAACCTGGGGAGCCAACACCATGGTGGTCACCTCGTCCATGCTGGGATGGCCGCCGCACTCCGCCCCCACCACGGTCACGATGTCCACCCCCAGCTTTTCCGCCTTGATGGCGTCGCGCAGACGGGCGCACTTGTGAATGTGGGTGAAGCCCGCCTGGGCGATGCGAGGGCGATGGGGCTCGGGGCTGCGCCCGGCGGTTTCCAAGAGCTTGATCCCGGCCTCGGCCAGGATGTCCAGCGCCTCGTCCACCTTGACCGCCGAATGTCCTGGGAACAGGGACACGTTGACCCCAAAGGGCTTATCGGTGAGGTCGCGCAGCTTGGCGATTTCGTCCTTGAGGGATTGTTTGTCGGGATACATGGCCGAGGCCAGACAGGCCAGCAGCCCGGCGTTGGCCGCGGCGGCAACGAACTCGGCGTTGGACAGCCACATCATGGTGCCGCACTGAATGGGATACTTGATCCCCAGCATCTTGGTTATTCTGGTCTCTAGCATCTTTCTCAAGCCTTTCCTTTTCTCGGTTAATGCCCTCTGTCATCAGCGCGGCCCGCTGTCCGGCCTGTTCCGCAATGCATCCCCAAAGCTCGAACTACCTGCGAACCTGCAATATCAATCCTTGCCTTCCAGTAACAATAAGTTTGTAATTTCCGCTCTGGATCGAATGAATATTTAGCAAATATTGTTATCGATTTAACTCCAAGTTATTGCCCAAATATTATATTTAAATATGGGCCATATGCTTGGTACAAGGCGGTGCACCCCGATAATTTAGTGTCAGGCACGCCCCGCTGGCCTGTTGGCGTATATATTATATAACTATAGTAAATAACTCCTTAATAAAATAATTACGCAAAGCTTGTATGGCCCATTAACATCAGCTGTATTTGCTTTGTTGGATGTTTTTCCCTTTAATAATCATAACCATGATTCGCCTAACCATAAGGCGGTTTGTAACGTCTGTTTTGGTTGATTTTTAATTGACTATATGAGGGGCGCAATTTATGATGTACGCCAATCATTAAGCTTATAAATAGCGAGAGAATGACATGGGTGACGAAACAAAAAGCAATCCCCCGGAGATAGTTTTTGAGATTCAGGGTCACGTAGCCATCATCACCTTGAACCGTCCCGAGCGATTCAACGCCATCACCCGCCCCATGCTGAGCGATCTCTCGCGGTACTTGATAGAGTGCGAGAATGACGAGCAGGTGCGAGCGGTAATCCTCACCGGCGCGGGCCGGGGATTCTGCGCCGGCTTGGACCTGCTGGACACCAAGGCTGATGGCATCGGCAGCGAGAAGGATCTCCAAAACCGCGTTCAGCTGATGGACTTGCGCGACTGCCCGCCCATGGTCATGCATCGCATGGACAAACCCCTGATCTGCGCCCTCAACGGACCGGCGGCGGGTTACGGCATGGACCTGGCCTTGCTGGCCGACATGCGCATAGCCTCCCGCACGGCCAAGCTGGCCGCGCTGCCCGCCAAGCGGGGCGTCCTGCCCGAGAGCGGGGGGGCCTGGATTCTGCCCCGCCTCCTGGGCTGGGCCAGGGCCGCTGAGATCCTGTTCCGGGCCAGGGTGCTGAACGCTCAGGAGTCCATGGAACTGGGCCTGGTCAACGAGGTGGTGGAGCCGGAGGCGCTCATGGACACCGCCCTCGTCTGGGCCGGCGAGATCGCGGCCAACGCGCCCCTGGCCATACGGGCCACCAAGCGCATGATGCGCCTGGGCCTGGATGAGACTTTCGAGACGGCGGTTGATCACGTTTACCTGCAACTGATGACCCTGTTTAGAACTCAAGACTACCGCGAGGGTGTGGATGCCTTTTTGGACAAGCGCGCCCCCGAGTTCCAGGGCCGCTGATCACTCAGGCCGGGCGCGGCGGCCTTAGGGATCGCGGGGCCTTGCTTCATAGGAATACGACCTGGCTCACGCTTTCCTTGGCCTTGATCGCCCGGCTCAGGGCGGCCCGCAGCTCCTCGGAGCGAACCGGCTCTAACAGGCTGATAGGTGAGCCATCGTAGTCCACCGCGCTGTGCCAGGCCAGCACCCTCCCCGGCACCATCGCATAGTAGCAGCCTCCGGTGCCGCAGCAGGAGGTCTCCACCACCCCGGTGCCAAGCAGGTATAGATACCGCTCACCCTCGTGGGAGACCAGGGCTTCCTCTTCCAACTCGTAGTATCCGGCTATGCTGCGCACTTGTCCCGCGACCCGGTGTGTATAGGGCACGCCCGCGCTCATGGTCAAGCCGCCTCCACCTGGTAGGCAGTGTGCAACTTACTTGCCCTTGAACTGGGGCTTGCGCTTTTCTATAAAGGCCTGGCGGGCCTCGGCGTGGTCCTCGGTGAGGAAGGCCACGCCCTGCATGGTCGCCTCCAGTTCCAACAGGGAGCTGAAGCTGGCCGGCCAGGAGTTCAAGGCGGTCTTGATCAGGCCATAGGAGCGGGTGGCTCCCCGGGCCATTTTTTGGGCCAGGCCGTAGACTTCTTCCTCCAGGCGCTCGCCGGGCACGGCCATGGCGATGAGCCCGAGACGCTCGGCCTCGGCCCCGGACATCTCGCCGCCGGTCATCATCAAATATTTGGTGCGGGCCAAACCGATGCGCGAAGGCAGCATGTGGAGTTGGCCCCAGTCCGGCACCAGGCCGAGCTTGGAGAACACGCACATCAGCCGGGCGTCCTCGGCGGCGATGGTGATGTCGGCAGACAGGGCCAGGCTCATGCCCGCCCCCACCGCAATTCCCCGGACCATGGCGATGACCGGCTTTTCCAGGGCGTTGATGCTCTGCACCAGGCGCTGGGAGCGCTTCATGCGATCCCGGCCCGCCACCGAGCTTTTGATGGACTGCATCTTGACCAGGTTGCCCCCGGCGCAGAAGTTTTCACCCGCGCCGGTGAGCACCACAACCTTGGCCTGCTCATCGTCGCGCAGGTCGGTGAAGATCTTTTGCAACTCGAGTTGGATATCCTGGTCCAGGGCGTTTCTCTGCGACGGGTTGTTGATGGTCACTGTAACCACGCCGTTCTGGACTTCAAACAATACCCTTTTTAACTCAGGCGCCATGCTTCATATTCCCTTGCCGGTATCTGGCCGTAAGCTCATCCACGGACAAAACCCGCCGGGGCCCAGGTGCCTTGTTTTTCTGTGGCCGCGTGGCGGAAAATGGTTGATTCTTATTTAATTTAATTTTAAATTAAACGCAAGTTGTTTTTGAGGAAAAAACGCCATCTCGCGGCTCGGAGAAAAATATGAAACAAAAAGAGTGGTTTACCCAAGAGCATCGTATCTTTCAGGAAAGCGCTAGGCGCTTCATGGCCAAGGAAGTATTGCCCCACATCGAGAAGTGGGAGCAGGAGCATCTCATACCCCGGGAGCTTTGGCGCAAGCTGGGAGATCAGGGCTATCTCTGTCCCTGGCTCCCCGAGGAATACGGCGGCTTGGGGGTGGAATACACCTACTCCATCGTGTTCCAGGAGGAGGTTGTCCGCACCACCTTCTACAGCCTGGCCACCGGCTTGCGGGTCCACGCAGATATCGCCGCGCCCTACATCTTCCGCCATGGCAGCGAGGAAATTAAGCAACGCATCCTGCCCGGCTGCGTCAGCGGCGAAACCATTCTGGCCTTGGGCATGACCGAGCCCGACTGCGGCTCCGACCTGGCCGCCCTGCGCACCAGCGCGGTCAAGGATGGAGGCGACTACGTCATCAACGGGCAAAAGACCTTCATCTCCAATGGCATCAACTGCGACTGGGTGGTGCTGGCGGTCAGGACCGACCCCCAGGCGCCCCGCCACCGCGGCATCAGCCTGGTTATGGTGCCTTCCGACGCTCCGGGCTTCAGCCGGGGCCGCCGCCTGGACAAGATGGGCCTGCGAGCCCAGGACACCGCGGAGTTGGTCTTCGAAGACTGCCGCGTGCCGCAGGAATACCTCCTGGGCAAAGAGGGACAGGGCTTCCCGATAATGATGGAGAACCTGTCCCAGGAGCGCCTGGCCATATGCCTGGGGTCCTTGGTGCAGGCGGAGCGGATGCTCGAAATGACCTTGGACTACGTCAAGACCCGCACCGCCTTCGGCCAGACCATAGGCAGCTTCCAGGCCAACTCCTTCAAGCTGGCCGAGATGGCAACCGAAGTAGCCATAGGCCGAACCTTCTATGAATCGCTGGTCGATTCCTTCGTGGCCGGCGAGGACATCAGCACCCAGGTGGCCATGGGCAAGTGGTGGCTGAGCGAGATGGCCAACCGGGTGGCCTACGCCTGCCTGCAGCTGCACGGCGGCTACGGTTACATGGAAGAGTATCCCATCTGCCGCATGTCCCGGGATGTGCGCGCCCTGCCCATCGTGGGGGGCAGCACCGAGATCATGAAGCAGATCATCGCCAGGGGCTTGGGCCTCTAAGACGGCATGTGCCTAGCCGGGGCGCGCCGCGATCCGGCGCACCTCCGCTTTTTCTTCTGGGCTATCCCTTGCCCTTGTCCAGGAATTTGCTGAAGCCTTCGGAGCGCTCCTTGCTGCCGCGCATGGCCTTCAGCGCCGCTTCCTCGGCAGCCAGGCCCGCCGGCAGCCCCTCATAGAGACCTTGGGCCATGACCTGAAGCAGGTGGCCCATGGCTTGAGGAGGCCGCTGGGCCAGGCGCCCGGCCAGTTCCCTGGCCTGGGCAATCAGTTGATCCGGCGAGACCACCTGGTTGACCAGTTGCGCTCCCTGGGCCTCCTGGGGCGAGAGCACCTGGGACAGGAGGATCATCTCCACCGCCGTCTTGTGACCCACCCAGCGGGCCAGGCGTTGGGTGCCCCCCCAGCCGGGGATTAGCCCCAGGTTAAGCTCGGTGAGGCCGATCTTGATCCCGGGCCGGTCGGCGGCCAAGCGGAAGTGGCAGCACAGGGCCAGCTCCAGGCCACCGCCCAGGGCGTGACCGTTCAGGGCTGCGATCAGCGGCTTGGGAAAGCGGTCCAGCCTGGTCCACAAGGCGCGCACCAGCGATCCAATGGCGGGCCCGTTGGCTGCGTCGCTAACGTCAAAGCCCGCGGAAAAACTCTTCTCGCCGGCCCCGGTGAGAATCACCGCCCGTACTTGGTCATCAGCCTCCAATTGGTTGACGACCGCCTCGAATTGCTGAGCGGTTTCCAGGTTCAAGGCGTTGACCGGAGGGTGGTCGATGGTCACCAAGGCCACGTGGTCCGACTTTTCCACCAGGATTCGGCTTTCTGTGCTCATGGGCCTATTAAGCCTTTCTTCGATGGGGGTGTATAGACAATGAGGCAGGCGGGGCACGGCCGCACAACAGCGGCCCTTAAAGAGTGGTTCCGGCAAGCCACCCCGCTCAATCGGTAACTACACCGGGTTATAGGTGGTTGTACCTATCTGTAATTAGTAAATTATGCTCCCTCTACGGATTTAATTAAGTTAATGATTGAATGGGGGCGGAGCGGGCGAACCCATTTTCCTGTTTGCAAACTCCGCTGATTGCTTGGGTTAAAGAAACGCAGCCGGCTGAAGGGCGACTTTAGAACATGACGACTTCTTTTTGGGTGTGCAAGCGGTCCATGAAACGTTGTTCCGATGAATCCAGATGGTGGCGCATCGCGCTGACGACCCTGTCCACGTCCTTTTGGCGTAGGGCCTCGAAGACCTCTCGATGTTCATCGAGTACACGTTGGGGGTCTGTTTGGCTGATGTTCTCCGAGCGGTACTTGAGATAAAGCTTCTCAAAAATGTCTTTGAGTAGCTTGTTGATGAACTCATTGCCGCCCAAGGCTGAGATGGCCAAGTGGAAGCGAGCGTCTAAAAAGGCGAGCTTCCGGCCGGAAAGCTCTTGCAGTCCATGACTTTGTTGGCTGAAGTTTTTCTGAATGGCACACAGTTGTTCTTCGGTTATGTTCTTTACGGCCTTGGGCAAGACTTGCAGCTCAAGGGCCTTGCGGGCCTCGAAAAGTTCCGCCGCCTCTTCCGGCGAAATTTCGCTTACATAATAACCAGTGTTGGGCACGTAACTGACAAAGCCAGAGGCCTCCAGCCGGTTGAGGGCCTGGACCACCGGGGTAATGCTGATGCCTAAACGGCGTCCCAGATCCAGGCAAATGATTCTTTGGCCAGGTGTCAAATCATTTTGATACAGCATTTCTTTAATTTTTTGGTGTGCCTCGTCGATGGCACTGCCGCGTTTATATGGACTTCCATTCTCCGCGGTCTCTTTTTTTTGCGCCTTGCGCGCCATGGTTCCTCCAGACGTTTCCTTGCCTAAGCCGCTTGGGCGGTGCGATGACCACTTATGGCCAACTGTATAAAATCTAAGTAAAAGTAAACTTGGGTCGACCTCTGCAGGGCGATGGGGCCAAGCCATAATAATCATATCTAATTATAATTTTTATTGGGTCTTTTCGCCACATAACAGTAAGCCAAGCTTAAAAAGTTTCCGGTATTGATGCGTTGCGGTGGTCACAAGCCCAAATAAGCCTTTATGACCTTTTCATCCTGCAAGAGCTCCTCGCTGGCGCCTTGGCGAGTGACGCGTCCGATCTCCAAGACATAAGCCCGCTGCGATATTTTGAGCGCCATGCGGGCGTTTTGCTCCACCAGGAGTATGGTTCCGCCTTGATCCCGAACTTCCTCAACGATATTTGCCAAATGCCGCACCATTAGCGGGCTCATGCCCAGGGTCGGCTCGTCCAACAGGTATAGCTGCGGCTCGCTCATCATGGCGCGCCCGATGGCCAGCATCTGACGCTCCCCGCCGCTCAACTGACTGCCGAGTTGACTTCTGCGTTCCTTGAGCCTGGGAAACAGCTTGAACACCTTGTCGAATCTCTGCTCAAGGTCCTTGCGCTGCGAACCAGCCACGGTGCCGATTTCCAGGTTTTCCAATACCGTCATCTTGCCGAAGATGCCACCCCGCTCCGGCACATGAGCGATGCCCATCTTGGCTATCCGTTCGGCCTTTTTTCCCCGTAGCGATTGGTCATTTAGCGTAATCTCACCGTCGCTCCAGGGAATCAAGCCGGAGATCGCCTTGAGCACGGTGGTCTTGCCAGCGCCGTTGGCCCCAATGAGAGCCACGATCTCTCCGGAGCGAACGGATATGGAAATATCGTGCAGGGCCTGCGATTTTCCGTAATAGACGTTTAGCTCTTGCAAATTGATCATTTTAGTCACCACCCAGATAGGCTTCGATCACGCGTGGATCCTGGGCGACTTTCTCGGGCAACCCTTCGGTGAGCTTCTGGCCAAAGTTCAACACCAGGATGCGGTCGCAAATCCGCTGCATGACCTTCATATTGTGGTCGATGACGAAAACGGTCATGCCATCTTGGCAGATCGCTTGGATCAGGGCGATCATTTCCGCGATCTCATCGGAGTTCATGCCCGCGAACGGCTCGTCCAGCAAAATCAGCTTGGGATCGGTGGCCAGGGCGGTCGCCAGCATGAGCCGCTTCTGCTGCGCCCAGGAGAGACTTTCGGCCGCATGATCCTCAAAACCCTCTAGAGCGGTGAATTGGATGAGTTCTCGAGCCCGTTGGCGGCTGGTCTGCTCTTCCTTATGAAAAGAAGGGGGCCGGATAATCGAGTTCCATACGCTGGATTTGGTTCGGCAGCTCAAGCCATTCATGATGTGAATCATCACGGGGATCTTGGGGAAAATGGTGGCGGATTGAAACATCCTGACAATCCCGCGCTTCACCACCTGGTGAGGTTTCAGGCTGTGCAGGCTTTTCCCCTTGAAAAAGATATCTCCGCCGCTCAATGGCACCGTGCTGGTGATGGCGTTGAAAACGGTGGTCTTGCCGGCGCCGTTGGGACCAATGAGGCCGAAGAGTTCTCCAGGATAGATTTGGAAATCAAGCTGGCCGACCGCCATGAGGGCGCCAAACTGGACGGACAGGTTTTCCGTCCTCAATATGGGGTTGCTCTGTGATGAATTCATGGAATCCATTTGGCCATCCTCGGGTGGAGAGATCTAAGCTTGCCCGCAATCCCGGTGGGCATGAAAATTATGACGATGATCAGGATCGCTCCGAAGAATAGGGGGCGATAAATTTGGGCTGCTTCCAGGAACTCCGGCACAAACCAAAGGAGCAAGGGCCCGATGACGGCCCCGGCGATGCTCCTGGTCCCACCGACCACGATCATGACCAGGAGATTGAAGGACATGTGGGACCCGGCGATTTCAGGCTCGATCGCCCCCATATAGTTGGCGTAGATCCCGCCCATGAAGGCCGCGATGGTGGAGGCGGCGACAAAGGAGATGAGCTTGTAGCCTGAGACGTTCATGCCCAGCGCCGCGGCCAGGTCTTCGTTCTCCCTTATGGAGGCGAAGGTGCGGCCGGTGCGCGAGTTGACGATGCGGCGGATCAGAATTTGGGTAACCACCAGCACGGCCAGAACTAGATAATAGAAAAACCGCTTGGAAGATAAGTCGAAGGTGGTGCCGAAGATCGTAACCTCGGGGAACATCGGGATGCCCGACAGACTCACCCCTCCGGTCAGGCCGTCCCAGTTGTGAATGATGATCTCGATGGCAATTCCGATGGCCAGGGTGCCCAGCACGAAATAAGGCCCCCGGATGCGCAGCATGGGCCATCCGATGGCGGCGGCGATGATGGCGGTAATCAGGGTACCCAAGAGGAGCGCCGGCAGGATGGGAACCGCCAGCTTGACCTGCAGGATGGCGGAACTGTAGGCGCCGATGCCGAAAAAGGCGGCATGGGCCAGGGAGACCAGGCCGGTGTGCCCATAAGCCAGGTCCAGGCTGCTGACCAGCACCATGAAGATCCCGACCATGGTGAACATGTATATCCAGTAATTGGACTGGACAAAAACCGGAACCAGTACAACCGCCAGCCCAATCAGAAAGTAAACAATGAAGCGTGGATGCATTTTCTTCCTGTTCTTCCCTTAGTTATCGGCGATAAAGCCCGTTGGGTAGAATAAGGAGGACAACGATGAACAGGCCGTAGGAGAACAAGTCCTTGTACATGGAGCTGATATAGGCAGCGCCATAGTTCTCCCCAAGACCTAGGATGAGGCCTCCCATGATGGCTCCCGGCACGCTGCCCAAGCCTCCAAGCGCCACCACAATGAAAGCCTTGGTAATGGGTGTTAGGCCCATGCTCGCCCCCACCAAGGCGGCCGGGGCATCCAGCACACCCGCGATCATCACCAGGACACACCCGACAATGAAGGTCATGGTGGTGGTGGTGAATGGAGAAATGCCCATCAATTGGGCCACGCTTTTGTTCTCCGAGGCAGCGCGAATCTTTTTGCCCGTGAGGGTGCGATAGACCAGATAATAGGTGGCCAGGGCGAAAAGCATGCAGAACACGAAGATGATAAGCCGCTGCATGGTAAGGCAAATTGGACCAAGCTGGAGAACGATGTCATTGTAAGGAGAGGCGATTTTCCTCCAGGTCGGATCGAACAGGATCGCCCAGGAGCCTTCCAGGATGGAATACAATCCCAGGGCGGCGATAAATCCCGCGGCATGTGGGGCGCTGTATAGAGGGCGGAAGACCAGCCTCTCGGTGACGATTGCGATGATCATGCCGATCACGACCGCGGGAACGATGCTGAAAAGGTAGTAGCCGGGCCCCATCCATTGCACAACGTAAAAAGCGACGAACGCCCCCAGGGCGTAAATCCCGCCCAGGGCGAAGTTGGGAACCGAGAGTATCCCGTAAATTAAGGTCATCGCCAGGGCGAGCAGACCGTATGAGCTGCCGGCAATCAAGCCATTTGTCGTGTATTGCAGAAATTCGGCCATTGTGGAAATTCCTCGCTCTGGGATTATCCCTACCGATCAAGCCTAGGTTCGCCTAGCTAATTGGCGTGAGAATTGATTTCCCCCTTTTGAATTTTTCCTGCGTCTGCCTGGGTGGAAGTCGGCCGGCACAATATAAAGGGGTGGCGCCGGCCGGATCATGCTTCTCGCCAAGGGAAGTCTTGGATGGAACATCCCCTATGGGGAGTATCCCTACGGTTTTCCCTTGATCGCATGAATCACGCTCCTGGGGTCGTGGCGGGTCATGGTTTTGAGCCTGGCTCAAGCCATGACCCGCCATCACCTTAAGCAAATTTTATAAAAGCCCCACGTTTCCCGAAGATCTTTACTTGGCCTTGACCGGGACAAGCTTGCCGTTGCGATAAACACCTATTTCCCCCGCGACCACGCCCTCGCCATCGGGCTTGAAGGCGGTGATGCCGGTGGTGTTGTATTTCTCGGGCAGGGGAACCACTGACGCCGCGGCCTGGCGGATCTTGTATGCGTCCGTGGTGGTGCCGGCCTTTTCCATGGCCTTGGCCAGAATCCAGATGCTGCCGTAGGCGTTAATGCCGAAGGCGGCGGCCTTCTGCTTGAACTTCATGGCCGGATACAGGTTGTTCCGGTAGTTGGCGTTGGCCATCGGCCAGGGAGTTTTACTGGTGAACTCGATCCGCTTCAGATAGCCCTCGATATTCTTGGCTCCGGCCAACTTCACGGCGGTGTCGCCGAAGCCCGGCGAAACCACGAAGGGCGCCTTGATGCCCAACTCGCGAGCCTGGATTATGGCGCCGGCCGAAGCCTCGTCATGAGCGGTGAGCAGGATGACGTCCGGATGGGCGGCCTTGATCTTGGTCAGCTGGCCCCGGAAGTCGGTCTGGCTACGCTCGTCCAACCACTCATTGGCAACCTGCTTCACACCCAGCTTCTTGAACTCCTCTTCGTAACCCGTGACGGCGGCCTTGCCCCACTCGTTGGCGGTCGAAAGCAGAGCGTAGGTCTTGGCGTGCAGGACCGTGGCCGCGGCATTGGCCAGGCTCTTGGCGTCATCGATGGCCGTCTGCTGGTGGCGCAGCACCAGCTTGTTGCCCTGCTTGGTGGCCAAGGGATGCTTGAAGAAGCCGATGATCAGGACCTTCAGGCGCTGGTTTTTCTCCAGGCAGGCCATGGTGGAGCCGCTGAGGCCCATGATAACCGCCGGGACGTCATACTTGTCTTTCAACAGCTGCAATCCCGCCACAGCCTTGGCCGCCGAGGCCTGGGAATCATAAGATTGAATCTCTACCTTGTATTTTTTCCCGTTTACCTTGATGCCGCCCTCGTCATTGATTTGCTTGGCGGCAACCTGGGCGCCATGGAGCGTATCAAGGCCGATGAAAGCCACCTTGCCGGTCAAGGGCATGATCACTCCGATGTTGACCACGTCGCTTCCGGCCAGGGCCTGAATTGGGAACATGATGGCCAATAAACAAACGACAGCCAATGTTCCCTTTACGAATTTGCCCACAATCACCCTCCTTTTGATAGTTCTGAACCGTACGCCTCATCCTCGCCCTCTCCATAGTCTCTGGAGGCAGCAGGGTTCGGCAGGATATAAATTTGACCGCCGCGGAGGATCAGAACCCGATTGCAATCAGGGCGGCATAAATTGAACTCAAAGCCGGGCGGTTGACATTTGGTCATGTTGTCAATCGCTTTTGGGTTTTCACTATCATCTTGGTAGTCGCCCGGCCCAATCCTGAGCGCTCAGCGCGCCACCAGGACTTTATCCTTGACCAATTCATCTATTTTTTCGGCCGAGTATCCCAACTCGCCCAATATTTGTTTGGTGTGCTCCCCCAGGAAGGGCCCCCGCCTGAAGGGCTGGGCGGCATGCTCGCTGAAGCGCAGCGGGGTGTTGGGGAACATGGCCTTGGACCCGTTGGGCATTTCGCCTTCGATCACGAAATCGTTGACCAGGGCCTGCTCGTCCTTGCTGACTTCGCGGTAATGCTGCAATCTCTCGTGCACCACGTCTTCCGCCCTCAGGCGCGCGACCCATTCAGCGCTGTCCTTGCGCGCAAAAGTTTCTTCCAGGATGGGTATGAGCTCCTTTTTATGCTTATGTAACGCTTCCCGTTTTTGGAACCGTTCGTCGGTAAGGAGATCTTCCCTTTCCATCGCCTTGCAAAACGGCGCCCAGTGCTTGTCGTGATTGAGCAAGGCAATGATGATCCACTCCCCGTCCTTGCATTTGTAAGGAATGGCGATGGGGTTGCCCTCGGCGCGTGTCTTGGGAAATTTATTGGCGTAGCGCTCCTGGGTGGAGGTGATCAGCAGAGCCGACATCCAGATGGCCGTCCCATAAAGCGAGATGCTGATCCGGTCTCCCTTGCCGGTCCGGTAGCGGTTGAACAGGGCGGCGCAGATTCCCCCGAACAAGGTGTTGCCCACGGCGAGATCCCCAAAGCCCGCCGGGCTGTAGAGGGGGTATTCGTCAGGTTTGACCAGGTCCACCATGAAGCCGCTGCGCGCCCAGAAGGCCACCACGTCAAAACCCGGCCGGTCGGCGTCCGGGCCCTTTTCGCCGAAACCGGTTACGATGGCATAGATCAGGCCGGGAAATTCCTTCTTCAGGCTTTCATAACCAAATCCCATCTCCTCCAGGGTGTCCGGCCGGGAGTTGGTCAGGAGCACGTCGGCGTCCTTGAGCAGATCGCGCAACACTTCCCGCCCCTCGGGACGCTTGAGGTTTAGGGAAATGGCGCGCTTGTTGGGGTTGATGAGGTCCCAAAGAGGGTTTTCTTCATCCGTGCAGGGGGTGGCCAGGGACGGCCCCCAGTTGTGCCACACGTCTCCCGAAGGCGGCTCGATCTTTATTACATCCGCCCCCCAATCGGCCAAAAGCCTTCCACATGCCGGGGCTGCGATATAAGACGCCAGCTCTATGACCCTGACGCCGTTCAAGAGCGTGCTGTTGTCCATTTTTGGTGCCACCCGTAACTAAAGTTTCGCAAGATTGAAAATGAGTTTCTTTACCCCAATGCCGATTCAGCGCTTTACGGCCACTGGGTCATTTTTTGTCAAACCAGTTTTCATGGGAGTAGTCGTACCAACCCTGGCCGGTCTTTTGGCCAAAGTGGCCTTGCACGTATTTTTCGACCAGGCTGGGGGCGGGGAGAAGGCTGCGGTCGCCCGTGGACTTGAAGGCTTCCATGTTTATGGTGTAGCTCAAATCCAGGCCGGTCAGGTCGTTCAGGCGGAAAGGCCCCATGGGATGTCCGGCTCCATAGACGCAGGCCTTGTCGATGTCCTCCACCGAAGCGATGCCCATCTCCAGAATCCACTGGGCTTCCCGGGCGATGACCTTGAAAATCCGGTTCAGCAAGAAGCCGTCCACCTCTTTTTTCAGGTGCACCGGAACCTTGCCCAGCTTTGCGCACAGGCCCATGGAAATGCCCAGCGTCTCATCGGAGGTATGGGGCCCCTGCACCACCTCCACCAGTTTCATGACCAGGGCGGGATTGAAAAAGTGCAGGTTGCACACCTTGTCGGGACGGTTGGTGGCATCGGCGATCTTGGAGCTGACGATAAAGGAGCTGTTGGTGGCCAAAATGGCGTGGGGCGGGGCCCACTTGTCCAGGTCGGCGAAGATCTTGCGTTTGAGCTCCAGCACTTCCAGCACGGCTTCGATGACATAATCGGCGTCCTGGACCGCCCTCTGCAGGTCGGAAGTGAAGGAGATGTTCCCCCTGGCCCGCTGGGCCTGCTCCGGGGTCAGCGCGCCCTTTTCCACCCGGCCGGGCAGGTACTTGTCCACGAAGGCTTCCGCCTTCTTTAGAACCTCGTCCTTAACGTCCGTGCAGACCACCTGGAACCCATTGATCGCGCAGAGCGTGGCGATTTGATGCCCCATGTTGCCGGCACCAACCACGACCACTTTTTTAACGTCATCTATCGTCATCATTTCCCTCTTTGCCCAAAGAGTCAGTGAACCTTATTGGGAGGCCTCCTCTTTTGCCCGGAGGACCTTTTTCAATACCTTGCCGGTGGCGCTGCGGGGCAGGGCCTCCATGAACTCCACCTGCTTGGGCCGCTTGAACCTGGCCAGATGCCGGGTGCAGAAATCGATCAGGTCCTCGGCCGACACCGCGCTGTCCGAGCCCACCACCACGTAGGCCTTCACGCTCTGGCCCCACTTGGGGTCCGGCACGCCGATGACCGCCGCTTCCCGGACCTCCGAGTGCCTCATCAGCGCTTGTTCGATTTCGGCGCAGTAGATGTTTTCACCACCGCTGAGGATCATGTCCTTTTTGCGGTCCACGATGGTAAGGAAGCCGTCCTCGTCCCTCCTGGCCAGGTCGCCGCTGTGGAACCAACCGCCCTCAAAGGCCTTGGCGGTCTCTTCGGGATCGTTGTAATACCCCTTGAACATGCCTGGTCCCTGGTAGACGATCTCGCCCACCTCGCCCACGGCGACGTCCTTCATTTGGAAGTCCACCAGCCGCAGGCTCACCATGCGCAAGGGGAGCCCCACGGAGCCTTCTTTGCGCAGGGTGTCCTGATGCTTCATGAAGGTGGTGGTGGCCGACATCTCGGTTTGGCCGAAGGCCTCGAACAGGCTGGCATTGGGCAAATGATCGAGGATCCTCTGTTTGAGGGAGTTTTCGATTACATCGGCGCCAAACCCCGCCACCCGGATGCTGCTTACGTCGTAGTCGGCGAATTGGGGATGCCCCAGCAAGATCCGCCACATGGTGGGGACCAGAAAAATATAGGTTATTTTTTCCGTCTCGATGGTCTTCAATATTTCGACCGGATCGAAATCCTTGAGCACGATGGTTTTTCTTTCCATCATGGTCCGGATGATATTGATGAGGCCGGCAACGTGGAACAGCGGCGCCACGGTCAGGATTTTGGGCTCCAAATGGGGCAGGTCGGGGTGGCGGGGCTGCGACTGATTGTTCTCGTTGATAATGTCCAGCGAGTTGCTGATTAAGTTCTTGTGGGTCAAAAGGGCACCTTTGGGTTTGCCCGTGGTGCCTGCGGTATAAACAATGAAAGCTTCGTCTTCATCGTCAACGTAAACCGGCGGCCGTTGGGGGCTGCCTTCCTCGATGAGATCTTCGAACCGCCGAAACCGCCGGTTCTCCGGGTCGCCCACGAGGATGATTTCCCGCACGCTGGTCAGCTCCCCGGCGATCTGGTCGATGGCGCCGATGAACTCGCTTTCGATGAACAGGAGGCGGGTTTGTGAGTTGTTCAGGATGTAGAGGATCTCGGCGGGGCTAAGCCGGACGTTGACCGGTACGTTCACCGCCCCCAACTTGGCCGCGGCGAAAAAGGTCTCCAGCACCTCTTGCCGGTTGCGCATCAAGACGGCGATTTTGTCGCCTCTGCCCACCTCCCTGGCCAGCAGGGCCGTGGCCAGCCGGTTTACCCGCTGGTCCAGGCTTAGATAGCTGAGGCGCTTGTCTTTAATCACGAAGGCGGTATGGTCGGGATACTTCTGGGCGTTGCGCGTTAAAATTTCGCCGACAAGAAGCTGCCTTGACAGCCTGGCTCCAAGCTCAAGGTCTAACTGCTCATGCTCAGTGCGCTTACCCGAGTACTTAGACATAATCACCCGATACTTCCATGACAGCTAGTTTGAGGGCCTCGGTGATTTCACGGGGCACATCAAGGTGGTGCTGGGGGGGACTTTAATAGCCTCCAAGGCTTCTTGCCCTTGGTTCCATTTTCGCTTCGGTTGTTTCCGCGAAAAGTAATCCCCTTTTGGTTCGTTATGCTCCGCCCCTGTGCTCTCCAGTCGGTGGGTTGCCTGCGCAATTGGTCTTTTGCCGAGGCTCAGCCGGTGCGCCGAGTGCTGATAAATCGGCTTTTGGCCTGGGGTGGGCGTCTGACAATAAATAAATGATATTATTGGTTTTATTTTCCTGCAAACGGCATCAATAGGGCCGCGTCCCAAGGGTTCCGCTTCCACGCTGTTGAAGGCTTTGCCCATGTGCAACCCATCGCATTAGATAGTTAATGAAAAATTTAATTGAATGATTAACCATTTCGATTTATCATGTCAAGCGAAATCAAGCCATTCGTACCAGACGGGAGAACCTGCTCTGACAGCAGACGGACAGTTTAGGGTGGCAATTACAGGGACATAACCTTTGTGGCAAGGTCGGGCGGTTAGATGCCTAACCATGGTTTAGAGAGTGGAAATCAGGGGTTCGCAACGCGCTGCTGGAGTCAAAACAAGTATTACCTCTCTCGATTTGAGCCGCCAGGTGATTTGGGGCGGCAGGCCGGATCGCCGGATGCGGAGCGGCTTAAAGGTTTGGCAGGGGGAGCGCCGAATTTTTACTAAACCTGGCGACCCCGCAAGGCTATGTCAGCCAGAAGGAGCGTATCAACTTGGAAAAGATGCTAGACGGAAAAGTATGCCTCATCACTGGAGCGGGTAGAGGTATAGGCATGGAAGCGGCGCTGATGTTCGGCGCCGAAGGCGGGAAAGTTGTAGTTTCCGACTTGGACCGGGAGCCGGCCGAGGAGGTGGCGGCCCAAATCAGGGCCCAGGGAGGCCAGGCGGTTGCCTATGTGGGCGATGTCACCGCCGATGGCTTTGCCGAGGGCTTCATCCAGACCGCCTTGGACGAGTTCAAGGGTGTTGACGTCATCGTCAACAACGCCGGTTTTATCTGGGATTCCTTGATCCACCGGATGACCGATGAGCAGTGGGAAAAGATCCTGGCGGTCCACTGCACCGCTCCCTTCAAGATCCTGAGAGCCGCCGCTCCCTTTATCCGCGCCACGGCTAAAAAAGAGATAGAAGCCGGGCGGCAGGTTATGCGCAAGGTGGTCAACATCAGCTCCACCGCGGGAGTCAACGGCAACGCCGGTCAGGCCAATTACTCCACCGCCAAATCCGGCATCCTGGGCCTGACCAAAACCATGTCCAAGGAATGGGGCCGCTACAACGTCTGTGTTAACGCGGTGGCCTTCGCCTGGATCGAGACCCGCCTCACCGCCGAAAAGGACGAGTCCAGCTCGGTGGCCATAGGCGACATCACTGTGCCGGCGGGCATTCCCCAGGCCAGCCGGGAAGCATTGAAGAAAGCCATTCCCCTGGGCAGGCCGGGCACGGCCAACGAGGCCGCGCGGGGGATTCTGTTCATGGCCTCGCCCCTGGCGGATTATGTATCCGGCCAGGTGCTGGTGGTTTCCGGAGGCCGCTAAAAGCCGCGGCTCCGCCGGACGGATCGGCCTCGCCCCTGGTGGGCGGTTGGTTGTGCCTCTCGGCCCAAAAGAGAACCAGCGGCAAGGCAACATTTTTACCTGGCAGAGGAGAGATAAATTGGTCGGTATATGTTCATACGGCGTTTATGTACCGCGCTACCGCCTGGAAAGAAAGCTCATCTACAAGGCCATGAGCTGGGTGAATCCCAGCACCATCGCCCACGCCAAAGGCGAGAAGGCGGTGGCCAACTTCGATGAGGACAGCATAACCATGGCCGTGGGCGCGGGGCTCAACGCCCTGTGCGGCGTCGAGCGCGGCGATTTGGATGCGGTCTACTTGGCCTCCACTACCATGCCCTACAAGGAGCGGCTCAACGCGGGGATCGTGGCCGGGGCCCTGGCCCTGGACGGCGAGGTGCTCACCGCCGACTTCAGCGGTGGGCTCAAGGCGGGCACCACCGCCTTGTTGGCCGCCATGGATGGCTTTAAGGCCGGCAGCCTGTCCAAGGCCATGGTGGCCGTTGGCGATACCCGCCTGGGCAAGCCTGCATCGCCCCAAGAGATGATCTTTGGCGATGCGGCCGCGGCCTTCGTGGTGGGTGGGGACAACGTCATCGCCGAGTTCAAGGGCTCCTACTCCATCACCCGCGATTTCTCGGACCACTACCGGGGGCAGTTCGCCAAGTACGACCGCCAATGGGAGGACCGCTGGATCCGGGACCTTGGTTTCGAGGAGTTCTTGCCCGAGGCGGTCAGCGGGCTGCTAAACAAATACAGCCTTAAGATGGATCAGTTCAGCCATGTGATCTACGACTGCCACTACGGGGCGGCCCGCAAGAAGCTGAACAAGGTGCTGGGCATTGCCGACGGCGCCGACAGGAGCAACTTCCTGCTGGAGATCGGCCACTCGGGGGCGGCTCAATCCCTGCTCATGCTGGCCGGTGCTTTGGACCAGGCCCAGCCCGGCGACAAGATCATGGTGGTCAGCTTCGGCAACGGCTGCGACGTCCTTTACTTCGAGGCCACGGAAAAGATTTTAGGCCGGCCTACCCACAAAAGCCTAGCCCAGTGCCTGGCCCACAAGGCCGCCCTGGACAACTACACCAAGTACCTGGTGTGGCGCGACATCCTGCCGGCGGACAGCGGGCTGCGCTCCGAGGAGGACCTCTGGACCCGCTGGTCGGCCATGTGGCGCTCCCACAAGATGGTCTTCGGCCTTTACGGCAGCCGCTGCACCGCCTGCGGCACCCCCCAGCTTCCGGCCCAGAGCATCTGCGTCAATCCCCAGTGCGGGGCGGTGGACCAGATGGAAGACTACCTGTTCTCGGACAAGCTGGGCCGCATCTCCAGCTTCACCGGCGACATGCTGGCCGCCAGCCTCAACCCGCCGGCCATCAGCGGCCAGGTGGAGTTCGAGGGCGGCGGCAAGATGATGTTCGACTTCACCGATTGCGAGCTGGACGCCCTCAAGGTGGGCATGCCCGTGACCATGAGCTTCCGCCGCAAGTACTACGATCAAAAAAGGGACATTTCCGGATATTTCTGGAAGGCCGTCCCCGTTGTGGAGGATTGATAAATGGCCACAGGAATCAAGGACAAGGTAGCGATTCTGGGCATGGGCTGCACCCACTTCGGGGAACGCTGGGACGCCTATGCCGAAGACCTGGCCGTGGAGGCCTTCACCGAGTGCCTGGCCGACGCGGGCATCGACAAGAACGAGATACAGGCCGCCTACTTCGGCACCTGCTTCGACGAGGTCAGTTTAGGCAAATCGGCGATCCCCATCGCCATGGCCCTCAAGCTGCCCTTCGTGCCGGCCACCCGGGTGGAGAACTATTGCGCCACCGCCACCGAGGCCCTGCGCGCGGCCTGCTACTCCGTGGCCGCCGGGGTCTACGACATAGTGCTGGCCCTGGGGGTGGAGAAGCTCAAGGACACCGGCTACGGCGGCCTGCCCGGCGGCTCGGCCCGGGGCATCCGGGGCTTCATGACCTGGGCCAACGTGACCGCTCCGGGCATGTTCGCCCAGCTGGCCACGGCCTACAGCGCCAAGTGGGGCCTGCCCATGGACAAGATCAAGGACGCCATCACCCACGTATCGGTGAAGAGCCACGCCAACGGCGCCCTGAACCCCAAGGCCCACCTGCGCAAGGCGGTCAGCGCCGAGGTGATCAAGGCCTCGCCCATGGTGGCCTATCCCCTGGGACTGTTCGATTGCTGCGGCGTCTCCGACGGGGCGGCCTGCGCCATCGTCACCACCCCGGAGATCGCCAAGAGCCTCAAGCCCAACCAGAACATCGTCAAGGTCAAGTCCCTGTCGGTGTCGGTGAGCTCGGGCGAGGAGGCCATGGCCAACACCTGGGACGGCTCCCACTTCGCCACCACCCGCATGGCCGCCACCCGGGCCTACCAGGAGGCGGGGATCACGGACCCGCGCTCGGAGATAAGCATGTGCGAGGTGCACGACTGCTTCTCCATCACCGAGATGGTGACCATGGAGGACCTGCACCTGTCGCCCAAGGGCGGGGCCTACGAGGACATCATGGGCGGTTTCTATGACCTGGACGGCGGGTTGCCCTGCCAGGTGGACGGCGGCCTCAAGTGCTTCGGCCACCCCATCGGGGCCTCGGGCCTGCGCATGGTATACGCCATGTACGAGCAGCTCTTGGAGCGGGTGCCCGACGAGCGCAAGGTTAAAAACGCCCGCTTGGGGCTGACCCACAACCTGGGCGGCATGCCCCACCAGAACGTGGCGGCCATATCCATCGTGGGCCTGGATTAGGCTGACCAGGGCTCGCGAGCGGCCGGGCTGGAGAGCAAAAGACCCCGTGCGATTTGATCCAGATAGGACGGCTAAATGGCGCTACGGGGTGGGAGGAGCCTATCCTCCCGCTGGCGGCAAGGCGCCTGGGCCCGGAAAGGAGGTGACCCGCAGCCCCGTCTGTATTCAGGCTCGGAAATAAGGCAAATGAAAATCCATGCCCGTTGTATTCACGTCATGATTTCATTCCCCAGGGCACGGCATCTGAAGGGAGGCCGCCTTTCCGGGGCGCGGTTGCGGCCGGCAGCAGGCCCGACCATCCGGAAAAAAGAGCTAGCATCGATGCCGCGTACTCTTAGCTAATTCTTAAGCAGCTTAAATTAGGGAGGGAGTAATTTCCATGAAATCCAAAATGGCGAAAATCGTCGGCGTGGTGACCATGCTCTGTTTGGCCGTGGTGCTCATTGCCGGCATCGCCCCGGCGGCCGGCAAGGTGCTGCGCCTACAGACCGTGTACCCCGAAACCAGCCATGGCGGCGAATACTTGAAACGCCTGGCCGCCAACGTTGACAAGTACACCAACGGCCAGGTGAAGATCAAAATCTTCTGGCCCAACCAGCTGGTCAAGATGAAAGAGGCCTACACCGCGCTGTCCAAGGGCATGATCGACATGCTCTACGCGGGGTCCATCTACTATGCCGGCATCGTTCCCGCGGCCAGAAGCGAGTTTCTGCCCCTGACCTGGAGCTCTCCCCAGGAGGCCGTCAGCCTTTACTATGACCAGGGCTACCTGAACCTGCTGCGCAAGGCCAACGCCGAAAAGGGCGTGTGGTTCCTTGGCCCCACCTTCCTCGCCTCCATGGGTTTCATGACCAACTTCGATGTGACCGGGCTGGACAGCTTCAAGGGAAAGAAGTTCCGCGGGATAAGCGTGGACGCCACCTTGATCAGAAAGATGGGCGCCTCGCCGGTGGCCATGGCGCCCACAGACATGTACGCGGCCATGAAGCGCGGCACCATTGATGGCATTATCTATCCTTTTTACAGCTTGGATACTTACAAGTTTTATGAGGTGGTCAGTTGTGTGGTCCTGCCGGGCGTGCACAACCCCGTCCCGGTTGACCTATTCATGAACCTCAAGGTTTGGAAATCTCTCTCCCCCCAGAACCAGCAGGCCTTCGAGCGGGCGACCAAGGAGATTTGCCAGGAAACCGCCACCCAGTCGCAGAAATGGGACACCGGCGCCATCGTCTTTGCCAAAAAGCACAATATCAAGGTGGTGGAGCTTAACAAGGCCGACCGGCAAAAGCTCATGGGGTTCGCGCAGGAAGACTGGAAAGCAACCGCGGCCAAGTCACCAGAGCTTAAGGAGGCCACGGATTTGATCCTTAATTATGTGAACAGCAAAAAGAGCAAGTAAGTTCGGTCAGGCGGGGGGAAGCGATTCCCCCCGCCCCGGGAAGGCAAGGTGGCCTGTGTCAACCGAAAAGTATCAGGTGGCGAACGCCGTTTGCTCTTGGATTGATTCAATCAATATTTGGGCCGGCAAGATTAGCAGTTACGTCGTCTGGCTTCTGGTGCTGATGATGTCCTACGAGGTGGTGAGCCGCTACCTTTTCAACGCCCCCACGGTGTGGTCCGGGGAGCTTTGCCAATACGGCATGTGCTTCGCCTCCCTGCTTGGCGGCGGCTACGCCCTGATAAAGGATCAACACGTCAGGGTGGACATCGTTTTTCGCCACTTTAATTTCAAAACCAGGGCGGTTTTGGAACTGGCCACCTGGTGGGTGGTGGTCATATTCCTGCTGGTTCTGATCTGGAAAGGCGGCGAGTTAACCATCGACGCCTACCTGGGTGATGAAAGGTCCATGACCCTGTTGGAACTGCCCATGTTTTACAGCTTGTCCTTGGTCCCCCTGGGCTCGGCCCTGCTATTGATACAGGTCATCGCCCGGATGGTGCGCAACGTGCTCAACCTGCTGATGGGCCATGAGGAATACAACCTCGTGGATTCGCATTTCTAGGGGGTGTTGTAGATATGGATACCACCATGATTGTGATCCTCATCACCATGGCCGTTGCGGTGCTGCTGCTGTCCGGGGTTCCAGTCGGGTTCGCCTTGGGGGGCGCGGCGGTGGGCGGCGTGATCTACCTGTGGGGCTTCAAAGGACTTTACATGCTGGCCAACTCGGCCTACGCCGAGGGCACCAGCTCCATTCTGCTGGCAGTTCCCCTGTTCATATTCATGGCCAACGTGCTCAAAAACACCGGCCTTGCCGATGAACTCTACGGGATCGTCTATAAATGGCTGGGCCGGGTGCCGGGTGGGCTGGCGGCGGGCACGGTGGTCATCTGCGCCATTTTCGCGGCCATGGCCGGTATCAGTTCGGTGGCCACCGTCAGCATGGGCCTGATCGCCCTGCCTTCCATGCTCAAGCGGGGCTACAACAAAGAAATCGCCACGGGCTGCATCTCCGCCGGAGGAGCGCTGGGCATCCTCATACCGCCCAGCATCATCATGATCATCTACGGGTCCATGGCCGAGGTTTCCATCGGCCAGCTGTTCATGGGCGGTCTGGTGCCCGGCATCCTGATGGCGGTAATTTTCTGCATCTACATCCTGGTACGCAGCTTTTTCAACCCCACATTGGGGCCGCCGGTGGCCGAAAGGTACACCCTCAAGGAAAAGCTGCTGTCCTGCAAGGGCGTCATCCTGCCCACCCTCCTGATCGTCCTGGTGCTGGGCTCCATCTACACCGGGGCGGCCACCCCCACCGAGGCGGCCGGCATCGGTGCGTTGGGCTCTTTGATCTGCGCCATGATCCAAAGAAGAGCCACGGTAAAGAATATCAAGGAAGCCCTGTTGGCCACGGTGTCGCTCAACGCCATGGTGATATGGATCGTAATCGGGGCGGTGGCCTTCACCCACATCCTGGCGTACGCGGGCGTGTCCGACATTGTCAAGCAGGCCATTGACAGCCTGCATGTAGGGCGCTGGTGGGTGCTGATCGGCATGCAGGTGACCTTCTTCCTCTTGGGCATGGTCCTGGACCCGGCGGGCATCATCATGTTGACCACGCCGGTGTTCATACCACTGGTGCGTGATCTGGGATTCGACCCCGTATGGTTCGGCATCCTGTTCACCATCAACATGGAGATGGCCTACATAACCCCGCCCTTCGGCTTCAACCTTTTCATCATGAAGGGCGTGGTGCCGCCGGGGATCACCATGATGGACCTCTACCGATCCATCGTGCCTTTCGTGGCTCTGCAGGCGTTGTGCTTGATAATCATCATGGTGTGGCCCGATCTGGCCCTGTGGCTGCCTCGCCTCACCGGCAACTAACGTTTCTTCCAGGATGAAGATGCCATGATTCTCACTGATTCGGCTGAGTTGAAAAAACGCCCCTGGTTCCACGCCTACCCTGACAGGATCAAGAAGGCGTGGGACACCTACGCCCTGCCCGAGACCTCGCTGTTCACCTTCCTGCTCAGCAGCGCCAAGTACTATCCCGAGGCCACCGCCTTGGTCTATGAGCCGGAAAATCTGGTCATGTCCTACCGGGACCTTTTGCGGGCATGCACCCGTTTCGCGGCGGGCCTGACCAACCGGCTGGGAGTGGGCCTGGGCGACCGGGTGGCGGTTTGCGGCCGCAACTATCCCGAGTTGGTCATCACCAGCTACGCCCTGGCGGGGGCGGGGGCCACCTATGTGGCCTGCAACCCCATCCTCATCCGGGAGGAGTTGGAGTTCCAGCTCAACGACGCCCGGGCCAAGGTGGCCATCGTCTCCGAGGACAAGCTGGAGGTCATGCGCCAGATAATGGAAGAGGGCACCACCGGTGTGGAACGGGTGGTGGTTTTCCAGCGCGACCAGGAGCTGCGTCCCGCCCCCTTCAAGGGTGGGCCTTTGTCTTTGGACGATACCTTCCTGGCTTTCAGCCAGGTTTTCGACGATGGCGAATTCGCTCCCGCCCGGGTGGAGCCCAAAAAGGATTTGGCCGCCATCGTCTACACCTCGGGAACCACCGGCAATCCCAAAGGGGTTATGGTCACCCACTACAATGTGGTGAGCAGCACCATCATCTACCAGGTCACCTACACCGGCGTTTATCCCCGGGTGGACCAAGAGGGGCTGCTGCATTTCGTCAACGACCCCCAGGACCTCACCGCGGACTGGGAGTTCCCCATTCGCTTCGGCATTGATTCGGGAATGTCCGCCGCGCCCTGGACCCACATGATGGGCTGGTTGGGCCAGATGCATTTCCCCGTGGCCTGCGCCCTGACCATCGTGCCGGTGCCTCGGCTCGACGTCAAAAAGGCCTTCGAGGTCATCCGCAAGTGGCGGGTGGCCTTTGCCGGCGGCGCGCCTCAGATGATGTCCATGATGCTGGACTCGCCGGATATCGAAACCACCGACCTGAGCTCCATACGGGCCTGGACCGCGGGAGGCGCCCCGGTGAGCGTGGCCCTGGGCACGGCCTTCGAGCGGCGCATCGGCGGCGTCATCGCCGAGGGGTACGCTCTCACCGAATCCACCATGACCTCGGTCAAGAACTCCTCCGCCCGCTCCACCCTGCGCAAATGGGGCTCCATCGGCATCCCCGTTCCCTTCACCGACGCCAAAATCGTCAGCCTGGCTGACGACACCGTGGAGGTGGGCGTGGGCGAGGACGGGCAGCTTTTGCAGAAGGGCGCCCAGGTAAGCATCGGGTATCTCAATCTGCCCGAGGAGACCTCTGAGGTCTTCAAGGACGGGTGGCTGCGCACCGGCGATATCGCCCGCATGGACGAGGACGGATACTTCTACATCACCGGACGGCTCAAGGAGATCATCATCTACAAGGGCTACAACATCGCCCCCCGGTCCTTGGAAGAAATACTGGCCGCCCATCCGGCAATATCCGAGGTGGCGGTGGTGGGACAGAAGGACGAGAACGCAGGCGAGATTCCGGTGGCCTTCGTGGTGCGCAAGCCCGGCTCCTCGCTGGAGGCTAGGGAGGTCTTTGACCACGTGAACCAGCAGGTGGCCGGCTACAAGAAACTGCGCAAAGTGATCCTCATCGAGAGCCTGCCCCACACCGATGCCGGCAAGATTCTAAAAAAGGAACTTAGTTCCCGGCTTGAGAACCAAGAGTTCGCTGCGGGCGAGGTGCGTCTCTAGGCCGGTTTGAAGCGGCAATCAGAGGGCGGCAAGAGCCAATACCCAGAACGATACAACCGAGGGAAACATGAAATCGCTCTATTATGAAGAATTCGAAGTGGGTGACTATTTTGAGACCCGCGCCCGAACCATCACCGAGGCCGACGTCGTTGCCTTCGCCAGCGTTTCCTGGGACTTCAACTCCCTCCACACGGACGCGGAATACGCCAAAACCACCATCTTCGGAGAGCGCATCGCGCATGGAGCCCTGGGCTTCGTGGCCCACACCGGGCTCTCGGCCATGCTCGGCCACCTCACTGAAACGGTGGTGGCCTTTTTGGGAATGACCTGGAATTTCCACAAGCCCATCAAGATCGGCGACACCATTCACGTGGAACAGAACGTGAAGAGCAAGAAAGAGATCAATAAGGACGGCATGGGCATCGTGGTCTTCGACACTCGGCTGGTCAACCAGAGAGGCGAAGTGGTCCAGCAGGGCGACAAGACGGTGCTGGTTAAGAAAAAGAGCTAGGCCTGTCCGACGAGTGGAAATGGACTATCGCAGGATAAGGCCTGGGCGGGAGAGAGCATGGGGCCATTAAGCGGTACGACGATCATAGAGATGGGTGGCATCGGCCCGGGTCCCTTCTGCGGCATGATGCTGGCCGACATGGGGGCCGAAGTGGTCCGCCTGGAGCGGCGTGATGCGGCGCCGACGGCCGAGTCGCGCACCGCCGTGCTGAACCGGGGCAAGAAGTCCCTGGCCATCGACCTTAAGCATCCCCTGGCCGCCGGAGTGATCCTTAAGATGGTGGAGCAGGCCGACGGGCTGTTCGAGGGATTCCGGCCTGGAGTCATGGAAAAGTTGGGCCTGGGCCCCACCGAGTGCCTGGCGCGAAACCCCCGCCTGATATACGGCCGCATGACCGGTTGGGGCCAGGAGGGCCCTCTCAGCCAGCGGGCCGGGCATGACATCAACTACATCGCCCTCAGCGGGGCCCTCAACTGCATGGGCCGGCGGGACCAGAGGCCGGTGCCTCCCTTGAACCTGGTGGGGGATTTCGGCGGTGGCGGCATGTACCTGGCGTTCGGCATGGTCTGCGCCCTGCTGGAGCGGGAGCGCTCGGGCCAAGGCCAGGTGATCGACGCGGCCATAGTGGATGGGGCCGCATCCCTTCTGTCCATGATCCATTGGTATGTGGCTGCGGGGCGGTGGAGCTTGGAGCGGGAGGACAATGCCCTGGACGGCGCGGCTCCCTTTTACGATACATATGAGACCGCCGATGGTCTCTATATATCCCTTGGCTCAATCGAGCCCCAGTTCTACGCAAAAATGCTCGCGCTCCTGGAAATAGAGGGCGTGGAGCTTTCCGAGCAACGCAACAAGCAAAAGTGGGGCGAACTCAAGGCCAGGATCGCGGCCAAGGTAAGGCAGAAGACCCGGGAGCAGTGGTGCCGCCTGCTGGAAGAGCATGACGTTTGCTTCGCGCCGGTGCTGGGTTTGTACGAGGCGCCCGAGCATCCCCACAACCGCGAGCGCGGGACCTTTGTGGAGATAGAGGGCGTGATGCAGGCGGCTCCGGCGCCCCGCTTTTCGCGGACCAGCCCGCCGGTTCCCGCGCCACCCCCGGAACCGGGCGGAGACACCCTGGATCTGCTGAGCCGCTTCGGCTTTCAGCCCCAAGAGATAGAGCGCCTGCAAGGCGAGCTGGTGGTCTAACCCTATTAATTTCGTATCGAGGTGTTACAGACAATGAATATCGAGCTGACCGAAGAGCAGCGAATCATCACCGACAGCGTGCGCAAGTTTCTCAACAACGAGATTGCGCCCCTGGTGGAAGAGTACGAGACCGAGCGCAAGTTGATAGGCAAGGACATCATCAAGATGCTGGAACCCTACGGCTACGCCAGCGGTTTGGTGGCCGAGGAGTGCGGCGGCCTGGGCCTGGATTTTTTGACCTACGCCTTGATGGTGGAGGAACTGAGCCGCACCTGGCCCTCCCTGCGCACCATGGTCACCTCTTCGGCCCTGGTCACCAAGCTTTTGGGGCGCAAGGGCAATGCGGAGCAGCAAGAGAAGTTTCTGCCCGGGCTCCTGGCCATGGACGACCTGGCCTGCTTCGCCCTCACCGAGCCCAACGTGGGCTCGGACACCAGCGCCCTGGAGACCAAGGCCGAGCGCGACGGCGATTACTACGTGATCAACGGCACCAAGACAATGATCACCGGAGGCAGCCTGGCCGACGTGGTGCTGGTTTACGCCCAGGTGAAGATGGCCGACGGCAAAAAGGGCGTCACCGCCTTTTTGGTGCACAAGGACGAGTCGCCCTTCGAGGCCCGGGACATCCGCAAGATGGGCATGCACTGCTCGCGCCTGTCCGAGCTGGCTTTCGTGGACTGCCGGGTGCCCGTGGCCAACCGCTTGGGCGAGGAGGGCGAGGGGCAGCGCATCGCTCTCAGCGGCCTCAACGAAGGCCGGGTGAACGTCACCTTCGCGGTGGTGGGCCTGGGCCAGGCGGCCCTGGACGCCTCCATCCGCTACGCCAAGGAGCGGGTGCAGTTCGGCAAGGCCATCGCCGGTTTCCAGATGGTGCAGGACATGATCGTTCAGATGGCCCTCAAGGTGGAAACCGCCCGCCTGCTGGGCGTACACGCGGCCCGGCTGCTGGACCAGAAGAAGGACTGCCGCCGCGAGGCCTCCTTTGCCAAGCTGTTTGGCACCGAGGCCATGGTGGAGGTGTGCAACATGGCCATCCAGGTGCACGGCGGCTACGGCTACACCTCGGAGTTCCCGGTGGAGCGCTACTTCCGCGACGTGCGTCACCTGACCATGGCCGAGGGCACCACCCAGATACAAAAGCTGTTGCTGGGGCGCGAGATCTTGGGCGTGTCGGCCTTCAAGTAGGCCGGACACCGTTCGAGATTAATCACCGCAAGCGGCCAAGCGCCCGCATTTGCTCAAAAGGAGAAAAAAATGGATTTGATGGTTAAGGGAAAAAACGTATTCCTCACCGGTGGCGGCGACGGCATCGGCGTTTTGGTGGCCGAGATGCTGGCAGCTGACGGGGCCAATATAGCGGCGGCGGATATGGACGCGGCAAAGGTTCAGGAGACCGCGGCCAAGGTGGAGGCTTTGGGGCAGAAGGCCTTGTGGTTCGAGTTGGACGTGACCAACCAGGCCCAGGTGACCGAGGCGGTCAACAAGACCATCGAGGCGTGGGGCAAGATCGACATCCTGGTGCACATCCCCGGGCGGGGCGAGCGCAAGCCTTTTCAAAAGTCGGGTCCCGAAGACTGGCAGTTCGCCCTCAACCTGAACCTGATGGGCCCGTTGTACTCAACCAAGGCGGTGCTGGACAACATGATCGCCAACCAGGGTGGCAGCATCGTCTACGTGGTGTCCGACGCGGGCCGGGTGGGCGAGGTGAACAACCCGGTGTACTCGGCGGCCAAGGGTGGAGTGATCGCCTTCAGCAAGTCCCTGGCCCGGGAGCTGGGCCGCCACCTCATTCGGGTGAACTGCGTGGCACTGTCGGCCATGGATACCCCCGGAGGCAGGAAATACCAGACTCAGATCGCCGAGCGCAAGGGCATCACCCTTGAGGCCTTGCAAAAGAGCTTCATGTCCAATTACCTGATCCGCCGTTTCGGCCAGCCCCAGGACGCGGCCGACGCCATTTGCTTCTTGTGCTCCGGCCGCGCCGACTGGATCACCGGCCAGACCTTGAGCGTTAACGGCGGCTACATGCTGTTCTAGGGGGGCCGCGGAGGAAGGCCCTGCCGACCGATCAATTAGTTACCAAGACAAGAGCATGATTCGGGGAAACTCGCAGCCGAGGGCAAGACTTTTGTGCCCGGATCAGGAGGAACCCAACCGATGAGCGATGACAGCAAACAACCGGCTTGCCTGGTGGAGGGCTTTTGGAGCCAGGCCGTTGGGGAAGGCGGCCCCAGGCTTTTGGGCAGCCGTTGCACCAGCTGCGGCGAGGTCTATTTCCCGCCCAAGCCCAAGGGCTGGTGCGTGCATTGCCAGCAATACACCCTGGAGACCGTTCCCCTGAGCGCCGCGGGCAAGCTGGCCGCGGTCACCGTGGTGCGGCAGGCCCCGGCCGGCGGCTTTTACCACGGGCCGGTGCCTTATGCCTACGGCATGGTGGACCTTCCGGAGGGGGTGCGCCTGATAAGCCAGATCGCCAGCGGCAATCTGGACGATATCGAAGTCGGCGGCCCGGTGGAGTTGGTGATCCGGCCCTTGTACACCGACCAGGAGGGCCGGGAAGTGACCACCTTCATGTTCCAAAGCAAAGCCTGAGCAGGAGGCCGCCATGAAAAACCCGCAGGAAATGAGAGACGTTTACATCGCCGGCATCGGGCTCACCAAGTGGGGCTTCTATGAGGACCAGGCCTGCTACGATTTCGGCAGCGAGGCCATATTTGCGGCCTTGAAGGACGCGGAGATGTCCTGGCGAGAGGTGAATGCGGCCTTTTGCGGCAGCGTGTACCAGGGTACCGGTTCCGGCCACCAGGCGGTCAAGGAGGTCGGGCTCACCGGCGTCCCAGTGGTCAACGTGGAGAACGCCTGCTCCAGCGGCGGTTCGGCCCTGCGCCTGGCCTACTTGATGGTGGCCTCCGAGGTGTACGACGTGGTGGTGGCCCTGGGTATGGAGAAGATGCCTCGCGGTCCTATTCCCAGCACCGCCTTCCGGCCTTGGGAGCTGGCCAGCGGCTTCAATATCCAGGTGGGTAACTACGCCTTGGAAACCGTGGAGTACATGGAAAAGACTGGAGTCACCGAGGAGGACCTGGCCAGAGTCACGGTGAAGAACCGCAAGAACGGGGCGCTGAACCCCAATGCTCGCTTCCAGAAGCCGGTGACCATGGAGGAGGTGCTGGGCTCCCGCATGGTGGCCGAGCCGCTGCGCCTGCTGCATTGCTGCCCCCTGGCCGACGGGTCGGCGGCCGCCGTGCTGTGCAGCCGGGATAAGCTGCGCTCCAAGGCGCGGGGGGTCAAGGTGGCGGCCTCGGTGCTGGTCTCCGGGGTGTACGGCGACGGCATGTTGCCCTCGGGCATGGTGGACAGTCTCCTGCACAAGCCGGAGGTGGGCATGGCCGAGCTCTCCGCCCGGCAAGCTTACGAGATCTCCGGTTATGGACCGGAGGACATCAACATCGTGCAGGGTTACGACACGACAGTGCCCTCGGAGTTGTGGGGCATGGAGAAGCTGGGCTTTTGCCGGCCGGGCGAGGCGGCGGGCCTGCTCAAGGACGGCAAGTTCGACTTGGACGGCGATCTGCCGGTCAACACCGACGGCGGGCTCATGTCCCGGGGGCACCCCCTGGGCGCGACCGGCCTGGGGCAGATCTGCGAGCTGGTCACCCAGTTGCGCGGCGAGGCCGGAAAGCGGCAGGTGAAAAAGGCCAGGGTAGGCTTGTCCCACGCCATGGGGGCCGGGCCCAACAGCTCGGTGACCATCTTGACCTATTGAGTAAACCGAGGAATCGCGGCGCGCCCTTTGCACATGGGCGCGCCGCTCAAGATGGGCCGCCGGCAGGCTCATCAATGTAGCCATTGCCTCAAGACAAATCGCCTTTTGCCTCTGTGGCCGGGGATAGCGGGATGGGGGGCGCCAAGGGGCCTCGCATAAACTAGTCATTCCAAAATGGCGGTGAAGCTGAACATGGAATACCAAAACATCATATTCGAAGTAAAAGAGGGCATCGGCCACCTGATCGTCAATCGGCCCGAGGTGCGCAACGCCCTGAACCGGGCAGCCCGTGTGGAGATGGCCGACGTTCTGGCCAGGGTGAAGGCCGACCCGGAGATCAGGGTCCTGGTTCTATCCGGGGCCGGGGACAAGGCATTCATGGCCGGGTCGGATCTCAAGGAACTGGCCCAATACAGCCCCCTGGACATGGAAAACTTCATGGACACCCTGGCCCAGGGCTTTTACTCCCAGTTCGAGCGTCTGGACCGGCCGGTGATCGCCATGATCGACGGTCTGTGCCTGGGCGGCGGCCTGGAGTTCGCCCTGGCCTGCGACCTGCGCTACGCCTCCGACCGCTCCCTGCTGGGCCTGCCCGAGATCCGCCTGGGCATCATGCCCGCCGGCGGCGGCACCCAGCGCCTGTCCCGCCTGATCGGAGTGGCCAAGACCAAGGAGCTGATTTTCACCGGCGATTTCATCAAAGCCGATGAAGCCCTGGGCCTGGGCATCGTCAATGGCGTCTTCCCGGCCGAGGAACTGGAGGAGCAGGTGATGGCCGTGGCCAAGAAGATCGCGGCCAAAAGTAGCCTGGCTCTCAAATGGGCCAAGAAGGCCATCAACGCCTCCCAGGAGACCGGCCTGCGGGCAGGCCTGGACTACGAGGCCATGGTCATGTGCCTGTTGTTCACCAGCGAGGACAAGCAAGAAGGCATCAAGGCCATGTTCGAGAAGCGGGAGCCCAAATTCCAGGGCAAGTGAGCAAGCGTTCTCTGTCAGGGCCCTTGAGGCAGAAAAAATGCCCGCTTGGCGGCGGGCGGGGGGAGAGTGAAATGGGCGTCAACTACTTCCGGCGCGACGGTCGGGACAGCAAGTTCGTACTCTTGGAGCAACTGGACGTGGAGCGGCTGCTCAGCTATGCGCCGTACCAGGATTTCTCGGCCGATGACTTTGTCATGATCATCGACGAGGCGCTCAAGATGGGCAAAGAGGTGCTGGGCCCGGCCCTGCAGGACGGCGACCGTATCGGCTGCACTTATGAAGGCGGCAAGGTGACCATACCGGATGCCTTTAAGAAATGCTGGCGGGTGCTCAACGAAAACGGCTGGCCCGCAGCCTCCTTCAACCCCGAGTTCGGGGGGCAAGGCCTGCCCGCGGTGGTGGGCGGCCTGGCGGGGGAAATCTTGCGAGGGGCCAACATGTCCATGATGATCTACTGCGGGATCACGGTGGGCAACGGCCATCTCATAGAAAATTTCGGCACGGACCAAGACCGCGCCATGTTTTTGGAGAAGATGTACACCGGGGTGTGGGGCGGCACCATGTGTCTCACCGAGCCGGACGCCGGCACGGACGTGGGGGATGTGCGCACCAAAGCGGTGCCCGACCCGGAGGCGGGTGATCCGCGCATCTACAAAATAGAAGGAGTCAAGCGCTTCATCACCGGCGGGGAGCAAGACCTCACCGAGAACATCATCCACCTGCTCCTGGCCCGCATCGAGGGCGGCCCCTCGGGCACCAAGGGATTAAGCCTGTTCGTCGTGCCCAAGATTTGGGTTAATCCCGATGGCTCCCTGGGTGAGCCCAACGACGTGTTCTGCGCGGGCATCGAGCATAAGATGGGAATGCATGCTTGCAGCACCTGCACCATGAACTTTGGCGAGAACGGCGGGTGCCGGGGCATCCTTTTGGGCGAGCCCCACAGCGGCATGGCCAAGATGTTCCAGATGATGAATCACGCCCGCATCGGCACCGGAGTGGTGGCGGCCGGGATCACGGCCAGCGCCTATGACACCGCCCGCATCTATGCCAAGGAGAGGGTGCAGGGGGCCCCCCTTAGCGACCGTAACGGTCCGGCGGTGCCCATCATCCAACACGAGGACGTGCGCCGCATGCTCATGAACCTCAAGGCGGGGTCAGAAGCCATGCGGGTTTTCGCGGCTTACCTCTTGTTCAACTCGGACGTGGCCAAGCATGACCCGGACGAGCTGGAGCGCCAAAGGGCGCGGGCCCGAGTGGACATCCTCACTCCCTTGGTAAAGGCCTATCCCGCGGACCTGGGTTGGATTCTCATCCGCGACGCCATCCAGGTGTTGGGCGGGGCGGGCTATTGCAGCGATTTTCCGGTGGAGCAGTATGCCCGCGACCTGAAGATCCTCTCCATCTTTGAGGGTACCAACTACATCCAGTCCTTGGACCTGGTGGGCCGCAAGATCGGGGCCCAGGGGGGCAAGGTGTTTCAGGAGTGGGTGGCCGAGCTGATGGCCTTTGCCAAGCAGAACCAGGCCGATGGTGATTTCGGGGTGGACTCAGAGCTGCTGGTTAAGGCGGTGGGCATGGTGGCGGATTTCGCCCAACGCTTTACCGGGTACTTCAAACAGGGCCGCATCTCCCTGGTGCCCATGTTCTCCACGCGTTTCCTGGATAGCTTTGCCGAGACGGTGATGGCGGGGCTCATGCTGGAACAGGGGCTCATCGCCAGGGAGAAACTGGCCACCGTGGCCCCGGCTTCTTCGGACGGCTTGTTCTACCAGGGGAAAGTGGCATCGGCCAAGTTCTTCTGCCGCAATATCCTGACCAACGTCTTCGGGCGCCACGCCGCCATGAAAACCGAGGACTTGTCGGCCATGGAAATACCTGAAGAGGCGTTCTAGAGTGCAAGCCAACTTGACAGGATCGGCCTTCTCCAGCACACCAGCGTGGCTGCGTTGTTTCAGATGATCGCCTGGTAGTGCGCGATCGCGATAATGAACTGCAACAATAAGCCGGTGATATGGATCACCTCAACAATCGGTTCGCCGTGTGAGGTTCTGTGTGAGAAGAACAGTCCAAAATCTGCATGGCGAGGCGATTGATCTTGCCCAGTAACCGCGGACAATTGGTTAAGCGATCATTTTGTGTTCATAGGCCAACGGGCTGATGTGTCCGTTGGCACTGTGCCTCCTGGTTCGATTGTAGTCCACTTCAATATACTCGAAGACGGCCCGGCGCATGGCTTCTCGGGTGGCGAAACGTTCGCCATGGACCGCCTCCACCTTCAGCGTGTGGGAAAAGCTCTCGGCCACCGCATTATCATAGCAGTTGCCCTTGCCGCTCATTGAGCAAATCAGATCGTGTTTGGCCAAGAGGGCCTGATACATGCGCGAGCAGTACTGGCTGCCCCGGTCTGAGTGGACCAGCACGTCTTTAGGCATTTTCCGCCGCCACAAGGACATCTGCAAGGCATCGCATACCAGCCCCGCCTTCATGCGCTTATCCATGGCCCACCCCACCACCATGCGCGAGAAAAGATCCAGCACCACCGCCAAATACAGCCAGCCCTCGCCGGTCCATAAATATGTAATGTCGCAGACCCACTTCTGGTTGGGGGCTTCTGCCGTGAAATCTTGCTCCA
>Ga0209270_1001037_pt1 | contig 45028 bp, 39 predicted proteins | sample MTBAKSrepl1MetaG_FD_187456 | JGI IMG/M metagenome (GOLD analysis project Ga0209270, IMG submission 187456) | Enrichment culture microbial communities from Arthur Kill intertidal strait, New Jersey, USA, that are MTBE-degrading - MTBE-AKS1... | ecosystem: Environmental > Aquatic > Marine >... | reverse complement strand
ACTCACCCGTCCGCCACTAATCCCGATGAAGTATTGCTACTTCATCGGAACCCGTCCGACTTGCATGTGTTAGGCACGCCGCCAGCGTTCGTTCTGAGCCAGGATCAAACTCTCATGTGTAATTTGATAAGGGGCCTACTTTTTAGTTTTCAAAGAACTTCTCTGCACCTTGGGGTGCCGAGCTTCCGAGGCTTTGTTTCATGTGGGCATCTTCATGGATGCTTAGGCTTCCCCTGAGCCCTTCACAGGTGCTGGGGCTTGCATCACCACAACCATTTGCTGATTCCCTTTAAAAAATTGTTCCCTCAGCTCGCCTTAGCCCCAAGGTTGCACAGAGAAAAATTAGGCTATACCAAGTGGCATAGCCTTTCGATAAAAAAATCACCACTTGCTGATTTTACATCACCTTGAACCTTTCAATATCATTACCTATATTTTAGCATAACATTTTTAAAAAGATAGTCAATAGAGAAATAACCTCAATTAAGGCAATAATTAGCAACAAAATAGCTTAAAAAAGCTAAATATATCTTAATTTCTCTGAAATACTACTGTTTTCTAATATTAATCTATTTTTATTGGTATTATTCATAGTAATTCCATGCATAAAAAATACGCAAAAAAACAAGCTGATAGGTATACATCAATGCGGATTATTCCAGAGTCTCGAGAGAGAGAAAATTTTCTTTCTTTTCCCGCTCAACTGTTGTTTCAGGACCGTGTCCTGGAAAAATTTTTGTTTCCTCTGAAAAAGACATGAGTCGCTTGAAAGATTTTTTTAGTTGAACAATGTTCCCTCCGTAAAGATCTGTTCTTCCCACGGAACCTGCAAATATGGTATCACCCGTAATCAGGACTCCCTCCCCGGAAAGACAGATGCCCCCCGGACTATGACCAGGAGTATGTACGACCAAAAATTTCAAGCTTCCGGCTTCTAAAATGTCGCCCTCTGAAACAAGCATGTCCGGCTCTGGTAATACCTCAAGATCGAATCCCCATAATGCAGCCTGCTCTCTTGTACTTCTGTAAATCTCTTGCTCGTCCCTGTGAATAACGATGGGAGCCCCCGTTTCCTGTTTTATGTCAGACACTGCTCCAACATGGTCGAAGTGAGCGTGCGTGCAGATAATATATTTTATTTTGAAATTATTTTTGTTGATAACATCGATAATTCTATCAGGTTCATCTCCTGGGTCAACAATTAAAGCCTCTTTTGTATTTTCATCTGCTAGGATTAAACAGTTACTTGCAAGAGGACCAACGATGAGTTTCTTAATGGTCAAACGATTCATCCCCCCCCTACTTTTTATTTTATTACTATAAAAAATCAAAACCCAAGAGGTCAATAAACCTCCCCGCCGCAGAGACGGCGGAGTATCATGAAATCTCCCTTCCCCCCTCAAGGGGGAAGTATATGGTAACCCCACAGCAGAGACTGTGGGGTATTGAAAATTTAATAAAATGGGGTGATTATACTTTATAAACCGATTTTAATATTTTTGACAAATGCTCAAAATTGAATGGCTTCAAGACAAAAAAATCGGCTCCTGCCTCTAAAAAATCCTTTCTATTATCTTCCACACTCATACCGATAATAGTCAGCTTTATGTCATATTTCTTTACTGTACGGATTAAATCTATTCCGCTCATTTCAGGCATATTAAAGTCTGTAATCAGTAATTCAAAAGATTCCTTTCTGAGTAAATCCATCGCCTCCTTTCCGTTAGTTGCAACACTAGGCTGATAACCGTACTGAGCAAAAAAATCAGAGAGGAAATCTCTTATATTTTCTCCGTCGTCTACAATCAAAACAGTTTTGCGAGTAAGAGAACACATAACAAATATTATATACAACTATAAGTTGTATTATGTCAATGATTATTACTACTTTGAGGTGATAGACATTATCCTTTTGATATATTCAAAATTGATAAAGATAAAGAAACCAAGGGTTACGTGTTAAAGGATCATAGAAAGCATATCGGCAATATCATTAGAGAATTCAGGCTTGCAGCCCGTCTGTCACAGATGGCACTGGCTGAAAAAATCGGCATCTCATATCAACAATTACAAAAGTATGAAAAGGGTATAAATAATATTACGATACACCGTCTCATGCAAATTAGTGAGGCTTTAAAGATACCCATCTGTAGCCTTCTGGAAAGTCAGTACCCCGAAAATATTGCGGAAGAAGTCATTGAATACGGGTTAAGTAAGGAAGAAAAAAAGCTCCTTGATCTCTTCAGGAGGATCGATAATAAAGATATCAGAAGAGGTCTGCTCATTGAGCTGAAAGGCATTGTGGAAGCACTGAAGAAGAAGTAAATCCCGTTAGAAGGCCCTTGCCCTTGGTAACGGAAAGGCTCTCACGGCGCAGGAAACCCGTGTTCGCTCAAAAAGGAAATTATATTCATCCATGCTGCCTGTCCCGATAAAAGTTTAGTTTTTTACGGGTCACGCATGAGGGTTTTCCACGGGGCAACTTCTCTATATTCCGAACTTCTGCTTAAGCAGTTTTATAAGAAAAAATAGCTCTTCGCTTTTCATTAAATAACTCAAAATAAAATAGAGCAAAATAAATATCAAAATAGTACCGCTCAAATAGACTATCTTTATCAAGGTATATCCATGAATTTTCCAAAGTTCACCTTCCAGCAGAGATCCGGCGATAATACCTATAAGGGATGCGGCAAAGACCGATTTTATAAATGAACTGAGAATATTTTTTCCGTCAATCCCCTTAAGCTTCCTTCCCAAAAACAAAAAAAGAAGCATAAAATTCAGACTAAAGGCAAGTGCATAGGCAAGTGCAATCCCGGAATGCTTTAAAGGTTCCATGAGTACCAGACAAAGAATAAGATTTGTTGCTACTCCTACAGAAGCTATTTTTACAGGGGTCTTTGTATCCTTCATTGAATAAAATGTTACGGTTAGGATTTTAACCCCACCGGTCGCCCATACTCCCAGTGAAAAAAACATAAGTGCTTCTGCAGTTGCCTGAGTTGCTGCATAGTCGAATGTCCCTCTCTGAAACAGGAGATTAACAATAGGCTCTCTCAACGATATGAGCCCTGCCATAGCTGGTATAGAAATAAAAAATAATAATCGTAGTGCAAATGAAAAATCTTCTCTCAGTTTATCAAAGTCACCTTTTGCGGCATGGTGTGATAGTGTTGTGAGAGCAGCTATACCCATCGAGACACCAAATATCCCTATGGGAAACTGAATCAATCGCATGGAATAGTAGAGGTAGGTAATACTTCCCTGCGGAAGAAACGAAGCAAGAATTGTGCTCACAATGATATAAACTTGATTAACTGCCAGTGCAAATATTGCGGGCAAGAGAAGGACAGCCATCTTTTTTAGCCCGGGGTGTCTAAACTCCGGCACAAATCCGAGCCGATAACCATTTTTATAAAAAGAAGGCATCTGAAAAACAAACTGGATAAATCCTCCCGATGCTACAGCAAGTGCAACTAAAATAACCGGCTGATTAAAAAATGACACAAGACTCACAACCGCTATGATAATAGTGATGTTAAGCATAGCCGGCGCCAGTGCAGGGATAAAAAATATCCTCTTTGTATTGAGTGCGCCCATCAAAACTGCCGCAAGGCTGATAAATAACAGAAAAGGAAACATGATTCGTGTCAGCAGTACAGTCAAAGAAAATTTTTCAGGTGAGTCGAGGAAACCGGGAGTAATTAAAGCAACAATAGTTGGAGCAAAAAGAATACCGAGCATACAGATACAACTTGCAACAACAAGGATAAAGGAGAACGTAATTTTTACTAGTTTTTTTGCCTCTTCTTCGCCCTTTTGCACCCTTTGCTCTGTTAATACAGGTATAAACGCAGCCGACATGGAACCTTCTGCAAAAAGCTCCCTTAAAAAATTTGTAATCCGGAAGGCAGCAAAAAAGGAGTCGGAAACCCCCGTAGCTCCAAAATAAAAGGCGAGAATCATGTCCTTTATATAACCGAGAATCCGGCTCACAAAGGTAGCAATGGACATAACCCCGGCAGCCTTCGTTATATTTCTTCTTTCACTCAACGGACAATCACCACATAAAATTTTTATTTCACCATACCAGTAAAAGAACTATCCATATACTTTTGTGAGGATTATAGCAAAAAAACATGCCGAAATTTGCAAAATACATCCGCGCTCTTATACAATCCTTCCATGGGAATTTTGAGCGAGATTGTTTCAAGCACAAAAGAACGGATTAAAGACAGGAAAGCCAGAGTCTCTCTTCGAGATATGAAATTAATGATTGGCGATGTTGAAAATTCGATGGATTTTTCATCTGCAATCAAGAAACCCATAAATGAAAATATCAAACTGATAGCAGAAATTAAACGGGCTTCTCCTTCAAAAGGAATCCTCCGGCCGGACTTCGATCACATCGTGATAGCCAGTATATATGAGAATAAGGCAGTCAGTGCGGTTTCAATTCTTACGGAAGAAGATTTCTTTTTTGGAAATCTTACCTTTATCCGTGAGGCAAGGAAAATCTTGACAAAACCCATATTGAGAAAGGACTTTATATGTGATGAATATCAAATCTACGAATCAAGAATAAACGGAGCGGATGCAATCTTATTAATCGCTTCGATACTTGATAAAAATCAGGCGGATGAATATATCCGCATGGCAACGGAGATTGGGTTATATGTGATTTTTGAGGTACATGATCGCAAGGAAGTCGAAATGGCTTTATCTTTAAACACCAAAATAATCGGAATTAATAATAGAGATTTGAAAACGTTACGGGTTGATCTCCATAATGCTATTGCACTGAAAAGGGAAATTCCGCCAGAGAAGATTATAATCAGCGAAAGTGGCATCGAGACAAGAGAAGATGTTAAAAGGATGGAGCAAGAAGGAATCGATGCTCTGCTCATTGGCAGTGCTTTCATGGAAGCAGAGGACATTGGGAAGAAGATCGACGAATTTACCGGGTGAGTATGATAAAATGCCTATATGCATACAAAAGTCAAGATTTGTGGCATAACAAATCTGGATGACGCATGTGCTGCGGTCGGTTACGGTGCTGATGCCTTAGGTTTTGTTTTCTTCAAGGGAAGTCCGCGTTCTATTTCCTGCAAGGATGCAGCAAGAATTATCAAGAAGCTTCCTCCTTTCATCACCACTGTTGGAGTTTTTGTTGACGAAACACTAATCCATATAGAGAAAATAATACAGCAAACCTCTTTAGACGTTATCCAATTTCATGGCAGTGAACCACCCGAAATGTGCAATTGTTCAAGAGCTGCGATCAAAGCCATAAGAGTAAAATCGCTCGAAAGCCTTGAAACTCTCGATAAATACAAAGAACGGGTCTCTGCATTTTTGCTTGATACGTTCACCCCTGATGCCTTTGGTGGTACCGGTCAGATTTTCAACTGGGACATCGCAATTTACGCAAAGCAATTTGGCAAGATTATTCTTGCCGGGGGTTTGAACCCAAATAATATTATTGAAGCAGTAAGGAGGGTTCAACCTTACGGCGTTGATGTCAGTAGCGGTGTCGAGTCAAAAAAAGGCAAGAAAGACCACAAAAAGATGAGATTATTTATTGAAAACGCAAAAAACATCCCGATCGGAGAATGAACTACCCCGAAGCAGGGCTTCGAGGAATTCTTTGATTAAAACGATTAAAGCTCAGCCCTCACAGGGGAACAGGCACGTTATCTCTTTTTATTTTTCTTCGCTGCCTGTTCTTCAATCTCAGAAGTGACCTTTATTATCGTTTTCATATTCCCTCTCGGGTTAAAATCTCCGACAACTTCAAGAAATTTGGGTTTCAGTTTCTTTTTTAAAGCCGAATAAATTGTATTGGTTGCTTCCTCGTGAGATATGCAGGTGCTCCTAAATGAATTGAGATACAACTTGAGGGATTTCAATTCAACTATTTTTTTGTTTGGTGAATACCGTATCCTCATCGTCGCAAAATCAGGGTACCCCGATCGCGGGCAGAGACAAGTAAATTCGGGGAAACTGATGTTAATTTCGTAGTCTCGCAATTGATTTGGGTTATCCCATACTTCTATAACACTCTTTGCTATTTCATTTTCTCCGTACTTCATGAGAAAATCTACCATCTCCTCTACGCTCTTGTAAAGCCTCTTCGATTTCTATGGAAGTTTCAGTAGGTATTGACAAACCCATTTTGCTTTTAGTATGTTAATATTGTCAAGGTAATACTTCTCGTATAAATCTTAAAATAACCTCCTTGGATAGGCATAGTCCTACCGGGCTATTGTGAAAAAGACCACCATTTAAGATCACCACATAGGAGCAAACTAATGCAAAACCAAAAAAAGAGTTTAGTGTCCGAAGGCCTCCCTATTTCAGAGCTCAAAGAAAAAACGATTGACGAATTGACGACAGTTGCAAGAGAACTCAATGTGGAAGGTGCAACGGGCATGAGAAAACAAGATCTCATATTCGCTATTCTTCATGCTCAAACCGAAAAAACAGGCTATGTCTTTTCTGAAGGAGTACTTGAAATTCTTCCTGACGGGTTTGGTTTTCTGAGATCGTCTGACTATAGTTATCTCCCGGGACCCGATGATATCTATGTATCTCCTTCGCAAATCAGGAGATTTAACCTCAGGACAGGTGACCTCGTTTCCGGTCAGATAAGGCCGCCAAAAGAAAGTGAACGATATTTCGCACTTTTGAAGGTAGAGGCGATTAATCATGAAGCTCCCGAAGAGAATGTTAACAGACCACTGTTTGACAATCTCATCCCTTATTATCCGACAGAAAAGATAAAACTCGAATATGATCAAAATGATTACTCGACGAGAGTTATGGATCTCATTACGCCAATCGGCATGGGACAAAGAGGAATGATCGTAGCTGCCCCAAGAACGGGAAAGACCATGCTCCTTCAGTCCATAGCAAAGGCAACCAAGAAAAATCATCGGGATATCCATCTTATGATCCTTCTGATCGATGAACGACCTGAAGAAGTAACAGACTGGAAACGACAGGTTCCGACCGCTATTATTATAAGTTCAACGTTCGATGAACCTCCACAACGTCACTGCCAGGTTGCTGAAATAGTAATCGAGCGGGCTAAACGCCTTGTTGAGTGCAAGCGGAATGTTGTCATACTCCTTGACAGCATAACCCGCCTCGCACGGGCTTATAATGCTGTTATCCCTGCCAGCGGGAAAGTCCTCTCGGGAGGCCTCGATTCAAATGCGCTTCAGAAGCCAAAGCGATTTTTTGGTACAGCAAGAAACATAGAAGAGGGAGGAAGCCTTACGATCCTCGCGACTGCGCTCGTGGACACGGGAAGCAGGATGGATGATGTTATATTTGAGGAATTTAAAGGCACTGGAAACATGGAATTGCACCTCGACAGAAAACTTGTTGACAAGAGAATATTTCCGACCATAGATATCAATGCCTCAGGCACAAGAAAAGAGGAGCTGCTCGTTGAAAAGGAAGTCCTCAACAGGATGTGGATACTCAGGAAGGTCCTCACACCGCTCAGTACCGTTGAAAGCATGGAATTCCTCCTCGGAAAACTGACCGGCACAAAGACCAATAAAGACTTCCTTGATATGATGAATAAATAATCTCTCCATAAATCCCGGCTTCCGGAGTGGAAAAAAGTTTACAAGACGATAATTACTGTTTCGCATGCGGGGAAGAGAATCCTCTCGGCCTCCGCCTGAAATTTTCTCTCAACAATAACAAGGCAACAGCTGAATTTGTTCCACAGAAAGTTCATCAGGGCTATAAAGATATTGTTCATGGAGGGATAATCACGACAGTCCTTGATGAGGCGATGGTCAAGGCTGCCATCATGCAGGGCATGTGCGCTATGAGTGCGGAGATTACGGTTCGTTTCAAAAATATACTGTTTGCCGGTGAAAAAACAGTCGTCGAAGCACTTATCAATAAAATAAGCAGAAAAATTATTGAGGCTTCTGCTGTACTGAAAAGGACAGATGATACGATTATAGCTGAAGGCCATGCAAAACTCTTGAGAAAGGATTAATCCTGAAAAAGATTCGGGACTGCGGTCTTGCTGCAGGGAGTCTTCAATCAAAAGACCTTGAAGACGACTGTGCCTCCGGTTCAACAATCAATTGCATGTTTCGGGTTAAAAGAACCTTAAACGCTCTCAGCAGCCCCGAATCAAACTAGCTGTCCTGCTACAGGGAATCTTCACTCGTAATAATTACAAGATACCTCTGCATGGCAGTGGAGGGGAGGGTGCATGGTATGATTTCATAGTTTATATCTCTGAGATTTCTCAACTCTTCCTGTACTTTGGGCCCCTTGCTGTGAATAAGGATGCCGCCTTTTTTCATGAGATGGGATACTCTTTTTATAAACTCCTCGACAGAAAACAGTGCCCTTGTCACTGCTACATCTACACAGAATGGTTTTTTTATATTTTCAACCCGATCTTCAATGACATCGACATGCTTCATCTTAAGAAGGCTTATGATATGCCTGAGGAAAAGAGACTTTTTCACTGACGACTCTATGAGATACATATATAGTTCGGGACGGATAATCTTTATCGGTATGCCCGGAAATCCGGCACCGCTTCCAATATCGGCAATCTTTAAATCACCCTGAGGTATTCCCTTCATATAAAGTAAAGAATCGAGAAAATGTTTGGTAACGATGTCTTCATCTTTCCTGATGCCGGTAAGGTTATATATCTTATTCCATTTTTTAAGTTCTGTGAGATAGACGAGGAAAGAAGATATACATTCGTCGTTTGGGATCAGCTGCAATTCCTCAAGACCTTTTTGTAAAAATTCATCTATTCTGTTTTCCACGCAGATGTCTCTTTTATTTTTGATGGCAAGAACTATAAATTATCGTACATGAGAACTGCCCGTTCAACAGGGAGAAAATACTCACACTCCCTATGATAAACATGGTTCTTCTCGTGTTCGAGTGGGTTCAAGTTCTCAGGTTCTTTGCTCTCTCTTCAATTTCTCGATCGTTACCATTAAGAGAGAAATGGCTGCGGGAGTAACTCCTGGAATTCTGCTTGCCTGTCCGAGGTTCACGGGTCTTACTTCCTCCAACTTGTAAAAAATCTCCCTTGAAAGGCCGTTGACTGCTCCATAGTCAAAGCCATGTGGTATTTTCAGCTTCTCTATCTTCTTGAGTCTCTCGGCCATCTCAATCTGCCGTCGTATGTACCCTTCATATTTAACCTGTATCTCAACCTGTTTTTTAACATCAGGGCTGAGATCAACTGCAGAAGGTGATACATCCTCTATAAATTGGTACGTGATTTCCGGCCTCTTTAAAAGTTGTTCAAGAGATTCTTTCCTATCCATGCCGTGTAATGCACTACGGGTCTTTTGGAGTCTTTGTATCTCATGATAAATCTGGCTCGTCTTTTCGAGAAACCTCTGGTATAATGCCCTATCGACAAGGCCCAAAGCATGTCCTCTGTCCATGAGTCGCTGGTCAGCATTATCATGCCTTAACAGTAACCTGTATTCTGCCCTCGATGTAAACATCCTGTACGGCTCATTGGTGCCCTTGGTCACCAGGTCGTCGATAAGAACCCCTGTATATGCCTCGTGTCTTCCGAGAATGATAGGCTCTCTTCCGAGAAGCTTTAATGAAGCATTTATCCCTGCCATCAATCCCTGTGCAGCAGCTTCTTCATATCCAGAGGTCCCGTTTATCTGTCCCGCAAAAAATAGTCCATCAATGAGCTTTGTTTCAAGACTGTGTCTTACCTGTGTCGGAAAAGCAAAATCATATTCGATTGCGTAACCCGGCCTCATTATTTCCACTGCTTCCAGGCCAGGGATGGTCCTCACAAATTTAACCTGGACATCATATGGAAGGCTCGTTGGTATTCCGTTTGCATAGTATTCATTTGTTTCAAGACCCTCGGGCTCAAGAAAGACCTGGTGCCGTTCCTTCCCTGCAAACCTCACCACTTTATCTTCTATGGAAGGACAATAGCGCGCACCGATTCCCTTGATCTTACCGCTGTATAAAGGCGACCTTTCAAGATTAGCACGTATAATCTCGTGTGTCTCTCTATTGGTGTAGGTAACATAACAGGGAAGTTGCGGGTTCGTTATCTCATGGGTGCTGTGTGAAAATGGACAGGGCGGGTTATCACCATACTGGGGTTCGGTTTTCGAAAAATCTATCGTCTTTGCATCGAGCCTCGGAGGTGTTCCTGTCTTTAAACGCCCCATCTGAAACCCAAGTTCCCTTAAAGAATCGGAAAGGCCTACTGACGGAACTTCACCGGCTCTTCCAGCAGGTAGGTTTTCAAGACCGATATGGATCAAACCCTTAAGAAATGTACCTGTGGTAACTACGACTGTCCTTGCACCATAAAAGATGTCCAGTGATGTAAGAATTCCCTTTACTTTCCCGTTCTCAGCAATAATCTTTTCTATAAGGGCCTGTTTTATATCGAGATTTTCCTGAGACTCGAGAACCTTTCGCATTGCAAGTCTGTACAGGACCCTGTCAGTCTGTGCTCTCAGTGACCACACAGCAGGTCCTTTGCTTATATTCAGCATTCTGAACTGAATACCGGCGCTGTCTGTTACCTTTGCCATCTCACCGCCCAGAGCATCTATTTCACGGACGAGATGTCCCTTTGCAAGCCCGCCGATTGCAGGATTACATGACATCTGCGCTATGGTATCAAGGTTGATGGTAAACAGGCAGGTGGAGAGTCCCATTCGAGCGGCAGCAAGTGCTGCCTCACAGCCTGCATGACCAGCCCCAATAACAATTACATCATAATCGCGGTCCCTATACATTATGGATTACTATAATAGATTTTTTCATCCTTATTCAAATTTCAACGCAACGAGAATACATGCTACCCTTTTTTAATAAAGGGGTTCTCTGTAACGGATATCACATCAAAAAGTGCATGTCCTTGGTTATAATAAGAATAAAAAAATACGGGTGATGATTTTTCACGAAATTTTCACACCCGGGCGTATTTATTTCTCTATGTTGAGTTACCTGTATGAAAATACCTTTTAAGAAATCACAGAGGGGCATAAGGTTAAAAATTAAGGTTGAGCTCCGTTCTTCACGAAAAGAAATTTCAGGGATCGTCGGAGATACTTTGAAAATAAAGGTTCACGCCCCTCCGGTAGAAGGGGCTGCTAATAAAGAAATAATAGAAATACTTTCTCAAGCTTTTCATATCAGAAAAACTGCTATAAAAATTATAGCCGGTCACCATACACGGGAAAAGATTGTTGAATTTGCAGGGCACGATATTGAGAAAAAACTCATGCTGAATGAAAAGGGATAAGCACGTAAAATATGCTAAAATAAAAACATTATATACGAGGGGACGTTCGTAAACGTTCTCTGGATCTTCGTGTAGGTACATATTTTACGAAAGACTGAAGAACCGGGCTCATCTCTTTTACGACTCCCTTAAAATGTTTTGCCAGAGGAAAATATGCAGCAGGGAGCGTGGCAATATTATGAAATATGACAGGGAAAATTTACTTTCACTCGATATAAGCGGAAAGGTCTCGGTATCTAAAGAAGTCATAATAAGGGCATTGACACAGTTTTCACCTGAACGTACAGCTCTAGCAATAACAGGAGGGAAAGACAGCACAGCAAATCTGTGGATTTGTAGAAATGTCTGCCATGAAATGGGGTTAAAACTCCCCCTGTGCATGTTCATAGACGAAGGCGATATTTTTGATGAAATAGTTGAATTTATCAAATATATTCAAGAGGTCTGGTCACTTGAGATCGTTTCCCTTGAAAATAAGGATGTAATCTCAAAAGCAAACGGGATCGGTGACATAATCAAGGTTTCATCTCTCAGTGATGCCAATCAAGCTGCTTTGCAAGAGGCGGGATTTACAGAACCTGAGTTCTCCTTTATGCCTGACTCTTCGATTTGCAATCACCTCTTGAAGACCGTACCCATGAGGGAATTCATTATCCTGAACAATATAGATGCACTTTATACTGCGATAAGATGGGACGAGCAGATTGCACGCCAAGACGAAAATTTTTTCAGCGTAAGAACCAATCCTGATCATACGAGGGTTCATCCCCTTCTTCATTTCAGTGAACGAGACATCTGGATAGCAACATTCACATACGATATACCATTCAATAAACTTTATAAACTCGGGTACCGCTCTCTTGGGGCCCGATGTGCCACATCAAGGAATTCAAATATACCTGCGTGGATGCAGGATCTGGAGCATACTTCAGAAAGGAATGGACGGGGACAGGATAAAGAAAAGATCATGGAGCAGTTGAGATCTCTTGGATACATGTAGGGGAAAATATATATTTTAATATAATAAATGTTATATCATAATTTTATAAGTGCGTATGTATAAATTATGTATAGAGATGTTATTTTTCATCCCCTGGCTTACTCACCTGCATCTTTCTTTGCAGGAGATTGAGAGTCAGAAGGTATTGAAAACACCGGATTCCAGCTCCCAAAATACTATGTGCTGGGCCGGGATAAATCATCGTTGGATTGATGACTTTTTCGGCAAACAACAATTTACTGAATAAGCCATAACGCAGGCATAATTATTACAGTTATTATACACATCAACAGATCATGAAGAAGAAAGTTGCAGTTATCGGCATTGACGGAGCCCCATTTTCTCTCCTGGGAACCCTTATTGCCAAAAATGTTATGCCTCATCTTGCCCGTATAGCAAAAGAAGGCTCTTTCAGGAGAATGTATTCTACAATTCCGGAAGTATCCTCTACAGCATGGGCTACTTTTATGACAGGAGTAAATCCGGGGAAACACGGCATTTTCGGTTTCATGGATTTCGAAAAAAACAGCTATGGAATATATTTCCCGAATTCTGAATCGATCAGGAGCCATACCTTATGGGATATCCTGGGACAACATGGCTTGAGAAGTATCGTGATTAACCTTCCTGCTACGTATCCGGCAAAAAGATTGAACGGAATCCTTACCGCAGGTTTTGTTGCTTTAGACCTGCAAAAAGCAACCTATCCTCATTCTGCCTATGAATATTTAAGAAAAATTGATTACAGAATGGACGTTGACACTGGGAAAGCATCTGAGTCTCTCAACGCCCTCCTGGAAAATATACGAATTACCCTGGAAAAGAGAATAGAGGCAATACTGCATTTTTTTGATCATGACTGGGATCTTTTTATCGGCACAATAACAGAGTCGGACCGGTTACACCATTTTCTGTGGTCTGCTTCCCATGAGGGACATGAACTCCACCAGGATTTTCTCAATTTCTACAGCAGAATTGACAGATTTATTGGAGAAGTTTATAGGAAAATAAAACAAAAATACGGGGATGCCTGCGATTTCTTGATCGTATCGGATCATGGGTTCTCTGATATAAAACAGGAGGTCTATATAAATTCTTTCCTGCGTGAAAACAATTACCTCAAATTCAACACATTTCCACCCAAGTCTTTGGAAGACATCCTTCCGGACACTACAGCGTTCGCCCTGGATCCCTCAAGGATCTATATCAATACGCAGAGAAGATTTCCCCGAGGCTCTGTTGATGATATGCGATACCAAGAGTTACGCCATGAATTGAAAGAAAAATTTCTCAGCCTTCAAGATAATGGAGCGCCAATAATAAAAAATGTTTTTTTCAAGGAAGAGATTTACTCCGGGCAATGCTGTAATGATGCCCCGGACATTGTATTAGTAGCGCACCATGGGTATGACCTCAAGGGATCGGTCAACAAAGCACCCGTGTTCGGAAGGGGGATTTTCACGGGTTCTCATACGAGGGATGATGCTTCATGTATATTTCTCAGCAGCCGCATATCCCACCCTCTCCCTGAAACTGTGGATATTGTTGATGTTGCGCCAACAATACTTAAATTACTGGGAATAACAACTGTTCAACTTGATGGGAAATCACTGGTACATAGCTCATGATCATCCATACTGATTGCAAATTTTTCAAGGGCGATATTCCGTGTAAACCCCACAAGGATACGGGGGCCCACTGTGAAGGCTGCACGCATTATAATCCTATCAAAGAAAAGATACTCATAATAAAACTGGGCGCTATCGGAGATGTCATAAGAACGACACCCCTGTTGAAAAAACTGGGGGAGGTATATCCCGAAGCAGAGATATCCTGGCTGACAAATTATCCCGAGGTTATCACTGCACACGTAGACAGGATATATACGTTCACTTTGAAAGATACACTCACCCTTTTAGCAACCCCATTCGATTTTCTCTATAATCTCGATAAAGATACGGAAGCATGCAGCCTTGCTTCCCTTATACAGGCGAAAGTTAAGAAAGGGTTTTTTCTCAAGGATGGGAAATGTAGTCCAATCGACGCGGCTGCTTACCAGAAATGGCTTACCGGTCTCTTTGACGATATCAGCAGGATCAATACCAAAAGTTACCCTGAAGAGATTTTTGAGGTCTGCGGTTTCGATTACAATAAAGAAGAATATATCCTTGAGGTAAGCGATGTCGATTCTTTCAAAGGCTTAAAAACAAAAGATCATTTAATCGGCCTCAATACAGGCTGTGGCAACCGGTGGAACACACGAGTCTGGCCTGAAGAACACTGGATAGAGCTGGCAAAACAACTGGCTTCCGATAGCACACATGTAATCCTACTCGGAGGGCCAGCGGAAGACGAGAAGAACAAAAAAATAGCTCAGGCTTCTGGAAGTCTGTACCGTGGTCACTTTTCGCTGAAACAGTTTGTTTCACTTATCGGCCAGTGTGATCTTGTGGTGACGGGTGTAACAATGGCTTTGCATATTGCACTTGCACTGAAAAGAAAAGTTATATTACTGAACAACATTTTTAACAGAAATGAGTTTGAACTTTACAACTTAGGATGTATTGTGGAGCCGCAAGTCGATTGTCTCGGATGCTATAAGACAGCATGCGAAAAAGACTGCATGAATCTTATCAAGCCTTCTCAGATAATCGAAATCTGTAATAACCTGCTTTCAAAGGACAAAGAGTGGCCAAGGTAAACAAGAGCATATCGGTTATATTTCCCGCATATAATGAAGAAGCAAATATAGGCGTGCTCATTGACAGGACGATCCCCGTTCTCGATGAGAATACTGACAGATGGGAGATTATCGTTGTTGACGACGGCAGTTCTGATAGGACACAGGAAATTGTAAAGCGATATGGGAATAAACATTTATCCTTGATACATCATCCCTACAATAGAGGCTATGGTGCAGCAGTTACGTCGGGAATCGCATCGGCAAAAAATGATTTAATCTTTTTTTCAGACTCTGACCTCCAGTTCGATATACGGGAATTGGGGAAGCTGCTCCAGTGGATAGATCAGTATGATATTGTCATCGGTTATCGGCAAAAGAGGTGTGATCCTTTCTTTAGGCGCTTGAATGCCTTCGGCTGGAATGCACTCGTCCGGTTTCTGTTCGGCTTGAAAGTGAAAGATATCAACTGTGCCTTCAAGATATTCAACAGGCCTGTGTTCGAAAAAATAAGCATTGATGCAGCTGGAGCGATGATAAACACTGATATCCTTGCCCAGGCAGCAAAATACGAATTCACTGTAAAGGAAGTTCCCGTTACACACTACCCAAGGCTTAAAGGAAAGCAGACAGGAGCAAAGATTCAGGTGATTCTCAAGGCATTCAACGAATTGTTCCATCTGTACCGTAAATTAAAGAATACAGCCTCACCTTCTTAAAATCAGACATATGAATCTCTTCGAGCTCCTGAATAGTACCGCCCAAAACTTCCCGAGCAAGGATGCTGTTATCATGAACGGAATTCACTATACCTATAGAGAAATCGTAGAAAGTACCTACGATTTTTCTTCAATCCTTAAGAACCTCGGGATAAAACCGCAACAAAAAGTGGGCCTCATGTTTCCGAACGGTCCTGATTATATCATTGCATTCTTTTCGATCCTTCTTTGCGATGCCATTACAGTCCCACTTTCTTCTGATCTGAGGACCGAAGATATAAAAAGCATTCTGGATGAAATGGAAGTAGAACATCTCATCGTTCACCATGATTACCTGAATCTTTTTGACAGTAACCGTATCAAGTTACATTCACACAGATTATATATCGGGACAAAACAAATAACCCCGATTGCTCTTGCAGTCATTAGTGGAATTTCAACGAGTGATGAGTCCCGCAATTTATCACAGTTGCATGTTGCAAATATCAGGTTTACATCTGGAACGACGTCTCATTCAAAAGGGGTAGTGCTTTCGCACGAGACAATCCAAAAAAGGATTGTGACTGCCAACAAATTCTTCAAAATAACCAACCAGGATACCATCCTCTGGACACTTTCTATGGCCCATCATTTTGCCGTCACTATCTGTTGTCACCTCAGCGTAGGAGCCACGATAATAATCAGCTCGTCTCTACTCCCCGACCATCTGATCCACTTAATCGGAACCTGCAAAGCAACGATGATGTATGCAACTCCAATGGTCTATAAATTTATTGCCCGACTTTCCTCTAAATATCCCGACGCTTTTATGCATATGCGATCATGTATATCGACAGCAATGTCCCTCAACCCGCATATTGCCATAGACTTTTTTAAAAAATACCGTTTTCCGCTCACAAACGCTTATGGTCTGATTGAGGTCGGAATTCCACTCGTAAACATTTTAGACAATCCGGAAAAAATTGAATCGGTCGGAAAACCTATTGATGACTTCGATGTTTCTATTTTTGATGTCAACAGGAAGAACCTTCCCCCGGGTGAAGTAGGGCATATCGGACTACGGGGGCCAGGGATGCTGGATGCTTATTTCAAGCCTTGGCGCTCCCAACCGGAAATCTTGCATGAAGGCTGGTTTATTCCAGGGGATTTGGCAAAAAAGGACGAAGACGGATTTTTCTATATTATGGGAAGAGACTCTGATATTATAAATGTAGGTGGCATGAAGGTTTTTCCGCACGAAGTCGAAAATATTCTGAGTATGTATCCTGGCATAAAAGAAACCTGTGTAGTGGGAGAGGTCGATAAGCGGTTCGGACAGGTCGTAAAAGCATACATTGTTCCGTTGGAAGGAGCACAGATAGCAAAAGCCGATTTGACCCGTTTTTGTGAAGAAAGAATATCCTTTTTCAAAATTCCCCAGCGGTTTGAATTCGTGAATTCCTTGCCAAAAACACCAACCGGCAAGATTTTACGACGAGCATTATGAAGAAAGAAAAACCTTTATATGCGTTTCCCCATTGCAAACAATACAAAACGGTCCATCAAAGCCCTTCACCTGTCTGAAAGGTACCCGATGATGACAGGCAAGAAACGTTTCATGAAGCATGACATTGTTGTAATAGGCGCAGGTGTGTCAGGGATAGCTGCCGCTGTCAGTGCTGCGAAAAGAGGGAGCACCGTGGTTTTAGTTGAGCGCTACGGTTTTTTAGGAGGGCTGGCAACATCGGCGTGGGTTGGGACAATTGCCGGAGCATATTATCTTACATCAGACAATAAGCTGAAATTTACAAATGAAGGGTTCGCAAAGACATTTCTCCATAACCTTCGCAGTAAAAACGGTCTCGGTGAAATAGCATATTACAATAACGCAGTATATATACCATACAGTCCCGTAGTACTCAAACTAGTGTGTGATAATTTCGTCCGATCTGAACCGAATATCTCACTGATGCTCCACGCTCACTTGACCGATGCATACGTTAAAAACCGTCGTATCGATTCCATAGTTATTCATACCAAGTCGGGGCCGGTTGAAATACAAGGAAAAATATTTATAGATTGTTCCGGCGATGCCGATCTCTCTTATCTTGCCGGGGTTCCCATGCAAAAATCTGCAAGGCTCCAGTATCCGTCAACAATGTTCCTTGTGAATCACGTAAAGGTACAAAAGGCCTATTCGGCAGGAGCACAAAAACTATCGAAACTCATGCTCCATGCCCACATGTCCGGAGATCTAACTATCCCCCGTATGAGCGGGGTCTTCTTTGAAACCGGACGACCAGGAGAGGTTATCGTTTCAATGACGCATGTCGCCCGTCATGATAAAAAACCTATCCGCATAGATCACATTGACGATCTCACGTATGGCGAACTGGAGGGAAGACAGCAGGCGATCGAGTGCTTTGAACTGCTGAAAAAAAAGATGCCGGGGTTTGAATCTGCATATCTGGCAGACATCGCACCACAACTTGGCATACGTGAGAGCAGGAGAATCAAGGGTCACTATATCCTTACCAAAAATGATGTCCTGTCTGGCCGCACGTTTACAGACGGAATTGCCTGGGGAGCCTGGCCTATTGAACTCCATACAGCTGCGGGAAAAACAGAATGGATTCATTTAGAAAAAGGTGCTCGATATCAGATATCCTATCGCTGTCTGTGCCCTTTGACAATAGATAATCTCCTTGTTGCCGGGAGGTGCATTTCAGCCACCCATGAAGCGCTCGGTTCGTGCCGCGTCATAGGGACATGCCTTGCCATGGGAGAAGCAGCAGGGATTATAGCGCCTCTTTTGGCCTCCGAGAAAAAGAATACGTCTTCTCTGAACGGAAAAGACCCGCGGCAAATTGTACAGGGTCACTGAGAGCGTCTTATTTTTTTCAACTTATAAAAATAAGCATCCAACGATGCCCGGGCATATTCAAAAGTCCTTAACACATCAAAAGGCAGTTGCAGGACGATTCTTAACAGGAATGGCTTCACAAGCAGAAGCCCGGTCATGGAGCGTAGAGATTCATTGATACAACGAAGTGCGTTTTCCCTGTCGCCCGCTTTTGCATATTCAACTGAAGAGAATTTGTAGTACTTACCGATAAGATTTGATATGTCCTTTCTGAATTCGTTCGGGCACTGTAAAAATTGTTTTTTTAATGTATCAATAACTTTAATGTCTTCTTTAATCCTAGATAGTTTGAGATTGCTGTTTACAACATCTCTCCGGTAAATCATCTCGACACGACTGCTCCACGCGATAGGGTATGTGGCAGCTATCCTCGCCCACATTTCCAGATCTTCAAGCCATGCATCAACGGCAAACCCCCCTAACCGCTCGAAAACGTCCTTCCTGATTATTGATGCCGATATCAAGAACGCAGGACCACGGCCGAGGGAAACACGGAAGTAATTCGGGATGATTCCCTCCCACGGGGGCCGGGGGAGATACCTGTTTTTTGATCTTTCGTAATGTCCGTTCCGCTTCTTGAAACAGAACGCTGTTGCAAATGCCCCTGCTTGAGGATAGCGGCGACACAAACCCATAACTGTTTCAAGAAAAGTCGGTTCCCATAAGTCATCTGCGTCCAGAAAAGCAATGAGATTCGAGCTCGATTCTGATATGCCCCTGTTCCGCGCCGCTGATATACCCTGGTGCTCTTGATAAATGAGCTTAATACGAGGATCGTTTTTCGCTTTAATTATGTCGGTGATTTCATCAGTTGCGGACCCGTCGTCTACAACAATGACCTCAAAATCCCTGTACGTCTGATTCATGACAGACGTGAGTGTGTCTGCTATATATAATTCTTTTTTCCAGAACGGTATGACAATAGAAACGTTTGACATGGGAAATTTCCAGGGATTATATAAAATAATATCAAAGATCCATTGCAAACAAGTCCCGTGTATCTCGTCCGATTACTGCTTTATCGGTTTATCGAAATCTTCCATGATTTAATGTATTCAGCTTATCAAATGAGCGTTAGTCTTTTCCAGTAAATCATAAAACATTAACCCGAAAAATGCTTTCATAAAAATAATAGGAGAGCATCTGTGCGGAAAAAACTTCCCTGTCCCTGTCGCTCCTGTTGTCTGTGATACTTGTTTTCTATACACCAGGAACATACATTTACCGGAGGCTGGGTTAACTAAAAAGTCTTTTGTCCCGACATAAGTCGTGATTGAAATCAAAAGACTTTGAAGGCAACTGTGCCTCCGGTTTAACAATCAATTGCATTTTTCGGGTTAGAAGACAGGCTGAAGCATGTTATTTTTAAACATATCACGCAATCTGAAGCACATAAGATTTCATTGTTTAATAGTAATATTATAATATAAATATTAATGACTTTCCAGAAAGCACGGGGCTTCCATGAATAAGATAAGGGTATTGCTCATCTGTTCAAGTGAGATTCAGAGTTCTGTTGCCACATCAACTCTTCGTGTCGCACCTATCGGGCTCTTTTTCATTAATGGATACCTTAAAAGCAAGGGCTATTCTACAAAAATAATACATATCAAGCTTTTCCAATTTTTCCGGTCTCCACAATACAGGGAAGATATTTGCACGGCAATAAGAGAATTCGATCCCGGCTATATCGGATATTCTTTTCGAAATCTTTTCCATCTTGGCACCGTGAAGGACCCGCGGAAATTAATTCATTTTTGCAGTCTGCATTTTGAAAAACCCTTAATAGAATTTCTAAGAAAGATAACATCCGCAGCAATCATCGGTGGCGGCACAGGATTTTCACTGGCCCCTGCATTGTACATGAACTATCTCGATTTAGACTATGGAGTTGTTGGAGAAGGAGAGGTAGTCTTCGAAAATCTTATTGTTATGTTAGAAAATGGACTCGATATCTGTAAAACACCGGGGCTTGTTTTTCGCAGCAACGGCACAATCCGTATGAATCCTCACGGGCCTATTGAAGATCTTTCTATTCTGCCGGGAATGGAACCCCGTGATATAGAGGAATATCGTGAGCTTTATTATGATCTGGGCGGCTATGCGAATATACAAACCAAGAGAGGATGTATGTACAGATGCGTCTATTGCCTCTACCCTTATTTTGAGGGTAAAAGATACCGATTTCGCACTATTAAAACAATAATTGATGAAGTTCTCGCACTGAAAAAACAATACGAAATTCGTCATTTCTTTATCGTTGACTCTGTATTTTCAACACCGTGGGAACATTCCTTTGAATTCTGCAATGAACTTATAAGAAAAAGAGCGCATATTCAATGGCAAGCTTATATCAATCCAAGGAACATATCAGAAAATTTACTCACCATGTACAAAAATTCAGGATGTCATAATTTGATTCTCACGCCGGACACCCTGAGCAAAAAAGTCCTCAAATGCTACCAAAAAGACTTTGGTATCGATGATGTCAAGCGATGTATTGATTTATTGAATCAGGTTGATATTCCATTTGAAGTATCATTGATTCTCGGAGGGCCTGGTGAAGATGAAGAGACAGTCGATCAAACCATTGCATTTTGCGAAGAATATCTCACCGATATCCCCGTTCTTTTTATGCCTGGCATGTGGATCCATCCACATGCCATCGCACAGTGGGGAGTAGAATTTAAATCTCTCCTCCCTTACTCTGACAGCATTACTCTCGATGATATTATTCTTTCCAATGATTTTGAGAAAAATAACAATTTAACCTACTTTTTCCCCCATATAAAAAGGGACAGGCGAAAGATACTTGATACTCTATATGCGAGAATTCGGCAGCACAAACGAATTGTCATCGGGAAGGATTCTTTTCTGGATAAACGTACCGGGGTCATCAAGCATGCTCCGGAACTCGGTGTCATTGAAAACCAGAGACCGTGGCATAAGGGGATGCGGGGAAGACGGTAATACAGAGCTCATTCGCATATACCAGCACAGCAGTGCTCCTCTTTGTCGAAAAAATATTTACAACTTCGATGGAAACTTTGCTGAAAACACATTCAGATGCATTATAGGTTCTACCCTTATAAAAATGTTATCATAAAAAATGATGAAGAACCCTGCGGCAGGACCGCAGGGTATCTATATCTTAATTTGTCATTCCTGCGGTAGCAGGAATCCGGGAAGACAAAAAACTGGATTCCGCATCTTTCGGAAAGAACGTCGGGTGAGCATGTGCGGAACGGAATGACAGAAATACGGGAACCCGGAGGAAGACTACAGGGAATATATTATTCAACAGTCCATATGAAGAGGAAACAACAGGGTGTTTGATAAAGTGAGGGCTGATATTACAAGAAAACTTACGATGTATTCGAAGGAAAAAACATTCTCTAATAAAGTGCTGCTCCTTTTGCAACAGGGGACAGGAGCTGTTATTGTTTATCGTTTCGGCAACTGGTTGTATACAATGAAAATCCCCTTTATAAAACAGCTGCTGATGCCGGTGTATTTTGTCCTTCACATGATTGTCATGGTAACCACTGGCATCAATATTCGGCAGAATGCTGTGATAGGCAAAGGATTCGTCATTCATAATTTCTCTTCTATATTCATCGGAGCAGTTACTATCGGGGACAATTGCACAGTGAATCAGGGGGTGTCCATCGGGAATATTAGAGGATCTGCCCATAAGCCAATCATTGGCAACAACGTCTATTTCGGAGCAGGCAGCAAAATTCTCGGGGCGATAACAATTGGCAACAATGTGGTGATTGGAGCAAACTCCTCCGTGATCACCTCAATCCCTGACAATTGTACGGTCATGGGTGTTCCAGCAAAAATTGTTTCACGGAATGCAACAAGTGAATACCTGAAATATGGTGACTGATTTCGTATGGGTAAGACACATAATCAAAAAATCCTTATTATCGGCATAGACGGCGCCACATTCTCGCTTATTGCGCCATGGGCTGATGCGGGAGCATTGCCCCATCTGGCTCGTCTCATGAAAAATGGTGCGTGGGGCAATCTGAACTCCACCATTCCGCCCCTTACTGCACCCGCGTGGACTTCATTCATGACGGGGAAAAATCCGGGGAAACATGGTCTCTTCCATTTTATCTCACCACAGAAAGGAACATACAAATTCATATATACCAATGCGAACACAAGAAAAAGCAAGACGATATGGCAGTTATTGAGCGATTACGGAAAAACCGTAGGGGTTGTGAATGTGCCCATGACCTATCCCCCGGAACAAGTTAACGGATTCATGATTTCGGGCATGGATACCCCTGATGAGAATTCCCCTTTTATCTATCCGCCGTCCCTTAGCAACCAGTTAAGAGCACATTTTGGAGAGGTCAAGCTTGAGATACGCCACCTCGAATTCATGCGTTCCGATGAGAAAAGAGATGCAGTCCTCAAAGAAATGGCTGAACTTGAAAATCACAGGGCTCAACTTGCACGCTATTTGATAAGAAATTTTCCCGTCGATATTTTCATGCTTGTCTTTTGTTCTGTTGATCAGATCCAACATTATTTCTGGCATTACATGGATACACACCACTACAGGCATGATAGAAAAGGAGCCGGGAAATATGGCAGCGCCATATTGAAGGCATATCAAACAATTGATACAAACTTGGGAGAGATTCTCGATGCAGCGCCTGAAAACACAGTCGTTGTCCTCATGTCTGATCATGGTGCAGGCCCTTCAAGCAACACCATTGTGCATCTGAACCGATATCTTGCCGATATCGGTGTACTGCAGTTCAAAGACAGAGGTCGTGGTTCACTGCTTGACAACGTCGTAAGAAAGCTTGACCCGGTTTTGAGAAAAACCCTTTCGCCAAGACAGAAAGCAAAAATCGCAAATCTGCTTCCGGGGGTAAGAAAAAACTGGGAATCGAGACTTTCTTCATTGTCTGCAATTGACTGGGGGAAAACCCGTGCATTTTGCTATGAAATACTGCCTACTTACACGAATATCTGGATAAATCTTAAGGGAAAATTCCCGCAGGGGACTGTCAACCGCGGAGATGAATATAGCGAGCTCATCACGTTTTTGACCAGAAAACTGTATGAACTTGAAAATCCAAAAACTGGAAGGAAGATTGTGAAAAGCATTTACAGAAAAGATGAACTGTATAGCGGTACACAGAGTGACCTGGCGCCCGATCTTCTCTTAAGTTGGTGGGATGACGACAGCTTTACAATCAGACCGAGTTCAAATGCAGACGATGGCCATATTGTAAGAACTCTCGATACAAGCGCTGATAACTTTGTCAACTGGAGCGGAACTCACAGGATGGAAGGCATCTTTCTTTTCAACGGCAAACCGTTTAAACCTGTTCGTATTGATGATGGCATACAGATCATTGACTTGGCACCGACACTGCTCTATCTCATGGGTTGTCCAATCCCACAAGATATGGACGGGAGGGTCATCGAGGCTGCATTCAACGAATCCTATTTGAAATCCCATCCCCTCACAATACAGGGTGACCTGGAATCAAGCGTTACAGAAGAACAAGCAGGAACCGATGAAACCTATACAGAAGAAGAAGCAGATATGGTAAAGAAAAGACTCAGTGCCCTCGGCTATTTAGACTGAACGATGTCACATGTAATGGTCATAGGACTTGATGGAGGAACCTTCAGTCTCATACACCCATGGGTAAATCAAGGGAAACTTCCCAACATAGCTCACCTTATGCGCAACGGTGTTTATGCTGACCTCCAATCCACACTGCCCCCGATGACATTCCCGGCATGGAATGCTTTCATGACAGGGAAAAACCCGGGCAAACACGGGGTATATGACTTTATGGAAAGGAAAAGCGGGACATATGAGCTGGAGATTAAGAATGCCCGGCACCGCAAAAGTGAAGCGATCTGGAATATTGCAAGCAAATCCGGCAAACGGTGTGCAATTATCGGTGTCCCTGTTACCTTCCCGCCCGAGGAGATTAACGGTGTCATGATCTCCGGTTTTGATGCGCCGGTCGCGAATGAAGCTATTATGTTCCCGCCCTCTTTATTCCGGGAGCTCCAGCAGACGGTCGGGGGATATATTGTCACTGCAAATTTTTCAAAATTCTTAAGAACCGGCTGTATCGACAAAGCGGTAGAAGCCCTGTTCTCTGCAATCGACAGAAAAGCGGAAACAGTCAAATATCTTCTCCGGCGCGAACCGTGGGATTTGTTTATGTTTGTTTTCGGTGAGACCGATGTCGCTATCCATTACTTCTGGAAATATCACGACAGGCATTCCCCGCAGAGGAACAAAAGCCTGGACGTTCTCATGGGAATGGATCCTATCTATGAAATCTATAACCGGATAGACAAGCATATCGGCACGTTTTTAGAAATAGCCCCTGAAGACACGACTTTTATTATCATGTCCGATCATGGTGCAGGGGGGGTCGGCAATAAAGTAATATACCTGAACAGGTTTCTTGAAACCAACGGATTGCTCTCGTTTTGCGACAACCCCGCCCGAGTGAAGTTCAACAGGTATATGGACACTATCAAGGACTTTGTCCGGCTCATGCTCCCTGCTCAGATGGTAAAGCACCTCCGTTTCAATCCAAAGGGCATGGGCCTCAAGTGGGAATCAAAGATGCGGTTTTCCTGTATCGATTGGAAACATACAAAGGCTTACGCCGAAGAGACCCCGTACTATCCTAATGTGAGAATAAACCTCAGGGGACGGGAACCGGACGGCATCATCGAAAAAAGCGAGTACCAGGAGATTGTCAATAAAATTCTGTCTCTCTTGGATAACTGGATGGATCCTGAAACAGGCGCAAAAATCATCAAAAAAGCTCACAAGAGGGAGGACCTCTATAACGGCGAGTATATCGAAAAGGCGTCTGATATTATTATATCGTGGAACTGCAACGATGATTATTCATATATATTCCGGCCAAGCCTTTTATCAAAGACAAAGAACCCTCTTGAGACCTTGACAAGAAAAGAGATTGAAAAATACGACTTTATGCTCAACCGGACAGGAAGTCACCGAGACGAGGGAGTGCTTATCATGGCTGGTGATCAGATAAATACCCGTGCGCATCTCAGCAACCCTCACATCATGGATCTGGCACCTACAATACTCTTCCTCCTCGGTATCCCGATTCCGCTCGATATGGACGGGAGAGTGCTTTCGGAATGTCTTGCGGAAGTCCGCAGCAACGTATCGGCCTTTGAAGACAGGCACCTCTCAGCGCAAAAATCCGAATACCATTATTCCGAAGAAGAAACAGAAGAGATCAAGAAAAAATTAGAGGGGTTGGGATATCTAAATTAACTCTATGAAGTCCCTGTCAATCGCAATGGTCGCTGCTTGTCCTTTCCCGGCAAATCATGGCTCTCCTGCCAGTATCAGAGAAATGTCACAGGCACTGTCTTCCCTCGGCCACAAGGTCCATATCATCACCTATCCGATGGGTCAGGACATCCCGGTTCACGGGATTTCCATTCATAGAGTTGGCAAGATTTTCAGTAAGTGTGACATTAAAGTCGGCCCTACTTCTTACAAACCCATCCTTGACCTTCTTATTGTCCAAAAACTCTGCCGTATAATTTGGAAAGAAAAAATAGATATAATACACGCTCATAACTACGAGGGGGCTTTAGCCGGTTATTGTGCAAAAATAATAACCCGAAGACCGATGCTCTATAATGCGGTAAACAACATGATTGATGAACTGCCTTCATATGGTTTTATCAGACCAAAATCCCTGGCTATTGCCCTCGCGGAATTTTTGGACTACACTGTACCAAGGATGGGTGATCATATAACGGTCGTCTCAAGAGAACTCTCCGACTTTCTCAAACGAAAGGGCATTAACCCGCATATCATAGATATCATACCAGCCGGTGTTAATCAATCGATGTTTGAAGGAAAAGACCGGCATCGTATGCGCCAGCGGTATAACATCGGTGACCGACCGTTGATCATATATACCGGGACCCTTGACTCCTTCCAGCGGATTGACCTTCTTCTCAAGGCAATGCGTATTGTCACTGATACTATAAACAATGCCCTACTCCTCATCGTTGGTAATATCATAAACGCCTCAGACCTTGAACGACATAAAAGTCTTGCAAAAGAAATGGGACTTGAGAACAATGTTATATTCACTGATGAACGACCCCTCGAAGAGATTCCGGACTTCCTTGCGTCTGCTGATATAGCAGTGATACCCCGGCCATTCTGCCCCGGCTTTCCGGTTAAGCTTTTAAATTACATGGCTGCGGGGAAAGCCATCGTAACCTTTGAAGGCTCTGCAAAAGGGTTGCACCATATGGATAATGCCATTATTGTAAACAATGCGGATTGGGAAGAATTTGGGAGATGGATCATCGACCTGATCAATAATCCGGAACTCATAAGCACTCTCGGGAAGAGCGCACAAGCAACTATTGAAGGTACATTCGACTGGCCGTCACTGGCAAAGAAGATCGAAACAATATACCAGAAAATTATCAACGATCGTAAAGGAGCAGACCATGAATAATAAAAAAAGGATTTTCGGAATCATCATTGCTGTTATCGTCATCGGTGTGGGAATCGCTTTAGTAAATGTGATTTCACACACGATAAAAACAGACCCCCAAAAAGCTCGGAAATTTCACAGCAAGATGCCTGTCAAAACGGCCGGAGCCAAGGTTCAAACCATTCATGCAATTATCGGAGCAAGCGGACAAACACAAGAATTCGAAAAAGTGACATTAACAGCTAAAATATCCCAGCCGGTCGTGTCAGTGAAGGTCAACATCGGCGATCTCGTCAAGAAAAACCAGCTCCTCATTGCATTCAAACAGCGCCTGATCAAAGCCACCGTCAAGGAAGCTCAGGAAAATGTCAACAAAGCTAAAACGAATCTTGAATATCGCAGATTGACCTATAAGAGGCTTAATAATATCTACACCCAGAATCTCATAGCAAAGACAGAGATAGAGACTGCAGACGAACAGATAAAACAGGCACAATGGGAATACTCAAGGGCCTTGCGACAATTAGAGCAATCCGAGCAGGACTTGAGCTATACAAGGGTGGTAAGCCCTATCAAGGGCATCGTCCTTGAGAGACCCGTCAATGTCGGTGAAATACCAAAGGTGGATTCACCGATTATCACCCTAGGGATTATAGACGACATATACATGACAGCCAAGGTGCCTGAAGACAAGATCTCCTATGTTCATGTGCAACAGGAGGCTGACGTGCTTTTCGAATCGTTTCCAAACGAGGTATTTACAGGAGAAGTTGTAAAAATCGATCCGCATGCTGATCCCAAAACACGGACATTTAATGTTTTCATAAAAATACCCAACAGTACCCTGAAACTGAAACCGGGTCTGACAGGCTTTGCAAGGATCAAGAATTATAAAACAGCATTAGCTGTCCCGACGGTTTCCGTCATTAACCCGGTTGGTGAGTCGGCAACAGTTTTTGCAATTGACCAAAACGCCCAGGCACATATAAAGCACGTAAAAATCGGCGTTTCCGCAGGCGGGTTGACCGAGATCATTGAAGGATTGCAGGAGGGTGACAATGTCATAACCACGGGGGTGCAGTTTTTAAAGGATGGAGATAAAGTCCAAATTATGGAGGATTAGTCATGGGAAAAAAGAATAGGCTCTTGTCTTTTGTCTTCTTTGTTTTTTTCTCTTTGCTTGTTGCCTCTGAAGCTTGCGCTGATGAACAGTGGACACTGCAACGGTGCATCAATTATGCAATGGAACACAATCCTGATTTGCAAGTGTCTGATGCTCAGATTGCCGTATCAACCTATAATTCCGAAGTGCGGAAGAAACTCTTTTTACCCCGCCTTGACCTGACAGCATCCACAGGATATCTCACGGGAGAACCCACGAGCCCTTTTGCTCTCGTGAGGGGATTCACGGAGGAAGGTATTAAATCAAAACATGTCTCGGGTGGTTACGTCCAGGCTTCACTCCATCTTGATATCCCGATTTTACGGGAAGGAGTATTATTTTTCTCTCACAATGCACCTTCAATGAACATGGCCTTAAACCAGAACCTCATGGACAAAAGCAGCTATCTAAAGAAAAAAACCGAGCTTCTTTACGATATCAGCATGTCGTACTTTGAATTGCTGAAAACCAATGAGGACATTAAATCCGCCGAAGAACATATTAAATCACTCAAACTTCATCATGAATTGATAAAGGCAAAATATAGTGAGGAGCTTGTATCGAAAAACGAGCTTCTCATGTCAGAAGTAAAGCTCGCAACAGCTGAAAAAGAACTGACCGTTGCCAGAAATTCATTTGCGCTCCTCATCTCAAGCCTCGCTCTGAAAATGGGGATGGACTCAACGCAATCCTTTGCAATTTCTGACGTTGACCTTATGACCCCCGCCCTCACTTCCAGAGAGGAATTAATCGATAGAGCCCTTTCAAACAGGCATGAAATAAAGGAACAGGAAATGAGAATAGCAATAGCCCTTGAGGAACAACGCTTGGTGCAAAGACAGAGATACCCTGAACTATCTGTCGTTTCAACGTACTCTGTGGGTAATGGTTATAGCACGGATACAACGTCCTTCTGGATCAGCTCCCTTCAACTCAACGTGCCCCTTATCGATTTCGGTGCCACCTCCGCACAGATCAGAAGTCAGGAAGCACGGGTAGTCGAGGAGGAAAAGGTGCTCCTCGCACGGAAGTATGCTATAAAGCAAGAGGTTATAGCCGCACTGGCTGATATCACTGATTTTTCTGCTGAAATCAAGCTCATGGAAAAAATCGTGGAGCAATCAATGGAAAACGCACGGCTCACAAGGGCTCAGTTTGAACAGAATCTTATTCCGTTGTCGCCGGTTGTAGAGGCAGAGTATCTGGTATATGAAAATCGGAAAACGCTCGCGAAAGCGCGATATGATTTAAGGATAGCCTATCTGCAATTAGAAAAAGCAACAGGGAGTAAAATGCTACTGTCATCTCAGCAATGAAACAGTCACAGCGGATTGTAAAAAATATTGCTGTTATGATCGCAGCAGAAATAATCGGGTTTAGCCTCAATTTTGTCATCATCATTCTCATAGCACGCTATCTCGGGGTCACAGGTTTTGGACATTTCTCATTTATAATCGCCTTTGTCGGCATTTTTCAGCTCATCGCTGATTCCGGCCTCTGCAATATCATGATCCGGGAGATTGCTGTGCATAAGGATAAATTCGCATACCAATTAGGAGTGACAAAATCACTCATATGGATTTTTTCAATCGCAGCTTTCCTTTTAATCTACCTTATCATAAATATCATTAACCCGGATATCGAGGTCCGGCAAGCCACGTATATTATGGGGATTTCGACACTGGCGATTGTGCATGCACAGGGGTATACCTCTGTCTTTAGAGCGATGGAAGAAATGGAATACAATGCGATGGGCTTTGTTCTCCAAAAACTCGTTCTTTTAAGCCTTATTATACCTGTCATAAAATCTGAACTGGGCCTGAAGGAAATTGCCGCTTCTTTCTTAGCAGCAAATATTTTCCTCTGGTTTTTTTATTATATAATCATATCCCGCCGTTATAGCAGGCCAAAAATGATAATCAATATGGGGGCATGGTGGTATTTCATCACTGAAGCAATTCCTATCGGCATAGCAGGCATACTGAGAAAGATCACATGGCAGGTCGATATACTGATCCTTTCAGCAATCGGAACTGCATCTTCAGTTGGCCTTTTCAGTGCTCCGTACAGGATTATTCACTCGGCGAACATCTTGCCCCATACCATATCGGTCCCCCTTTTCCCCTTTTTTTCAAGACTTGCGAGGCATTCATATCATGAACTGTTCCCCGCCTATGAAAAAAGCTTGAAATTCATGTACTTATTCAGCATACCAATCGTTGTTATCCTCGCTACACTTGCCCGGAGTATTGTTGCTATCCTCTTCGGTGATACATTTGAGGAATCGTATAAAGCCTTACAGATCTTGAGTCTTACCTTGATATTCTTATTCCCGGCTGCTCAATTTATTTATCTGTTTTCTGCACTCGGAAAACAGCGCCTCTTTACTGTCAGCTCTATTATATGCCTTATAATCAATATTATCTTGGATTTTATTCTCATCCCAAAGTTTGATTTCATTGGAGCGTGCATCGGTACGCTTGTCGCCGAGATAATATTATTCGCAATAGGGATATATTTTTTAAAGCTGATAGAAAAAAATGTTTCATTCATACGAGCCTCGTGGAAACCTGCCTTATCGGGATTCCTCATGTGGATTGTCCTGTCTCAATGTAAGGATGTCTCTCTTTTTTGGACTGTATGCGGTATCGTTGCAAGCATCCTGACCTATGTTTCTTCAATCATAATTCTGAGGACATTTTCCAGGAGTGAACTCTCCCTTATCAAAGAAAGCATTTTGTTCGTTCGGAAAACACCCGGGGTATCAAACAGCGGAGCAAACCAGTCAAAGCAATGACCGTCATAAAGGAATACAGAATAGTCAAAATCCTGTCCAAGGCACTGGGCATTCAGACACTATTATTACTCGGTGCACTTCTTTTCATGACAAGCTTTATTCTTGGCTGGATAGATCAGCCGATACGAGGCTGGCTCAAGGGGTATGAGATTCCTCTGACGGATAAACTGTCACCTGTCGTGTCTTATGGTCTCGTCTGCTTTCTTGGGGGTCTCTTGTCTCTTCTTGCACTCTCAAAACGTTTCAGCTATCTCAGTATTGTATCAGGGGCAGTCGGCCTCATCCTCTCGCTGAATTTTGTCCTCTCATGTTCTCTCTTCAATTCAAAAATGATTCATGCTGTCAATGACCTCAATCAGCAAAAACGCCAGATACTCCTCTTTAACCGATTCCTTCCACCAAATAAAGGGACAGATCCGACATTTATTCCAACTCTTTCCGTTGAAACGATCCAGGACAGGCTCTACGCCATGCTCCACTTTGCTACCTTTGGCTGGTACGCAGCTCTCTTCGGCAGCCTGCTCGTCTTGTCTGTTTTTTTCATATCTCATCGCCAAAAGGTAAAAAAAAGATGGCTCCTGTTCTTTGCAGCATGCTTCGTGTCTTATGTCGTGATAACCTTTTCTTACTTTGGCGCTGCAGAATATTACCGGAACAGAGGAGACTACCATTTAGCCACGGGTATGTACTCAAAGGCAGTTGATGCATATGACAGGGCGAAGCACCTAGACGAAAACTACAATTATATGAAAAGCTTTCATACGAATCTCGGGAAGGCGTTCTTTTTCCTGGGTAGAAGCGATCAAGCTGATTATTATATTTACAAAGGCTCGACCTCTCTGCAAGAGGCAGATTATTCCATGGCAATTTTTTACTTCACGCTTTCAGGATCCATTGACCCCGCATTTTCAAATCCTGTGCGTAATAGTTTTATTTCCTGGGCATACATTGATTATGGTTTCTCTGAATATAAAAAAGGGATTGTCTCCTCTGCAATCGGATTATGGACTAAGTCGGTTGAATTTGACCAGGGTCAGATTCAATCATATTATTTTCTCAGCAGGGCATATTACGAAATCAGTGCATATGAAGAATCTATACGTGCAGGTGAGCAGTTCCTTGAAGTCTCAAGAGACAAGATAATGAGGTCAAATATCTGTGCAAATAGTGCAGATGCATATTATAAATTGCACCGGTACGAACTGGCACGAGAATATTATTTGAGATCGTTCGCCCTTGACAATGACCGGAATCTCCGTGCCATCTTAAGTCTTATTGGAAAATAGATTGGATACCAGATACGACAAGAACCTTTTCTGCGGGGCACTGCCTGTCATACTTTTCGGCTTCATTACAGGCCTTATAGTCTGGTATATAATTTTTGAATACCCCCCGCATCGTTATACACTTGATTTCAAGGGAGCCACATGGATTACTACGGGCAAGCAGACACCAAATGGCTATTTTGTGAAAGAAATAATCATCCCCCATGACACCGCTGATGCATGGATCAACATAGCAGCCACAGACAGGGTTGATCTTTTTGTGAACGGGACTCTTATTGCTTCTGATTCCTTTGTTTCCTTGAATGTATCAGCAATCCACGATATAACAGGGACCCTCCAACGCGGCAAGAATATCATTGCTGCATCGGTAAGACGGGGCAGTTATCCCGGCAGCCCGAAACTGCTACTCAAAGGAGTTTATAAAGACCTCGTTGGCGAGCAGCATGTTTTTTACTCTGATCATTCATGGAAGATTTCTGCTCTTGAGGAAGTCCAAGGATTTGGTAACATCATGTGGTACTCACAACACTTCGACCACTCGGGATGGCCTCATGCAGTTCGTGAAGGCGCATCCTCAAAATTTCCTATCTATGCATCATCATATGCACCGTTTCTTTTAGGCAAGGCTCTCTCCGGACAATGGATATGGCACCCGGGAGCACATGCGAAATCTGTTTATTTTCAAAAAACTTTTAAAATAGACTCACGTGTACGTGACGGCTTTATCGGCATTGCGGGCACCCTTGCCTACGATTTGACTGTCAATGGAGCACCCGTCGCCAGCCGAAGCATTTCGAGATCAAATCTGGACATATATGATATAACACCACTCCTGCATACCGGCATGAATATCATCGGGATTGACACGCAAACTCTGGAGACAACGCCAGGCCTCTATGTCGAAGGATATATCCAGGACAACCATTCAATAATAAACCTCAAGAGTGATACTACATGGATGGCAACTGACAAGAGAACTAACGAAACCTTTTCTCGCGATGCAGGCAGCAGAGAATGGGAGACAATAACCGTCCTTGCTCACTATCCTTCGCCGCCATGGGGCGTCTTAAAAAAGAGTGTCCAAAATATTGATGTGCCAAATATTTATAGGGTCAAGGAAATCATAAAATTCATCTCTTTTCTCTTTGTTGTCATTCTTGTGCTTCTGGGCTTCTGGTATGCAACAGCATCTTTCTTTGCTCGGGTCGGTAACGTCAGCCTTGGTGACGCACTGCTGTCCGATGGCGTTTTACACCTGCCGGCTTTTCTTTTTCTGGTCTTTCTCTATCTTATAAAATTTGATGTCAGATATGACCCCACCTTCCCTTTTCAAACGCGCTTTATTCTTACTGCTTTCGGAATTCTCCTTCTCTTCCGTCTGGCTCATTTCATATCCCTCTCAATAAAAACCGGGGGATTAAAACAATGAAAATCGAAACCAAGCAGGTAAAGAGTCTGCTTATCTTATTCCTTCTTTCATGTCTCATGACCGCTGGCCTCCTTGTCAGGCTGCATGAACTCGATACTGCCTCGCTCAGTCACGATGAGATTTCGATGGTTCAGTATACAAAAGGACTGCTGACAACCGGTATCCCCTCCAAAATAACCGCCTCTTTTCAAAAACCTCTCACAACCTATGAACTGCTGCCATATTCCATTGCAGTCCCTGTCATGCTATTCGGATTCAGTGATTTCACTGTCCGTCTCCATTCCGTCTTCTGGGGCACTCTTGAAATATTGCTTCTTTTCATCCTCGGAAAAACTCTGTTCAATAGGGCTGTGGGTTTTGTGGCTGCTCTCATATATACCTTTCACCCCTGGTGCATTATCTGGAGCCAGAGCGTTGTTTACCCCCAACTGACACAGGTCCTTACAACGCTCACTGTCTTGTTTTTCTTTAAAACAATAGACGCATCCCACCCCCCTAAAAAATATATCTACTTGACCTCCGCGTTTTTCTGCTGCACGTATCTCAGCTGGGAAGGCTCTGGTTTCTTGCTGATTGCCATGGCGCTGGCACTAGTTCTTCATAAGGGCACCGACGTTTCATGGTTGAGGAACAAACACATCTGGCTTGGCTTTGCCATTATAGTATTAACTATATTTATACAACAGAGCAGACGGTTGCTCTACCAAGCAAAATTTCATGTTGTCGGAAGCACCGTATCGGATGTTTCACTCCCGCAACCCTATTTTCTTGACCCCATGTACTACCCTTATTATTATATCTATAAATTTTTTCTCATTGAGAACAATTATATTCTCTCCGTGTTTCTTATAGCAGGGATCTTTCTCATCCTGAAAAACAAACCGCTTCGATATCTCTACACGATTCTCATAGGGGTCGTATTCTGTCAGAGCAACTTTATCTCCATCGCTGCCAATAGATATGTCTATAATGTTGAGCCATTTCTGATCCTTATTGCGCCTGCTGTCAGCTTTCAGTACATCACGATTCTTAAAAATGCATGCAAGGAGAGGACCCTTCCTTTTTCCTTTTCTCTTGCTCTCTCAGCAGTAATGATCACCGTTATCCTCTTCCTCAGTACAAATATGCAATTTTTAAAACTCTATTTGCTCTCCGCTGTACCTTCCAATCCACCTGCCCTTACAAGACAAAATGTCTACTGGAATGACTACAGATCAATAAGCACCTATGTGGGTAAAAACATGCGGGAAGGTGATATTGTTTTTTCATCAACACCCCATGCCCTGGACTACTATGCAGGAATCAAGGGAGATTTCAGCCTCTCTACGTTAATGGGGAAAGCCATGATTATTCATACGAGGGGCAGATATCCTGTTTATATTGATAAATTCATGGGCAATCCTATTCTGACAAGCCTTGAAGAATTCAAACGTATTGTGAAACAGCACGACCGAATTTGGTTTGTAACAGCACCGCAAAGAACCCTTTACGCTAATGATGACGAGACAATTGATTACATCAGGCAACATTTCAAGGTCGTTTATGAAAGTTATAACACAAAAGTCTATTTTTGGGAAAAATAATACTGCACTTATCGCTGCTGCCCTGTTATTTCAGACTTCATAGATAATCTGGGCCAGGGTCACCAAGATGAACATATGACAAGAGTGTAATTCTGATCACATCATTATTATATTTTTTTATTTATATTAATAATCAAGAATATTAATTCCGTCAACAGGAGGTGCACATCATGAAGCGCTTGATAAGCATCTCGGTAATGATACCGCTGGCCTTTTTCTGCATTGCTTTAGCAATTCCACATAATGCCCAATCAGAACACCTGGGAGGAGTTTATTCGTTAGGGAACTTCTTCTCAAACTATATCCTTGCCCGCGAGGATGTTGCAGGACTATCACTTCGTGCAGGGTGGAATGTGATAGAGCCTCAAAAAGGGGTTTTTAACTGGAGTTCCCTCGACAGCACTATCAGCAAGGCGTCGACAAGCGGCAAAATCGTCATGATACGTGTTTGGGCTGGCAAGTATACACCGGACTGGATTTACGAAGAAGGGGTTGAACCCGTCGAATTTGTCAACGGGGACGAAACAATCACCATGCCAGTTCCCTGGGACAGAACATACCTGCGGTATTGGAAGAGATTTATTAAGCAACTCGGAAAGAGATACGCAAACAATAAAGTCGTGGTCATGATTCACATGACAGGACCTTGCAAAACCGGTGAGATGCATCTTCCCGAGAAACATAATGAACCGCTCTGGTTAGCATTAGGCTATACCGGGAAAAAAATAGAACGAGCATGGAGGCGGGTCATAGACTGGTATGCTGAAGCATTTCCGGAGACTCGCCTGACCCTCTCCATTGCAACACCTGTAGCTTTCGGAGACAGCACAGAAACACTGGAAGATATTCTGGCATACGCTTCTTCCAGGTTAGGCGCCCGTCTGAGCATCCAGGGCAACTGGCTATCACCACAAACGAATGAGGAATATGTGCTCTATCAGATGATAAAAGACTCCTCGCACTATATTAATGTCGGATTTCAGATGCTCTATGCATCGAAACAGCCTAAGTTTGGTGGTACACTTCGCGAAGCAATCGACAAGGGACTTCGTGCAGGCGCAAGCTATTTGGAGATCTACAATGGAGATACGAATAATCCTGAACTTCAAGAAGATTTAGAGTATGCTGACGTTAACCTGAAACTTAATGAAAAGTGACCCGGTTTTCCGTTGGGAAAGATTTTGCTTGACAGTCTTTTTTGAAGCCGGAGCGGATAAGGTTCCTCACCTTATTTCCCGGTCGAGTCCAAGAAAAAATTCTATATTGTGCTGTTCACGGATGTCCTGTTCATATATCTCGAAATACCGAGCTCCTGCCTTGAGCCCTTTCTGAACAGCTTTATCAAGGGGGCCCTGTTTCAACATATTCTTCGCCGTCCCGAGCATCTGGAACCCGACGGTTACCTTATGCTGTTTATGAACGCTCATTATTTCACGATATGGCGTGAAAGAATCCTTTATATACGCACTCAGCCAGTTTCCCTGTAGACAGAGCCGCTCCCCGATTCTGGAAATTCCATATGCGATTATCTCCTCCATTGCACCGTCATCTTTCAAGGGAATCGCAATATTCAATGCGAGTGGCTTGTCAGGGAAGGCTTTGGCATATGCATCAATCACCTTCTTCCATGCAGAAACGATCTTTTCCTTCGAATATGCTGCATCTTGAATCTGTGTTTTCCCTGTTCCCCGTTTCGGTAAATGCATTTCTGCTGATCTCACAGTCGGTCCTGCTATATGCACCAAAGTCACTGCATCATTTGTACTGTATCGTTCCCCGAGTACACCGACAAAACGAATCCACTCCCTGATATACGTCTCATCCCATGGAAGAGGCAGCTGAATTTCTCGGCCGCCTGTGTCCCGTTTTGAGTTGCTATCCTTAATTTTCAGGGTTGCAATCCCCTGGTCATAAATCCACAGGGGAGAATGAATACCTGGAAGAACCCTCAGCATGGCTTTTTTGTGAGTCTTCTTCACCGTACGCAAGGCCTCATCCACATACTGCCACTCGAATCGCTCTTTTTCAGGCTCAAGGGCTGACCATGAAGCCCGTATACTCACCCCGGCCACAAAAGGAAGATCAAGCACTGAAGGTTCTACGGTCTGCATTCCCTTCATGAGACTGTAAATTCCTGTCACCGTTGCTGATGCAGCAAAGGTTCCTGCCGGTATAATGAGAAAGATAGAAATCAGAATCATGGCAACAGCACAAGCGGGCATGCCACGCCCTCTTAACTTTTCGCTGGCATGTCTCGCTGCGCACCTGGAGCTACGTCCTTTCTCTTGAATATTCATAAGCTATATTCTGCTCCTATATGAATTTTATCTCTTATTGAAGTGTCCTTCAGAAGATGTACCGGTTTTACCTGCCTTATGCCGGTCTTATGAATCCTGTCTTCATCGAATGTACGGAACGTTCCCGGCCGTACGAGCGATAATTTCGGCGCACCGAGCTTTCCGTACATCCCTGCTGTCTTTTTATACAGATAATTTCTTGATTGCAATTGTCTTTCTATTTCCTGTAAAAAAGCATGCGCTTTTCAGTAGCATTCTTCCTTCCAACCTGCGGAAATGAAATCTCCTTTCATCATCATGAGGGGTATTCTGTGCTGACTTTCACCAGCCTCAGCACGCGATACAGAGGGATACCAAATACACCGATATCTTTACGTTCATCAACACGAAAAATGTTATTCAGACTATCCTCTATCTGCCGATAACCGGAGACATGGGGATGGAATCTTTTATCAGTCCTGAGCTTCTTCATCCTGTTTCGAAGTCTTGCGAGTTTATAGCATCGGCTCAGTTTCTCGAAAATTCTGTAGAGAGTGTGTTCCAGGGGATATCCGACAATTATCATACCGCTGTCCTTGAGTATGCGATCTATTTCACCGAAGACAGTTTTGGGGTCAGGGACGTGCTCAATAACACTGAGGCAAACAATCAGGTCAAATGCAGACGACGAAAAAGGCAGGTTGTATAAATCGGCGTTGGAGAGAATTACATTATCGATATGCCTGTTTCGTAACATGGTCCTGGCATAGGGCAGCACCGGGGCTATATCAATACCGACAACGCCGTCAGCAATCGAAGAGAGAGCAGGGAGAAAAAACCCAATCCCTGTGCCTGCATCAAGCGCACAACCATACCGTTTTGGGGGTATCAAAGAAAAAGCATGTTCTACGCGTTTTTTAAATATATACCGCGCCGGCCTATTCTGCTTGAAATACGCCCATGCACATCCGACAATCAACTCGCGAGACAACCTCGTGGAAAACATTTCTCGAGGATAGTCTGATTCAACAGGCAGCATATCTTTCATGTCTGAAAAGCGCTGCATGCTAAAAAATCACCTTTTCTTTCATTAATTGAAACTGCAGTGCTCCCCTGTTTTCTTTTCCTGTTAACCGTGTCCAGCCACTCCAGTCCTGTGGGTTTTTGTTTACAAACCGCTCAAATTCTTCCACAAAAGTCCTGGCAATATCGTGTGTGTCATGGCCGATTATCGGTCTGCCTATATGCACATGGATGCGGACGCCTCCGTCGTATCTGCTGAAAAAAGGGAGTATCGGTGCACCTGTCCTCAGAGATATTTTATAAATTCCCTCAGTGATTTCAAGGTATCCCCTGCCGAATGGGACGCTGATAAACTTGTCACCTCGTATACCGTCAAATGCTATTGCCGCAATATTCCCCGATTTTAAACCCTTATAGAAATCCCTGAGCCCTCTCTGGTAGATCATTCCGAATCCAGCCTTGTGATGGGATATCAGTTTTCCGGTAATGAACCTATCAAACAGATGATTCGTGCCCTTCACGTCATGAAACGTATAAATATGCGGCAGGTTCCCGGTAATTCCGCCGAGACAATGAAGTGCCAGCGTATGGGAGCTGTTGTGGCAGAATAAAAGAACCGCTCCGTTCCGACGTGATAAGACCTCATGAAAATATTCCAATCCTTGAAAGGTTGAAAGAGCGAAACACTGTTCTTTGGATATCTTGCCGAAAAATAGACGGTTTACATTGAGCTTGAAAAAACTTTTCAGAAATTTCTGAATGGCACGTTCCACCTGCTCCTCGCTCATGCTTTCCTGAAAATAAATCCTGCAATTCTCCCGCATCTTTTCAATCTTTTTTCTTGAAAAGAGTCTTAATAAAAAAGAACATCGTTCTGCAAGATATATTGACCCTTTATATCCTATCAGGCGGAGAAACGCCTTAACCGGATAATAGTAAATAAGATACGCTCCTATAACGAAAATTCTTTTCATGCTGTTTAAGATATCGTATATACTATAACGTATATTTTCCTGTAACCGCTATATGAAGTCCAAGCAGTTTACGTGCCTTGACTGTATTCGTGGCACATGGGGAACTCTATATGAACATCATTTTATTATTTGCAGGAATGATATGTATAAGAGTTTTTCCATTTCTGAAATGAGATGGGCCTGATTTATATGAGCGACCGACACATTATAAAAATTTCCACGAGAAGTCTGTGCCCTCAATGCTATCGTGAAATTCCTGCCAAGGTTATTGAAAAAAGCGACGGGGTCTTTATGGAAAAAAGCTGTCCGGACCATGGATCATTTCAGGCAATGCTGGAAAAGGATGCTTCTGTGTACAAATCACTCATGAATCCTGTTTCACATCCTCGCCGGAAGATAGCCCTTGTTATTCCCGTTACACACCAGTGTAATCTGAGGTGTAAGATGTGTTTCTTTCCTGATAGTGGTGTCCCTCCCCCCTCTCAGAAGAGTATTTTCAGACTTATTGACGGTTTTGATGGTCGAATTGTTTTCTCCGGGGGAGAGCCAACCCTCCGCACCGATTTGCCGGAACTTATATCACACGCTGCCAAACAGGGGAAGCCAACCTGTATTGCAACCAATGGGCTCAGGTTATGCGATCAATCACTGGTCCGCAGACTTGCAGCGGCGGGCCTTACAAACTGCCTGTTTTCCATGAACGGCCTCTCAGATGCCATATTTAAACAGATTGAGGGACAACCTCTCCTCGAAAAAAAGCTGGCAGCTCTCCAAAATCTCAGGGGAACGACCATTAAACCTTTCCTCTCGACCACGGTGCTTTCAGAAGTTAATACAAAAGAACTGCCTGCATTGGCTGATTTTTACAGAGCCAATCATGATATTTTTTTTGGATGGCGTCTCAGGACCCAGTCTGCCATCGGGAAACATACCGGCACCCCGAAACTCTTTATGAGCGACATGCTTAATCTTGTATGTACTATTTTTCGCATTGATCGGAAAAAGCTCCTCAAGAATATCAATCCTGAAATCATCTATCACGGGGTTTCTCATCTTTATTTCAATCTTCTCTCCGTTGTTGGATCAAAGCGTGAAATACTTGGTTTCCGTACAATCGACCAGCGCTCGTACAAAGGGAAAGGGGATGAATTTTTGACTGATATGAAGTTGCAAAAGCGATCACTCTCTCAAAAGGCATCAATCTTATGGCATAACAACATGAATCTCCTGTCCAGCATGTCCTTCTCCCAAAAAATGACATGGGCGTTTAATCGTGTATTTCGGCACTCAGTTTTAAAATGGATAAATATCAACATGTTCGCTTGGCCGGATATTTACACTGTTGATCTTGAAGAAATGAAACAGACGGGAATATACCATGTAGGCCCTGGGGGCAAACCCATGCCCTTCGTCCAAGCAATTATTCTCAATGAGGTTGCCCCTAACTGGAACTGGGACGAATAAGATGAGAGAGGATACAGATGACAATCGTTCTCATTGCACCACTATCGTCAGAGAAGGTACAGAACTTTATCTTTATTCGTACCAATATTTATAAAATTTCATATCCAGAGGGCTTCGTTGGCTGACATGACTGCCTAATATCTGATTATTATAGTGAAGAATTTCCTTCCGAAGACTATCCGGCATATCCGCATGAGTATAATTTCCGATCCTTTCCAATAAATCTACCGTATAATCAATTTTTTCAACAGTTCGCCTTACCTGCCTGCCGGGCAATTTATTGTGCTTTCCTTTATCGACAACTGTCTTCTTCAAGGCCTTGTACGTGATTTGAACAATGTCGTCCCTCGATAACCACCTTGTCTCATAATTCATACTATCTCTCCAATGTGGAGACATGACTGCTTTTTCATAATCCTCAAGGTGATGAAAAAATATCCTGTACCCATACTGTTCGGGATTATCATAGATATGTGAACCGGGATCGAGAAAGGGTCTCATAGGAGATATATACATATCAAGATTATATTTTCCATACTTTCCCATAAGATAATCAGCATAATCGAGATCTTCCATAACATGTTCTTCTGTCTGTTCGGGTAGCCCTATCATGAAAAATACTGCTACGATTGCCGCTTTGTTATGTGCAAACAGGTAGTCGAGCCACAATTCAAGTTCACTATTTGAATAATCAGGATTTCCACAAAGTCTTCTGATTCTCTCTGAACTTGACTGAATGCTGAGTTCAAAGTATGGCCTCATATGGTACCCGGAGAGCAAATGGACATGATCCTCTGGCAGCAAATGAAACAGGGTAAAATGTATTCTCCTGATGTTGCTTGCCTCGAGAACATCCAACACTTTTTTCAATAATTGTTTGTCTTCAAACCAGTGATGAAGCGTTATGAGTGTTGTATTGCTGCAACTGCGGTCTTTAATAGATGCTATTTCTTGTAAGAATACGGGTGTCTCTTTGTTGATAAAACCTTTTTCCACCCCCTGATGTTTCATCATCGAATAGCGGGAACCGCTGCAGAACGTGCAGTTATATTCACAGCCTGCACCGGAAAATACCATAAAATAATTGATGTCGTTACCTGAATATGCCCAGTCAACAGGGCTATTGTATGAAGAGGCATTGAAAAAATCATTCATAATGATGCCTTTCCCTTTATCTTTCCAACAGAGATTTGCAATAGTATTGTACGTGCCGTTATTGAGTTGATTTAATAACTGATAGAGTGAATCCGTGGTGTCAACTCCTCTTAAAACAAAATCTACTTGAGGCCGTTCAATCAGTTCCTGGTAAAAATAGGTGGCGGAAATCCCGCCAAAAATAACCGGGACATCAGGATGGTACTCTTTGAGAAGTTTCGCTATTTCGAGTGAACCTTGGGCACTCGCAAGCCAATGCAAATCAATACCAAACAGTTTTGCGTTCAGGCTTTTCAAAAAATATTCCACGTCCAGGGCCGGATTCTTAAGCATCATATCTGCCAGGTTAATGATCCCGACTTTTTTCCCTTTTCTTTTTAAAAATGTTTCAATAACCTTAAAACCAAGGGGATACATTTCATAGAGAGGGGATACCGATATGCTTGAACTGCTGGAAAATGCAAACAGGATATCATCTTTGTTCCTGAAATCGAAAATACTCGGTGCATGCAGTAAGAGTAAATCGCATTGTTCCATCGCGCTACGTTCCTGTACTATATTTTCCCGGAAATATAGTCGGTAATACTTGCAGGAGATCTTAAGACCTCTGCATTGAAATCTTCATCATCAAACTCGATATGAAACTCATTCTCAAGTTCTACGATTAATTTCAAGACATTCAGTGAATCCAATGCAATAGGGGTATCAGGTTCACCGAGTATGTCATGCCCGTTTTCTGCGGAACTTTCGGTAATCTTTTTAATTATCTGGACTATTTTATCCTGAACCTCTTCCCTTTTCATATGTCTCCCCTTATGAACTCTCCAAACTACATGCAAAGTGAGCGTATACCCAGTAGTCCCGCCTCACGATGTCTTCAGTTTTCAATCTTTGCATACAGAACGACCTTATCATTGTATATTATCTTTCCATAAACCAAAAAATGTTTTTATAATTAATAAATAATTAATTTTAGCATTTATATTCATACCTGTAAACGTTATACTGTTCTTAGTGCAGTATCACAGTGACAATTTTTTAGTTAAAAAATACATGTATCGGGCTAAATCAAAAACCCTTCCTTGACTTCCCGTAAACTACGTAGTAGTTTATTATACCTGAAGGGGGGTTACATACGTGCTTGATGCCAGGTTTGTAAGGGAACATACCGAGAAAGTTAAAGAAGCTCTTCATAAAAGAATCTATGACTTAACCCTTGATGAATTCCTCAGAAACGAAGAAGAAAGAAAAAAGATACTTACAGAAGCAGAGGACCTTCGTAACACAAGGAATGTAGTTTCCGAAAAGATTGGTAGGCTTAAGAAAGGATCAGGAGAACAACTATTAGAGGCAATTCAGGAAGGAAGGCTTTCTCTCTCAGACCTTCTTAAGGGCACCGTTCCAGAATCTGAACTCTCCAAATTTGCCAGAGATGAAAAAACATTAATCAAATTTCTTTCTGACAAAATGAAATCAGTATCTGAAAAAATCAGGAGACTCGATACCGAACTTTACAGCTTAGAAGAAAAGACAAATGACTTTCTTTTAAACCTCCCGAATATCCCTCATGAATCCGTTCCTGTCGGCAAAGACGATACAGATAATGTCGTCATAAGAACATGGGGGGAGTTGAAACAGTTCGACTTTGAACCGCTGAATCACTGGGATATCGGAGAAATACTTGAGATTATTGACTTTGAAAGGGCAACAAAAATTGCCGGATCAAGGTTTGCATTAATGAAAGGATTAGGAGCCAGGCTCGAAAGGGCTTTAATGAATTTCATGCTGGATCTTAATACAACGAAAGGATATAGCGAGGTCTTTCCCCCGATCATCGTTAACAGAGAGAGCATGACAGGCACGGGGCAGCTCCCCAAATTCGAGATGGAACTTTTTAAGATTATTGATCCCGAGTTTTATCTGATCCCTACAGCAGAAGTCCCTGTGACGAACATCCACAGAGATGAAATTTTACACGAGAGAGAACTTCCATTGTATTACACAGCATATACCCCCTGTTTCAGGCGCGAAGCAGGTTCATATGGGAAAGACGTACGCGGTCTCATACGACAGCACCAGTTTAACAAAGTGGAACTTGTTAAGTTTGCGAAACCTGAAGACTCGTATCATGAACTTGAATTACTCACAAGGGATGCCGAGGATCTCCTCCAAAAACTCGGGCTCCCCTATAGAGTTATAGAACTCTGCACCGGAGATTTAGGGTTTGCTGCTTCAAAAACTTACGATCTTGAGGTCTGGCTCCCTGGCCAACAGAGGTTTAGAGAGATTTCTTCCTGTTCAAATTTTACAGATTTCCAGGCACGGAGGGCTCAGATTCGATTCAAGAGAGAAGGGAAAAAGGGTACGGAATTCGTACATACATTGAATGGCTCTAGTCTTGCCATAGGCCGTACTCTCGTAGCAGTACTTGAAAATTATCAGCAGAAAGACGGGAGCGTTGCTGTCCCTGAAGTTCTCAGGCCTTATATGGGGATAGAGGTCATACGATAGAAGGGTTTTATGGCATGTAAATCTTTCATGACAACTCTCTAAGCACCTCATGACTATTCGTAAACAAACAGAAAAAATTGAAGAAAAGATTCTTCATCATAAAGCTTGTCTGAGCTCACAGAGCCGAGGGAGACTAAGACCTGAAAAAGAAGACGACATCAGGACATGTTTCCAGAGAGACAGGGACAGAATAATACATTCAAAGGCATTCAGGAGGCTTAAACACAAAACTCAGGTATTCCTTGCTCCTAA
>Ga0209270_1001035_pt1 | contig 45076 bp, 40 predicted proteins | sample MTBAKSrepl1MetaG_FD_187456 | JGI IMG/M metagenome (GOLD analysis project Ga0209270, IMG submission 187456) | Enrichment culture microbial communities from Arthur Kill intertidal strait, New Jersey, USA, that are MTBE-degrading - MTBE-AKS1... | ecosystem: Environmental > Aquatic > Marine >... | reverse complement strand
TGGAAGCAGTGATCTCACCGGCGTTTTTTTGCGATTCAATCTGCTGTTTCCCCTGTTCCTCGGGATGATGCGCTTCCACGCCAAAAGCGGGCAGGGAGAAAAGAGAAAGAGATACCAGGGTTACGGCCAAAACGGTTTTTTCATTGAAACCTCCTTGCGTTAAGAGATTGATTAGGGGAGTTCCTGTACACGAAACACGGTGCTCAAGGACATGAGTACAGGGCCTATGACAGGAGAAAGGAGTACGTCGTACCCATACGCACTCCGGCGGCCAGCGGGATGGCAAAGGCGTTGTGACCCTTGTGCATTTCATGGCCTTCATGCTGCGCGGAACCACTGGATGAATCGTGATCTTTATGTTGGTCGGTATCCTTTTTTTGCCATGTTGCGTTTTCCACTCAAGCTCGAATTTTTCTACAATTCCGTTTTATTCCCCCGGTGTTTTGCATCCCTTCGTCGAGCACTGCGCCGTCGCAGATTCAATCCAACCAGGGCGAAGACGATCAGCAGGACAACGCCGCTCACAATTGTTAGTGTCGGGGCATCCATTCATACCTCCTGTTGCTGTCCGTTATTACGCATCGGAATAAACATAGGCACCTGCCTCTGGTATTCACGATACTCATCGCCGAACTTTTCGACCATCTGACGCTCTTCTTTTTGTGCAAGCAAAGTATAAGCGAGCACAATGATCGGGAACGCCGCTACGGAAACGATGGTGGGCCAGTGCACTATTCCTTCGCCGAAAACTATAAGAAACAGCCCTGTGTATTGCGGGTGACGCATGCGGGAATACACCCCCCCCGTCACCAATCTGTTTTCCCTCCGTGCTTGATGGATTCTCCGCCATCCACCCGCTACGAGTGTTGCCCCGGCAAAAACTATTGCGTAACCTATAAGCATGGCGACAACATGAGCTGCCGGCGTGCCAAAGAGCTGGGCCCACATGTTCCCTCCCTCTCTCCATTCGACATCGAGGCCGAAAAATCTGGCCAAAAAATAGATGGTGAGAGGAAACCCGTACATCTCCGCATAGAATGCGATGATGAAGGCCTGGAGCACGCCGCGCGCGACCATTCCTTCCAGCTCTGCGGTGCCAGGTAGCGGTACAACAGCCATGAGACCAACACTATGACAATGAGAGCCAGTCCCCATGTTCCAACATGCATGTGGTCACCTTCCTTTTGATTGTCGAGAAACGCTCTCAATCGATAGCTCAGGCTTAGCCATTTTTTCGAAAGCAGTCTGCATTTGTTTAGTCCTGCATCAATCCCATTCGGCCGGTTCCTCAGAGCCTTTGAATCCCTTACACATGCAATCCATATGGGTTCTGTGCACGGCCTGTTCACCGGGCCCCATATTACCTTCCGACTGCGGCGTGAATTCCGCGGTCTTGGCGGCAGCAAGAAAATCCTTGGTGATGCCCAATGATTGATCTGTTTTCTCTATTGATCTGGCGCCATCTTTTTCGATTCCGGTCAGTGCCCGGATGGCATCGATATTTTCAGGAATGGTAATCGCCTCGTTATGCACTTGGTAAGTAAGGTATATTTCTCCATTATCCACTTCTATGCTGTCCTCCCAGATAGCTACTTCCCACATATCCCCCCGAGGCCTTCCCAGATCACGCATCAGTTCGATTACGGAATTCAGGGCCACCAGGTTGTCTCTGGCACGAATGAAGGCAATTCGGGCTGACTGGGTAAGTATCTCCCGCACGTCGTCCCGGCTGACAGGTTTTGTGGCTTCGATCATGGTGAAATGGATATGGCTGAGGTTGTGCGAACCAGCACCCGCCATTGTGACCAGGTTCAGTTCCGGAATGACAGTCTTGGCGTCCGGTCCCTGATGGCTCGGGACTTTGGCTTCAGGGATTACGGTATTGATGATGCCGTTGTTATGGCTCTCCCAAGGGTCGGTCGCCCTGCGGAGTATAACTGTCCGTGCCCGCTTCACAAGCCCGCGCTGTTGAAAAGCACCCAGCACCCGCACCAGGGCGGTAGTGTTGCAGGAAACAACCCGGGTGCTCTGCCTGCCGACGGCTCCGGCATAATTGGCCTGGGCGACAAAAGAGTAGCCGGCGACATCATGTTTTTCTCCCCCTTCGTAAATTGCTTTTACGCCGGTCTTTTCATAGAGGGGGCGATTTTGCGCTGCGATCTTTTTGGGAGTGCAGTCCACAACCACATCGGTTTGTTTAAGCAGATCCTCAAAAAGACCCTCAACAGGCAGGCCGGCGGCATTCATTTCTTCGAGATTATCCGGACTGGCAGCAAAGACCCTGTAGCCTCTCTCCACTGCAACCCTGATCCGGTAATCATGGATAATGTCGGAGATTCCGACCAACTCCATATCATCCTGCAACAGGACGGCATCCGCGATACGTTTGCCGATCACTCCGTAGCCGTTTACAGCAACTCGGACTTTCTTCCTCATGACATCCTCGGATATTCGGTCTTTATTTTAACGTTTCAGCAATGAGGAAATTCTGCCGCCTCTTTGCCCAACTTGTGAAGATCTCAAATATTGGTTCATCATCCAAGAAACATGCCAATTGCACAACGGATAAATTTCATGAAGCTTTTGCAGTTATGTCCTGCAAAACCGGACAATCTGCCGGTATTACTCACGGTAATCATCAATACTGTTAGGCATAAATATTGCTATCTTTTGATAGGAACCTATCCTTTAATCACAGAACGTAGGACCTGGTTTTGAAACGGTACAATCTTTATGGAAGGAAGGAGGCGCTTTCCGGAATGGCGGGATATGGCCGGGTTCAGAGGCGAACCAAGGACCCCTCAGCGTATTATTATGGAATGTGGAAAGCCTTGAGTTATCTAATACTGCTTTCCATCTGGTGTATTCCATATATTGTCAGTGCGGATGAACATGAGGGGATTATTGATCTGGGCATTACAGCGGAATATTTCCTGAAGGGAGAAGTGCCCAGGGGGTGGACTCTGCGAAAAAACATCTTCCGTCCCGAAACGAAAAGGGCGCGGGCGGCCTGGGTGAGAGAGGACGGCATAGCCGCGGTTAAGCTCCATTCCGATAGCGCCTTGACTTTTCTGGAGAAGAAAGTCGATATTGATATTACAAAATACTCTTTCGTTTCCTGGAAATGGAAGGTGGACAATATTCTGCCGGGAATTGATGAGCGGACCCTTGCGGGCGACGATCATCCCATTCGTCTTTTTTTTGTGTTCCGGCCTGACGAATCCGAACACTCATTCTGGTTCCGCTTCAAGCGGTTTCTCTTCCTGGACAGAATACATGGCCATCCTGTTGGTGGCAGGTTTATGGAATACCTCTGGAGCAGTTCTCTGCCGCCCGGAGAAATAATACCTGATCCGGGAAAGCCCAAACAGAAGCTGATGGTCATTGAGGGCGGAAGAGAAAAACTCGGTGAATGGTTGAGTTACAGGAGAAACCTCTACAAGGATTTTCGAATGCTGTATGGGGAGGAGCCAAACAACTTAATATTCATCGGCATACTCAATGATACCGATGCCACCGGCAAAGAGGCGGTGAGTTATATTGCCGATCTCTTTTTCCATGCAACAGAAATTCCCTGATGAACCATACTTTGAAAATGCTTATCAAAAGCCTGCCGACAGCCACGGAGACAACTTAACTGAAAGGAGAAGAGCAGATGAGGAACGCTGAACATGCCGGTCGGACAACTGAAGTACCGTAGGTCTGCGCAGGCCTCTTCCGATGATATGGCGTGTTCCTTGTTTACCGAGATAGCCGATGACATGAAAACCTATTTGGAAAATTTCAAGCAGAGGAAGCAGAAGCTCCTTGTCGCCCTTGCTGATCTTACGGCGGCAGGGAGTAAAGATGAATCAGAATAAAGGGAGAAAATAATGGTCCTGTCAACATTCTGAGGTGGTGCCATTCTTTCCTGGTCTTGAATCTGATATTTACTGTTTATGGCAAAATTTAATTCAGGGCCGAAAAGGTATTTGGCACAGATGTTGCGTATAAATTTAAGTATATTTTTTACGCATATCCACGCACATGATTAATACAGAGGGAGGCTAATGTTAGTTAAGGAAATCAAGGAAATTGCGTCACAGCGGAGCATTGATGTCAGGAAAATGAAAAAGGCCGAAATGGTCCGGGCGATCCAGAAGCATGAGGGCAATACGCCCTGTTTCCAAACAGGTGCGAAGGAGAACTGCGGTCAGTTTGAATGCATGTGGCGCGAGGATTGCTAATAGCCAATATCTTTCAAATAATTACAACTGCCCGCACCGACATGAATGGTCTACGGCGGGCCAGCAACTGGGCCGTACGGTCCATTACCCTGGCTGAGTTGAACGAAATGGTTCCCTGACTCCTTTCACCAGGTGTCGGCGCTGCTCCGTCTTCTGCAAGAGTGATTGCACCCACGCCCTGAACAAGGCCGGGATGGTGGAGGGCCTATCCACATAGTGGCCGGCAAGATTCTGGAGCTTTTGAAAAAATTTCCTGACGAACAGGTCATGCTGGTGGTCGGTTGCGTCCCCAGTCGAGCTAAGGTCGGCTACCTGCAGCAGGAAATCGCCGATTTCCACATCCCTGAGGAAACGACCTGCTTCGAACCCCTGGGCGCTGGTCTCTGGGCTCTGTAGAACGACGATTCAGCAAAATCATGGCAATTCAGACGCACATTCATTCCTTACGCCCAGCCACGGGATAAGACAGTCTTTGCAGACCGCCATTTCACGATGCATCTGACTCAACTGCCCCGGTTGGGTTGCCTGCTCGCTGGTCAGGAGCCAAACGGAAAAAAGGATAAGAAGTGCCGTCACAAATTGGAAAACCTTCATGGCAACCACCGTAGACTATAAATAGACAGCTGAAAGTGTATGGACGAAAATGATATTTAAACCAGGACCGGGAAAAAATCGGAGCCATTTCCTGTTCCGAGGGATGATTAGTCCTGGAATATCAGAACTTTGAAAGTGACTGGAGGGAACGAAAAATGCCAAGCAAATGAGGGTCAAAATGGCTGCCGGAATGAAGCTCAAGTAGATCCAGAGCTTCTTCTGACGATGATGCCGGGCGGTAAGGCCGATCGGTTGTCAGGGCGTCAAAGGCATCGACGATGGCTATAATCCTGGCCTGGAGGGGAATCCGTTCACCGGTCAGACCCGCGGGATATCCGCTGCCGTCGTACCATTCATGATGGTGGAGAACCCCCGGAATAACATTCTGCATTTCCTCGATATGCCCGATAATTCTAACACCGATACGGGGATGCTCCCGCATTCTTTGTTGTTCTTCGTCTGTCAGCCGGTTGCTTTTCCGCAGGATTGCGTCGTCGATGCCGATCTTGCCGATATCATGGAGAATAGCAGCCAGCTGTAGGCCGTCCGTTTCTTGTTCATTCAAATCGATTGCGTCCGCCAACTGAAGGGCATAACGCCTGACCCGTCTGGTATGACCTCCGGTGTAGGGATCGCGGCTGTTGACTGCTTCCGCCAGGGCCTCTGCGGTATGGAGAAACGTCTCCTTGAGTTTTGTATACAGACCGGCATTTTCCATCGCCACGGCAGCCTGACTGCCAAGGGAACAGAATATCTCCAGTTCAATCCTTGAAAAATCCTGTGCCCTCCCGGCAACCCCAAGCAGGCCATAAGCCAGTCCCTGTATTTCAAGCGGGGCAAAAAACATTTTCAGCAGGTGGGGAAAGCCGGACCGCAGCAATTTTTCGTCCTTTGGCGAAAGCACCTCCGCAAGCGTTATGACGCTGCCCTTATTGACTATGCAGTGATCAAAAGAGGAAATATTTTCAAACTTGGCCGACGGTAATTCCGACGGGGCAAATCCAAGTACATTATGGATAAGAAGCGACTTCTTATCGGTATCAAGCAGAAGGATGAGGACCCTGTCGGAACGCATAAGCTGCGCAGTCTTCCTGAGAAGCAATTCTTCCACTTGCACGGGGTTAAGGGTCGAGTTGATGGCCTTGGAAAGGTCATGGAGAGTGCGGACGGAATTGACAATTTGCTGATTGTTCAGGGACATTCGGTCTGCCTTGTCATTCCATATTTTATGTATTTTTCCTGGGTCGAATGATAAGCCTCATGCCTCTGTCGTAACTCAAATAATTCCAGGCCCAGTTGATAAAGGCGATGACCTTGTTGCGGAAGCCAACCAGGGTCAGCAAATGAACAAAGAGCCACGCCAGCCATGCCGGCAAGCCTCCGAATGAAAATCCGGGGGCCTCGACAATGGCCTGGTTGCGACCGATGGTGGCCATGATTCCCCTGTCGTGATAACGAAATGGTTTCATTCCCTCCCCCTTCCCTTCGATTCGCAGGGATATGTTCTCAGCCAGATTCTTCGCCTGCTGAATTGCCACGGGTGCAAGCATGGCATGACCCCGCGGGGTATTTTCGGTGACAACGGAGGCCACATCGCCGAGTGCATAGATATCATCATACCCTGCTACACTATTGTACAGGTCGACCCTGATCCGTCCCTCACCGACGGTTTCGATCCTGTCCAGCCCCGGGGGAATGTCGGCGGTCATTCCGGCCACCCAGATAAGCATCCGTGTCTGTAGTTTTCTGCCATCCTCAGTTATGACGACCTTGCCGTTGTATGCCGTGATCTTCGTATTGAGCAACAGGTTGACGGAAAATTTTTCCAGGCCCTTTCGAGCCAGGTCGGCAGCTTTGTCCGACATGCCGGTCAGGAGCCGGTTCGTTGCTTCCACCAGGTGTATGCGCATTCTGTGCAGATCGAGCTCCCGGTAATCATAGGGAAGGATGAACTTTTTCAGCTCGCCGATCGCCCCGGCGATTTCAATGCCGGTGGGACCACCGCCGACAATCACAATGTTCATCAGGGCGTCGCGTTCATTTTCATCCTCTGTCATCAATGCCTTTTCAAAGTTACCGAAGATGCGTTGGCGGATGGCGATTGCATCCGGGACATTCTTCATGGTAAAGGCGTGTCGTGCGACATCCTCCATACCGTAAAAATTTGTCCGGACCCCGGTAGCGATCACCAGAATATCATACGCCAGACAGCCGGCATCGGTGGTGACGATTTTATTGACCGGATCAATCCGCCTGACTCCCACCATACGAAAATGGAAATTCTTCTGCTCCTTGAAAATTTTTCGAAATGAACTTGCCACGGCCTCGGGTTCCAGCATGGCGGTGGCCACCTGGTACAGGAGCGGCTGAAAGGCATGAAAATTATTTCTGTCCAGCAATACAATCTGCAGATTGGCATTTTTCAGGTGCTTCGCCAGATACAGCCCGGCAAACCCGCCGCCGATGATCACCAGCCGTGGTTGGTCGGCAGCAGGAATGTTGATGAAAAAATCATTGGTACAAGTACAATTATCCGTATGCATATGCAATGATATGCAAATGTCGTTCCGATGCTAAAATTGATGGTCACAATGGTCGCCCGGGGTCTTCACCGGTCAATGATGCCAGGATGGGACATCCCTCCAGCGGATCCTGGCCGTCGCATTCGGCAGCCAATGTTCCAGCGCTTTGATTCAGTTCGGATCATTGATTTTGCTTGTGACATCGTCAATTTTCGTCAGTGTGCGATTTTTGATATCCGCTCTGGTTGCATGAGGATCGTGTTGGAGAGGAAGCAGTTCCTTGATCTCGTTCAGGGTGAAACCAAAAGGGTCTTTGGCACGCCCGGATAAAACGGAGCCGCTGCATGTCTTCCCTTTCGCGCATCCGGTAGACTCACTCTTGCCGGCGGGTTTGATCAAGCCGTTGTGTTCGTAGAACGCACGGTATAATTGGGAATCCCTGCCAACCTGGGCAATTTCGCCGATTTTTATTTTGTTCCGCACAATGCAGGTCCCGTTGTTTTTTATGGGGGTCTCAAACTGGATAAATATGCATATCAGATTGCCGCTGACTTTACGGGCGGGCTGTAAAGTAACCCAGCCCGGAAATGCGGGATTATTCAGTACACCAACCCGTCAAAAATATCTTCAACAAGTTGTAAAAGTGAATGGATTTATTTTATTAGTTGTATATAGTTGATTTATTGATATTCTTACACCAATCGGAAAGGGTGATTTGCACAGTTCTCCTTTGGGCATTGCGCCCAAATTTGCGACTATATTAGATAAATATTCGATATTTAAAAAAATAGTCTATCTTGAGGGGGTAGTAGGCTACGCCTGTGCGAGTTCGAATCTCGCCTTCGGCACCAAAACATGATCCGGGAGCGTTCGATACGCTCCATCAAACCCGCAGCCGGAAACGGTTTGCGGGTTTTTTTGTTTCACTGGGATGTGATGTGTTTTTGACACCAGGTCCATATTGGAAGGGATCTCAGATAATTTCTCAAGGGAATGGACTTTGAACAAATTATATGGTGAAAAACCGAAAACCAGGTGGCGATTTCACCAACTTTTTGTCCTGAAAACCCGTATTCAAATATCAGAAAAATTACAATAACCTGATGTTATGGACTATCTTATTTTTTGTGAGCAAGGCTCGGATCTTGCATGTATCATCATAAAAAGGAAAATCTGCTGACTGATACCATGCGTTTATTCACGATTCCGGCAATCCTGATCTGCCTGTCCATTATTATCGGATGCGCTGCTCCCAAAAAGCATTCCTGGAGCAGGTTGGAAGTCTCTTCTTATGCCGGAGAAAAAAAAGCAACGTCCAAAAAGCGGGTTTGGATCAAAACAGGGGGCCCGATCAAAGTCTCTGCCCGGCCTCCACGTCCGGAAAAAATTATTCGCTTCGGGGAAAAATCAGAAATACAAATAGCTGAGCAGAAAACGGCTGAACCCGCGGATCTCTCCCCTGGTACAACAGAATCTGAAATCTTCCTTGAACAGGAGTTGACCGCGCTCAAGTCAACGGATGATTGGGATGATCATCAAACAGGAGTTATCCAGGAGGTTGAGCTGGAGGACCTTGCTGAAATTGAAGTTGTCTACGACTTCCCAATTACCGTCAACCGCCAGGTGGAGGTTTATCTCGAGCTTTTTCAGGGGGCGCAGCGTCAATATTTCAGTGAATGGCTGGCGCGCTCGGGGCGCTACATTCCCATGATTGTGGCAGAGCTTGAGGCCGCAGGCCTTCCCCTTGACCTGGTTTATCTTTCAATGATCGAAAGTGGCTTCAGCCAGACCGCAATTTCTAAAGCAAAGGCTGTGGGACTCTGGCAGTTCATGTCACCTACAGGCCGTGACTATGGCCTGGAAATTACGGAATATATCGATGAAAGACGCGATGACAGAAAATCAACCAGGGCAGCCGTCGCCTATCTGGGCGACCTGTATGAGGAGTTTGGAGATTGGTTCCTGGCTGTAGCGGCATATAACGGGGGCCCCGGAAGAATGCGAAACGCCATCAGGAAAGCCAGGAGCAGGGATTTCTGGAAGATTGCCCAGGAGGATATCCTTCCTCTGGAAACAAAACGCTATGTACCGAAGTTGATTGCAGCAATCATTATCGCCAAAGAGCCTGAAGCGTACGGTTTTACTGATATCGAGAACAACCGGCCTGTCTCTTACGATACAATTGCCGTCGGCCCCGGCTTGAGTTTTGATACTGTTGCCCGCATGACAAACTCGAGCAGCACGATAATACAAAACCTGAACCAGGAACTCCTGCAGGAAAAGACCCCGCTTGACAGGGAAAAGTATACGCTCAGAATCCCCAAGGGCACCAGGAAAATGGCAGAGAGAAGCCTGTCCCGGCTTTACGGTTCACTGCTGTCGGAAAAAAGCATCCTTCTTGCTGACTCGCATAAGTACCAACCTTCCCAAAACGCCACTCTCCAGGATTAGGAATCCGCAAGCGCTGTTACGAAGTTTTCTTGCACCGGCCCCTGCACAAAGGGGGTAATGGCCAATTCTTGCCGTTTAGAGTGAAGAGAGCTACGATGCATACCAGGGAGGAAAGCCACGACACGGGAAAAATAGTGTCCAGGGATCAGGTTTCGATCCCTTGATAAGAAAATTCCAGGGCCCGCAGGTGAGCAGGGAGAAATTTTACCGGGCGGGACGAAAGCGGGAAAAGAAATACCGAACTCAAAGCAACCTGATTTTTTGGCGGGCCTGCAACACCTCACTTCTGCGTTGCCAGCCTTGCTGAGCGCTGGAGCATCATCCGATTCGAAGAGGACCAGGGAACCGGGTGGAAGCTTCCGAGGGCTTTCAATCCGGAATCCGCCATGGCTGCCGTCAAGAGTCCTGGGCCTTGAAACGGGTTCTTTCCGGACGTTTACTGATTGTGTCATAAAACTTGCAGAGAGACAGCTGCTCGGAATACCGGGGGTCAACAGGAAAGATATCCCGCCACATGTTCGCGTCCGGGGCGAGATACTGTTATACTGTTCTTCGTGGCAGGCACCGTCGTTTTTCCAGGAAAGGATGAAATGCATTGCGGCAAAGACGTATTGGTCAGAGTCAGCATATGCGGGAACCGCGGTTGGCGGAGTCGTGCTTACAAGAATAATTCTCTTTATGGGGAAATCAGGAAGCCAATAACAGAGAAAAGCTTTCCTGCAGCAGTTTGCCGCTCATCCTCAACTGAGAAATGCCAGGGTTTGTCCACTTGCTGACTTGGCGTGTTCCCGTCAGTCGACCACCCTGGTATCCTGCCTGCAGGGAGAAAGCTCACGACCTTGAGGTATTCCGAAAGCATCGGCCTCTTTGACTTTCATTGGGCTGGAATTGTATAATTTGAGGTGATTATCACTCAAGCTCAGCACTCTGCAATGGGTCAAGTTGCCCTCTGAACTCTAAGGTACGTGTAGTTCTAAAACTGATGGCCACCGATCCTCCGCAGGAAATTTGTCATGGTTCAGAAAGCGGTCCGGATGAACGGTGTTGGCAAAGGAGATGAGCCGGTAAAAAGGAGGTAAAAAGCCATGAAAAAATTCGCCCTGTTTGTCTTCAACGGAGAGCCGATGTGCTTCATCCATGTGCTCCTGAACGCCTTGGACATGAAGGCCAGGGGAGAGGAAGCGAAAATCATCATTGAGGGCGCTTCGACCGGCCTGATTCCCGAGCTGGTCCGACCCGGCAACCCCTTGAACGGGTTATGGAAAAAGAACCTGGAGGCCGGTCTTGTCGCGGGGGTGTGCAAAGCCTGCTCAAGCAAACAGGGAACCCTCGAGGCTGCAAAGGAACAAGGGCTGACCCTGCTGGACGAAATGTCCGGCCACCCCGCCATGGCGGCTTATCGGGCGGCAGGGTACGAAATCATTACCTTCTGATCCGGGAGGACCGTGATTTTCGGCCTTGGCGCCGGAACATCCGGAGGGCTGAGCAAGCTCCTGGCTTTGACCTGGGTGGAAGGACGCTGGGGCAGCCGGGCAGGACGAAAGGTCAGTATTCCTGCTCGGTGACCACCTCATTCTTGATGGCACCGATAAGCGCTTCAAAGGCGGGCAGGACATCGGTCCTGAATCGGCCGGCGACAAGCACGTACATGATGGGATCGCCGATGGCAAGTCGGCCTTCGTTGATCCAGGCCCTGACCGCCTCGATCCCTTCGAGGGCGCTGTAGTGGCGGATAAGCTCCGCGAGCCTGTTCCTGTCCGTGGCAAGGTTTATGCCCCGGACTTCTTTGCCGTTTTTGGCAGTGGCCCGCACCAGGCCGTTGTGGACCAGGATCATGCCCAGCTCGCGCGGGTCCGCCTGTTGCTTGACTTCCGCTATCCATTCATCGATCATGTCAGCTCTCCAATAATCGGGCCGTGGCCCGGTTTGTTTTTCTTTTTTATATCTTTTTTGCCGGCAACAATTCAAGGGGATTGAACCGGCAGCCATTTTTCCTGTCCAGTGCCGCCGGTTTACTCGAAGGAAATTTTTTGCTTCTTTTTTTGGAGGGTATTGTGCGATAATAGTTCATCATTATAATAACAACCGATAGACATTTGGCTGCCAGCAAGGCGGCCAAAACGTCCATGGAATGCCTTACAGGCAAGTTTTACTGAGCCGTTTAAAGAAATTCAAGAGCGCAGAATGATCCATCAGGTCGGGTTTGAGGCGGATGTTCATGGGCAATCGCAACATGTATTCACCAGATCCCAGAAGGAGGTACTATAATGTTTGGACTCGGTACACCGGAACTCATTGTCATTTTCGGCATCGCCTTCCTGATTTTCGGCGGCAAGAAGCTGCCCGAACTGGGAGCCGGCCTCGGCAAGGGGATCGCGTCCTTCAAGAAAGGTTTAAGCGATGCAGACAAACTGGAAGAGGAGAAACCGGCAATACCATTGGCAAGCAAAGATCCGTCTTCACAGGATAAGGCGGTGGATGCACCTTGAAGGGGCTTGTATAATTTTCCATAAATACATATACTGCATCCTCCGGGCCAAAGAGCCTGCGTCCAAGGATTTCGGCCCGCGGCCGAAAGTGTGCGGCGGAAAACGGCCACGCACTTCCACCTGGAAAGGAGCAACATGACAGACAGCCTCGGGGCAGGCCAAGCCTGCCCTCCGTCACAAACAGACCCGTCCGGCAGCCTGACCGACAGGCAGGGGCGCCGCATCAGTTACATCCGCCTGGCCATCACCGACCGCTGCAACCTCCGCTGCCGATACTGCCGGCCGGAATCCGGCGTGCCGTTTATCCCCCACGATGAAATTCTTTCCCTGGAAGAATTCGAGCGGCTGGTGCGGATTTTCTGTTCCCTGGGGGTTTCCAAGGTCCGGGTCACAGGCGGGGAGCCGTTTTGTCGGCGGGGCTGCATGCCTTTCCTGGAGCGTTTGCGGGGGGTCGAAGGGGTGCATACCCTCCATGTCACCACCAACGGGGTCAAGACGGCCCGGTATTTGGATGACCTGAAAGAGATCGGCATCGACGGGATAAATCTGAGCCTTGATACCCTTGACCCGCAGAGATTCTGGTCCATTACCCGGCGCGACTACCTTGACAGTGTCCTGCAGGCCCTGCATGGCGCCTTGAGCCGGAAAATTCCCCTCAAGGTCAACAGTGTTGTGCTGGATGACACCACTGATGAGGAAATGGCCGGGTTGGCCGGACTGGCCGAACAATATCCCCTCACCCTCCGCTTTATTGAATTGATGCCTTTTTCCGGCACGGCGCGCACCGGCAGGATTGAAAACGGCGATCTGGTCCGCCGGCTGCAGAGAATCTTTCCGAAGCTGGAGGAGTGCACAACTGTGTCGCCGTCGACCGCCCGGCTCTTTTCCCTGCCGGGTTACGCCGGCCGGCTGGGCGTCATCCAGGGGCATTCCCGCCAGTTCTGCGCCACCTGCAACAAGGTGCGCATCACCCCCGTGGGCACGCTGAAAACCTGCCTGTATGACAACGGCGTCCTGGACTTGAAGGAGTTGCTGCGCGGTGGAGCAGGTGACGGAGAAATTGCGGCGGCTATAGTCGACTGCGTCGGCAACCGTTTTGCCGACGGCCACGAGACCGAGTATTTCTGCCGCCGCTCCGCCGAGCAGTCCATGTCCCAGATCGGCGGTTGAGAGGGGGTCAAGTCTTTGCTTGACTCATCTCGATGATGTTCCGCACCGGTTCCAGGCAACGAATACCTTTCACGCGAATTGCATTCATCAAATCAACAGTTGGGCGGAGATGACGGTGCCGGACGCAATTCGGTCGACGCCTTCGGGAACGGCCGCCAGGACCTGGGCATCGGCCATGGACTGCAGCCGGCTGGCGGCCCGCAGGGGATGGAACTGGGGCAGTTCCGTGCTCTCTTTGATCACCCCGAACACAAAACGGGTCCAATGGGGATGCCCGCCTCCGATTTCCTCGGCGAGCCGCATGGCGATCCTCGGAAGGCCTGGTTTTTCATAGCCGGCCAGGCGTTGGAGGCCGGGCAGGGCAATCTGCAGAAAACCCATGAGGTTGGAGGGCGGCCCGCCGGGCAGGATGAAGACCGGTTTGCCTCCCAGAAGGCCGAAACCGACGGCCTTGCCGGGTCCGATCCGGATGCGGTGGAATACCTTCCGCCAACCCAACCGTTCCAGCATCCGAGCAACCAGATCCCGGTCTCCCGACCAGGCGCCGCCGCTGGTGACCACGGCATCGATGTCGGCGGCGGCTGCCGCCAGGCTTTCCAGAAGTTCATCCGGCTCGTCCCTGACGATGGAACAGCCGGTGGCCCATCCGAAGCGGCGGCACCAGGCATTCAAGGCGACAAGGTTGCTGGCGTATAATTTCCCTTCGGGCAGGGGCCGACCCGGCGCCACCACCTCATCGCCGGTGGCGATGAGGGCGATCCGCGGTTTTCGGCATACCCCCACGCGATCATGACCGGCGGCGGCCAGCAGTCCCACCAGTCCGGGTGAAAGGGGCGTCCCGCGGGAAACGAGAAGTCCGCCCCGGGTCACGTCGGTTCCTTTGCGTAAAATATTGCGCCCTTTCTCGGCGCTGTTCCCGGCAATCACCTCGTTGCCCTCCACCCGGGCAAATTCCTCGGCGAGAACGGCGTCGGCATTTTTCGGTATGCGGGCGCCGGTCAATACCCTTACTGCCCCTCCGGGCTCCACACGATCTTCGGAGAGAATGCCGGCCGCGGCGACGCCGGCGAGGGCCAGCCGTACCGGTTGCTCCGGGCAGGCGCGGGCCACGCTTTCCGACCGGACCGCGTAGCCATCCTTCATGGACGCATCCACGGAGGGCGAATCGACCAGGGCACGGAGATCCTCCGCCGCCACCCGGTCGACCCCCTCATCCAGGGGAACCGTTTCGGAGGGAAGCGGCTCCAGATGATTCAGGGTCAGGGCCAGGGCCTCGTCGAGCCCAAGGGCGAAATCAGACGTCATGTGCTCCTCTCTTCAATTCTCGGGGTTACAGGAAGCAACAGCCCCGGCTTGCCTGGTCCGGCTTTCCCGGTCATGAGGTTGCGCCCGGGTCTGCCTGCGGATCGGAATCCTGCCGTTCATCGACCGGATCAAAATAGCTTTCACCGGCACAGTGCCTGCACAGCAGTACTTCGCCCCTCCGGACTTCCCTGCCGTCCCGGACCATCTGCCCGCATTGTTCACAGACCACGCGCCGGCGGGGAGGGCCGGGCATCTGACACGGATCAGGCCGCACCCGTACCTGCTGGACGTTAAACAGCAGCTCATCGGGCATCCGCTTGTAGCCCTCGATCTGCCGGGTCCGGGCATCGGAGGCATCCGGGGCGAAGTTCGCGGCCAGGTCCCTGGAGGATTCGGTGGAGACAATCCGGTAAGCCGTCCCGGTCTCGAGGTTGAGGAAGGTGGCGGCATTGATGCCGAAATCCTTGAATTTCAGGGTCCTGCGGCCCAGCCGGCAGCCCGTCACGCTTTCAATGGCATCGGTGGCGCACCGGTCGATCTCCACGAAGACCATCAGTTTTTTCCGGAAGGAGGGAGCCTTGGGGTCCGTAATGTCCACCAGCCGGCATCCCAGCATGGCCATGCGCACCCCGATGATCTGGCCGGCGCACAAATGGCCGTGCCGTTGCACGGATTCGGCCAGCAGGTTTGCAAAGGATTGCATCGATTCTCCTGTTTCTGAGGGAAGGGATATCTTCACCGGCCGGGGAGGGCAACCCGCCAAAAAAATCCGTCAGGCCTCGAACTTGAATCTGGCGACCATTGTAGCGATTTCCCCGGCTATCTCCGTCAACTCGGCTGCCGCCTCGTTGACTTTCTGCGCCCCGGTATTCGATTCATTGGCGGCATGGTTGACATCCTGTATGCTTGCCGAGACCTCGGTCACGCCCTTGGCGGCTTCCGCGGCGCTGCCGGCCATGACGTTGGAGCCGCTGGCAACCTCGGCAATGGCGGTGGCGATATTGTTGGTGCCTGCCCGGGCCTGATGAATGTTGCCGGAGATTTCATTGGCGTTTTCCTTCTGCTGTTCAACCGATTTGGAGATGAGCGCGGACGCTTCGTTGATATGATTGATGATATTGGCTATCTCGTCAATGACCTTGACAACCTCTCTGGTATTGCTCTGCACGCCCTTTACCCTGCCGGCGATATCCTGGGCCGCCTTGGCGCTCTGATCGGCGAGCTCCTTGATTTCGTTGGCGACCACGGCAAATCCCCTGCCGGCATCACCGGCGGAGGCGGCTTCGATGGTCGCGTTCAGGGCCAGCAGGTTGGTCTGCTTGGCTATGCGGCTGATGACCGAGGTCACATCGCCGATATCCTCGGCAACCTTGCCCAGGAGTTCAATGGTCTGCATGGCAGACACCGATTTGCTTTTGGCCATTTCGGCAATATCCGAACCGTCCCGGGCGAAGCGGGCGACATCGGCAAGCTCCATGGAATTTTCCTCGATTGCCGAGGCCACGGAATCGACGTTTTGCGACATCTGTTCGGCCGAAGAGGAAATACTCTGCACATTGACACTCATTTCTTCCGCTGCCGAGGCGATGGCATTGATATTGGCTGACATCTGCTCGGTCGCCCCAGCCACGGAACCGGACCGGGTGGAAACCTGTTCCGCGGAGGAGGCCATCTGGGCCGACAGAGCCGACAAATCGGCGGAAGAAGTGTTGAGCTGGCCGGCATACTCGGCGATGTCTCCCACCATGATCTGCAGCTTTTCGATGAAGATGTTGAACCACTTGGCCAGTTCGCCGATTTCGTCGCGGCTCTCCTCCTGCAGCCGGACGGTCAGGTTGCCTTCACCTTCGGCGATGTCCTGCAGCATGGTGACCGCCTTTTTCAGCGGACGGATGATCATGCCGGAGATGTACACCCCCAGTACAATCGCCAGGATCAGGGAGCCGATCACCAGGAACAGCTCAATGGTCTGCCACCTGCTGACCAGGCCGGCGGTCGTCTCCATGGTGCTCTCGGTATCGGACTTGATATTCATGGCCGCGTTGAGCACATCGGCCTGCATGCCCGCCATGCTCTCCCAGATCTGCGAGGAGGCCTCATTGAGCCTGGTTTCCTCGGCCAGGACGAGCTTCTTGGCATTGATGGTCCTGTCCGTGCTGCCGGCCAGATCATCGAGCAGAGCGGCGATGGGCGCCGCCGCCGGATCTGCGGAAAGGACCTCCAGTTCGGTGCTGATGTTCCGGAGCAGGGTCGAGGCCTGGATCCTGACATAGTCGATATACTCCGCGTCCGACGAGGCTATCGACTCGTTGACCAGGGCGTTCATCTCGTTGCACAGTGATTTGACCGACGAGGCTGCCTTGACGGCGGCAATCGCCTGGCCGGCGGTACCGGAAATCTCCTCGAACTGCCGGCCGACGGCGGCGGCGTCACTGGTCGCGGCGACTTTTTTCTCTATGTCGTCGATTGCTTCGTATATCTTGATCTCCGCATCGAACTGGGCATTGTCGACAATGCTGATGGTCAATTTGATGACCTCGGCGATCAGGGAGTTGTATACCTTCTTCAGTTCCCCCAGGTCCTTGAGGGCCTGCAGCTGGCTGGTCTTCAGGGTCAGGAGCCCCTCCACCGCCGCGAGCAGTCCGGCGTCCTCATCGGAACCGGAGAGGGCGCTCTGGCGGTGGTCGGCCAGTTTACTCCGGATATCCGCAAGATTGTCGTCGGTCCGGGCATTGACAATGGCAACGGCAAACGTCTGCAGCGGCATGGTCTGGCTTATCCGCGCGACCTGCATCTCGATGTTTTCATCAATGGCGGTGGTGGCCTGTTTCAGATTGGCCTGGATGTTGCCCAGAGAGACAAATCCCGCCAGGCCGGAAAGACCGGCGATCGCCGCGCAGACGATGAAGCCCAGGGAAAGCTTCCACTTGAGTCCTGATCTGAAAAAATTCATTGTTCTATATGTCCAAAGGTTTGATCCGGCCATCCTCAATGATGGTCAGGAAGATTTCGTCCATGCCCTGATGATCTCCGGGACCGTACTGCAGGACAATGCCGCCCAGATCGAAGGCGCCCGTTTCCTGGACGGAGCGGAGAAAGTTCTCCCGGGTCAGGTCGCCCTGGACGGATTCAGCCGCCATGGCGAAAAATTTGCCCACCATGTATCCTTCCAGGGAGACAAAATCAGGGGAGACGTCCGGTTGATATTTGCCGAGCGCCTCCCGGTATTCCTGTACCAGGGGAACGCTCTGATCGTCGGGAAAGCTGACCACCTGGGAGATGATCGTCCCGTCTCCGTCTCCGCCAAGCTCCTCGGCCAGGGAACTGGTACCGACAAAGGATATGTTGGCGTAGACCGTGTCGGTCATGCCTATTTGTTTGGCCAGCTTGATGAATTCCGCGCAGGGCTTGTACACCCCGACCATGACCACGGCCTCGGGAGCGGCCTTCCTGATGTTGAGCAGGCCGCTCTTGACCGCGGCGGTATTCCGTTCATACGTCCCGGTGGCGACCAGTTCCATGCCTCTTTTTCGCAGGGCGATTTCAATGCCGCTCAGGCCGGCCTGGCCATATCCGTCATTCTGGTAGAAGCAGGCGATTTTTTTCAACCCCTGCCCGTCGACAAGATACTGGGCGAGCCGTTCCATTTCCTGGTAATAACTTCCCCTGACATTGATGACGTATTTCTTGAAGGGATTGCGCAGGAATTCGGCGCCGGTAAAGGGGCCGATAAAAGGGACCTGCTCTTTTTCGGCAAGGGGAACAACCGCCTGGGCCGTCGGGGTGCCGACCCCGCCGATCAGCAGAAACACCTTGTCTTTTTCAATCAGGTCGCGGGTGTTCCTGATCGCTTCGCCGGGTTCATAGCCGTCGTCTTTGCTGATCAGGACGATTTTCCGTCCTTTTACTCCCCCGGCGTCATTTATCCGGGCAAAGGATGCTTCGATGCCGGCGCGCAGGTTGGTGCCGAGGTCCTGGGATGGTCCGGACAGGGCGCAGGACTGCCCGACGACGATCCTGTCGGGGGTTACTCCCACTTCAGCATGGATGGCCCCGGCGGCAAGCAACAGGAAAAAAGAGAAGAACCAGCATATTTTGTTCACAACAGCACCTCACTGAAAATGGAAAGAAGAATGATTGTCAATGAGTGGGGCTCCTCATTGCATTGTAATGAGTATATACTCTTCAAATCGGTAAGGCAAATTCCCGGAGCAAAAAGCGGAAATTTGCATTGCTGCAGATGTGCGGCGACTTTTTTCCCTGCCGGGCACCAATCTTCAGTCAATCGGCATGGCTGGATACTGTTTTCTTTGAGGGAGTGGTTTTTTTTCAGCGCCCGGAGCGAAACCCCTGACGGCGGAGTGTTTCCGCGCACCCGGGTCTCGATCCCATGCAGGAGGCCGGCTCCTGGAACCGGAATAAGGGAGGCCCCACGGCAAGAGGCGTTTTCGCGTGGCCTGCCCCGCCCTTTACTGCCAGGGCGGTTTCAATCCCGTGACGGGGCGGTGGGCCGCGCGTACAGTTCGGCCACGCCGGAAGTGTGCTGATGCGCCCTGTAGATGATTCTGCGGCTGTCGGCGCTGACGGCGAAATCGGGGTAGACAAAGCCCCCGGCGGCCAGGGGGCCGTTCACCCTGGTTGCCGCGCCGCCGGCGAGAGGGACGGAAAAGAGTTCATCGGCTCCGGTCTGGGAGGGCGCCAGGTACAGGACGGAGCCGCCGTCCGGACTGACGGCAAAGGAGCTGACGCTGCCTCCGGGGGTCAGGGGAGAGTTCAGCTTGACAGCCCCGCCGCCGCCCATGGCCACTGCGTACAGCTCGATCAGCGCATCGGTTTCCTGGTCGGCTAGATATATGACACGGCTGTTGTCGGGGCTGACGGCAAAGGAAAGCACATCCCCGCTCCGGGTGAGGGAATCATTGAGTCTGGCCGCCTTGCCGCCGGTGACGGGCACGGAATAGAGTTCGACCACGTCATCTTTTTTCTGGTCGGCCCTGTACACGACGCGGCTGCCGTCGGGGCTGAGGGCAAAGGAAGAAACATTCCCGCCCCGGGTGAGGGAATCATTGAGTCTGACCGCCTTGCCACCGGTGATGGGCACGGAATACAGCTCGACGACCTTTTTCTTTCTATGGTCGGCCGTGAACACCACCCGGGAACTGTCCGGGCTGACGGTAAAGAATCCCACCGTGCCGTCGGCGGCTGGCTTGGTATTGAGACTGGCCGCCGCTCCGCCGTCGAGGGGGACGGAAAAAAGTTCGCTGCCTCCCCCCTTCAGCCGGTCAGCCGCGAACACGACCCGGGAGCTGTCCGGGCTGACGGCGAAAAAGCCTACACTGCCGCCGGCAGCCGATCCACCGTTGAGTCTGGTCACCGGGCCGCCGTCAAGGGGGACGGAAAACAGATCATACACGCCGTTGATCAGTTGATCGGCCACGTACACGACCCGGGAGCTGTCCGGGCTGACGGCGAAAGCATCCACATTGCCGCCGGCAACAGGTTCGTCGTTGAGCCTGATCACTTTTCCGCCGCCCAGGGGGGCGGAAAAGAGTTCATAGACTCCGGCCGTCCGCTGGTCGGCCAGATATACCACTCTGCCTGAGTCGGGACTGATGACGATGTCGGCCGCCACATTGCTGCCGGCGGGCAGGGGATCGTTCAGCCGGGTCACCGTTCCGCCGCCGATGGGGACGGAATAGAGTTCGTCAACTTCATTCCTTTCCTGATCGGCCCTGTAGACGACGCGGCTGCTGTCCGGGCTGATGAAAAATGCGTCCACATTCCCTCCCGGAGCGGGCGGTTGGTTGAGCCGGACAACCGAACCGCTGCCCAGGTGGACGGCATAGAGCTCAACGGTATTCTCCGCTTCCTGGTTTGCCCTGTACACGACATGGCGGTCGTCCGGACTGAGGGCAAAAGAATGGACGTAGCCGCCGGGGGCGAGGGGCCCGTTCAGCCTGCCGTTGTTCGTTTCGGCCAAAATCTCCTGTGCCGGATAGAGGAGAAATACGGAGCATACCGCCAGGATGAAAAGAAGGTATCCGCCGCCCGCGACCCGCAGGAGGGCAAGGAAATGCATAATCGACTCTCGGTTGGACAGGAAAGGGTGAAGATAACCGGTACAAAAAATAACACATTTCCGGCGGGATGTAAATTGTCATCCCCTGGACCTTCCGCTGATGACATCAGTGGTTTGACTTGCCTGGAAAACCATGTATTGTACTCGTATCATTTCGCCTCCGCGGGATGAAGCAGGCGGTTCACGTTTCGCCTGCAGGGGAAAAAAGCGCTCAGCCCCTTGCGAGGGCAGGAGGGAGGAGCACTGATCCATTGGCAACTTGACATCAGGGAGGAAAAACCGGATGAAAAAACGCAGAATCGGCACCACGGACATCGAAGCCTCGGTCGTTGCCTTTGGCGCATGGGCGATCGGCGGCGGGACCTGGTGGGGGAAAACGGACGACGACGAGTCGATCAGGGCCATCCATGCCGCCCTGGACGGCGGGATCAATCTGATCGATACCGCCCCGGTATACGGCTGGGGACGGAGTGAAGAAGTCGTCGGCAAGGCGATAGCGGGCCGGCGGGACCAGGTGGTGCTGGCGACGAAATGCGGCCTGTGGTGGCATGATCAGCGGGGACCGGTATTTTTTGAACTGGAGGGACACACGGTCCGACGGCTGCTGCGGCCGGACGCCATCCGCCGGGAAATCGAGGACAGCCTGCGCCGTCTGGGCACCGACTGCATCGATTTGTACCAGACCCACTGGCAGACGACGGAACCGGACAAGGACCCCATCGCCGAGACCATGGAGTGCCTGGTCAGGCTGAAGGAGGAGGGAAAAATCCGGGCCATCGGCGCCTCCAATGTCGATATCGGTCACATCCGGCAATACCAGGCCGCCGGGGTCCTGGACGCGATCCAGCCCAGGTACAGCATGCTTGACCGGCAGATCGAGCGGGACCTCCTGCCCTACTGCATGGAGCACTCGATCAGCACCCTGGTCTACTCCCCGCTGGAGCAGGGCCTGCTCACCGGCCGGATAGGCATGGATTATGCCGTCGCACCCGGCGAGTACCGGGGCAATATTCCGTGGTTCAAGCCGGAGAACCGGCGCCGGGTCCTGGACATGCTGGCCGGCTGGAAAGGGCTGACCGAAAAATACGGCTGCACCCTGTCGCAGCTGGTGATCGCCTGGACCATCGCCCAGCCGGGCATCACCTTTGCCCTGTGCGGGGCCAGGAAGGCCGCGCACAGCAGCGAGAACGCGGCTGCCGGCTCCCTGGTTGTAGATGAAGCAGATATTCTGAAAATACGAAAGGATGTCGAGGGCTTAGGAGATCCGGAATAAACAGGTGTCCGGCGCCGGCCAGCCTGAACGGGGGGACGGGCGCCTTTTCAGAAACGGTCGGTAAAATAGGGCTGCAGCACCTCGGGCAGGGCGACGGTGCCGTCCTCCTGCTGGTAGTTTTCCAGTATTGCCACCAGGGTGCGGCCAACGGCCAGGCCGCTGCCGTTCAGGGTGTGAACCAGCCGGCTTTTCTTCTCTCCCTCCGGCCGGTAGCGGATACCCATGCGGCGGGCCTGAAAGTCGAGAAAATTGGAGCAGGATGAGATCTCCCGGTAGGTATTCTGGCCCGGCAGCCACACCTCGATATCATAGGTCTTGGTGGCAGAAAAGCCCAGGTCGCCCGTGCAGAGGGTGACAACCCGGTACGGCAGCCGGAGCAGCCGCAGGACCTCCTCGGCATCGGCCAGCAGTGACTCGAGTTCCCGGTGCGATGTTTCCGGGGTCGTGAACTTGACCAGCTCCACCTTTTCAAACTGATGCTGGCGGATGAGGCCCCGGGTGTCCTTGCCGTAGGAACCTGCCTCGGAGCGGAAGCAGGGCGTGTAGGCCGTGTAGCGCAGCGGCAGCTGTGCTTCGCTCAGGGTCTCGCCGCTGTGCATATTGGTCACCGGCACTTCGGCGGTAGGTATCAGCCACAGGTCCCAGTTGTCTATTTTGAACAGGTCGGCGGCGAACTTGGGCAGTTGGCCGGTGCCGGTCATGGTGGCGCTGTTGACCATGAACGGCGGCAGAACTTCCTGGTAGCCGTGTTTCTGGGTGTGCAGGTCAAGGAAGAAATTGACCAGGGCCCGGGACAGGCGGGCCCCGAACCCCTTCAGGAGCGCGAACCGGGCGCCGGCGAGCTTGGCCGAGGTCTCAAAGTCGAGAATGTTGAGCTGTTCGCCGATTTCCCAATGGGGCCGCGGGGCAAAAGAAAACTGGGGTATCCCGCCCCATTTCCTGACCTCCACGTTGTCACGGTCGTCCTTGCCCACCGGCACCGAGTCGTCACAGAGATTGGGGATGGACATGACGACGTCCTGCAGTTCTTCCTCGACTGCGCTCAGCCGGGCATCCAGTTCCTTGATTCGGGCCGACGCCTTCCGCATTTCGCCGATCAGGGGTTTGGCCTCGTCATCGGCCCCGCCCTGCTTGAGTTCGGCGATGCGCCGGGAAACGGTGTTCCTCCTGTTCTTGAGGTTTTCCACCTCGGCCAGGAGGGCAAGGCGATCGCCGTCTATTTCGGCAAAGCGGTCAACGATGGCGGAGTCCATCCCCCGCCGCATGGTCTTTTCCCGCACCAGGTCTATATTTTCACGGATAAAGCGCAGTTCAAGCATGATGTTCCAACAGCTTCCCTTTCAGTTAAACCAATCCCGTCAACCAGTCTTACTATCACGGCGGCCCGCGGAACGCAACGCCTAATCAATTGCTTTTCCCGGAGCTCTCTGCTAATTTCAGAAATTTACGGAAGGAACGATTTCTTCGCCGGGTTGAGGAGCAGCTCAGTTGGAACCCTACAAGCATATTGCCGTTTTTCTTGCCGAATTCCGCCGGGCGGCCCGTTTCCTGGGTCTGTCGCTGATCGGGCTGAGCATCGGTCTGTTCCTGATATCCGGCAACCTGCTGCTGGTCATGCAGGAGCATCTGGAGGAGCAGCTCTATTTTTTTTCCGTTGCCGGTCCGTTTCTGGCCCATGTCAAGGTTTCCATTTTCGGCGCTCTGTATATCCTGATGCCCTGGATCATGTATGTGGTCTGGAAGGGGGTCGGCCTGCCCTTCGGCCTGACCGGCCGAAGGCTGTTCTGGTTTGTCTGTGCAACCTGCCTCCTTTTTTATGCCGGGACGATTTTCTGCTACATGATTACCCTGCCCTACGGGGTGAGCTTCCTGCTCGGCTTTCAATCGGAGGACCTCAAGGCCGTGATATCGGTGGGGCGCTTTGTCAATTTCGTGACCGTTTTCATCCTGGCCTTCGGGATTATTTTCGAACTGCCGGTTTTCATGGTGTTCTGCGCCGGAGTCGGCGTATCGAGAAAGTTTTTTGCCCGAAACCGGCGCTACGCCATCCTGATCATCGCCATTCTCGCGGCGCTGCTGACCCCGACCCCGGATGTGGTCAATATGGCGCTGATGGGCGTGCCGCTCTATCTACTCTACGAGATCGGCATTCTAATCATCCGCGTCTTCAACCTGGACCGGAAACAGACAAGGCCCCCCGTCCGGTAGCAGGCCGGAGTATGAGCGGAGGGGTCAGGATTCGATTATCCGTATCCCGTGCTGGAGCAGCAGCGCGGCGGCAACCCCGGTTTTCGGGGTCAGGCCGCAGGAGGGGCTGCCGCCCTTGAGGTAGGCGGTGCCGATGTGCTGGGCCTTGATGACGGCCAGGCACTCCTCCGCTCCCAGGATGAAATTGCGGGTAACATCGAGGCCGTCGCGGGTGATGACCGACGCCCTGCCGGCCAGAACATCGTGGCCGTCTCCGCCGCTCAGGTCCGCGGCGGTCCTGGGAGTGGGCAGGCCGCCGAGCTGTTCCGGGCAGACCGGTATCCATAGGCGGCCGGCCAGTTTTCGCATGCAGGCGGCCGAATATCGGCGCTGCCCGTCGTATCGGGTTCGGAGACCCATGAGACAGGCGCTGACCAGACAGATTTCAGGACGTGTTGACAACATGGTGCAACGTCATCAAAAAGGGCTTACACTGGCCGAACGCAGGTTCCTGCGGCGACTGATTTTCATTGTCGCCGTCCTGGGGCTGCTGTGGATTGTTTTTGCGCCTGAGCGGGGGCTGCTGCATTATCATCGCCTGCATAAACAGATAGAGACGCTGAGCCGGGAGAACAGAGAGCTGGCCGAACGGAATGCCCAGCTGAAGAAGGAGATCGAACGGCTGCGCAGCGACGAATCCTACCTCGAGGAGCTGGCCCGGAAAAAATACGGTCTGCTCAAGGAAAACGAAACCGTCTACGAGTTCAAGTCCAAAACGCCGAAGAAATAGGCCGGACGGTTTGCCCTGCATCGGAACCCCACGGGTTCCGGACAAAGTCAGGCTCAGGAAAACCCTGATTTCGAGGAGCAGCCGCTCAAGGCGCCGGAGGGGATCTGCGGTCCTCCCTGACCGACACGGAAGCTCGCGGCCGACACGGTTTTCTTGACCTCGAGGCCGCCGCAATGCTTGCACTTGACTGTTTCCGGCGAGGTGACCGACATGATGACCTCGAAATGGGCCTTGCATTTCTTGCAGACATATTCGTAAATGGGCATGATCCATTCTCCATGAGGAGGGGTTGACGAACGGACAACGCGGCCGCCGGAACGTTTCCGGCTGCCGCTTGATTGGGAAATTTAAGCACGGAGCGGGACGTTGTCACGTGAAAAAAACATGGCCGCGGCCGTCAATGCGCCGCGGTCCGGATATGAGGTGCTGCGGCGGATACGCGGCCTGATAGGGTTCCACAGGGCCATGGGCATCGAAGTGTATCCGCGCAGCGGGGGCATGCGGCGGTTTCTGGAGATGACGGACCCCGGCACCGGAGTTCCGGCGGGACAAAAGGCAAAAGGAACTACCCGCCCCGGGCAGGCGGCCGACGGCCGGACCGGGTCGGCCGGAACCCTTCTCCGGGCGCTGCGCCAGGAGGTCGCTGCCTGCACCGGGTGCGTCCTGGCCGCCGACCGCCTGGGGGTCGTTCCGGGCAGGGGAGGAAGGGGCTGCCGCCTCATGGTGGTGGGAGACTGGTCCGCCCAGGATGGCGGGTTTGCCGGGGAGATCCTGTTCGGCCCGGACGAGGATGTCATGCTGGGGAAGATGATGGCGGCCATCGGTCTGGCGCCGGAAGAGGTGTATGTGACCAATTGCATAAAATGCTGCCCCGCAGGCGGAAGGGAACCGGACAGCGCCTGCGCCGCGGCCTGTTTTTCATTTGTCAGCCGCGAGATCGCCGTCCTCGAGCCGCCGATAATCTGCGCCATGGGCGACCTTGCCGCCGGAATGCTGACCGGCAGGAAGGAACCGCTGATCCGTCTGCGCGGCCGTTTCACCGGCTGTCGTCCCGCCGCCTCCGCCGTGGTCATGCCCACCTTTCACCCCCGCCTGCTTTTGCGCAACCCGGAGATGAAAAAGGCGGTCTGGAGCGATCTGCAGGCGATCAGGCGCCGCCTGGAGGGGAAGAGCGGCTGATTTTCCCCTCGCGCATCGCCAGCAGGCCCCGTTTGCCCAGCTCCCGGAAAAAGGTGGTGACCGAGATTTCCGCTTCTCTCCTGCTGGTCTGATGCGCGGTTTGAAAACCATCGACGATCTCCCTGACCGTCCGCTGCCCGTCGATCATCCGCCAGACGGCGGTCCCCATCACGTCCAGCTGCAGTTTCCGGTCAATGACGGTATTCCGCCGGGAGGAGAAGCGTTTGTAAATGCCCTGGAACCAGGGTTTCACCTGGACCTGGTAGGCAAGGCGGACTTCGCCGTTGCCGCTGTCCTCTTCCGCGACCCGGGGATTTTTTACCGGTATGCACTCCAGGGCCTGGTCCTTTGACCCGGGCCGGTTGAACCGGGAAGCCTGTTTCGATCTGTTGAACACCACTGTCGCCTGCCGGAGGTTGCCGGTCGTTCACGCGGCCGGGCGCGCGGTATACCGTCTGCGAATGTCCTCCATGATGGTTGATCCGGGCGCGCCGCGCTTGCCTTCCCCTTTTGCACCCAGAATGACATTTTCGTCGGCGATATGCCAGAGCTTTAACCAGGTCCAGAGGGGTTTTTTCTGCAGCCGGCGGAGAAGGCGCTTCGGCCCCCCGGCCTCTTCCACCCAGGTGCAGGAATCCGGAGCCACGGGGCCGGCGGGCCGGGCCGGATCGGCCAGAGAGGCGCCGAAGGCGCACAGGTCACGGTTGTTGAGCAGAGCCGCGGCGGGCTTGAAGCGCAACAGGGTCAGATCCGAATCGTCCAGCGAGAAGGTGAGGGTGAACCGCCCGACCAGGAATTCGTGGGCCCGCAGTTTTGCCGCGGCCGGCAGAACGGCCCTGATATCATAGACCGCCCAGAGGAGGTCGTCGCCGTCCGCATGGTCGCGGAACGAGGACAGGACAAGGCTCATGGTCCGTTCTTCCCCGGGATTGTCATGAAAGCGCAGCAGGGTCGCCCGGCCGCAGGCCGGGCAGAAGAGCAGCAGCCCCCTGCTGTCAAGGGAGCCTTCGCGGCACGCAAACCCTGTCGCCGCGAACGGCTGGAGAAGTTCTTCAAGGGCGGGGGGAAGAGACCATTTCCGCAGGGCTGCGCCCCCTTGTCCAAAGGTTTTGCCGATTTTTTTCAGGACCCGGTCAGGGGCAAAGCGGCGGCCGGCATGGCGCCATTTCATTTCCAGCACCGGCCGGCCCTCGTCCTCGAAGAAAAGATAATCGCGGAGGATGACCGTGGGCTGCCACTGCGGCGGCACCCGCACGGTTATCCCGTCCCAGCCGATAACCGGCCACTGTTCGGGAGAAAGAGTCATCCAGGTCTAACGGGGGATCAGGTTTTCCCAGCTGTCATCCATCATGGCGGCGGGGCAGGGCTTGCTGTCCATCTGGCACTGCTTGAGGAAACACTCCCGCTCTGCAATGATTCGGTCCGGCATGGTCAGTTTGACCATGTTGCCGATATTCTCATCGATGTTTTTCTGGTTGTGCTGCAGGGACAGGGTGATGTAGTTGCCGTCCTGGTCGGTGAAGCGCCATTTCCACTCCAGGACGATGCCGAAGGCGTCGCCGGTGAATTCGTCCGGTTTGCCGAATTTTTTCTTGTACCGCGCCAGGAGCTCGTTATAAAATTTGCGGCTGGAATCCTTGTATTTCATTTTTATCCTGACTATCTCCCCCGGGCGGTCGCAGGTGCCGTAGGAAATTTCCCCCCGGCGGAACCCGCCGATATCATTGATTATCACCTCCATGACATAGTTGTTGTAGGTCAGGAATTCGTATTCATCGATGGAGGCACCCAGCCGGATGCCGTTGATTTCACGGGGGACATTGTCCGCTGCCGCTGCGCCATGGGCCGGCAGCAGCAGAAGCAGGCCGAGCAGGGTCAGTAGGCGGTGAAGAGTCATGGGCCTTCTCCTCCGGGCGGCAGGTTTATTGTTCTGAACCGCATTCTCTCCAGGCTTCCTCCTTGAGGTGATCGAGAAGATAATGGGTCTGGTCGACAAATAGCTCGACGTGCAGCTTGATGATCCGGGAAACGGTTTTCGGCAGCTGTTCCGGATATTTTTCCATCACCCTGTGAAACGCCTCCCTGGTGATGGTCAGCACCGTTGCGTCGGTCAGCGCAGTGGCTGAAAAAAACCAGTCGAACTCCGCCAGCAGGGCCAGTTCGCCGAAATAGCTGACTCCGTCTGGGGCAAGCAGCTGCAGATGGAACTGGCGGCCATGATGGTCCGCGCAGATGCCCACCTTGCCGCTGATGAGCAGATACATGCGGTCAGCCGGTTCGCCCTGGACGACAATCGGTTCGCCGGCGGGGAATTTCTCCATACTGGCAAGATAGGCATAAAGCCGGAGGGTTTCAAGCGCTGTTTCATGGAAAAAGGGAAGCTGCTGCAGGAAGGCCGTTTTCCTGTCGATGCTGCTGCCTTCACCGCTGTTCCGATGTTTACTGTTTGTGGACGAGTTCATAAAATACTCCCTTTCGGTCCATGAGTTCCGCATAGGACCCCTGCTCGATGACCGTTCCGGCCCTGAGAACGATGATCCTGTCATACGAGGGGGTCAGGTCGAGCCGGTGAATGACGGCGATGATCGTTTTATGCCCTCTATACCTGGTATCAATGAGTTTCTGGATCAGGGCCTGGGACTGGTTGTCCAGACTGGCGGTGGCCTCGTCCATGATCAGGATCGGGGTGTCCTTGAGCAGGGCGCGGGCGATGGCCACTTTCTGCCGCTGGCCGCCGGAGAGCCGGTCGCCCTTGGAGCCGACCTCGAAATCAAGGCCGATGTCAAGGATCTCGTCCCGCAGGCCCTGACGGGCAAAAGCCTCCATGGCGACGGCGTACAGGCGCTCCTCATCGGGTGTTTCCCTGATGGTTCCGCCGAAGAAAATATTGTCCTTGAGGCTGTGGCGGTACAGGTATTCGGTGGGACAGAAGGGGATGAAATCCCGCTGATCGGTGAACATCGGCAGCGACGCCAGGGCCCCGGTCTCCCGCAGCCGGCTGGTCGAGGTGAAGCAGGCCTCTATGTCGACGCCCATCAGATGCTCGAGGAAATAATGGCGGGTCGAAAGAATTCTGTCATCCAGTCCCTCGGGCAGGTCGACGATCGAATGTCTGCCGGGGATAAACCGCAGGGCCAGGAGGAGCAGCCGGTTTCGGTGCTGTCGCTGCCGGGGGGAACCGTTGCCGAGATCGTCGAGCAGAGTTGCGTAGTTTTCGAGTTCATCCGCCTGCATGGGGCTGCGCTCAAAAAAGAACTCGTCTTCGCCGATGTCCTTGAGCAGATGAACGGTTTTCCGGGCGATGTCAAGCCCCAGGGCAACGAGGTCCCCTTCCAGCCCCCGTTCATCGATCAGCTTCCTGAACACCTTGTTGTCGGGAAGATGTTCGGTGTCGAACTCGCCGCTCAAACTGTCGCCGAAGATGATATTGTCCCGCAGCGAACAGTAGGTGAGAAAATAATGGCAGTCGTAAAATTCGATGATGCCGGCAAACTGTTCGTTGAGTTCTCCCTGGATGATGCTCCGCATGTGCAGGAATTTATCCAGCAGCGGCATGATCCGTTCGCGGGGCGGCACCATATTGAGGCCGAAGCGGAGGATATCCTCCTCGAGGCCGACCTCCCGCACCAGGGACAGCAGACGGGACCGGTCCGGCAGGTTTTTGTCATCTCCGCCGGCCCTGACAGCATAGAGGAGATTGTCGCGCACCGTTCCGGTGAAGATGAATGGCTGCTGGGAGATCATGGTGATGTTCCGGCTGATGTCCGCCTTGGACAGGGTGTTGATCTCCCTGCCGTCCAGGAGGATGGAACCATGGCTCGCATTGTAGAGCTGGGCGATCAGCAGGGCCAGGGTTGACTTGCCGGAGCCGGAAAAGCCGACCAGGGCGATCTGTTCGTTGGGCCTGATTCTGGTCGTGATGCCCTCCAACAGCTTGACCGCGCCGACGGAGAAGCCTGTCCCCTTCAGTTCGATGTCGCCCCGCAACCGGTACGGTTCCCGCCCTTCCGGCAGCAGGGGATGTTCGGGGGGAAGGTCGAAGATCTTCATGATCTGCCGGTAGCGCACCGACGCATCCTGGTATTCCTGGTAATATTCCATCATTTCCTTCCAGGGGTCATATATTTTTTCATAGGCGGAAAGAAACGCCACCAGGGCGCCCAGGGTGAACTGGCCGTGAATGGCCAGGTAGCCGCCGACCAGGAAGAGGATGAAGGGGCCGAAGGACTGGAACATGTTGTTGGCGAACTTCATGCCGTATTTGACGACGAAGAGTTTTTTCAGAATGTGGTAAAGCCGGTCGACATAGGCGGCCATGCGTTTTTCTTCGAGGGCGAAGCTGGAATTGGAGTGGACCTCATGAATGCCGGAAACCGCCTCGTTGACAATATTGCCCATGGCCCGGGTGTTGCGGATACGTTTTTTGTTGAACCGGTTGTAGCGGCGCTGCAGCAGGGGGATGACCACCAGCTCGAAGGGGTAGACAATAACGGTCAGCAGGGTCAGCAGCGGGCTCAGGCTGAACATGAAGCCGAGAAAGACCAGGAAGGTGAGAATGGAGGTGACCGGAATGGCCAGCGCGCCGCCGAGAAAGAGACCGATGGCATTGAGCTCGGCGGTCATGGCCGAGATGACGGTGCCGGGCTGCATCTTCCGATAGAACTGCAGGGGGAGCTGGAGGATGTGGTGGTAGAGTTCGTTGCGCATGCCCACCAGTATTTTCTGGCCGATCACCGTCTGCATGACATTGATGAGGTACTTGAGCAGGCTTGCCAGGGTGATCGCCCCGATATAGAGGGCGCAGTAGAGGAACAGCAGCTGTTCATTGCGAAGGTGGATGGCCTCGTTGACGATGCGTTTCTGCATTTCCAGGGGAAAGACCCGGAAAAAGAGGCTCACCAGGATGACGGCCAGCAGCAGGAGCTGCAACGGGCGGTGGCGGGTGAGAACCCAGTAAAACAGCGGCCGCCGGGTTATCAGCACGTCGGCCTCCGGTCAGGCAGGAAAAACATGGGCCGGGTTCTCCCGGCCGAACCGACGGATCGGGCCGGAAAAATTGGTGACCGAGCGCGAACCGCGGCGGAGGGTCCATGACCGTCCGGCGGGGTACCGTCCGATCGGCCAACCTTCATGCCTTTGCCCACTGCAGGTTTCCCGCAGGGTTGATTTTCGCCAAACAGGCAATTGCCGGACATAGTCTACTATATGATTGTATCCTCTTGAAAATCAAGGGATTTATGCGGCCCGGCCCTCACTGTCCCCCGGTCAGTACGCCAGGTAGGAGAGCGATTTGAGAATCAGGGCAAAGCCCATGGCGAACATGCCGGTCAGTCCCATGCCGCAGGAAAAGCCGGCCAGCAGCACCGGGGCATACTGGCGCCACATGGCGCCGAACCGTTTATGGAAGTAGTAGCGCCCGAGCAGGGCGCCGGCCACTTCCAGGATAATGCCGTGGGGGGTCGATTGGCCCAGCCCCCTGACCACCCCGTAAATCAGCAGCACCGGCAGGCCCAGGAGGCTGAGAATCATGTACAGCACCACCCCGAGTCCCAGGCCGGAGAGGACGTAGCTCGCCTTGAGGGCCTGAAAGAACAGGGAGTTGCCTTCGAGGGTGGAGGTCTGCATCAGCAGGGTATTCAGGGCCTGGAGGTGCCACAGTTCCTGGGCGTACGGGTACGAGCTCGAGGGAATCGGGGCCAGGCGCCAGATGAACTGGGAAAAAAGCAGGCTGGCCACCATGACTACCGGGAAGACGATCAGCTCGGCCTTGATGATGCCGCGGAACGATGTGCCGGTCAGTTCCACTTCCCTGAACCCGACGGTTGCTTCGCCGTAGTTGTGAATGGGAATGGGGGCGTACCATATTTCAATTCCCTGGTAGCCGAAATACTTGGCGCCGGCGATGAAGCTGGCTTCCCGCACCAGGGGCAGGCTGACGAACTGGCCGGCAATCCCCTCCATGCGGGCGGTGATGTAGGAGATGACCGGGGTGTAGATGAAGCCGTAGCCGAGGAAGAATATCCAGGGAAAGTTGGGGACCAGCCAGACGCAGAGCCCGACATAGGAGAGGGTGGAAAAGAAATAGATGGCGATGGATACCCAGAAGTTGATGTCCCCCCGGCCGGGCGGCGGGGAAAAAAGGTCCTTGAATGTACCCCGTCCCGCCCCGCCGCGGCTGAACGACCTGGCCACGGTCCAGACTCCGATGACGCCGATGGCCAGACCCAGGCCGATGCCGAAGCTCATGTAAAAATCGAAGTTGTTGGCAAAGACGGTGTCCACGGTGCCCATGCCCTGGTGCCAGCGGTGGAGGATGCCCTGCTGCCACAGGATCGGGTTGAGAATCACGGTAATGGTCAGGCCGACCAGGCCGCCGATGACGGCCCAGAACGGCAGGACCATGCCGATGAAGACCAGGCCGAGATCAAGCTGCAGACCGGTGGCGACCGCCGGGAGGACTCCCTCGGTATGGCGGGTCAGTTCGATCCAGGGAATGGGTATGAGGCGGATGGGCTGGGTGAATATCAGGCCGGAGACGACCGGCAGGAGGACATAGACGGCGCCGAAGGCCAGGCCGATGACGCCGCCGATGGAAAAGACCCGCCATTTCCAGCCCTTGTCCTTTTCCTCCGCGGATTCGGCCAGGGCCATGGTACCCAGGGCGCCGACCGGGGCCATGGGGAAGGGGAGCCGTTCAACATCTGAGGTGATGCGGTAGAGGGCATAGCCGAGCCCGAAACGGTCGACCCGCTGGATGATCTGCGAACCGACAAGCAGGAGGATGGGGATCAGCCAGTCGCGGTGGAGAAAGGTCCGCGCCGCCATGGACGCGGAGTCGGCGGCGGGCGCCACCCAGGATGGGATGAACTCGGTGACGCCGAGCATCTTGGCCGCGTCGGACTGCACCAGGTACTGGTTCCAGAGCAGGCCCTGAAAGGGCGAAGCCAGGGCCGCGCCGGCCATGTAGTACAGGATGAAGATTTCCTGCTGCCGGAGGCTGGTATGGGCCCGCTTGGCGATTTCGGCAAAGAGGATGATCGTCACCCAGCGGGCGGCCGGGCCGATGCCGGAGCCGATGACCAGTTGGAGGTACATGGAGCCGGGCATCATGAGAAAGCCGATGAACACCGCGCCGATGACGGTTTTCCAGTCGAAGCCTTCCTCGAAATGGTCCGGGGCCTTGAGCAGGTCCCGGTATTCTTTCAGTTCCTTGTCGTCGTACATGATGCCTTGCTGGTATCAGTCCGGCAGGACCTGGTAGCTGGCGTCGGAAAAGAGTCCGATGATGGCCCAGGTGCCGCCCATGAACAGATCGCCGATAATCAGCCCGATGAAAAAGAGCCGCAGTTTCTTGAACAGGACAACCCCGCCGTAGCGCATGCAGATCGTGTTGCAAAGCCAGCCGACGAAGAAGCTGAACCAGAGGATCCACATGGCCGAACTGTAGGCGGTAAGATACCCGATGGGGTGGATCGGCCACCAGTAAAACCGGTGGTAGCAGGTCACCAGAATCAGCATGACCACCGCGCCGGCGGCGGTGAAGATCCGGACCCAGTTGCCTGCCTCGACCCCGGTCTCGTTCAGGCGCACAACATTTTCATACACGTTGAGGGTGGTGCCGGTCGCCCATTCCAGCTGCAGCTCCCGCATGCCGTATTTGTAGCACAGAGCCAGCATGGCCAGGAAGGAGCAGATGACCGCGGCGACCAGGGTCGCACCCAGGCCGAAGAGCAGCAGGCGGCGGGAGGAGAGGGCATGGTGGACCTGCCGGGCGTGCAGCAGGGACGGCATCAGCGATTCCCGCAGGTCGACGAACAGTACTTTCTGGGCAACCGCCGCGATCAGGAGACCGGCGTGGGTGAAAAGACCTGGTCCGAAAAACGCCAGCAGGCCGTCGATGGGGGCGGCGGTGAGGGTGAAGTAGCCGATGCCGCCCTGGCAGATGACCCGGGAGGCGACCAGGGTGATCATGAAGAAGGCCGAGATGACGAGCACCGCGGCCTTGAGCCCCATGCCGAAAAAGACCGCCCAGGCGATGATGGCCGCCATGCCGGCAACGGCGATCCAGAAGGAGAGGCGGACGCTGAACCATTCGGTGTGGACCTCCACCTTGCCGGGCCGGAGGGACTGGACGAAAACGTCCCTGAGATGCTGGCGGGAGAGCCAGAGCAGAAAGAGAAAAAAGACGCCGTAGGCGCCGATCATCTGGGTTTCCTCCGGCCGTGCCAGGGTGGGGCCGAAGGTGACACCCAGGGAAGCCGCCGGGATGGAATAGCCCAGCATCGCGAGCAGGCCGAACAGCAGGCCGCCGAGCAGGTAGAAAAACCAGAAGGAAAGGGAAATCTGGCGGGCGGCAAGGAAGGCGAAGCCGATGAAGACCGGATAAATATGTATTTTCAGCTTGATGAATCCCGACAGGAGGCCGGTCTGGGGGAAATAGGGGCCGGCCAGGACCAGGGTCGGGATCTGGGGCACCGTGGGGTAGTAGAAGTTGAGGCCGTTGATGGTGTGCAGCAACACCGGCACGGCAAGCCCCCACAACAGATAGGGGTTGCGGATAAAGCCGCCGAGCCGGTTTTCCTCGTAGTGTTCCTCCATGATCCTGGGAACGGTCAGGAGAGGGAAGTTCATCCGTTCGTTGTGGATCCATTGCCTGCTGAACAGATTGATGAGCGCGACCATCACCGTGTAGCAGAGGAAAATGAAGACGCCCCAGGAGAGCAGGGGCGCCGCCCAGTCCCGCCAGGGAATACCGGCAAGCAGCTCGAGCCATCCCATCTGCCTGCCGTTGAGCAGGCCGTTGTACATGCTGTCAACGGCTTCTTTTCCCGGATACAGCCAGGCGGGCAGCAGAGGGTGGACAATCTCCTGCCAGTTGTTTTCCGCCGTGGCAAACTGGAAGGGCACGGTCAGGTTGAGGAAAAACGTCCTTGTCAGGCCGGTATAGGCAATCCCCGAGCCGATGACCATCTGGATCCAGATGACCAGGAGTTCGCTGCCCGTTACGATCCGCGACCGGGGCATGAGCTTGCGCAGCAGTCCGGCTCCCAGCGTTGTCAGCAGCAGAACGTAGAAGGGGGCGAGGGGAAAGTGCCCGCCGCCCAGGGGCGTCGCCTGGTGCTGGATGTTGTTGACCGGGGTCAGGACGCAGATCAGCCCGGCCAGCAGCACGCCGGCGATGACGGCCCTCGGCCTGATGGCCGGCTGCTGTGTGGTGTCGGGGCTCATGCCGGCTCGTCCGGGGCGATGGTTTTTGCCTGCGGCAGGAGACCGGCATAGAGGGCATGGGCTTCGTCGTCCAGTGACCGCCATACCAGGAGCTGTTTGCGCAAGGCGTTGAGAAAGGATTTGTTGACCCGCTGCCAGAGGCTCACCTCGCCGGCCCGGCGCTTCATCACCACGCGGATTTCCAGGTATTCTCGACCTTCCGCGGCCGGGCAGAAGTGGATGTCCACCCACTGCATGATGCCGAAATCAAACGGGGCCAGCCACACCTTGGCCCGGAGATGGACGCAGCCGGTGGCCATGGGCAGCTTTTTCCCGGGTTCCGCCGCCATCCTGACCACTTCGACCGGGCCGGTGGAAAACAGGCCGTGCGAGACGTCCTGATGGCCCTTGAAATAGCTGTACAGGAAGCCGGCGATGGAGGCGTTCTCGTGGTACTGCATGAGAAAGGGCAGGGTGATGTCCATGGCATCGTTTTTGACCGGGGGCATGGTCCAGGAGCGGTTGACATCCGGAATGGCGATATTGGACGCGACCCGGGAAGGGTAGAGCACCGACAGGAGGACAACGGCCATCACCAGCACCATGGCCGCGACGCCGGCGGTTGAGGAGTAGTTGACTGTGATGCCGCTCCACAGCCTGGTCTCCGAGAGCAGCTCGGCACTCGTCTGCGCGAGAACATAGCCCAGCACGGTGGAAATGATGGCAAACGCCAGCGCTTCGGCGATGAACAGAAAGCCGACGTGCCGGGGGGCCAGCCCCACGGAGGTATAGACGGCGATTTCCTTCTTGCGTTCGTACACCGAGCTGATCATGGTATTGAGAACGATGAGAACGGATATCAGCAGCGGAATGATGATGTTGGGCATCCCGGCATAACTCATGGTCTCGCTGGCGTTGTACAGATAGACTCCCTTGTCTTCCCCGCTGAAAATGGTGAGGTTGAAGCGGTCGGTCAGGTCTTCGACTTCCTGTACGGCAACCGGTCCGGCCGTGCCGGATGAGATGGCGACCCCCTTGAGCCGGCCGCCCATGTCGAGCAGAAGCGGGGCCGGCACGATGAGCACCTGGTCCGGGGGAATGTGCTGATAGCGTCCCTGGAAAACCCGGACATCCTCGCCGGATTCCAGCGCTTCCTGTTCAACTTCGCTCAGCTCCAGCGCCGATTCGCTGGGGAAAAAGGCCGGGGTGATGATTTCCCCGTCAAGGTCCGTTCTCTGCTGGAGGAGATGTTCGGCGAACACGCCGACGATGGTCATTTGCATGCCCCACAGGTCAAGCTGATTGCGTTCCGGGTCGTCGGGGTCGACGGCCAGGCGCTCGGCCAGGCGCGAGGGGAGGAGGACGGCCTGTCGTTCCCCCGGAGCGAACCACCGGCCGCGCACCAGGATATTGTTCAAGCCGGTGACGGCAGGTTCGGCGGCGGACAGACCGGTGATCCCGCTCAGGCTCAGGGTCTGCCCCTGAAAACCGGCGTTGATGCGCAGGGCCCGCACCGGTTCTTCCGGTTCCAGCCAGACCCGCGGCGCAACCCGGGCCGTGCCGCCGAACAGGGTGGCGAAAACGGGCAGGGACTCGGGCGGCAGGTCGTGCCAGCCGATGTTTTTCAGCAGAAGGCCGTGGTAGGGAGCGGTATCGGCAAAAAGCAGGCGGCTCTGCCGGCTCATCGACTTGACCGTGGTGAAGCTCATGATGGTGAAAGTGAGGATGATCAGGGTCAGGCAGGTGAGGCCGGTGCGCATACGGCGGCGGCGGAGGTTGGAGACGCCGAGAAAAAACGCGGCAACGAACGCCTTCCAGGTGCTGATTTCCGAGGGGCGCTTATGGGACGTCCTGCGCTGCAGAAGAGTCATTTCATCCTCGAAACGGAGGACAATGATCATGGTCACCAGCAGCGACAGGCCGATGATGAAAAAGGCAAGGATCACTACCGTCGGGCTGTAGGCCAGTTCGAAGGCGGGGTGCACCTGGGCGATCACCAGGATGAGGAGCAGGAGAATCCCGGTAAAGCCGGCTATCCGTTTGTAGATCGAGACAAATCCGAACAGCAGCCGCTCCATGCAGAAGGCAAAGGGGACAAAAAGGGCGATGTAGAACAGGACCCCGAAGAGCACGTCCTTCTGGGTTTTTTCCACATGATTGTACACCCGGCTGGCCAGGGCCCAGGAACGGCTGGCCTCCTCGGAAAAAACGTCGTATTGCAGGTCACCCAGGGCCTGTTCGGCCGCGGTCAGGGCCCGGAGCCCGTCCGCCTGCAGGAACTGGATCCTGGTGCTGTGGATGCCGTGCTCCTCGAGATTACTGATCCTGGGCCGCAGCAGGTTCCACATGTCCCTGGCAGCCAGATAGGCGGTGTTGTGCAGCGATGGATGGCGGGAAACGTCGTATCCAGTACCCTGCGGATTTGCCGGGCTGGAGTTGGTCAGGATGAGTTTTTTGTTCAGGACCGAGTCCGACAGGGTCAGCTTGAGGGGTGTATCAGGTTCCAGGTAAATGGAGGCAATGACGGATTGCCGGGTGTCGATGCGGCTGTACCAGAAACGGACCGGCGGAGCCTCCCGGCGGCCGTCCAGCAGCTCCAGCCGGGTCATGTACCGGAAACTTCGCGGCTCCAGCAGGTTGAACAGAGTGGTCTGGCGGCATTTGAACATGATCAGGTCGGTCTTCATGGCGTTGCGCTGCATTTTGACCCGATAGGCATCCTTGCCGGTCAGCTTTTTATCTATGGCCCAGACCGCCGATCCGTCCTCATCAAAGCGGTATCCCTCGAGAATGATTTTGTCCTGCACATGTTTTTTGTCCGCCACGCCTTTGAGAAGGAAACGGCCCTGCCGGTCGGTCATGACGTAATAGCGGCTCAGCCCCTGGAAGGCGAGCAGGAGAGTCTGGGGGGCCGGGTGCTCGGCAAAGAGTTCCCCGTGCAGCAGGAGACGGGTGTTCCCTTCGACCGTGGAGAAGCCGTTGCGGGAATATCCCTGCTCAAGCTGGCTTGCGTGGTCAACGGCGGTGATGAGATGCTCGGCCATGAGCCACTGCCCGGCGGCATACTCCCAGTCAACGCGGTCGGCTGTATCGTATGGGGTTGACCAGTATTGACGGATATCGTCAATGGTCGTCAGTGTCAGCCCGGGCAGCGCCGCCAGGCTGCTGACTTCCCCTCCCAGGGCGGGTTTGTCGGGCAGCAGGTCCTGCCAGGGCAGCAGGCGGTCGGGGCGCAGGGTTGAGACAAAGGCCGGGCTTTCGGGCGGCAGCGCCGCAGCGCCGTTCTGGAGGGCGGTTTCGATATCCCTGAATGTCGCGGTCCGGGAGATTCGCGCCAGCAGGGGATGATACAGAAAACCCTGATGAAAGGCGCCCAGGCCGGTGCCGTGGCTTGACAGGTGAAGGGAAATGACCGCCCGCGGCTCGTAATCGGCCATAAAGGAGCGGAAGCGCCTGACTTCGCTGAGAATTTCCTGCTGCTCCCGGATTTCCTCCATCACGGCCAGATGTTCCGTCTTTGACTCCGCGGCCAGGGAAGTCAGCAGTTCGTGCTGGCCGCTGTCTATTTCCTTTAAGCTTGCGATCCAGCCCAGCCGGCGCAGGGTAAACCGTTCTCCGGCCAGCACCCTGATCCTGTCGGCGATATCTCCTCCTTCTTCCTGCAGGCGCAGGCGCATCAGTTCCCCGGAAAGAGCATCGACGCGGAGCTTGAGCGCCTGACTGACGGCCTCCTGCAGAAGTTTCGCCGCGCTGTCGTCAATCCGGCCGGCGGCGTATTGCTCCAGCACCTCCAGATAGCTTTCCCGCTGCTGCCGGTCGGATTTCAACTCCCGTTCCTGGTCCCTCAGATCCCTGGAGGTGGCGGTGGCGGCCCAGATGGTTTCCCGCATGCCGGCCAGTCCCTGGGCATGGCCGCTGCTGGCAATGAGGAGAAAGGGCCGGTTGGGCGGCCGGCGGCCCAGGCGTTCCGCCAGTTGCAGCAGACCGGCAATGGACAGGGCTTCGTCCGCGCCGGGAGAGCGCCCAGGAATAAAGGCGCTGGAATCGTAAAACGCCTCGACGATGATGAGTTGGTTCGCCAGGCCGGGATCGGTCCCCGGGTAGAGGGCGTAAATATTCCGGGTCCTGGCCGTTGTCCAGCGGATGGTCGTTTCCAGGCGGACCTTTAGACCGTCGAGCGCCTGCGGTCCCGCGCCGGTCCCACCTTCAAGCAGGGCGAGGGTTTCCTCTTCCATCCAGAAACACGGAAACTGGAGGGGTGAAAGCTCTTCCTTGTTGGCAAAGCTGCTTTTCGACGGGGTGCCGCGGCTGATGTAAATAAGGGCGGATGCGCCCAGCGAGGCGGCATGAAGCCAGTTGCGGCCGGAATCGAATTCCATGAGGACTATGGCGCCCGCTATTTTTTTGGTGTTGAAGTCGGCGAGGCCGCCCCTGCCCACATAGACAAGATTGCCCTCCAGGCCTTCCGGCGGCAGGCCCTGGGGGGTGACGGCGTTGTAGCGGATGGGGTCAAGGGTGATTTCCCGGTCCCCGGCGATGAGCTTTGATTCCTGATGTTCGAGGACCGGGACGGTAAAGCTGAAGGTGTCAAGCAGGTCCGGACCGGTTGCCGCCAGCCGTTCCAGGATATATTCGGCCGTCTTTTCCGCTCCCTGGGTTCCAGTGCCCCGGTCTCCATAACCGCTCAGGGTTTCCACGGTGCCGCGCAGCCCGGAAAGTGCCGCGTGCCGAGCCGCGGGTTCCGGCGGGGAGACTGCCGGAGCCGCAGGCGCTGCAAAAAGTATTCCGAGCAGCGCGGCAACGGCGGGGAGCCGTCGGAGGACCTGCGCCGTTTTCCGGAAAAAAAGGATCATTCTATGGTCCCAACCGATATGCGCAGTTCATCACGCTGCTCGATCTTGTCGATCAGGCCGTCGCGGATCCATATCACTTCGTCCGAGACGTTGAGCATTTTGAAGTCATGGGTGGCGGAGATGATGGTCACTTTGCGCTCCTCGCTCATTTGCTTGAGGAGATTGATGATTTCCTCCCCGGTGGTCAGGTCGAGGTTGCCCGTCGGTTCGTCGGCCAGAATGATGGCCGGGCCGTTGGCCAGGGCCCGGGCCACGGCCACCCGCTGCTGCTGGCCGCCGGAGAGCTCCGAGGGCTTGTGGTTGAAGCGGTCGGCCAGCCCCACGGTTTTCAACAGGATCATGCCCCGCTCTATTGCTTCGTCATTGCCGGTGCCGGCAAAGATCATGGGCAGGGTGACATTCTCCAGGGCGGTCATCACCGGGATCAGGTTGAAGGTCTGGAAGATGTAGCCGATCTTCCGGCAGCGCAGCCAGGCCAGTTCGTATGCGTCGAGCTGGGCAATATCCACCTCGTCGATGAACACCTTGCCCGAAGTGGGCTTGTCGAGGCCGCCGATCATGTTGAAAAGCGTGCTTTTGCCGGATCCGGACGGACCCATGATGGAAACGTATCGGCCGGCGGCAATGGTCAGGCTGATGCCTTTCAGCACCTCCAGGGTGTGGCTGCCCAGCTCAAATGTCTTGACCACGTTGGTGGTACGGATAATGGCGTGCTGTACGTTGGTGGATCTGTCGGGCGGCATGGTTTACTCCTCCACCCGCATTGCTTCCACCGGCGCCATCCGCGCCGCCTTGACGGCGGGAAAGACGACTCCGAGCAGGCTGAGGAGGCAGCCGGTGGAGGTGGCGGTCAGGATGATCATGGTTATTCCCCCCAGGGGCAGGGCCGTGAAGACAAGAGCGCCGAACTGCACGGCCGACGAAGCGACGGCAAAAACCGCCCCGAGGAGTGCACCGGCGGCGGCGCCGATAAATCCCTGCATCAGGGCTTCCAGCAGGAACAGCCGCAGGATGAAACTGTCCAGGGCGCCGAGGCATTTCATGGTGCCGATTTCCCGAAAACGTTCGGTGACCGCCATGAGCTGCGCGTTGACGATGCCGACCACGCAGACCAGCAGGGAAAGAATAACGAGCCAGCGCTGCTTGGCGCTTTCGCCGATGGCGGCGTCCCCCGGCTGAACATCGTAGCCCGCCTGCAGCAACGTCCTGAAGCCGGCGTCGGTTCCGGTCTGGAGGATGGCTTCGGCTATCCGGTTGCCGGCCTGCACATAGCAGAGAAAGGCGACGGCCAGCACCAGGCTGAGGGTGGTGATCAGCGAGCGAAAGAAACGGACCCGGATGGACTGATAGGCAATTTCAACGGATTTTCCGAAGGGGAGAGCGACAAGCCGTTCCATACCTGCTGCAAACCTGTGGGGATGAATAATTATTGTCATTATAACAGAAAGCACTTCCCCAAAAAAGCTTAAAAGGGGCACCAGGGGCATGGCCGCCGCTTGGCGAAAAATACGCCGTTGTGGTATTGTCTGTTGACTTTTCCTTTCCACCACCTTAAGGAGCATGCAGGTGAAAATAAAGGGAACAAATGGAACTTGTCTTAGCTAAACCCCGGGGATTCTGCGCCGGGGTCAAAAGGGCCATAACGATAGTCAGCCAGGCCCTGGAAAAGCACGGCGCCCCGGTCTATGTCCTGCATGAGATAGTGCACAATACCCATGTTATCCGCGACCTGGCCGGCAAGGGGGCCGTTTTCGTCGAAACCCTCGAGGAGGTGCCCACCGGTTCGGTGGTGATTTTCAGCGCCCATGGCGTCTCCCGGGCCGTTGTCGACAGGGCGGCCGAACTCGGCCTGCAGACCATCGATGCAACCTGCCCCCTGGTATCGCGTGTGCACCGCCGGGTCATGCTGCTCAACAAAATAGGCTATGACGTGCTGGTCCTCGGGCACCGGGGTCATCCCGAGGTGGAAGGGACCTGCGGCTACGCCACCGGGGCGGTGCATATTGTCTCCCAACCCGGGGAGGTCGCAAAGCTGCGGGTGGCCGATCCGCAGCGGGTCGGCTACGTGACCCAGACGACACTGAGTCTTGACGATACCAGGGATCTCCTGGCCGCGATCCGCCGCCGTTTTCCCGCCATCAGCGAACCGGAGCGGACCGACATCTGTTACGCAACCACCAACCGCCAGAATGCGGTCCGCAGGCTGGTGCGGGAAGTCGACGTTCTGTTGGTGGTCGGTTCCCGAAACAGCTCCAATTCAAACCGGCTGCGGGAAGTGGCCGATCTCCGGGGAATAAAGGCCTACCTGATCGATTCGGCCGCGGAAATCGATCCCTCCTGGCTTGCAGGTGCGAAGCGGGTCGGCGTCACTGCCGGCGCCTCGGCGCCGGAACTCCTGGTCAGCGAAGTTGTCGAGTGGATGCGGGAGCATGGCGCCTCGTCGGTGCGGGAGATGGAGGGCAAGGATGAAAACGTGGAGTTCCCCCCCGGGGCCATTTAGCCGGCGGAATCACCCCCGCCCCTGCCGGCCGCCAGCAGTTCCCTGAACGTACAGCAGACAACCCCCGCGGATCCGAGCTCTGTCAGCAGGATATCCAGGAAGGCAAAGGCCGGGTCGTTCATCCGCTGATGATGCAGCATGAACCCCATGCCGCCGCGCCGGGCCGCGGCGGCCATTTCCGCGAACAGATTATCCCAGTCCCGCCTGAAATCCCGCTCCCTGCGGGTATGCAGGTCGATGTTGACCGCCAGGTCGCGCAGGATGCCGTTGGCGGGCGGGTCGGCGTTGGCGAAGCGGGAGACGGCCTGAAAGCCGAGTTCGGCGAGGATTTCCAGAGTGGTCCGGCCGCAGCGGTTCCAGGGCGGGGTAAAAACCGGCAGGAAATGGTCGCCGAAGAGCAGGGCCAGGCGTTCGCGGCCCCGCAGCAGGTCATCCCGGATCGCGGCGCGGCCCCTGGATTCGCCGAACTCGCATTTTTTCCCCGCCGGTTCGTGATTGGCGTGGTTCCAGCCGTGCTGATGCCAGCACCACAGGGGGCTTGCCGGATCAAACCGCTGCAATTTTTCCCGCCCCGGACGATCGAGCCATCCCGGGACGACAGCAAGGCAGAGGGGCATGCATTGGGCGGCAAACAGCCGCATGAGGCGGGAAAACCGTTCGTCGTCCGCGGCGATGTCGTCGGCCCGGAAAAAAACCCGGAGCTGATTTCCGGCCGCACAGGCGTCCTGGAGGATGTGGCGGATCCTTACCCGCACTCCCTCCGGCAGTTCCCCGGTCCACAGCGCCGGGATCCTCCCCGGCCCCGCCATTACTTTGCCCTTATCCATTGCTCAAGCCACTTGCCGGTAAATTCGGCGCCGTCGAGGCGGACCCGCGGACGGTGCGGTTTGCTGCCGAGCAGAAGCCGTATTTGCCCGGCCAGCAGCGGGGGATCCAGTTGCCGGTCTTCCAGGAGGCCGAGGCCGGCGATCCGGGCCAGATGTTCGACCCGCAGCCGCTGCTCTCTGTTCTGGCTGAAGGGGTAAATCAGGCCCGGCGTTCCCGAGGCCAGGACATCCATGGTCGTGTTGTACCCGCCCATGGACAGGGACAGGTCGGCGGCGGCCAGCCAAAGAGGAAAGTTTTCGGCAAACCGTTCAATGACGACATTGGCGGGGGCCTGCCGCCGCAGCTCGGCCACCTTGCCGGCATCCATATACGGGCCGGTGAAAACATAAAGCCTGGACGGGAAGGCAAGGTGCCGGACTGCCTGGACCGCCGCCAGAAGAAGGGGATGCCCGACACTGCCGCTGCCGGCGCTGGCGACCAGAAGTTTTTCACCGGCTCCGAGTCCCAGCTCCAGCCGCAGGCGGCGCCCTTCGTCCCGGGATGCCCGCCGGCAGACGTAGCCGGTATAGACAACGGGGATCCGTATATCCTCCATGCGGGAAAAGGTTTGGTCCAGGCTGATCACCGCCGGGTCTCCATGGACGAGCACCGCGTCAAACAAGCGGTTGAGCCGGTCGATGACCCGCTGTTCAAACTTTCGCGGGTCCTGTTTTTCCACCAGGATGTCCCGAACGCTGCTCACCACCCGGCAGCGGGGCATCCGGCTGCCGCGGACAGCCTCCAGCAGCGGCAGCAGTTCAAAGGAAAAGTTGTTGCGGCCGAAGGGAAAAAGTTCGATGAGCAGGACATCGGGCTGGAGTTCACCGGCAATCCTGAGCAATTGGTCCCGGCGCTGCCGTTTCACCGTTTCCAGTTCCATGGCCCGGTCAACGGGAAGCAGGGCGGAAAACGCCGCATCCATTTCCAGCCCCGGCAACTGCACGGTCCGGACATGAGAGGGCATCGGCACGGTCACCGGGGGGCCGCCGAGGACGAGGACGACCCGGTGGCCGCGCAGGGCTCGGGCGATCTCAAGGGTCCTGAACAGGTGGCCGATGCCGAGCACATGTTGGCAGTAGATCAGGACGGTCATTGGCATTTTGCTGGTTTCAGGATTCAATCCCCGACAAGTTCAAATTTTGAAAAACCGCGCAGGAAGTACCGTATCGAAATCGAAATCGGGATTGCTGTCGAAATCGAAAAGCCCGCCCGCATGACCGCCTCCAAATCTTTTATTTTCATCGTCAAGCCTTCAGGGCTTCAAATTCCAGACCGCCAACTCATGAATAACATAACGACAGATCAGGTAGATAGAATACAGAAATTACCGTGTGCCAAAAGACCCCTTGGTATTACAGCAATCAGGATTCGATCCCGATCCCGA